>Ga0334884_1002158_pt1 | contig 26255 bp, 6 predicted proteins | sample GraSluR1_MG_7_FD_207215 | JGI IMG/M metagenome (GOLD analysis project Ga0334884, IMG submission 207215) | Sludge microbial communities from methane-producing bioreactor in Wageningen University, Netherlands - Granular Sludge_12_05 R1 | ecosystem: Engineered > Bioreactor > Anaerobic > Unclassified...
AATGTATCATATATCCGAGGCGTGTTTTTCATGTTTGCTCTCCTGTGACTGGAATCGCGGAGAGTATACCGCTACTTGCGGTACTTGAAAACACGCCTTCTAACTTTTTCTGTCAGTCAACCAGCCAGTGATGGTGTAATAGCCGTTAGTATCGGTCGTAGCAAAATGCCCTTCATCTGTTGATATCGTCACGTCTGGAATAAGATTCGCGCTCCCATCTTGTACCTGACCAGAGACCGCGTAGGTTATGGGCCTTCCACCCATATCCAGTTTCACCACGAAGGCATCTGCTGGACCGTTGTAAATAGTGTCAAAGACGCCTGGTATGGTGGGAAAGTTGGAGGAGGTGGTCTGACCTGTGACGTAGGTCACCCCACTCATATCCGTGGCAATGCTTTGGCCACTGTCGCTACTACTCCCTCCCAAGAAGGTTGCGTAGGCTAGAGTATTGCCATCAGGAGCCACTTTTGCCACAAAAGCATCACTGGAACCGTTATAGGTGCTATCAAAAGCATCTGCCGTCGTGGGGAAATCAGCGGAGTCGGTCCAGCCCGTGACATAAGCCGCTCCGCTCGCATCTACCACAACATCATAGCCTTCATCTAGGCTGCTTCCGCCCAGAAAGACACTATAGACTAGAGCACTGCCGGTAGGGTTCATCTTGAACAAGAAGGCATCGCTGGGACCGTTGTAGGTAGTATCGAAGGCTTCTGGCGTAGTGGGGAAGTTGGAGGATTCAGTGTGCCCGGTGACATAGGCCATCCCACTTCCGTCCATCGCGATGCCGGACCCCCAGTCATAAGAACTTCCACCCAAGAAAGTAGCGTAGACCAACGTGCTACCATCGGGAGTTACTTTGACCACGAAGGCATCATCGTTGCCGTTGTAAGTAGTGTCAAAGGCGGCTGGTGTAGTGGGAAAGTTGGCGGAGCGGGTCAATCCTGTGACATAGGCAGCTCCATCTCTGTCTATCACGATACCACGGCCAAAATCATAGTCAGTCCCCCCTAGGAAAGTGGCATAAACAAGAGCGCTACCGTCGGGGATTAATCTAGCTACAAAGGCATCGTGATCTCCATTGTGTGTCGTGTCGAACGCACCTGGGGTGGCAGGGAAATCAGCGGAGTTGGTCATGCCTATAACGTAAGCTCCCCCGTTCTCATCCACTGCGATATCATAGCCTCCGCCGCTACCCAGAAAGGTGGCGTAAGCTAGGGTGCTACCGCCAGGGGACACTTTCACCACAAAGGCACCGGTGTCGGTAGTGTTGAATGCACCCGGTGTAGTGGGAAAATCGGAGGAGGAGGTATAGCCAGTGACGTAAGCTGCTCCCTCACCGTCCACCGCAATGCCAATGCCCTCTTCACTATCACTCCCACCCAGGTAGGCGCTGTAAGCTAGAGTACGGCCATCAACAGCGACTTTGACGACGAAGGAATCATAGTTACCGCCGTTGTGAGTGGTGTCAAAGGCACCGGGTGTCGTGGGGAAATCGGCTGCCCAGGTCCAGCCAGTAACATAGGCTGCCCCACTTCTGTCCACCGCGATATCATAGCCCCAGTCATCGGAACTGCCGCCCAGGAAGGTAGAGTAAAGCAAGGCGGAAGGGTTGTCCTGTCGGGTTTGGACTTCGTATTGCACATTTTGGGCTGCTGATTGCAGGTGGGATAGTAAGGGGACGAAAGGGGAAATGATGTCAAACAGATCGGTTTTCGTAGCTGATATCACTGGTGAGGTGTCTACTTGGACCCCTTCGACAGTCATTAGCGGTAAAGCGTAATCACCTACTACTGTGTTGAGGTGCAGATAGTCACTGGCGAATGCGAGCATCTCGGCTCCTTCCACCCGCACCTTTACCTGGCCTAAATCCGCGCCGGGCTGTACGTATAGGCGTTGCGTAAATTGTCCACCCTCGCTGGTCACTTCCAGATCAATGCCGGGGTAAAGGTCCACATAGCGCACACCGCCCCACACCGGCACATCAGGCCGCCAACCGTCGGGGTCATTACCCAGGAAGTAGGAGACGGTTGTTTCCAGGCGTTCGAAAGGCTCTAGGCGAGGATTGGGGTTGGCATTGGGGAAACTCAGGCGCAGGTTGACACCCTGGCGATTTTCGATTTCGGATTCTCGATCACGGTCGAATGGTAACGCCGGGGAAAGTCCAGAGCGCGCTGACCGCTGATCGCTGACGGCCATCGGCTCCAAAATCGTGATCCAGAGGGCATCATCCGTGAGCCAAAGCGTGCCGGTGCCGCCGCGCACCTGAAATCGCGCACCCTTAGTAAATTGGCCGACGTTCTCGATAAACATCATGGGTGAGTTGGGCAGGGTTTCGCTTGCGTTCGGCACAACCGGCGCGGCAACCTGGAACGTGGTTGGCATATCCTCGGACAAAACCATCGATGTCGGGTGTCCAGCAATTAGCAGGAGCAAGGTTAACAAAAGCATCACATTGAGCCATTGGGGATATGTTTTCACTGAAGTCCTCCTTGAGCAAGTGGCCAGCTATGAATCACCCGCACAGCGCAGCTTTGTGAACGCGGCGCAGAGTAAGCAATCGGCTGAATTCTAACGGGCGCTTTCAAAAAAGCCCTAACGGTGCAGGGCAAGGAGTAAACGGGTTTGATGTTGCACCCTTTAACATCGCAATGGCTCAAGAATAGCATGGTTTTGGGATAAAGACAATTACAACGTTCGCATCCTCCCCCACTCCCCGTAATTATCCAATACCGCGCCAGCGCCGTGACATTCAGGGCAATTGGCAAGACTCAACCCGCCGCCCATCCCGGCGAACGGCGCGCGCTCGCGCAGCACTACCTGCCGGAAGAACCCGGCTACACGTAGATCGCTGGCCCGTCTTTAGGCAGGATGTTGTAGCCATTGCCGGACACAAGCTGGGTCTCTGGCATACACGCCGATCACCGGCCCTTCCAGGCCGACGGCAGTAAGCAGTGCGGTAGGGTCAGGCAATGGCGACGTGACATTGATCGTCTGACTCTGCATAGGCAACGTTACCTCCTATACTTTCCCTCATCCGTTAGCCATTGCCGGTAATGACACAAGTTCTCGCGTGTGATCAGCGTCAGTTCATCTTCCGGCACGGCATCCGGCGCAAACCAGCCGATCTCTGTGCATTTCCCCGGTTCGTGAATGGTAGGCACACCGGAGATAATGCGACAGATGAACGTAGGCGAAACCCAATGCTGACCTTCGGCGGGTAAGATGTGATTCACCACGTCCAACAGCTCTCCCACGGTGATCTCCACGCCGTACTCCTCACACATCTCGCGTTTGAGAGCATCGGCCAGGCGTTCACCGAATTCCACCGATCCGCCAGGGAACTCCCACAGGCCACGTTCGTTCTTGGCCTGCGGGCCACGCCGTGCCAGAAACAGGCGGCCCTGGTCATCCACGATGATTGCGCCGACTCCGACGCCGATGTAGTCTATGCCGCGTTGCATATCGACAATGCCTACCGCATCGTGATTCAATTCCGCAAGACCAGCGGCAAGTAGACGCGATGCCCGCCCCCGCTCGACGACACTGTGATGTACCCCGGTTTGTTGACAGTGTAACTACCGTATGTGTTGCTTACCGTGAGATTCACATCGAATACACCGGGTATCTGATAGGTATGCTGCACTACTGGCCCAGTGAAGGCCACTGTACTATCGCCGAAACTCCAATGCCAGCCTTCGACTGTGCCGCTGGTGACGGCAGTGAAAGTGACAGCGAGGGGTACAGTGCCGCTGACCACGTCCGCGCTGAAAGTCGCTGTCGGCGCGCCCGGCGGTGGTTCATCGTCCACGCGGCCAAAGTACCGCGCCTTGTTGGATTCCACCTCTACGTTTCCGGCTCCATCCACCGCCTGCACGAAGTAGGAGAGCGTTTCGGTGTAAGGGATAGAGCCGGTCCATACATCGGGGTTGTCCACGGTGCGCGCCAGGTCTGCGACCTCCCATCGCCCGTCTCCCCAGGTGTAGCCTACCGCCACGCGCAACACTCCCGACCAATCCGTCACTTCCACGGTGATATGCTGGCTGCTGTCTATCGTCTCATCTTCCACCAGCCAGAAGCTGGGCGGATACACATCCTCAGTGGTGGAGTAGTAGACGGTGTACGTCATCGCCTCGAAGACCCGCATCGTCCCAGTACTCGACGAAAGGGCACTGTACTGTGCCGGTAGGATGACCAAACGTTGTTGCGCTCCCTCCGGTTGTTGGATGCTGTTGACCAGATCCCAGGCCGCCGGTACCCATTCCGGGAACGCATACGGTGGTTCGGTCAGTCCCGTTGCCGTGTCGGTGACCAGGCGGGCGATCACCGGGTCGAACGGGGTGAAGGTCTGGTAATACCCACCCTCAAAGAATGCGCCGTGGGCTTGTTCAGCCGCCAACGTCACACTGACGCTGGTGCGGGGCATAATCGGCATCCCGGCCACCACCTCTACCTCGTCATTGATGTGGAAGTAGGTGCCGTCGGTGATGGTCTGTGAAGCCACCGGCAGGGCGAAGGTGACCCGCTGCGCGGTCAAGCCGGTCGGGTCCGAGATCAACTCGCGCGTCGCGAGTTGACTTTCGGCAGCTATGCCTTGCAGGATCCATTGCGGCCCGGTCAATGGGAGAGAAGCGGGGAATTCCAGACGCAACATCGGCAGGCTATACAGCGTCATCTCGCTCAACACCTTCTCGTCATAGGGAGTGAAGGAATGGATACCGGTGCGGTTGAAGTAGATGGATTTAGCCTGGCGGAGCGCATCCCCGACGCTATACCCCTGGCGTAGGTAGCGTACAAACAACAGGCTCAGTAGTTCTGAGTACGCGATCTCGTCCTTGTCGCCGTAGCCGTAACCGGTGTTGCCAATCCAACTCACGCCGCGCCCGGCTTGTGCCTGACTGAAATCTGTTCCCTGTTCTGAAGATATGGCTTGATTGTCGGGCACACTCAACCCGCTGTGGCAGCCCACCGAGAAGTCGAGTGTCCCGGCCCGATCAGCACTGCCCATCTGCACATCCTCCACCGTGACAAAGCCACCCGCGATCTCAGCGGGCACGGCTTCCTGGTGGCTGAAGTGCGCATTGATCGAACTCAGGTCGTGGCGGGTAGAGAGCCAGGCGGCTTCCAGGTCGTCCGCCTGCCAGTAGTTGTTGATCAGCGCGGCAGGATTCAGTCCACTCTGAAGCATCTCGGCGCGCACAGCGTGGGCCTGATCGAGCAGGAAGTCATAGCCGACGACCAGTCCGCTGGACAACGTGCGCGTGGGTGCGTCCAGGAACGCGGCAATCAAGGCTGTCATCTCGACCGGGGTCTCGACCAGGCGTCCCACGGCCAGGTCGGGCAGGTAGAGATAGCGCCCGCGCCAGGAGACTCCCGCCTGAAAACTGGCGTAGTAGTCGTCGCTCAGGAAGTAGCTCTCACCCAAGGCCGCTCCTACCGGACTGTCGGCGTGAGTCTGTAGCCCATACGCGGCGTAGGTTGCCTCGTTGGACAACGTCGCCTCATCGGGTACGCGATAGAAGGGCACGATGCCATCGTCGCCAGCGATGACCAGGTAGCTCAGGTTAGGATAGGCCGTGCGGGTGACGGTCAACATCGCCTTGATGCTGGCCGCGACGTAGTTGGCCCGTAGCGGGTCGGTACTATCCTGTGTCCACAGTTGGTAGGTGGCGGTAAGTGGGGCGTAGCTCGCCAAGTCCACCACCACGCCGTTGACAGCCGGATTGGCAGCCAGGGCTTGCAGGTTGTTCATAAAGGCGGCAGTCGTGCTTTCGCCATATCGCTCAATCAAACGTCCTCTATGGGTTAAGATCAATGTCTGGCTGGTGGGATAAGTAGTCGTCAGTGGTGTGAAAGTCGGCAGAGCAAAGCCGCCAGTGTCACTCGAAGGACCGGGAGCTACAGTCACAGTCAGAGTGTAAGGTTGGCTGTGATTCGCCCCATTGTGCCCCAGCACCAGGAGGTAGTACCAACCGGATTGGTTGAAGGTATTCACCGCGATGCTTTCCGGCGTTGTCCCCACCTGGTTGCCGGTGCCCATCATCCGGGGCGTGCCCATCATTCGCGGTGTCCCCATCATTCGGGGTGTCCCCATCATCCGAGGAATATCTGTAAGCCGCCCTGTGCTATCCAGTTCTCCGGTTCCCATCATCCGAGGCAAGTCCATAATCTGGCCCGGCAGTTGGCTGCGCTCATAGGCCAGACTGCTGAAGAGATACAGGTCATAATCGCGCACCAAACCGTCAAGTGTCGCCGAGATTGTGGCATTGCGAGTACTGACAGGGAGGCGATACCAGTCGGCATCCTGATAGTCCCCAATGGGAAAGGCGTAAGTGCCAGGATTGATGGTTGAGGCTGCCAACCAGGTGTTATTGGTCTCGGTCTCGGCCAACCAGGGTGTATACCATACCCCTGCACTGACAGCATCGCCTGTTCCAGCATTCGTGCCGCTCTGTCCGCAGGCATCTACGGCGGCGAAGGTGTCTTGCGGTCCTGAGGTGTGGCCCCACCACGCATTGCGGGCGTCGACACAGGTGGTGGTCTGGTTGTTGATGGCCAGTCCACCGTTGCCCACGAAGGCGCTGTGACCGAGCAAGAGGGTATCAGGATTACCGTCCACGTTGAGGGTGCCGGTGCCGGTGATGAGGACGCCATCTTGGGCTGCCGCCGTGATGAGGCTGGCATACAGATTAACGGCTCCTTCAACCTGCAGCCCGGTCTGGGCGAAGGCCACCTCGGCGTGACGGAGGACACCGGTGCTGCCTGGGGCAAAGTGTAGCCCGGACCAATCGCCGGGCAGAGGATAGGCGAAGACCTGCGGGCCGCTGAAGTGCACAGGAGCTTCGGCGGTGCCGCTGACCAGCAGTGTACCGCTGATTTGTGCGCCGCGCCCAAAGTCGAACTGGATATTGACACCATCGGAGATGGCCCAAGTGTAGTTCAAGGGAACCGAGAGGTCATTTTCGACGACGAGATAGGCACTCAAGCCCTTCTGTGAGGTCCAGACCCGATCGCCGGACAATGCTCCACCGACTATTTCCACATAGTTGACGGCACTGTCGGTGAAATCATTGTCAGCCAACACGGTATTCGCACCAACATGAACGACTATACCTTGGGTGTCGTACATCGCGTTTTGTCTAAACTCATTGTCGCTACCCAAGTCATATACTTCAAAACCATTGTTGAACGCAATGATATTCCCGCGAGTGCTTATGTCTCCGCCGATCATGTTGTTTTGAGAATACTGATCCTCAATGTAAACCCCACTGTTCCCGTTTCCCAAGGTCCAGGTACCTGAGGCATCAGTGCCGATATAGTTCCCACTGATGGTATTATTTTCGCTGTAATAAGAGAGCCAAATGCCATAACCTTTGTTGCCGCTGATCAAGTTGCGCTCGTCAGGCGTATCCCCACCAATCCGAGTATCATTAGCTCCCAAGAGGCGCACTCCAGCGAAGTTGTTGCCCAGTGCTGTTGTGCCGGATACATCTGTACCGATGTAGTTTCCACTGATGGTGTTGCTATCACTGTCAATAATGTAGATACCATGATCATTACCGCTAATCAAGTTACGTTCACTTGGCTCATCGCCACCAATCAGGTTACCGTCGGCTTGATCAAGATATACCCCATGATGAAAATACTCATTCAGCGCAATCATACCGGATGCATCAGTGCCGATATAATTCCCGCAAATGGTGTTGTTATTGCTGCCGGTATGGAGAAAGATATTATAATCTCTATTACCACTGATAAGGTTATGTTCACCAGGCGTATTGCCACCAATCAAGTTGCCATCAGATTGAACAAGCGATACTCCACCCGAGCCATTTCCTAACGCAGTTGTACCAGATGCATCCGTGCCGATATAATTCCCGCTGATGATGTTGTTATTACTGCCACTAATGTATATGCCAAAGGTTTCATTGCCGCTGATTAGGTTTCTCTCTTCAGATTCTCCGCCCCCGATCTGGTTGGCATTGGCTTGATTGAGGAATATTCCATAGTGGTTACTCAACGTAATTGTGCCGGATGCAGCAGTACCGATATAATTTCCTCTAATAGTGTTGTTGTCGTTGTCGAGGATAAAGATGCCATAGAAATTGCCGCTGATCAGGTTGCGCTCACCAGGCGTATCACCACCAATTAGGTTGTCACTGGGATCGCTCCGGCTAAAAGGGGTGTCGCGGATGCTTATTCCACATTCGTTATTGCCCAGTGCAACCGTCCCAGAGGCATCAGTACCAATGTAATTGCCAGCAATGACATTGTTTGCCGTTCCGCCACCCTGGATGGAGATCCCATCATGTCCATTCGCGCTGACGAGATTCCCCTGGCCCGACGGCCCATCGCCCAACGTGTTATCTCCGCCGATGACACAACCTACTACATCGTTTGAAAGTAAGATACCGCTGTCGAGAAAGTGCAGAATCTGCAGACCTCGGATCGTCACATGATCTGCTGTGTAGATCCCTAGTCCAATCTGACATATTTCCGAACCATCCAAAATCACTCCCGCGTTGCTGCCGTCAATTGTTAGGCCATCGGATACGATTGACGGTAGATCACTTGCCAGGGGGATTGTCACAGGGCTGGTGGGCGGGAAGACGCCAGGGTCAAACACAATGATATCGTTCAAACGTGAATTCAGAAGCGCCTGACGCAAAGTGCCCGAACCGCTATCCGCTGAACTGGTGACGACATAGGTTACAGCAACGTAAGGTTCCAGAGAAGAGAATTCAGAAGTGTTCCCCTCTATATCCGTCACTGTAGCCGTAACATTCGCTAAGTCAAAGCCACCTGGTTGGGTGAAGGTAAAGTATCCAGTGGCATCCAGGACAATCGAGCCTTCATAGATACACCCCTCATGCGCATCGTCGGAAAAGATCTCTACGACACCATAGTCAACGGCATTTCCGGAAATCGTGTTGGCTGTGCGGCTAATGATGATCGGAGGGAGTAACTCCCCGTTGCCGCCATCAAGATTGCTGATGCCTAACCCGCCATTACTACAGATTGCGTTATGCGTGATATGGTTTCCCACGCCTCCCTGTATCTGGATACCATCTTGAGCGTTGAAAGCGATCAGGTTTCCTGCAATCATATTCCGGCTACTGGCAAAAACAGCAATCCCCTCGTTCTTGTTACTGTTGACTAGATTGCGCTGACCTGGAGCGCTACCACCAATTTGATTGGTAACAGCACCGTTAAGATATATTCCTCGGCCGTTACCCAGCGTGACCGCGCCAGTTATGTCAGTGCCAATGTAGTTCCCGCTGACGATAGAGTAGTTGCTGTTCAAGATAGCAACCCCGGTGTTTCCATTGTCATTGATCAGGTTCCCTTGCCCCAATGGGCTGTTCCCCAAGGTGTTGTCACCGCCAATGATGTTTCGCACCGCGCCGTTGATAACCTCAATGCCGTTGTCAGGGAAATGAAGAATCTGCAGTCCGCGGATGACTGTGCTATCCGCTCCATTGATGACCAGTCCATCTGCGCTCCCCACCAATCCACTCCCATCCAGAACTACACCGGCATCACTGGCGTCAATCCTAAGTCCATCCGTGATAATCACAGGTAGAGGACTGCTCAATACAATCGTCATTGGGTTGGTGGGAGAAAAAACACTCGTGTCGAAAGTGATTATGTCACCTACGTCTGCGTTGCTCAACAATAAACGCAAGGTGCCGGGACCATCGTCAGCCGTGCTGGTCACGACATAGCCATTTCCGGTAGGATAGAACACTCCAAACTCAGACGTGTTACCTGCCTCATCCGTAGTTGTCGCCGTGACATAGGGTCCAGAGAATCCACCTGGTTGGGTAAAGGTGAAGACACCTTGAGCATCGGCTATACACGAGCCTTGATAAAACCGACCCTCGTCTCCGTTGTCAACATACACTTCGACGGTGCTGCTTGCCGGTGCCGTGCCGATAATTGTGTCCTCAGTCCATGTGGTTACAAACGGCGGCATCAACTCCAGGTTCCCGCCATCTACATTGTCAATTCCTTGCGAACCATTACTATGGATCGAATTGAGAGTGATCCGATTCCTCAGCGCTGTACTTCCTATGACTGCGACGCCATCGTGAGCGTTAAAGGCGATCAGATTGCTCTCAGAGAACATGCCGCCTCCAATCAAGTTATCGCAAGCCTCATTGATATGTACTCCGTCATAGCCATTGCCCAATGCAACTTCGCCAGAGGCATTAGTTCCAATATAGTTGCCGCTGATGATGTTGCTATTGCTTTCACCAATGTCAATACCATTCCACCCATTGCCACTAATCAAGTTACCCTCGCTAGGTGTATCACCACCGATCAAGTTATTATCAGCACCAACCCCAAGAAGCACTCCACTATCGCCATTACCCAGTGCTACTGTGCCGGATACATCAGTTCCAATATAGTTCCCGCTGATGGTATTGTTGATGCTCTCAGATATCTGGATCCCAATCCCATTACCACTGATTAGGTTACGCTCTTCAGGTGTGTCACCACCAATACAATTGTCCTGAGCATCAGTTAGCCATATTCCGTTTCCGTTGCTCAAGGCTGTGGTGCCGCTGACATCTGTGCCAATATAGTTCCCACTGACGATGTTATCACTAAGTCGCTGCATGTATATGCCAGTGCTGCTGTTGCCACTAATCAGGTTACGCTCTTCGGGTGTGTCACCACCAATCCGATTGCCTTGAGCATAAGTCAGCCGTACTCCGTGGATATTGCCCAACACAGCCGTGCCAGACACATCAGTACCAATGTAATTCCCAATGATGGTGGCGTCACTGGTGTAATTAAGATCTATGCCAAAAAGATTATTACCACTGATCAAGTTGCGCTCTCCCACAACATCTCCGCCAATCCGACTACCGACAGCGTTATATAGAAGTATGCCATATTCGTTGCCTAACGCAGCTGTACCGGAGACATCGGTACCGATATAATTACCACTAACAGTATTGCTGATGCTATCCCGGATGTGGATACCCCTGTAATTCCCACTGATCAGATTACGCGTGCCTGGTGTGTCCCCGCCAATCAGATTATTATTGGCATAATAGAGGAATATTCCTTCTATGTTGCCCAATGCGGTCGTGCCGGATAAATCGGTACCGATACGATTTCCACTGATGGTGTTGCTGATTGTTCCATCCCCAGAGATATAAACCCCATTCTCTCCGTTCCCACTGATGAGGTTTCCTTGCCCCAACGGTCCATCTCCTATTGTGTTGTCCCCGCCAACGATGCATCCTGTTGCACCTAAGCTAATCCCAATACCATATCTAGGGAAATAGAGTATTTGCAGGCCACGGATGGTTACATTATCCGCTTCCCAGATAAGGAAACCACTTTCCTCTCCTAACAACTCGTTTCCGTCCAAAATCACACCAGCATTGCTACCATCAATCGTTAACCCGTCAGTGATGATCGTTGGCAAGGCACTCCTCAGAGAAACCGTCACGGGATTGGTGGGTGGAAAGACACCGGGGTCAAAGGTAATGGTGTCACTGATCCCAGCAGTGGAGAGCGCCCAGCGGAGTGTGCCCGGACCGCTGTCGGCAGTGCTGGTGACCACAAGCGTGGACTGTAGTAAGGGATGTGCTTCCGACGCTGCAGAGGACGCAGCCCGGGTATGCACAGGTATCAGGGCGACTGAGCCAAGGAAAATCATTATCAAGGTCAGGCTAAGTGCCAGGACGATGAGCCATTTTGTTTTGGTTGCTGTGAGCACTTCTCCCCTCCTCGTGTTCGTCATTCGGTGATTCGCTAGCTTACAATCCTAACCTGGCGAGTAGCTCGTCCGTCTCGTGTATGTCCAGCCTGGCACCCAAGTCAACGAAAACCGCGCGGGCACGCTCGGCGTGTATTTTGGCCTCGGCAGTTCGATCGTCCATCTGCGCCAACACTTCAGCCAGGGCCAGCAGCGTGCGTGCTGTCTCATAGCGTGCCTGCTTGTGCTCCAGCCGTTCCAGACTAGTACGCAGAACCTGTATCCCTTCATCCGGTTTCCCTTGCGCAACCAGACATAATCCTCTTAATCGCTGGATCGGCTCCACCTCCACATCCAGTACGTCGGTATCCATAGAAAGCAATGCCTGAATCTCTGCTTCGGCATGGGGGATATCCCCTGCTGTCCAATGAACCTCAGCCAACCAGCGACCTACAGTTGGCTCAAATCCTCTGACATCGTGGGCATCCATCTGCGCGCGCGCCTGTTCCAATGCCCCCCGCGCCTGTTCCAGCTTCCCTTGCCGCCATAAGATCGTGGCCAGGACTGTGTGCGCAAAGACAATTCCCTGGTGAGAACCCTGTGCGACAAAACGGTCCAGTCCTTGCTGGGCACAGGCCAGCGCTTGATCGAGATTGCCCAGGTGACGATATAGGTCGCCTAGATTGCAGAGTGTGATCGCGGATAGGTAGGATTCGTTGGCCCGCTCCAAGCCATCCCTGGCTTGCTGATAGGCCACCTCTGCTTTGCTCCACTCATCTTGTTCAAACGCAATGACGCCCAGGTTCAGGCTGGCCCGTCCCGTACCGATCAGGTCGGCCAATTGCTCATACTCGGTAATGGCACGATGACAGTGTTCTGCTGCTTGAGCCAGTTCACCGGCGTGGCGATAATAAATGCTCAGAAGGTTGTGAGCTTGCGCTGTTTCCGCTCGCGCATCTACTTGTTGAGCCAACACAAGTGTCTGTTCTGCTTCCTGCTTGAGCAATGCATAGTCGGGTTTGTGATAGCCAATGGCGCTACCCAATGCGTGAAGTTGCGCGCTTTCTACTGTCGCTTCTGCGGGTAGCAAGAGCAATCCCCGGTGCTGCCAGTCCAGCGCCTCGTCCAGCAGACCCCGCCGCTCATAAACAGACCCGATGTGATAACATGTCCGCGCGCGGTGTAACTGTGTCTCCCGTTGTTCACCATCTCGCAGGCAACGCAAAGCGGCGGTCAAATTCGCAAGCGCCTCGTCGTACTGCCCGATAATGGTCAGAACACGCCCCAGTGCTTCATGGACCTGAAGTAACGCATTTTCATCCAGGGGAAAATGTTGAGCGGCGATCTCCAACGTCCGCTGCAGATGAAGCGCTGCCTCCCGATTGGCATATCTCTGCATCTGCTGCATTCCGGCCAGGTGATGATAGTGCGCAGCCTTTTCCCATTGTTCGCCCTGGTCGTAATGATAGGCTAATGCATCGTAGTATCGCTGCCGATTGTCCGGATACTTTTCCTCCAGCCACTGTCCCACCTGAGCGTGATACTCGCGCCGCCTGGAAAGCGGGATATTCTCATAGCTTACCTGCTGGACCAGCCCATGCCGGAAGCGGTATCCCCGCTGTGGGCGGCCTTCGCCCTCAAACCTGACCTTCTCGATCATCGCCGCGTTCTGCAATGCCCTCAGATGTCGCAGGAATTCCTCCTGCGTCCTACCCGCAGCCGTGAAGATATGCAAGGCCAGTTCCTCGGCAAACTCATCCCCGATCACTGCGGCCAGCCACAACACCCGGCGCGATCCGGGGCTGGCAAAGTCCAGATCATCAATGCGGCTTTGGATGATCTGGTAGAGCGTATCCGGGACATGCACGCGCGCGATGTCTTGCGTGAGTCGCCAGCTGCCTTCATCCTGCGCCAGGATGCCGTCTTCGATGAAGGAGTGCAGTATCTCTTCGATGTACAACGGGTTGCCGTCAGTTTCGGCGAGCACCAGCGCCTGGAAATCCTCCGGGAGTTGGGCGGTTTGCAGCAGGTTGGACAACAATCGCCGGCCATGCGCCGCATCCAGTTCTTGCAGTGTGAGCAAACGGCAGTCGGGATAAGTGCGTTCAAACGTTTGCCAGATGTGCCAGATTGGACGCTCTTTTTGGGGCCGGTAGAGCAGACAGAATAACACCGGCGCTGCCTCGCTGACTCGATCCGCAAGGAACGTCAGTAAATCGAGAGACGCCTCGTCAGCCCAGTGCAGATCATCCAGCAGCAACACGAGGGGACGTTCACGCGCCGCACATTCCAGCACCGCGCAGAGGGCCAGGCGCGTCTGAAGTTGCAACACGTCGGCCTCCAGGCGCGTTACCCGTTCGGTCAACCCTGTTTTCATGTCAAGGTCAAGGGTAAGGAAGTGCCCCAGGTAGGCCAACCGGTTGGAGAATTCGTCGAACCAGCCCGGCGCAGCGCCGGCAAAGGTTTCCTTGACAAAGACAGACAGCTTGTTCCACTTGTCCTCCGGTGCAGCATCGGCATCGCAGCCCAAGAGCTGTTCGAGTATCTCGATCAAAACGCCGTGCGTCTTCTGCCCATAGGAGTGAGCGCGCCCATTGAGCCAGCGCACCGCGTTGGCCGTTTCGGACGACGACGCAGCGCGGCGCTGCCACTCCTGGATCAATCGGCTCTTGCCCACGCCAGCCTCGCCGACGATAGCAAGGAGCTGTTTGCCGGCGTCGAAGCACAGATCGTCCAGACATTCAGCGAGGAGCGCCAACTCAGCTTCCCGGCCCACGACGTCTGAATGCAGTACCCGCAGCCAATCTCTGTCCCGCTGGATGCGCCCAGCCGCCTGTAAACGGTAAACCGGAACCGGTTCGCTGATGCCTTTCGCACTGATCGGCGGCAGCGCCTGCGCCTGGAAACCGGTTTCAATCTGCTCCCATACCTGATGGCTGATCCAAACCTGGCCGGGCGGGGCCGCCGACATCAGGCGGGCAGCCAGGTTGACCATATCGCCCATTACCGTGTATTCGCCGCGGTGGTTCGTTGTCGATCCCACATTGCCAGCGAACACAAATCCGGTGTGGATGCCGATCCGTTGGGTGAGGAACGCTGATATAGTTGGCGAAGACAGCCGCTTCAATGCCTCTTGCATCGCCAGCGCAGTCAACGCCGCGCGTTGCGCATCCTGTTCGTGGGCCACCGGTGCGCCAAAGATGACCATGAGCTTGTCCCCCTGGTCGTATAAATCGACTTTGTTGATCACGCCGCCGTAGTATTGCACTTCTTCTTGCATCGCCCGGAAGTATTCGCTTAAATCGGCAGTGATGCCTTCCACATCGGTTATACCACGGGCGTTGATGATGTCGCTCATACCGATGAAGTTGACGAACACGACGGCCGCCTGGCGATGCTGTCCCTCGATCTGGCCTTGCTGTGGATCGTAGACCAACAGAGGCAACGCGCCGGCGGGCAGGTAGGGCGTCAGGCTGTCCAGGCGATCCACCAGTCCCCACAGATCGTTTTCCAGGGAAGTGAGCAGCTTCTCAATCTGCGCCCACCAGTGTGACTCTGCGCCAGCATCTGGCATGGAATGAAGTTTCGTTACCCGGTAGAAACCAGGGCGCTCCTCAAGCGCGGTGGCTGCCAACTTATCCTTGACCAATTCATACGTCTCGTGGCTGATGAGTACATCCCCACGACTGGCGGCGGACTCGGCGTGCGCCGTACGCTCGACGGCGCTGCCCGTGAGCAGATATTCCATGTGCTCAGATGTACCCACGTTGGCAGCGAACAACAGTCCCGAATTGGTGCCAACTTTCATGCTCAAGGGAAAAACCTGCTGGAAAACCTCAATCGCACCAAACCGTTCGGCCATCACCTGCTTCATTTCCCAGGCTGTCCGCACAGCGGCCATCGCCCCACTATCGTCTATTGCTTCACCGGTGAATAGACACAGCATTGCGTCGCCACCGAATCGAATCAGCAGGCCATTATGTTTCGCCAGGATACCGAGCATAACGTCGAGGTATGCATTGATAATGCGGGTGACTTCCTCTGCACCGGCCTTGCCTCCCATTTCCTTCAGTTTCTCGGACAGATTCGTGAACCCCGAGATGTCGGCAAAGAGCAAGGTGCCTTCCAGGAATTTTCCCGTGTTCTCAGCCGTTACTGGCCGGTGAAGCAGGTCTAGCGCCACATGGGGAGGAATGTACGGCAATACGGCACGTAGGAGTTCAACCAGATGCTTCTGGCAGCGTCCCATATCTCGCTTTTGATATATCTCGGCAGGTAGATACCGCTGCAAACGGCTCCAGTCTGTGCTGCTGTGGGGCATTTCCTCAATCGACATTCACCACCTCCTATATGGTAGATCCAAGAACTTACATACGCTGATGTATTTGAGACAGCAGCGTTGGCAGCTTCCGTCGCTATAGCAGTGCTTCAAAGCGCAGAATACAGATAGCGGCACTCTGAGCATATCACCGAAACGTTGCTATTCAATTCCGCAAGACCAGCGGCAGGTAAACGCGATGCCCGCCCCCGCTCGACGACACTGTGATGTACCCCGGTTTGTTGACAGTGTAACTACCGTATGTGTTGCTTACCGTGAGATTCACATCGAATACACCGGGTATCTGATAGGTATGCTGCACTACTGGCCCAGTGAAGGCCACTGTACTATCGCCGAAACTCCAATGCCAGCCTTCGACTGTGCCGCTGGTGACGGCAGTGAAAGTGACAGCGAGGGGTACAGTGCCGCTGACCACGTCCGCGCTGAAAGTCGCCGTCGGCGCGCCCGGCGGTGGGTTGACGGTGACGTACGCCGGTTTGACCACCTGCGCCGTCCCGCCTGGCCCAGTGACAATCAGCGTTACGCCAAAGCTACCTGCGTTCTGATAGGTATGTGTGGGATTGGGGGTGCTGGCGATACCCCCATCGCCGAAGGCCCAGGCGTAGTTCGTGACTTCGCCGGTGACCATACTGGTGAAGTGTACCTCAAGCGGCGCATCGCCACTGCGCGGTGTCCCGGTGAAGTCTACCTCCGGTGCAGAAAACAGCCTGAAGTACCGCGCCTTGTTGGATTCCACCTCTACGTTTCCGGCTCCATCCACCGCCTGCACGAAGTAGGAGAGTGTTTCAGTGTAAGGGATAGAGCCGGTCCATACATCGGAGTTGTCCACGGTACGCGCCAGGTCTACCACCTCCCATTGCCCGTCTCCCCAGGTATAGCCTACCGCCACGCGCAGCACTCCCGACCAATCCGTCACTTCCACGGTGATATGCTGGCTGCTACCCACCGTCTCATCTTCCACCAGCCAGAAACTGGGCGGATACACATCCTCAGTGGTGGAATAGTAGACGGTGTATGTCATCACCTCGAAGACCCGCATCGTCCCAGTACTCGACGAAAGGGCGCTGTACTGTGCCGGTAGGATGACCAAACGTTGTTGCGCTCCCTCCGGTTGTTGGATGCTGTTGACCAGATCCCAGGCCGCCGGTACCCATTCCGCGAACGCATACGGTGGTTCGGTCAGTCCCGTTGCCGTGTCAGTGACCAAACGGGCGATCACCGGGTCGAACGGGGTGAAGGTCTGGTAATACCCACCCTCAAAGAATGCGCCGTGGGCTTGTTCAGCCGCCAACGTCACACTGACGCTGGTGCGGGGCATAATCGGCATCCCGGCCACTACCTCCACCTCGTCATTGATGTGGAAGTAGGTGCCGTCGGTGATGGTCTGTGAAGCCACCGGCAGGGCGAAGGTGACGCGCTGTGCCACCAGACCGGTCGTGTCCGAGATCAACTCGCGCGTGGCAAGTTGACTCTCTGCAACTGCCCCTTGCTGTATCCACTGCGGTCCGGTCAATGGGAGAGCAGCGGGGAATTCCAAACGCAACATCGGTAGACCGTACAGCGTCATCTCGCTCAACACCTTCTCGTCATAGGGCGTGAAGGAATGGATACCGGTGCGGTTGAAGTAGATGGATTTGGCCTGCCGTAGCGCATCCCCCACACTATACCCATAGCGTAGCTGCTGCACGAACAACAGGCTCAGTTGTTCCGAGTAGGCGATTTCATCCTTATCGCCGTAACCGTAGCCGGTGTTGCCAATCCAACTGACGCCCCGCCCGACCTGCACCTGACTGAAGTCCGTTCCCTGTTCTGAAGATATGGCTTGATTGTCGGGCACACTCAATCCACTGTGGCAGCCCACCGAAAAATCCAACGCCCCAGCGCGGTCAGCACCACCCGTCTGCACATTCGTCACCGTGACAAAGCCACCGGCGATCTCAGCGGGTACGGCTTCCTGGTGACTGAAATGCGCATTGATCGAGGCCAGGTCGTGGCGGGTGGAGAGCCACGCGGCTTCCAGGTCGTCCGCCTGCCAGTAGTCGTTGATCAGCGCAGCGGGGTTCAGTCCACTCTGAAGCATCTCGGCGCGCACAGCGTGGGCCTGATCGAGCAGGAAGTCGTAGCCGACGACCAGTCCGCTGGACAGGGTGCGCGTGGGCGCGTCCAGGAAGGCGTCAATCAAGGCCGTCATCTCGACCGGGGTCTCGACCAGGCGGCCCACAGCCAGGTCGGGCAGGTAGAGGTAGCGCCCGCGCCAGGAGACTCCCGCCTGAAAACTGGCGTAGTAATCGTCGCTCAGGAAGTAGCTCTCGCCCAACGCTGCTCCTACCGGACTGTCGGGGTGAGTCTGTAGGCCGTACGCGGCGTAGGTCGCCTCGTTGGCCATCGTTGCCTCATCGGGTACGCGATAGAAGGGCACGATGCCATCATCGCCAGCGATGACCAGGTAGCTCAAGTTAAGATAGGCCGTGCGGGTGACGGTCAACATCGCCTTGATACTGGCCGCCACGTAGTTCGCCCGCAACGGATCCGTGCTATCCTGCGCCCACAGGCTGTAAGCATCGTTGAGCGGTTCATAGCTTGCCAAGTCCACTATCACGCCGTTGACAGCCGGATTGGCGGCCAGTTCGTGCAGCCGGGTGATGAAAGCCGCGGCGCTGATCTCGCCATATCGCTCAATCAAGCGTCCTCGGTGGGTCAAGATCAAAGTCTGGCTGGTGGGATAAGTAGTCGTCAGCGGTGTGAAAGTCGGCAGAGAAAAGCCGCCGGTGTCGCTCGAAGGACCGGGAGCTACAGTCACAGTCAGAGTGTAAGGTTGGCTGTGATTCGCCCCATTGTGCCCCAGCACCAGGAGGTAGTACCAACCGGATTGGTTGAAAGTGTTCACCGTGATGATTTCCGGCGTTGTCCCCACCTGGTTGCCGGTCCCCATCATCCGGGGCGTGCCCATCATTCGCGGTGTACCCATCATTCGGGGCGTGCCCATCATTCGCGGTGTCCCCATCATCCGAGGAATGTCCGTAAGCCGCCCCGTATTGTCCAGCTCCCCGGTCCCCATCATCCGGGGCAAGTCCATAATCTGACCTGGCAGTTGGCTGCGTTCATAGGCCAGACTGCTGAAGAGATACAGGTCATAATCACGCACCAAACCGTCGAGGGTCGCCGAGATTGTGGCATTGCGGGTGCTGACGGGGATACGATACCAGTCGGCGTCTCGGTAGTCGCTGATAGGGAAGACGATGACGCCGGGGTTGATGACGGTCGCGGCCAACCACTCATTGTTGGATTCTGTTTCCGTGAGCCAGGGCGTATACCATACCCCTGCACTGACGGCATCGCCTGTTCCAGCATTCGTGCCGCTCTGTCCGCAGGCATCTACGGTGGCGAAGGTGTCTTGCGGTCCTGAGGTGTGGCCCCACCATGCACTGCGGGCGTTGATACAGGTCGACGTCTGATTGTTAATCGCCAGCCCAGCATTGCCAGCAAAGGCGACATGGTGCAGTGAGAGAGCGCCTGTATTCGTGACGTAGATGCCATCCTGCAAAGAGGCAGCGACGGTGCTTGAATAAACGTTCACCGTTCCTTCGATACTCACCCCGGTCTGGGCGAAAGAAATGTCTGCATGACGGAAATCACCAACGCTGCCAGGGGCAAAACGTAACCCACTCCAATCGCCGGGCAGTGGGTAAGCGAAGGCTTGTGGCCCACTGAAACGCACAGGGGCGTTGACCGTGCCTTCAGCCACCAATGCTCCCTCAATCTGCGCGCCTCGCCAAAAGTCGAACTGCACGGTGACGCCAGCGGAGGTAGTCCAGGTGTAGGTGATCGGAACCACGAGATCATTCCAAATCACCAGATAAGCCTCAAGCCCATTTTGTGTTGTCCAGGTGATGTCCTCAGTCAACGTCCCACCGATAACCTGCACGTAGGGAATGGCGCTGTTAGAGAAATCATTGTTGACCAGATGGGTTTCAGGAGTCATGTACGATGGGTTTTCTCCAGCATTGTTCTTGATGATGTTGCCCTGCAATAGCGCCTGCCCAGAACTGATGTAGAAGTTGGTAGCATTGTTGGCTAATGTGGAAGATAGGACCGTGGGAAACCCTTCACGGGCAAAGAGGCCATAGGCGTTCGACTCTAGTGTAGAAGACAAGATCAATGGCGATGCCCTATACACGTCAATGCCGACGCCAGCATTGTAGCGGAGTGTGCTGCCCGATACTATGGCCAAAGCCTCCTCCGTCGTGATGCCCGGCCCGGTATTGTGCTCGATCACACAGTCGGTGACGGTCAGCACCGCACCGGGGTACACCAGAAGACCCCCGCGTGCACTGTTGGCAACGGTAGTATGATTGATCTCCAAAGCATTGTCGCGGTAAACATATACCATATGCGTCTGATATAACCCGCCACCGCCATAACGTATCCCAGTGTGCTGCAATACAGACAAAGTGCTGCCCACAAAATAAATACTTCCCCAATCGCCTGGAGCTGGCGCAGTCGCATCGCCATCCCCGTTGGTATCACCGCCCACACTGTCATCCTTCAACGAGGTGAAATACACCTCATCTTCTGCAGTCCCTTCTACCAACAGGTGCCCGGAGACATTAAGATAAGTTTCTCCACTCACTTTAATTACTGTACCAGGCTCTATCGTCAGCGTTGCCGCTTGACCCACTGTCAACCCGTGCACCACATAGGTTTCACCGACACCCTGTGGCCAGGTCGTATTCTGCCCGAGGTTGCCACCCACTGCCGGAAAGTGGTCCAACCCATTATCATGGATGATGTTTGCCGTCAAGACTGGCAGCCCGCCACCCCCTTCATAGTACACGAAAATTCCACTGCCCGTGTTGCTGACGATCGTATTGGAACTCAGCGTCGGCGTGACCACACCATCGTGTGGACGCACGATGACCCCACTGGCACCGTTGCGGAGAATGGTGTTGCTCACGATATCCGCGTAATTGAACACATCGATGCCGTCTTCACCGTTGTCACTGATGAGGTTGTTATGGATAGTTGTTGTTAGGGTGTCTCCAGTGAAGCTGATGCCAGCCCTGATGCCATCCCTGCCATTATGACGGATTGTGCTACTCATAATTGTCGCTACCGCGGACTGCGTCGCGATGCCTTCCCAAGCGTTATGCTCAATCAGGCTATCGGTGACGGTCAGAACAGCGTCGGACCACGCATACAGACCCTCTGCCAGGCTTTCGGCGATCGTGACGTGACTGAGCATTAATGCGCTGCCTACCACTCGTACCTGAGGATACGACGATACACCCCACCAATCCCATCTCACATTCCCACCATAACGTACTACAGCATGTTGCCATACGCTTACATCGCCCCCAACGATCTGGATGGATTCCCAATCGCCCTGCCCTGGTGTAGTGGCACTACCATCCCCGTTTGTATCACCCCCTACACTGTCATCCTTCAGCGAGGTGAAGTACACGTTGTCATCCACAGTTCCTTCAACCAGCAAACGCCCGTAAATATACAACCTGACCCCCGCGTCAAACTTGATCACCACCCCGGATTCTATTGTTAGTGTAGCGTAGGTGTCCACTGTCAGTTCTTGCACTACGTAGGCTGCACCGGCAGACTGCGACCAACTTGTACTGTAACCGAGGTGGCCACCCACCACCGGGTAGTGATCCGTTCCGTTGCCGCTGATCACATTCCCTGTCAGAACGGGTAGCCCGCCGCCGCCCTCGTAATAAATAAGAACCGCGTTTGCTGTGTTGCTGATGATAGTGTTGTCACTCAGTGTCGCCGCAATCAATCCGGTATGCGGACGCAGCAAAACACCATTGGCGCTATTCCCACTGATCGTGTTGCTAACAATAGATGCACGGTCGAATACCTCAATGCCATCCCCACCGTTATTGCTGATGAGATTATTGTGGATGTTCATCATTAGCGCATCTTCATAGACCGCAATACCGTCATTGTCATTGTAGCGGATCGTGCTACTCAACACTGTGACCCCAGCGGATTGTACCGCGATGCCTGGCCAGGTGTTGTGCTCGATCAGGCTGTCGGTGACGGTCAGCACGGCGCTGGATGTCACCCGTAAACCCTCTGTACCACTTTCGGCAACGGTAGCGTGACTGAGCATCAATACACTCCCATTACCTGAGACCTGCACTTGCGGCATTGACCATCCTGTCCCGCCATAGCGCACCACAAGATATTGCCAGGCAGACGGCGCGATGCCGGCGACGTGGATGCAACCCCAATCGCCTCTGCCAGGCGTGGTCGCGTCGCCATCCTTGTTCGTATCGCCTGCCACACTGTCGTCTTTCAATGACGTGAAGTATATCTCGTCCCCTGCAATCCCTTCCACCAATAACCGCCCGTGTACGGTCGTGCCGGTATTTGCGTCAAACTTCACCACCACCCCTGAATCGATCGCCAGTGTTGCTACTTCGCCTACCGTTAGGTTCTCCTGCACCACGTAGGTTTCAGCAACAGCGCGCGACCAGGTCATATTTTGCCCAATAGTACCACCTACCACCGGGAAATGATCCAGCCCGTTGCCGCTAATGCTGTTTCCCGTCAAGACCGGTAGCCCGGCCCCTCCCTCATAGTTGATGAAAACCGCATTTGCCGTGTTGCTCACGATGGTATTGGCACTCAATGTCGCTGTCAACCGGCCGGTGGGCGAGAGACGGATCCCGTCTCCACCGTTCTCGCTGATGATGTTATCAGTAATACTTACTACTCCGCCCGTTGTTATTCCACTGACCTCAATGCCGTTCACTCCATTCTGCCGCACAATACTATTAGCAATAGATACGGCAGTCCGGCAGATGGACAGGCCCGCATTGCCGTTCTGTTCAAAGGCGTTGTGCATCAACGTCAGGGTTGTGTCGTAGGCGGTGAGGCCGTGTCCGCCACTGTGGCGCACTGTCGTGTGGCGAATCGTAGGTGTGGCCCCGTTTACCTCAACACTGGCTCCATACCAATACTGGCCACCGTAACTGACCGTCACATATTCCAACACATTGCGGGCATCGTCGCTCTCCACGGTAAATTCAACACTTTGCCACTGTCCCGGCGCGGGCGTCTCCGCCGCTGTGGTAAAGGTAATCGGCTGTGTCGGTGTCCCTATCGCGCGCAACGCGCCTGCCACGGACAATTTACCATAGGTACCAAAGCGCATCTCCGCACCCGGCTCGACTGTCAACTCGGCTCCGTTGGCAATACTTAGCGAGTTCACGACTCGTGGTAACGCATACTGCGCCGGCCAGGTCATCGAATAGCCTAAAGTACCCGCTAAGCCTACCCCATTAGCGCCGCCGTTCCCCGTTATGACGTTACCGCTAACCAACGGTAGCCCGGCTCCCCCGCCGTACCACACGCCTATCGCATCTCCGGTGTTGTCAACAATGGTATTTGCACTCAACGTCGCCGTCAACCACCCAATAGGCGAGAAGTGAATTCCATCTCCGGCATTCTGCCGCATCGTGCTATTGGCGATGGTGACATCAGCCTGTTGAATGGACACGCCTACACCGTCATTCTGCTCAAAGATGTTATGCGTCAACGTGAGAGTCGTGTTGTAGATCGCAATTCCGTCCCCACCACTGTGGCGCACTGTCGTGTGGCGAATCGTGGGTGTGGCCCCGTTTACCTCAACACTGGCTCCATACCAATACTGGCCACCGTAGCTGACCGTCACATATTCCAAAAGATTACGGACATTGTCGCTTTCTGCGGTAAACTGAATACTTCGCCACTGTCCTGGCGCAGGTGTCTCCGCCGCCGTGGTAAAGGTAATCGGCTGCGCCGATGTTCCTATCGCGCGCAACGCACCCGCTACAGACAATCCTCCGTAGTTACCGAAGTGCATCTCCGCGCCCGGCTCGACCGTCAGCTCAGTTCCGTTGGCGATACTTAGCGAGTTCACCACCCGTGGTAACGCATACTGCGCTGGCCAGGTCATTGAATAGCCCAAAGTCCCTTCTAGGCTTATTCCATTAACGCCACCATTCCCCGTGATGATGTTGCCGGTAACCAGCGGTAGCCCGGCACCCCCATTGTACGACACGCTGATAGCATTTGCGGCGTTGCTGACAATGGTATTGGCACTCAATGTCGCTGTCAACCACCTGGTGGGTGAGAGGCGGACCCCGTCTCCAGCATTCTGCTGCACTATATTGTTAGCAAGAGATACATCGGCTTGTTGGATGGACACTCCAGCGCCGCCATTCTGCTCAAAGATGTTATGCGTCAACGTGAGGGTCGTGTTGTAGGCAGTCAGGCCAGTCCCACCACCGGCGCGCACGGTCGTGTGGCGGATCGTGGGCATTGCCCCATCCACCTCAATACTGCTGGGCCCATACCAGTATCCGGCGTAGCTGACGGTCACATATTCCAATATGTTGCGTGCGTCATCACTCTCTGCAGCAAATTGGATACCTAGCCATTGTCCCGGCGCGGGTGTCTCTGCCGCTGTGGTGAAGGTGATCGGTTGCGTCGGAGTTCCTACCGCTCGTAAAGCTCCTCCCACACGTAATCGCCCGTAGTTGTTGAACTGCATCTCCGTGCCCGGCTCAACTGTCAACTCAGCCCCATTGGCAACAACCATATATTCGACAATTATCCGTAGTAGAGGATACTGCTTTGGCCAGGTCATGGAATAACCCAAAGTCCCAGCCGCACCAATCCCGTTGACGCCTCCATTGCCCGTGATGACATTGCCGCTGACCAACGGTAGTCCAGCTCCCCCGCTGTACCACACGCCGATGGCATCCCCAGTGTTGCTTACAATCATATTGTGACTGAGTGTTGGTGTAACCACCCCCTTGATCGGATGTAACCGGACTCCATTGGCACCGTTGTTGAGAATCGAGTTGCCCACGATGGCCGCATAATCGATTACATCAATGCCATCCTCGCTATTGTCGCTGATGAGATTGTTCTGGAGGGTTGTGGTTAGTGTGTTCCCGGTAATTTTAAAGCCATCACCATTGTTGTGACGGAGCGTACTACTAAGCACCGTCACTACGGTAGACTGTGCTACGATGCCTGACCCTGTATTGTGCTCGACCAGACTTTCGGTGATGGTTAGCGCCGCCCCGGAGTCCACCTGGAGGCCTTCTCTTCCCCCCTGCGCAATTGTGATATGATGGAGGGTCAGCACGGTATCCATACCTGAGACTAGCAATTGCGGGTATGCCCACTGACCACCATAACGTATCACGACATATTGCATAGGAGAAAGAATACGGCCCACAACGCGGATACAAAACCAATCGCCTCTGCTTGGTGTGGTCGCGTCACCATCCCCATTGGTGTCACCTCCCACATCATCGTCTCGCAGCGACGTGAAGTATATCTCGTCTCCCGCAATCCCGTTCACCAACAAGTGTCCATAAATAGTCAAGCCGGCTCCCGTATCAAACTTCACGACCACGCCAGGCTCTACTGTCAGTGTCACGCCTGCATTGACGGTAACGTCACCGGTCAGGACGTAAGGACTGTTTGCCGCAGTCCAGGTGGTGGACTCGGTGATAACGCCGCTGACATACTCATCTATGGGTTTGAGAGGATCACGAATCGGTGGTGCGGCTTGGACAAAGGTTGGTGAAAGGGCTAACATCACCAATCCCACAGACGTCAGGGCCAGGCCCAAGATGAAAGCATACACTCCGTGCAATTTACTGCGCAGTACCATTTCTACCCCCTTGCCAGAAACCGCTCTACATCCTGCATGTCCAGATCTATGCCTGAATCTATAGAAAGCTGTCTGGGGTGCGTTTGGCGATGACGATGAGCTTGTACTTCAATATCAGTTGATGCACGCCTGTATTTTCCGGCGGGGGGATTTGTCTCAGGCGTTGTAATGCCCTACAGTTAGGTGTGAATTATGATGGAACGAGCATAGCATACAAACGCGGCAGACGTCACAAAAATATCGGAAGGATCAGCAGGAAACGATAAAAATCCTGGCCTGCAATCAGCGTACATACTGGCGCGTAAGCTATTTCACTGTATTTATGCGTCTAGTGTAGCACAACTTACAGAAGGTTACAAATAAACCTTGTCATCACTGGGATTCCACCTGGTTGACTGACAAAAATCAGGCAGACAGGTTAGAAGAGATCGCCTGAATTTGGCGTTGCCGGCGTTTGTGGAACTGTTTATTAGAAGCCCGGGATGGTTCAGGATCAGGCTTACCCGAAAGGT
>Ga0334884_1002160_pt1 | contig 26227 bp, 24 predicted proteins | sample GraSluR1_MG_7_FD_207215 | JGI IMG/M metagenome (GOLD analysis project Ga0334884, IMG submission 207215) | Sludge microbial communities from methane-producing bioreactor in Wageningen University, Netherlands - Granular Sludge_12_05 R1 | ecosystem: Engineered > Bioreactor > Anaerobic >...
ATACTAACTAAATAAACGTCATATAAGGTCTCAATATTATTAATCAAAGTCGGTTGGCCAAAAAGTCCCTTTTCGGTTGGAAATGGGGGGCGTAATCGAGGTTCGGCTCTCCCGCCTTCAATGATATTTAAAATAGTACTTTCCTCCCCACCAATATATCCAGCCCCTTTTGGTTTTTTGATTATTTCAAATTTCCCCTTTAAACCAGCCTTATTAAATTCTTTTATTATCTTGTTCTTATAAATATCATAATATTTACCATTGAGATAAAAATAAATTTTGGTAGCCTTAATGGTGTCGGAGGCGATCTTAACACCAATAGAAAATTCTTTTAATAAATTTTTAATAATATAACCATCCTTATAAATACCAGGTTCTCCCTCGGCTCCATTTATTATTAAATATTTAGTTTTGCTTTTAGCCTTGGCTACGGATTGCCACTTAATATGAGTTGGGAAACCAGCCCCACCTCGGCCAAGCAAACAAGCTTTTTCTATTTTTTTTATTATCGACATACTTTATGATTAATTTTTATATCATTTCCTTGTCATCCTCCGCTCAGATTATTCTTCGAGTAATTGAGCAAACCCACTCGATAGCAAGGCTATCCGAATGGGTAAATTTATTAATTATCCTAATTCTCCTAAATATCCCCCTTCCTGCCTTTGTGCTTATCCTTGCGACTATACTTCTTCTTATTCTTATGAGCCCCACCTTTAAGGCAAAAGGCTCCGGAGCCAGTTTCTAAATCAGCCTCTCGCCCTCCTTTTTTTAGGCCTTTTAATAAAACCCTTTTCTTATCTTCGTCTGATAAGTTAAAAGATAAATTTTCCTTCATAATAAGTTAGAATAAATATTTAATTAAATCAGCCAAGCGGTAAGAATAGCCCCATTCATTATCATACCAGGCGACAACTTTGACTAAATCGCCATCCATTACCCTAGTTAGTGACAAATCAACTATAGCACTATGATCATTACCAATAATATCGGAAGAAACCAAGGGCTCGGAAGATGCTTCTATTATATTTTGATATTTTTTGTTTTTAGAAACTCTGATAAAATTATTATTTATTTCCTCAACTGTAGTTTTCTTTTTTAGTAAAAAAACAACATCACACATTGATCCGACCACTACCGGCACTCTAACAGCCAACCCATCGAAAGACCCCTTTAGGGATGGAATTATTTTATTAATAGCGATAGCTGCTCCGGTCGTTGTTGGTACTATATTTATAGCTGCCGAACGAGCTCGACGCAAATCTTTATGGGGACCATCTACTAAATTCTGGTCAGCAGTATAAGCATGAATAGTCGTCATTAAAGCTTTTTTAATACCAAATTTTTGCCTAATAATATCGGTTACTGGGGCTAAACAATTAGTAGTACAAGAAGCGCAAGATAAAATTTGATCTTTCTTGCTAATTTTATTTTCATTTACTCCTAAAACTATTGTTTTAACTCCTCCCTCACCCTTAGCCGGGGCGGAAAGAATAACCTTTTTGGCGCCAGCCTTAACATGCAACATTAGCCCCTCTTTATTAGTAAAGCGACCTGTGCACTCTAGAACTACATCGACTTTCATCTTTGCCCAAGGCAATAGGCTCGGATCTTTTTCTGATAAAACTGGAATCTTCTTACCATTAACAATAATGTTTTTTTCATCATGAGAAACTTTCTTGCCATAAACTCCATAAGCTGAATCATATTTAAGCAGGTGGGACAGAGTTTTGGTATCAGTCAAATCATTAATAGCCACAATATTATAATGTGGATATTTTTCTGAAATAATTTTAAAAACAGCTCGGCCAATACGGCCAAAACCATTAATAGCGACATTCAATTTTTTAGGCATACTTTTTAAATTTAAGTTTATAAATACAAGAAGATTATAACATATTTTTTAAAAATAAAAAAACGCTCTAGGCGTTCTTTTATTTATCTGAAAAGTTAAACTTGAATTATTTCTTATGACGATTTAAATCTACCTCAACCACCACTCCTCTATCATCGTTTTTATCTCCCTTGAAATAAACATCAACTGACTGTTTTAGGACGTGATGACCGACCACTTCTCCTCTGCGACCATCAACATTTACTTTAGTTCCAATAGGCGGAAGTTTTTTTGATAATTCTAAATAACCTTCATACTCATAATTTAGGCAGCACATTAACTTACCACAAATCCCTGAGACCCTATCACTGCCACGATGAACAACTTGCTGGGTCTCAGCCATCTCTGAAGTAATGGAAGAAAATTCCCTAATATTGCCCTTGCAACACAAACCTCTGCCACAATGACCAAAATCACCGCAAAAACGGGCCTCATCACGACTACCAATCTGGGTTAGGCGGATAATCCCCTTAAAATGGCTCGACAAATCTTTAACTAAATCTCTAAAATCAACTCTGCCCTCAGAAAAAAAAGCAAAATTTATTCTATTCTTATCTAAGGAAAAACGGACATCAATTAATTTCATCGGTAAATCATACTTCTCTATTATTTGGCTACAATAATCTAGAGCTGTTTTCCTCTCCTCCTCACTTACCACTCTACTTAAGTCATCTTCACTGGCCAAGCGCAAAACTGGTTTAATACTATTCCTATCCTCCTCATCTTTAATCTCGGAGATATCTTTAAATCCAAAAACAGTACCAATTTCTTGACCAAACTCAGTCTCGACTATAACCATATCGTCAATCTTTAGGTCTAAGTCATTAACACTAAAATTATATTTTTTATCCCAAGAGACAAATTGTATTTGTGCTATTTTCATTATTTAATATATCAATTTATTACAAAGAGTACCTAATAAATTTCAGGATATTAACCTCACCTAAAATATCTTTAACTGATTTTTTATCGTCCTTTATATACTCTTGATCTAATAAACAAACCTCTGAATAATATTTCTTAATTTTACCCTGCATAATATTATCGATCATGTTTTCTGGCTTTCCCTCTTTTAATAATTGTTCTTTATAAATATCCTTTTCTTTTTCTAGTTCTTCACTGGGAACTTCAGAGCTGTCTAAATATCTGGGATTAGCAGCAGCAATATGCATAGCAATGTCTCCAGCTAATTCCTCTTTATTAGCTTGATCTAAAGCTACTAGAACACCAATTTTCCCGCCTAAATGAGAGTAAGCCTCGACTGTTTGCCCGGATACAAAAGCTGTTCTTCCTAGGGCTAATTTTTCCCCAATAACACCGCTAAGGTTGCTTATTTGGTCTTCAACCGTAGAGCCATCTAAATCCATCTTTAATAATTCCTCGCTACTAGCAGGCTTATTATTTTTTACAACCTCTAGAATATTTTGGGCTAATTCTTGAAATTTTTCGTTTCTGGCGACAAAATCTGTTTCTGAATTAAGTTCTACGACATAACCCTCACTTTTATCATCATTAACTCCGACAATAATAATTCCCTCGCTAGCATCTCGCTCACTTCTTTTAGCGGCCTTGGCTATTCCCTTTCTACGCAAAATCTCTACTGCCTTTTCTAAATCTCCACCAGCCTCATCCAGGGCCTTTTTACAATCAACCATCCCGGCACCAGTTCTATCTCTTAACTCTTTTATATTTTCCATATTTTTAAAATTAATTATAAATAAAATTAACTCAACTTAACGCTTTTAGCATCATTTAAATTTTCCTTAATACAGTTTAAAATTAAATCAACTGTTTTAGTAGCGTCATCATTACCAGGGATTGGATAGTCTACTAAACTAGGATCAACATTAGTATCACACATAGCAACAATTGGGATTTTTTTACTTCTGGCTTCTGTCAGAGCTGTTTTTTCTTCTTTAATATCCCAAATAAAAATAGCATCTGGTAACTTAGTCAAGCCCACTAAACCGCCCACTCTTTCCTCTAGGCGCTTAATATCTCTATCAAAATCTAATTTTTCTTTTTTGGTATACTTATTTAATTTACCACTTTCCCTATCATTTAATAAATCTTGGTATTTTTTAATAGATTTTTTAATAACAGAAAAATTAGTTAAAAGCCCTCCTAACCACTTACCAACAATATAGGGAGATTTTACTTCCTCTGCCATTTTTTTCATAGAACCCTTCACCTGTTTTTTAGTCCCAACAAAAAGAATAACCTTGTCTTCTTTTTTTAACTTAACCATAAAATCTAAAGCCTCCCGAAGTTTTTCTTGGGATTTCTCTAGATCAACAATGTAAACACCATTTTTTTTAGTGAAAATAAATGGTTCCATTTTGGGATGCCAACGGTTTGTCCTATGACCGAAATGCATACCCGCTTTCATCATTTCTTCTAACTTAGGAATTTTCATATTTTTTTCTTTTATCCCGCCTATATAGGCGAGCTGCTGCCCACAAAATTTATATGTTTAATATAAACAAGAAATTGGAATGAGCATGTTTTTTAAAATTAATAAAAAGCTCAAATATTTATACTATTTAAGCTTACTATATAATATACACTTTTCATTAAAAAGTCAATCCCCAAAAAGCCTAATTTTGGTAGAAATCTTTAACCATTTTATTAAATAAACTAATGTCATTATTATAAGACTCGGCCTTCAACTGATAATTATTTAGAACATTATTATAGTTAGACACCTTGGTATTATACTCATTAACAGAAATATTATAATTACTAGTATCTCCGGTGGCCTGATATTCATCTATTTTTACAAGTAAAGCATCTAATTCTGCCCTGAGAACGCTTAATTGCGCGACTATAGAATCTAATTCTAATTTTTTATTTTTAATAGAGGCGTTCATATCCGATATAGCACTGACTTGGCTGGTAATACTACTCATGCCCGTAAAAAGCCTTCCCACTGTTTTATTATAAATTTCAACTACACCCAAGCTACTTCCACTAAATATTTCTGACCAATTAACATCTCCTACCCTGGCCTGCCCCGAAGATAAGCCTGTTGGGAAAACACCTACTGGAAAATAATTTGTTGTTTCTATAAAACAAAATCCCGAATTATAGGAAGACTGACCCGAACAGGCTACGGCTACAGCTGAGTGATTGTCATTGGGATAGTCAAAAATAGTAGCCCCGTAACCCAAGCCATTTAACAACGAATGAGCCAAGAAAGCCTTATCCGAACAAACCCCCGAATTTTTATATAAAGTTTCATAAGGAAAGTTTTGTGGGCTAGCGCTAGTCTTAGTATTATCATAGGGAATAAATTGAACTAACGCCATCGCAAATTCCACTAATTCATTATCATTAAATCCCTCACTAGCCGCTATTTTTTTTAAACCGGCCACCAGATTATCGATAGAGTCATCTCCGTTTTTTAAAGTTAAAAATATTTCATAATAACTCTCCCGAGGATTAGAAGGAGGATTGGAAGAAGAATACTGCAAGGATTTATTGGATTTTTTATAGCTATTATACAAATCGTCTCTAAAAATCTGATCTAAATAATAATCTTTATTTTTATATCTAAAATTGAACCTAACTGTTTTCTGACCCGGCTCAATAGAAGGGGCCTCTCCATTATTAATAACCAAGGCTTGCAAGCTTATTTGCCCTAAATTAGTATTAGATATTCCCAAGCCTAAATTACGCATGATATTAAAAGCATCAGCTGGTCGACCCAAATAATAAAGGCGATTATTTTCGGGATTAACATAGTAAGCCTGACCCTTGTCCTCAACCTGAAGTAAAATTCTTCCGGACAAATTAGCCCGAGCCCCATTTTTAATAAAATTATTTACGTCACTATTTGATACACCTAAACCAAAATGACGCATAATATTAAAAGCGTCATTTGGTCGACCTAAATAATAACCCTTCAAATCTAACGGGTTAACATAATAAGCCTCGCCATTTTTTTCTACCTGTAATATTATTTTTCCTGACAACCGATTAGCCAAAGCAGATGTTTCGGCTCTGGACACAAAGGGAATAAAAAACAAAGAAAGCAGAAACAGGGTCAATAATATTTTATTCTTAAAAATCTTCATTTTTTTTATTTTAATATCAGGGTCCCTATCATATTTGGGAATAACTATATTAAAATTATTAATTCTCTTAATATTTTCTTTATCGGAAACAAAAGTCTCCACGGGGATGCCCAGGGCATAGGCCAAGGCATTGGCAGTTAGAACCCCGATACGTAAAGAAGTAAAGCTACTTCCTCGATTCTCAACTTTTATTTTTTTGATAAGCTTTAATTCTATTTTAGCGCCAAGCATCATTTTTTCAATAGCCGGCAAAAGCTTTTCAGCCTGAGAACGATGGGCTTTGATTTTTTTCTTTTTTATAATAACTCCCCTTCTCTCTAGAGATAATTCTATTATTTCATTGTCAGAAGTGTTTATATTTAAAGTTAACATAAATCATTTATAAAATTTACTATAAGTAAATTATAGCATATTTTTTTATTTTCAAGAAGAAAGGAGAGATAATATTTGATATATCAAACAAAAATAGATCTAATTTTATTACCACTTAAGCCGATAATAAAAATACCTTTATATCCTCGTAAGACTTAGACTTCATAACCTTATCTCTTAAATTAGAAGCTCCTGGAAAATCTTTCAAGTACCAAGCTAAGTGTCCCTTAAATTCATTAAAACTAATATCACCCCTATTTTTATTTATTAATTCCAAATGTCTTAAGGCGATTTCAATTATTAATATCTTTTTATTATCTCCATCAATATCCTGAAAGTCTTTAGAAAAAACCCAGGGACGGCCAAGAGCTCCCCGACCGAAGGCAACACCGTCTACTCCCGTTTTTTTAAAAACATCGTAGGCCTCGGATAAATCATTTATCCCTCCATTGGCTAAAATTACTCCTGAAAAATAATTGCGACTTTCTTTTATTAAATCTAAATCAATCGGACCAGAAAAAAGTTGCTTTAAGCTACGTCCGTGTATCATCAAAGCTGAAACAGGTAAATCAGAAATATTTTTTAAAAAATCCAATAAGCCCACTGAGAAAGCCTCGGTGCGAACCTTTATAGATAAAGGAATTTTTGTGTTTTCTAAAACAGCTTCTATTATTTCTCGTGATAATTTTAAGTCCCCCATTAATTTAGACCCCGCTCCTTGTTTTAAAACTTTTTTAACTGGACAGCCAAAATTTATATCAATACCGTCAGGTTTAATGTTTTTTTCCAAAAATTTTACAGCCTCAATAAAGTGGTTTTTGTTTGATCCAAAAATTTGTACAACATAGGGTTTTTCTTTTTTATCAAATTTTAGCATCTCCAGGGTCTTCTTAGGTTTATACTTTAGGGCTGAAACAGAGGCCATTTCGCTATAAACAACATCAGCCCCAAACTCCTTACAAATAAAGCGAAAAGCCGAATCTGTAAATCCGGCCAGTGGAGCTAGAGCCAAAATGGGCTCGTCTTTTTTATCTTTTTTTAATTTATGCCAAAAATTCATTTTTAAAAATTACATTACTTTTTAGTTAACTCTGTTTTATTTCCTGCTAAATCTTGAACCTCATAACCCATTCCCTCTAGTTTTAACCTAAGCTCATCTGATTTAGCAAAATCTTTATTCTTCCGAGCAATAATTCTCTCGTTTAAAATTTTCTTAACATCCTCCGGCAAATTCTCCTCTATATTTCTGGAAGCATCTTTTTCTTCGTCGCCCTCTAATACCTTTCCCAAATTTAAACCCCAAATCAAATCAAAATCTAAAATAGTAGCCAATTTATCCTCATTTGACAATTCTGATTTTAAAATATCAGAAATTAAAGACAAACTTCTAGAGGCATTAAAATCATCCAATAAATAATCTAAAAACTTATTCTTAAATTCTTCATTAACAACACCTATATTATTACCTAATTTTTCAACTTTAGATAAAAGATTAGTTAGTCCTTTTTGTGAGGCTTTTAAGGCTTCAAAGGTAAAGTTTTGTTTAGATCGATAATGAGCCTGCAAGAAAAAATACCTCAATGCTAAAGCCGAAAAACCTTTAGAGATGATATCTGACAGACTAAAGCTATTGCCCTCTGATTTAGCCATTTTACCATCATTCAACAGTAAGTGCTCATTATGGAGCCAATAATTAGCTAGCCTATCTCCAGTAGCAGCCTCGCTCTGAGCTATTTCATTGCTATGGTGGACACTGACATGCTCAATACCTCCCATATGAATATCAATAGTGTCTCCTAAAAATTGCCTTATCATTGCTGAGCATTCTAGATGCCAACCGGGAAAACCTCGGCCACCCTCTACTAAAGAGGAGTTAAAAGGCGATTCCCATGTTTGCAGGGCATTCTTGTGCTTCCCTGCTTTAAAGAACCATAAAGCAAAATCATAATGATTTTTTTTATTAATATCACTAACATCTCCCTGCCCAGCGCCACTAATATTTTTTTCTAATTTACGCCCCGATAATTTACTGTAATCCTTAAACTTGTCCACCTCAAAGTAGATCGCTAAGTCCGTTGCATAAGCGTATCCCTTGGCAATTAATAACTGAATAATCTCTATCATTTCATTAATACTTTCCGTAGCCCTTGGTTTAAACTTTGGTTCTAATATATTAAGTTTATTAACATCCTCTTCGTAAATTTTTATAAACTTACTAGCAACCTCATCGGGACTTAGCTTTTCTTGACGAGCGGTCTTTTCTATTTTATCCTCGCCCTCATCCTCATCCGAAACCAAATGACCAACATCAGTATAATTCCTAACCATGGAAACATTGTAATTCAAGTATTTAAAGGTCCTATGAATAATATCGGCGCAATAAGATCCTCGCAAATTGCCAATATGCTGGGTCCAATAAACTGTCGGACCACAATAATAAAAAGAAACCTCGCCTGGCTGGAGGGGCTCAAACTCTTCTTTTTTCCTACTTAAAGTGTTATATAAATAAACCTTCATAAAATTAGATTAAATTTAATCTTTTCTTAATTTTTCCATTAGTTTGGCATAAAATTCCAAATTATTCAAGCTGGCCATTTTTTGCCCTAAGGACTCGTTAACTTTAAACAAATGATGCAAATAAGACATGGAATTTTCCTGCAATATTTTCAGTTCTGAGTCTTTATTAATTTTTTTAAAATTACTAATATTAGATGAATTTTTAATATTAATTTCATTATAGAAATTAATCGATTTTATATCCTTATTTTTGAATTGATAGAGTTTCCCATGACGCCCCTCTCTAGTCGGGATAACACAATCAAACATATTCCACCCCATTTTACGGCAACGATAAATATCGGCTGGACTACCAATTCCTAAGGCAAATTTAATTTTATCGTCGGGAATAATTTTGGCAGTATACTCTAAAATATCAAATAAAAAATTGCCGTTTTCATCTACCGGCCGAGCTCCAAAACCATATCCAGCAAAGGGAATCTTTTCTTTTAAAAAAACACTATTAGATACATCCAATAATCCGTCTAAACATCTTTTTCTTAGTTCACGACTATTACCTCCTTGAATTACTGCAATTAATTTAGGGATTTTTTCACCTTTTAGTTTTCTTTTTTTTATTTGCCTAATATATTCTTGGTGGCAACGGCGAGCCCAAGAAATAGTTCGGTCAACTGCTAAGGAAATTTTTTTATCAGAAAAATTATAGGGAGGGCAATCGTCTAAACAAACCATAAAATCAGTTCCTAAATCAAACTGAATTTGGATTGATTTTTCAGGACTTATTTCATGAGTAGACCCATCTATAGGAGACTTAAAAACAGCTCCCTCTTCATTAATTTTTCCCATTTTGGGATTTTGATGAATAAGGGAAAAAATCTGGAAACCACCACTATCGGATAATAATGGCCCAGACCAATTCATAAAATTATGAATTCCACCAGATTTTTTTATAACTTTAACACCGGGCTGAAGGTACAAGTGAAAAGTATTAACTACCAAGGCTGATATTCCTGACATTAACAACTCCTTGTTCTCACACATTTTTATAAAACCACGAGTAGCATCGGGCATAAAAATTGGTAGATTCAATGATCCGTGATGTGTTTTTATTTTATTATTTTTAACCATACAAAAATTTATTGCACCCGACCATCATTACTAAATGAAGCGATGATATCATCTTCCAATTTACTAGTCTTAACATCGGTTTGTTTATTAATAATTCCCTCTGTTTCAACATCAAACGCTGTAAGATTTGAACCTGATGATAAAATTATTATTTTATTATACTCACTTTCGGTAGGAATTATGCCTATATCAAATTCGGCTTTAATTTCATAAATTCCTACTGGCCAACGATTTATAGTCCAGACAACATTGTTATTTTCTATATCAAAACTCAGATTTCCAGCATTAACATTAAAATTATTTTCCCAAACAACATACTTTGGCAAAGGAATCTCAATCTTAACATCCCTAAGTTCATGCAAACTATTTTTTATAGTCCAATAATATCTAAATGTAGTTTTTTCACCCACAACCGGAGGAAGCGGGCCAGAACCAACAGGAATATTGTCCTCATCAAAATAGAGGACCTTTTCTTCTAAAGAAAGATTGCTGTTTAATTTATTAATAATAATATTGCTGCGATTATCTGTTAAACGTCCGCTGTCATCGACAAAATCATCTATATTACCAACACTAAATTGAGCATAACTCTTTACTTCTAACTTCTGACCAACTTCGAATCTTTTGAAATCAGCCACTTTGATTGAAAAGCTGATTTCACCCCCCTGCCCTGGCTCTAATTCTTTTAATTCTGGCACCTCACGAAAAGTCCAATTAATAGTTTTTCGACTAACATCTCCTTTTCTTGGGTCATCTAAGCTGGTCCAATCCAAGAAATCACTTTCTAATACTGCCATAATAACCAAATCCTTCATATCCTTATCACCCTTATTGGAATAACTAATAACATACTCTAATTCCTGACCAAAATTAACAGGAAAATCGCTAGAGTTATCATTAACAGAAATATTCAAATGCAAATCACTCTTTATAGACTCTAGAAATAATTTCCTATCTAAAAAAACAAAATCCTTTTTATTTTCATCGACATATTTCATTCCCCAGGAGATAAACTCTTCCCCTGCTTTTTTAGAGTTAGCCTTATACTTAAACTCTAAAGAAGTGCTAACACCGTTTAACGGTCTAACTTTAAAATTATTATTATCAATTTTTTCGATTTCAAAACTATCATTAGATTTTTCCAAATCAATACTCTCGATAGAAATATTATCTAAATCATTAAAACTAATAATAAACTCATTAATATTGACAATATTAAAATTATTTATATTTATTTTTAAAGGATATTCCTCTCCTACCAAGACAGTATAAAAATAATCCTCAGAAATAGAAAAAGGTAATGAACTAACTGCAATTGAATTAAAATTTTCCTTACTAAAACTAGAAGATAGGCCGCTAATTTCATAGCCGGTCTTAACTGATAATAAATTATTTAACCCTTCTTGATTGATAATAATCCCCCTTATCTTTATTTTTCCACCGACCTTAGAACCTAGAGTTTCTATATTCCAGAGATGATCATCACTAAAAGATTCAATGGAATAAATCTCTGATAAAATAAAGTTCTCGGGATAAGTAACATCCAAGACAACGTTATTTAAAGTGTAATTACTATTATTTTTATAATCAATTTCATAAAAAAACTCCTCTCCCAGGACAACGCGCTCCGGAGCAGTAATATTAATCTCTAAAACCGAAGAAAAATCCTTAGAGCTTCTCATATAATTCAAACCCCAATAAATAAGGCCAGCTAAAATAGCTAGGAATAAAAAGGCATAAAAAATAGAGAACCAAAAACTTCTTTTCTTTTTAATTTTAATGGTTTTGAAATCAGGCATATCACCATCATCACTGTAAATATCCATCAAATTATCATTGACCTCATCCTTAGAAAGCCTATTTTTCCCAGATGGAGTAAGTTGCTCGTCAGGATTATTTTTTTCATCAACAACAACGCTTGGGTCTGGTGAACTCTCCTCTATTTTATGCTTTCTGAAAACTAGTTTACTAGATCTCTTTTTGATTTTCATATTCTTTAATTAAACAATTTAAATTAAAATTAGGAAAAATAATATAAATTGATCTTATTAATTATTTTAATTATTTTAACATAATAACAAAATATCTATCCTTGTCCAAAATATTATTCAACTCTATCTGCCTCAAATTACCACTAATGTTATCGGGATAAGTCCAAGCTGGATCCAGATTTAAGTCAGAGGAAAATGATACATCCAGAGAGGAGTCTCTAGATCCTGGTTGCTTCTGCCATAAAAGAGAATAATTTTGACTAGGATCTTTAGGAAAAATTTTATTCAAAATACTATAATCATCCTCCAATAATAAAGAGTGAAAATTATAGGGTAACTTGTAAATAATTTCGATAACAGCATCGTCTCCTGGGTCAGTAATATTCCAATTAGCAAAAACTGTTTTGCCATTCTCTTGGTAAATTTTGGTTCCGCTTAAAGGGTCGATCTCAGCGCGATACTCTGTTTTCTCTAAAGTGCTATTTTTTTCGGTTTCCACATCCAAGGTTTTAAAATATTTATCCTCCAAAGAAGAGAAGCCTTTGGCACTTACTAAAGAGCTACCCAGTGGAACATAGGTTCTTAGCCAGTTAACATTTCTAGCTCCTGAGAACAAGTCTCCCCTAACCCCCTGATGGCTTCTTTGAATAGTTAATTTATTTAAAATATTACCAGCCTCATCAATTTCAACCTCTAGACTAAAATTATTTTTAATAAAATAATCTGTTTTTCCACCAGCCACACTAGAGTTTACAACCAATAGATAATCTAAGGGTGAGTCCTTAACTCGACCAGCCCAAGATCTCTTTTCAATCTCTGCCTGCATTTTATCATTAACAAAATAAAGTAAAATATTCTTATTACTCAAATTTTCCTCCATTACCTTCAAACTCCCAATTAATAAATTCTGACTAAAATTACCAGAAAATTTTTCTAAAATCTCGGCAATTAAATCGCCAATTATTTGTTTAGGTTCATTTCTTAAAAACAATTCTTCCTGCTCACCCTCTTCAGTCTCTTCAATCTCTTTAATATTTTCAGTCTCCCCCAACTCATCCTCTTTGACTTCAGTAGTAGTTGATTGCGAAGTCGTGGAAACTCTTTCTAAAATATCTGTTTTTAAATTTTTATCCTGATAAACCTCTGGCTGACCAATAACCTCAACTATTTCCTGAATAATTTCCCAGAAATTTTCCGAATCAACTACCACTCCATATTTTTCGTTTAAATCAACCGGGCCAATAATTTTTAGCACATCGGCTAAAACATCTGGGGTCAGACTTATAACTCCATCAACGCTAGGACCTCCGCTTCTCTCATAAAACCACATTAAATTCTGTGCTGACATTTTCCAATCGGGCCACCAATTAGCATCCCAAAAATACCAAATTGGTTTAACCAGGTGAAGTGGCTTAGGAGATTCTACTAAAACCCTCATACCGCCTTCAGTATCATAAGATCCTCCTGGAGGAACCTCAATATTTTTTATTTTACCCCTCTTTAAATCAACTAAAGCATAGCTACCAATAAATCCTCCAGTAGCTCTAATTTCAGCATTATTCTGAAAAACAACTAAATATCTCTTATCGCTATCAATAGCTAAAAAATCTTTTAGTCCTGGTAGCATCTTTCTAAAATCAGACAAGTTTTTCTCTAAAACCGCAGAGGCCTCTTTTATGGAAGTAAACTGATCCAAGTACTCAACTGGTATAGATTTGTCCCTAATTTTATTTAAATATTTATTAACATTTTTAAAGTCATCTTCAACTTTCTCAAAATAATATTCAAAGTCAGAAAACTTACCAGAAACATCGGTTTCTCCCTCAGAAAAAGCCAGGATGAGACTATTCATAGCCAGGGAGAAATTATCTCCAGCCGATGACAAATGTATACCAATTTGAGCTATTTTTTTAGACTCTGATGCCAACCTCACTTTTTCGTCTCCAGAAAAAGATGCTAGAGCGACCATAAATTCATCCATCTTTTTTAACTCCTGATCTAATAATAAAAAATTTTCTCCGGCCTGAAAAAAACTTCTCTGAGCCAAACCTAAGTCTAGCTGAGAAATTTTATCTGACGCGACCATAAAATCATTTAACGCCGAAGATGATAAGCCCCATAAACTATTTTGAAATTTTTCCTCCACAACAAGCTGGTAATAACTAAAAATCTTAAAAGGCACAACTAATAAAAAAAGTATTAATACAAAGAGCCATAAAGGTCTTTTTTTCTTGGTTATAATAGCCTTGCTTCGAACCTTCATGGAAATACGATTTTTTCTAAAACCTCCCTTTACTCCGGCATCGCCGCTCCCTCTTCCTTTTAAGAAAAAAATGTTTTTTTCTAAGAAATACTGAATATCTAATAACCAGTCAACAAAAAACCAAACAAAATTTATAAGAAATTTAAAAATTAAAAAAAACAAAGAAAAAATAGATGTTTTTTTAATATTTTTAAATAGCCTTCCCTTATTACTATCTATTTCTTTTTCAAAAAACAAGTATTTTTTAATATTGCTTTTGAAATTCTTAGGGCTGGAAGGGCTTTTAACTGCCCTTTTAAGATTGAAGGATGGGATTTTATTTTTTTTAGATAATTTTTTAGGAGTGTGACGATAAGCACTAGTTTCAGGAGTATTGTCATCCGGTCTCAAATCCAAAACAAAGCCCGAAGTCTCCAGCTCAGATGATATTTTTATTTTATGCTTTTTTGTTTTCATTAAAATTAACTTAAATAAATTTTATGAGTTGCAAAAGCACATTCCCACCAATTATACTTTTTTTGCTGATCATGGCCAAGAGATATTAACTTTTCCCTTAAGCTTGTATCGGAAAATATTTTTTCAATTTTATTCAAAAAGTCTTCCTTATCCCTTGGGTTAAAATAAATAGCAGCCTCTCCCAAAATTTCAGGCATACTACCGGCATTAGAACTTAAAACTGGGCAACCTTTAGCCATGGCTTCAAGCGGTGGCAATCCAAATCCTTCATATAAGGAAGGAAAAACATAAACCAGAGCTTTTTTATAAAAAATTTCCAGCTTATTATCTGGTACATAGCCAGCAAAAATAACTGGGTTTTCTGGAAAATCAGCAAAAACACTATCAGACAGATCCTTTAGCTCTTGGTAGAAATAATCTTCCCTCCCAACTAAAACCAGTTTTAATTTATTATTTCTTTTATGCAAATCTAAAAAACTAGTAATTAAAAAATCTAAGTTTTTATGAGGATAGGCATTACCGACATATAGAACAAAGGGATCCCTAATCTCATAATCCCGCAAAACATTGGAACTATTTAATTTAGCAACAAACAAAGAGTCCTGCCCTTTCGACAAATTAGAGACACCCTCATACACAACGGAAATTTTGTTTGAATCAATTTTAAACTGTTCAATTATGTCATTTTTAGTAAACTCTGAAACTGCTATAATATCCTTACTTTTCTTTAAAGCGTTTTTAATCACCAATCGATATCCCCAGTTTTTAATCCTGTAAATAATGGGATGGAGAGTTGTAGCTCTAATAGTCTTAAATTTAGTTAGAATTAGATCGTGGATAGTAACAACAAATTTAGTTGGGACAAAAAAAGGAACATTAAAATGAGGAAAATGTATTAAATCTAGTTTCTGACGCCAAATAAAATAAGGCATCAAAAATTGCTCCTTTAAGGTATACCACCGAACTTCAGCTAAAACCTTTTTAACATTTTTATAATCATCAATTATCAGCTCATCGAAATTCTCCTTTCGCAAAAAAATGACATACTCATTAAAATCATCTAGTCTTAAAATATTATCAACGATCTCCTGAGTATACCGGCCCAGCCCTTTCCCGATAGGACCATAAAAACGAGCATCTATGCCTATTCTTTTTTTGTTATTTTTCATTATTTTTTTCAACTTCAACATCTTCGCTATTATTATTATCTTTCCCTTTCTTATTTTTAGTGATGAGATCTTCTTTAAATAAATCATCCTCTAAAGAATCTGAGTCGCTAACATCATCCTCAAAGGCCAAATTGACCGGTGGTTTATATTTTTTAGCCGGGGTCTTTTGGACCAAGGGGGCATTAGATACTGATTCCACTGGAAAATGCCATAATGTCGCCAATTCTTCGATATTTAACAAAAAGGCAGTTCGACCAGCCCAATCGTTTCTGTCTATATAATTATTCATAATATTATTTTTTCTAGCTATCAATCTTGGCCCTTTATTAAAATAAGAAACCTTAGTTGCGGTTAGCTTTAAGTCTGGCTTAAGTCCATTTAAATCTAGAGCGGAAAACTGTTTAATGTAGCCAATAAATCCGTTAACCACTTTAGCCTTATTCATAACCTCTTTTTTGGATAAATAAACCACTCTGACCTTGCATAAAAATGCTAATTTTGCAGACTTATTCTCAATGGCCTCTATTTTCTTTTTTTGCTTAGGGGTAAGTTCCATCATGGATAACTTTTTAAAATCATCTTTTTCCTTATCACTATCAATATCGCCCCAAATAGAATAAACCATCTCGCTCAGCTCTCCCATAATATTAATAAAGCCATCTATCACTTTGTTTAAAAAGGTTGTCTCTGGTTTTTTACCTAAAATCTTATCAATTTCGCCTTTGCCATCGTCAACCCAATCAAAGCCAGTAGGAATAACTATAATCTGATATAATAAATTCTCACCCTGACGCAAACTACTGCACAACTCCATTAACTCAGCCATGGGATCCCTAAAAGTAAACTCCTCGTCCCCTAAACGGTGCTCAAACTCCTGATAAGTTTTTATAGGATACATATAATGAGCAGAGGGAATGAATTCTGCGCCCCAAACATCATAATCATCGTCAGGGAATTTTCTAGGAAAGCCATCGCAATAATCATCAACTTCCACAATTTCAGCCTCAGGATATTGAGAATAAACTGCTGACTCGACCAAGCTCCTAAACTTTTCTGGAGTTCTAATTAAAAATTGTGTATAACCATCCAGACTAACTATTTCAAAACTAAAAGATAGTTGATACTCGCCTAGAAACCATTTTTCAAAAAAATTCTGAGTAGAATGAGCTCCACCAAAATAAGTAAATAGATTCTCCACTGCCTGAGGTGATTGCATATTTCCTCGAGGAATGTCAATGGCCAGTAAAATAAATTTTATATCCTTCCCCCACTTCCTCTTTACACTTTTGAGCCATAAAATACTAGCAGCCCATAAAAACATAATACCAAAAATAATCCAACCGAAATAGGCCATAAAACGCCAAAGCATTACATCTGGAGGCAGAGCAAAAAAAGCTTGAATAGGGGCAAAATCAACTACTATTTCCATAAAAAATAAATAATTATTAGCTTTCTACATTTTAGCATATTTATTTTAAAAAACCAATAAGCAACAAAAAAACAAAGACCATTCTGATAGTCTTTGTTTTGTAAAATAATATTGTTTATTTTTTAACTAGCCATGCTCCAATCTTTTAAACCATAAACACCTCTGTCGGTCAACACATATCTATCATCTAAAATTAGCTCATTATGGACCGAGCCACTACTGACTTTCTTCTTGTCAAAACCAACTTCATTTATTTTGGTGGTTATATCAGTAAAATGAAGTGGTTTTTTTTCATTTTTTAAAACCAGAAATATCTTGTCGGCTATTCTTTTAGGCTTAATTTCAGACCAATCATCGTGCCCCCAAAATCCAAACTTATTAGGATTAACATCCTTAACTGCTTGCATAAAAGAATAGAATGGCTTATTTTTATTAATTATATCGGCCCATTCTGGAAAAACATCATCTTTGAATATCGCTTTTAAATCTAGGTCACTTTTATCCTTAACAATCTTATCGCTATGCAAAGAAAATGATTTTAAATTTTTCAAGACATTAACCAACTCTTCAAACTCTAAAACCTTTTTAGCTCCGTCTAGCTTGCTCTTAAGCTCATCAACAATATTATCAAAATAATCAACTGTTTGATTTTTTAACTTGAAAAAGGGCGAAAATTTATTAGATTTATTAACTTTTTGGATATGATCATCTAATAACTCTGATAAAAGAAATTCTAAATAATTTTTATAAGACTCTCTGTCCAAAGAACCTCCATCTTGCTCGATCTTAACGGTCATAACTGTCAAGATGTCTAACATAAAATTCTTTTCCATGATTCCACCATGCTCGTCCAACAGCTTACTAACAACCTCGCGAACTGATTCTAGACGTTTATCCAGGTCGTTAATGCTTTTAATTTTCTTTAAACTGGCTCTTTCAATTTGGCGAACCCTTTCTCTGGTTAGATTATAAGTTCGGCCAATTTCTTCTAAGGTTTGATAATTATCTCTTCCTAATGCAAAACGACGAGATATAACATCCCTCTCACGATCTTGTAATTCATCTAAGATGCTATTTACAATATCAACAGCATTTAGTCTGATTAACTCCGCTTCTTTTTTCTCCTTTAACAAGGTTTTTAGTAAATTTTCCATATATAAAAATTAAATATAACTACCTATATTAAAACATAAATTAAATAATAAGTCAAGACCTACTCATAAAACCCTCTATTCTAGCTGCCCCAGTCATATTATCCTTTAAATACAGGGATTTTCTTTCTATATTGGGTCTCAATAGCCTAAATTTTATTAACTGTTTATTTTGGAAAAAATAACCATAAACAATAAGCGAAAAATACCTAACCCTTGTAAAAAATTTAACTTTACAAGAAAAGGGCAAATCTTCTATTTTATAAAATACTATCAATTGGTTTAAAAACGACCTACTTCGGCCCAGGTCAAGACTGGGCTTGAGTAAAATAGCTTTAATTTTGCCACCCAGAGAAGATAAGGTTCTGTGATGATACATTTTTATTTCTGGAACGAATAATATTTTCATCTCAGCCAACTGCAAGCGATAAGAAAGCTCTACATCCTCTTTATACATAAACATTAATTCATCGAAGAATTCTAAATAGCCATCCTCTCTCCCATAGGCTACTCGAGAAATTTTTTTCAGATCTAGAGCTGCTCCAGCTCCAGTAAATCCAAAAACCTTTTCCTCTTTAAAAATATTTTCATTAAAAACTTTACCCTGGCCTCTATCAAAAAAATAATGACCCTTAGTTAACCCCAGGCCACAGCTATCGATAATATTTGTTTTTTTATTATCTTCAAAATCCCAATAAAAAATTAAAGGAGATAAAACAGCAACATCGGGATATTCTTTAAACTTAGAAATAAATCTTTCAAGAAAAAATTCATCTAATAAGACATCTGGATTTATCATAATAATTTTATCAAATCCATTTTCCAAAGAATAGTTAAACATTATATTATAAGACTTAGCGAAACCCAGATTCCCCTGCCCTGACCATATTTTATTTTCTATATTATTTTTATCAAAAAAATCTAATAATATTTTTTTATTATCAACAAAGGGTTCATCGCTATTATCAAAAGAAAAAACTGAAAAATTTACTTCATCGCCAAAATTAGATTTGGCAACCTCAATGGCCCGATTCAAGCTCGGCAAAAAATAAGGCAAATATTGTAGAGAGGCCTGATTATAGGTAATGAAGGCTACAGCTATTTTCATTTTTTTATAATTAGCACATAAACAATAAAGCGCCGTAGCGCTTTATTTTTGTGTATATGAGTATTAACGTTTTGACCATTGTGGCGCCTTGCGAGCTTTTTTGAGACCAGGTTTTTTTCTCTCTTTTTTTCTGGGGTCTCTAGTAACATAGCCACTAGTTTTTAAAATTGACTTTAATTCTGGATCTATCTTAATAAGAGCCCGAGCGATACCATGCCTAACAGCGTCTAATTGTCCTAAAATACCGCCACCCTTAACAATAACAGAAATATCGAAGTCTTTGATTTTAGAAACAGCTTTTAAGGGTTGCAGGGCAATATTAATATTATCTTCTTTTTTAAAATACTCTAATCCCTTTAAATCATTAACAACTAAATCACCAGATCCCTTCTCATACAATCTAACCTGAGCCACAGAAGTTTTTCTCCTTCCAATAGCCTGAATGTATTTACCAGAAAACATTTTCTTGGTAGAATCCTTAGCTGTAGTCTCTTTCTTTTCAACCACCTTCTTAACCTCTTTTTTTTCAGCAGTCTTAGAATCTTTAGTAGTTTTAGTAGATTTTTTAGTTTCGCTCATTTTATTTAATTTAATCAAATAATTAATAAATAAATTATTTAATTATTATCTAATAATTAATCTTTTTAAAATATCTTTTCTTAATCTGGTAGGAGGCAACATCTCTCTAACAGCTCTCTTTAAAACATCTCCCGGATCCTTGGCAAAAACGTCTTTCATCTTTTTTTCCTTTAGACCACCTTGGTAACCAGAATAGCTATAATATTTTTTTTGATCTATTTTTTTACCAGTAAATTTAACTTTATTAATATTAATAACCTCGACAATATCACCTAAATCTAAGTGGGGCTGAAATTCGGGTTTATTTTTACCACGTAAAATAGTGGCAACCTGAGTTGCTAAACGTCCAATTGTTTGTCCCTCAGCATCAATTTTATGTAGTTTTCTTTCAATATTTTTCATATTTATATTCTTTATTATTAAAAAATTAAACTAATTCAATCTGGACCATTTTAGCTCCGTCTCCCTGCCTAGGGCCAATCTTAATAATACGACAATAGCCACCCGGTCTCTCTTTATATCTATCACCTAGAACCTCCATTGCTTTTTTTATAGCTTGGGGTTGCAATAAAACCTTTAACAAATTTCTCCTAGAAGCTAAATCCCCTTTTTTAGCGGTTGTAATAATTTTTTCTAACATCGGTTTAACCGCCTTAGCCTTAGCTTCAGAAGTTTTTACTTTTTCGTAAATAATAATACTAGAGGCTAGATTTCTCAACATTAACTCCCTAGCTTCCTTGGTTCGATCTAAAGTTTTTACCTTATTCTTATGTCTCATAATATTAATTAAATTAAATTATTCTTTATCTTTCTTAGCTTTTGATTTAGAGCTGCTTTTCTTGGGCTTTTCTTCCTTCACTTCTTCTACTTCCTCTACTATCACCTCTTCTGATTCATCTGAAGTGCTAGAGGATTCAGTGATACCAATTAAGGAATTAAATTGCTCAATAAGAATTTTAACTGAACTCTCGAAAGCTTCTTTAACTGAAATTGAGCCATCGGTTTTAATATCTAAAATCAATTTATCCCAATTAGTCATTTTACCAACACGAACATTTTCAACTTTATAACTAACTCCAACTACTGGAGAAAAAATAGAATCAATATCAATATAATCAACCTCTTTAATTTCTTTTTTATTCTTTTCGGCTAAAACATAGCCCCGGCCATTAGTTACATAAATTTCCATAGCTAAGTTACCAGTAGAGTCTGTTATAGTTGCTAAAACCAGGTCCTCATTAATTATCTGAACCTGACTATTCTTTTTAATATCTTTGGCAGTAACCTGCTTCTTACCTTGGGTATTTAATTCTAACTTAATAATATCATCGCTATCATTTAATATTTTTAAGCGAAGTTGTTTTAAGTTCAAAATAATATCGACCACATCTTCTTTAATCCCGGTTAAGGCCATAAACTCATGTTTAGCCCCCTTAATCTTCGCCCCAATTACAGCTGATCCTGATAAAGATGAAAGCAAAACTCGACGCAAAGAATTACCAATAGTATTCCCGTACCCTGGAAACAAAGGCTCAATAATAACTAATTCCTCATTAGCGCTTCCATTGTTTTTAAATTCAATTTTTTTAGGTAAGGCAATTTTTTCCATATTTTTTTTATTAATATTTAAATATTCTTTAAAAAATATTTAACTTTATTTAGAGTAAAACTCAATAATCATATGAGTTTTTATATTTAATGGCAAATCTTGGGCTCGAGGTTCATGCAAAACCTTAACTGACAAATCTTTAACATCCAATGCTAACCAACTTTTTTGATCGGCCGCTAAACTTTTTAGTTTTTCTGGAAGGTCTCTAAAATGTTTATCATTTTTAGAGGTCTTTTTAACTCTAATAACCTGGCCTATTTTTACTTGATAAGAAGGGATATTAACTTTTCTGTCATTAACCATAAAATGTCCGTGATTCACTAATTGTCTGGCCTGGGATCGAGAAGAGGCTAGTCCAGAACGATAAATAACATTGTCCAAGCGCATTTCAAGATATCTAAGAAAATTTGAACCAACATCACCACCCTTTTTCTGAACCTTAGCAAAAGATATTCTAAATTGACTTTCATTTAAACCATAAGACTTACGAGCTTTTTGTTTTTCGTTTAGTTGTAAGCCGTAATCGCTTAATCTTTTTTTACCTTTAGGGCCATGAGGACCTGGAGCATAATTTCTTTTAACCATGGCGCACTTAGCAGAAAAACACCTCTCTCCTTTAAGAAAAAGCTTTTCTCCGATTCGACGACATTGCTTGCATTTTGCATCTAAATTTTTTCCCATATTTATAATTATTAATAGATTATATTAAACTCGACGTGGTTTTTTAGGTCGACATCCATTATGAGGAACGGCAGTGATATCTTTAATGCTAACAATTTCTAAACCATTGGCATTTAAAGCTCTAACAGCAGCTTCTCTACCAGTTCCAACTCCAGCCACATAAACCTTAACCTCTTCTAGGCCATATTCTTCCCTGGCCTTTAATGCCGCAATTTTAACTATAATCTGAGCAGCATAAGGTGTGGCCTTTTTAGCCCCCTTAAAACCGGCTACTCCCGCACTAGCCCAAGAAATAACATTACCACTTTTATCAGTTAAGGAAACTATAGTGTTGTTATAAGTAGCATTGATATAAACATGTCCTGATTTAACCTTAACGATATCCTTTTTCTTTCTTTTTTTGATTAACTTCTTTTTGCTTCGAGCTTGTTTATTTTTCTCTAATTTTTGTTTTATTTCCTCCGGTAAATCCTCAACTTCATTTTTGTTTTCACTCTTTACTTCATCATCAGAAAATAAATCATCGTCGACTGAATCAAAATCACCGACTGTAATATTTTCTTCTGCTTTTTTTCCTTCAGACTTTTTTTCGCTGGAAACTTCTTTTTCTACCTTTTCCGGCAAATCCTTATTGTCTTGATCTTTTTTTTCTTCACTCATATTTATAAAATATTATATATTAATTTTAAATTAAGTCTTTTGACTACCAGCCTTGTTTTTTCCTGATCCTAAGGTTGTTCTTCTGTTTCCACGAACAGTTCGACTATTAGTTTTAGTTCTTTGACCGTGAACTGGTAATTTCTTGGTGTGGCAAGTCCCTTTGCGAGAACCAACTTCTTTTAAGCGCTTAATATTACTAGCGACTTCGCGACGCAAATCACCTTCGGTAATATACTTTTTCTCTATTATATCACGCAAAGTATTGATTTCTGATTCTTTTAAGTCCTTGACTCTAGTGTTTGGGTCTATTTTAGCACTAATTAAAATATCTTTAGAAAATTTTGGGCCGACTCCATAAACATAAGTCAGGGCGATCACAACTCTTTTGTCGGTAGGAATATTTATTCCAGCTATTCTTACTATCATAATTTTTATTCTTAATAAGTTTAATAATAAATCAATTAACCCTGACGTTGCTTGTGTTTCGGGGTTTTGCAGATAACATAAACTCGTCCCTTGCGACGAACTATTTTACAATCTTTACAAATTTTCTTGGCGCTAGCTCTAACCTTCATAAGCAATATATACAAAACAGTAAAAAATCAGATTTCAACTGCTTTTTAAATTAATAAAAAATTCTACAAGCGGAAAGTCACTCTTCCCTTGCTTAGGTCATAAGGACTCATTTGAACCTTAACCTTATCTCCGGGAAGAAGTCTAATTTTATTCATCCGCATTTTACCAGACAAATGACCTAAAATTTCATGACCATTTTCTAATTTGATCTTGAAACTAGCCGCTGGCATCAACTCCAAAACTTCACCTCTTAATTCGATAAAGTCTTTAGAATCCATTGTTGGGTTGTCATTATTATTCATTAACACAAAAAACTTTGATAAAGAAAATCTTTATCAAAATTCTAAAAAATACAAAAATAAATATTTACGCAATATTTATAGAGTAATTATATATTTATTTACTAATATTGTCAAGAGAGCTTAAAATAGCCTTAATTCGCCTAACTCCAGCACTAGAACTTTCCTCTTTTTGTATCTTAAAATCGCCCAAATCAGCCAAATTATCAACATGAGGACCACCGCAAATTTCTCTAGAAAAAATATCTCGACTTAAAGATGAAAAATCACCAATAATATAAACTTTAACTTTTTCACCGTAACGAGCTTCAAAAACTCCGGTGGCTCCAATCTTTTTAGCCTCCTCTACGGTCATTTCCTCATATTTAACTTGATATTTTTTAGAAATAGCTGAGTTAACAATATCTTCAACTTCTTTTTTTTGTTCATCAGTCATTTTCTCGCCATGAGAAAAATCAAATCTTAAGCGCTCGGCTGTGATGTTGCTCCCCCTCTGCTCAACATGAGGCCCTAAAACTTTTCTTAGAGCTTCTAATAATAAATGAGAGGCGGTGTGTAATTTGGTTGTAGCCTCACTTTGATCGGCTAATCCACCTTTAAATTTTCCGGCGCTGGCAGTTTTTGATAATTCTTGGTGCTTTGTCATCGCTAATTGATATTCACTTAGAAAATCATTTGAAAGTTTAATATTTTTTTCGGCAATTATTTCTTGAGTCATCTCCAACGGATAGCCATGGCTTTGGAATAAATTAAAAGCCGTCTCGCCATTAATCACTTCACCTCTTTCAGCAATTAAACTCAAAACTCTCTCCCCTTTTTCAATAGTTTTGCTAAACTTATCCTCTTCTTCTTGTGTTGATTTTATAATAAAGTCAGTATTTCTTTGTAGCTCCTTATAATCTTCTTTATAAAAATCAATGATAATTTTAGAAGTCTCGGAAATAAAACCAGCCTGAGTTACTCCCAATTGACGAGCTGAACGCAGGGCCCGACGAATTAACCTTCTAATAATATATCCTTGATCAGTGTTAGAGGGGCTTAATTTTTTATCATCACCTAAAAGAAAGGTGGATGATTTAATATGATCAGAGATTATTTCAAAATGTTTTTTATTATCTTCATATTTTTTACCGGATAATTCTTCAATTTTTTTAACAACATTATTTAGGGAATCAATCTCAAAAATATTATTGAAATTATTAACTGCCATTACCAATCTTTCCAGTCCCCCACCGAAATCAACATTTTTGTTTTTTAGCTCCTCCCAACCATTGGCTGTTTTTTGGTATTGCATAAAAACCGAATTGCCAATTTCTACAAAACGACCACAATCACAATTTAAATGACAATACTCTCCAAATTTTGGATCATGTTGTTTTCCGGTGTCATAAAAAGTTTCACTATCTGGCCCACCTAGTTCTCCTACAGCGTCGCCTCTTTGCCACCAATTTTTATCACGATAAGCAAAAATTCTTTGAGTTGAAAAATCGATTTCTTTTTCTGGGCCCCTATCCCCTTTTTCAGTAGTTTCTGGGCCTTCTTGGATCTCTAAACCATATTTTTTATAAATATTTTTTAAGATTTCTATTGATTCATTGTCCTTGGGAATATTTTTTCCGTCTCCAACATAAACAGTTTGATAAATTTTATTAATGTCCAATTTTAGAACATCAATCATAAATTCAAACCACCAATTAAGTTGTTCTTCTTTAAAGTAATCGCCCAAGCTCCAATTACCCAACATTTCAAAGAAAGTGTTATGACGACCATCACCAACTTCGTCAATATCTTCAGAGCGAAAGCATTTTTGGCTATTAGCCAATCTAACGCCGGCCGGATGATCTTCACCTAATAAATATGGGACCAAAGGCGACATCCCAGAATTTACAAAGAGTAAGCTGGGGTCGTTTTCGGGAATTAAAGAAGCACTGGAAATCACTTGATGCTGTTTTTCCGCAAAGAATTGTAAGTATTTTTGGCGTATTTCTTTGGTGGTCATTTGTTTATGTTATTATATGGAGCTGTTAATATTTAATAGCTCTATTATACATTATTAAAATAAAGGGGGCAAATATTTTTTAATTCTAGCAGAACTTTTTTAATTATTTTTTTAGACATAATTTTAATTTTTCCTTTTTATAATTCTCACCACGCCATTATCAGCGTCAACTTCGACCTCGTCGCCGTCTTTTAGGACTTTGGTGGCTATCTTGGTGCCAGCCATTCCTACCTTTTTAAATTCCCTACAAAATATGGCTATGTGAGATAA
>Ga0334884_1002163_pt1 | contig 26212 bp, 15 predicted proteins | sample GraSluR1_MG_7_FD_207215 | JGI IMG/M metagenome (GOLD analysis project Ga0334884, IMG submission 207215) | Sludge microbial communities from methane-producing bioreactor in Wageningen University, Netherlands - Granular Sludge_12_05 R1 | ecosystem: Engineered > Bioreactor > Anaerobic >...
CGTCCCCACCGCCGTCCCCACCGCCTGTCCTTCCCTTGCCCCTTCGCCCCCTATCGTGTACCATACCGTCAGCGCCCGCCACCCCACCTGGCGGGCGCCGGTGCGCCTTTGTCCCCGCTGCGGGAGGCTTCCTCCGCCGGTCAATCTGAAGAGGGTAGGCTGCGTGATGAGTCGAGCCCTGACGCCCCGGGCCATCGTGGCCGGGCTGCTTTCCATCGTCGTCACCGTGTTCATCGTGGCCTGGGCCGAGCTGGTCACCGGCACGATCCAGATCGGCTTTCTGCAGCTCCCCCCGGTGGTCGTCGCGATCCTGTTCTTCTTCGCGCTCCTCAACAAGCTCCTGGGCCGCATCGCTCCGCGCTGGCGTCTCACCGCTCCCGAGCTCGTCGTGGTCTACTGCATGATGCTGATGGCCTCGATGATCACCTCGCGCGGGCTCATGGAAGACCTCATCCCCATGCAGGTGGGCCTCAACTACTACTCCACTCCCGTGAACAAGTGGGAGGAGACGTACTACTCGCACATCAAGCCCTGGATGGTGCCCTGGGACCCCGAGCGCGGGCCATTGCAGGACGTCGCGGTGGACTTCTACGAGGGCCTGCGCCCCGGCGCTCCTATCCCGTGGCACCTGTGGGTAACGCCGACGTTGGCCTGGCTCGGCCTGGTAGGCCTGGTCTACGCCGCCTTCATGGCCCTGGCCGCCTTCCTCCAGCGCCTGTGGGCCGACAATGAGCTGCTCTCATTCCCGCTGGTGCAGTTGCCGGTGGAGATGATCAGTGAGGCCCCGGGTTTCCCTCAGGCCGAGGCCCTTGGCCCCGCCGGCCGCAGCTTCCTCAAAGACCCCATCATGTGGCTGGGCTTCGCCCTGCCTCTTCTGATCTTCGGCCTCAATGGGCTGCACGCGATCTACCCGGCGGTTCCTGAGGTCAAGATGCAACTGGGTATCAACCAGTTCCTCAAGGGCAAGCCCTGGAGCGATCTGGGCTACTTGACGATGTTCTTCTCCATGGCCGCCGTAGGCTTCTTCTACCTTCTGCCCAGCGAGGTTTTGCTCAGCCTGTGGCTGTTCTTCATCCTGGCCAGGGTGCAGGAGCTTGTGGCGTCTTCCTTCGGGATGAACCTGATGGGGATGCCGCATGCGAACGTGAAGCTCTTCGTGGGCTATCAGACGGTGGGGGCGTACTTCGCGGTGGTGGGCTACATGGCCTACACCTCCTGGCCGCGGATCCAGGCCATGCTGCGGGCGGCGACGCGCAAGGGCGAGGCCGGCGACAAGCACGAGCTCATGCCCTACTCCACGGCCCTGGCGGTGATGGGCATCGCCATGATCGGCATCGTCATCTACTGCGGTGCCGCCGGCATGTCGCTGTGGGTGGCGCTGGTTCAGTTCTTCATCTACATCTTCGTCCAGTCCATCGTCATGGCCCGCAGCACCGCCGAGGCCGGTATGCCCATGACCGAGGGCTCCTTCACCCCCCTGGACGTCATCGGCATCTTCACCCACAAGCGCTCGCTGGGCGTCAAGAACCTCACCGCCATGGCCTTCACCGACTGCCTCTTCACCCGCGATCTGCGGGGCCTGGTGCTCACCGGGTTTCTGGATGGGCAGAAGATGGCCGATCAGGTGAAGGTGCGGCGCCGAGTGCTGCTCCTGGTGTTCACTGTGGCCATCGTGCTGTCCATCGTCGCCGCGGGCTTCGCCCATATCTACCTGCCGTACAAGCGGGGCGCGGTGACGATGTACTCGTATGCCTACGTCTCCATCCCTACCCAGTTTTGGCGGGAGAACTTCCCGCTGGTCACGGGGCAGGAGACCTTCACCTGGCAGGCGGGGCTGTGGGCGGCGATCGGGGTCATCGTGACGCTGGCCATCAGTCTGATGCGCCGGAACTTCGTCTGGTGGCCGCTGAACCCACTGGGATATGCGCTGTGCGCCTCGTGGACGACCACCGTGTTCTGGTTCCCTATGCTGGTGGCCTGGCTCCTGAAGACCGTCATCGCCAGATACGGGGGTATCGGGGCCTACCGCAGGGCGCGGCCGGCCTTCCTGGGGCTCATTTTCGGCGAGTTTGCCATGGCCGCTTTGTGGACGGTGATCTCCTGCATCTTCCGCACACCGGCGCCGTTCTTCCCGTGGCCGTGAGGAACGGCGGGGAGAGGCGGGGAGAGGCGGGGAGAGGCGGGGAAAGGCGGTGGGAACGGCGGTGGGAACGGCGGTGGGAACGGCGGTGGGAACGGCGGTGGGAAAGGCGGGGAAAGGCGGGGAAAGGCGGGGAACGGCGGTGGGAACGGCAGGGACGGCGACGGCAGCGACCGGAACGACGACGTGCCGTTGCCTCGAGCTCTCACGCCGTTCTCTGTGTTCCCCGCCGTTCTCTGTGTCTCTGTGTTGCGCCGTTCTCCGTGGAACTCCGTGCTCTCCGTGTCTCCGTGGTGAGACGTTGGCCGTTCTCGCCGTTCTCCCCGGCCTCAGCCGGCTCCCCCGCTGGAGAGGAAGAACCAGCAGTACCAGTAGATGATGGGCATGTTGAACATCACCGCATCGAAGCGGTCCAGCATGCCGCCGTGCTCTCCGAAGAGCGAGCCGAAATCCTTGATCCCCATGTCCCGCTTCAGCACCGACTTGGCCAGATCCCCCACCTGGCCCACGATCCCGAGGATGGCGCCCAGCACCAGGCTGTGCACCAGCGGCATGCCCATCCACCAGGTGCCCAGAGCGATGGCACCGATGACGGCGAAGGCGAACCCCGCCAGTGCGCCCTCCACGGTCTTGCCCGGACTGACCATGGGTGCCAGCTTCGTCCGTCCCGCCAGATTGCCCACGAAGAAGGCCGCCGTGTCACACATCCAGGTGGGGACCGAGCCCAGCAGGACGCCTCCCATCCGTCCGGCCAGCTCGCCGGCATCGGTGCCCGTCAGCCAGGGGATGTCCACGAAGCGCATGCGGATGATGAACGAGATCATCAGGCCGATATACGCCACGCCGAAGACGGTGGTGGCCGAATTGACCACCGCCGACTGATCGGGCTTGCGGCTGAACTGGCACACCAGCGTCCCGGCCACGCAGAAGAATAGGATCAGCGTGATGTACTGCATCGCGTTGGCCGTGGAGCCCAGAGCGTTCACGGGCTCAACCTGCCCCATCAGCGAGTGGCTCCCGCTGTCCAGTTGGGTGGCCAGCAGGATGACGATGGTACAGAACCAGCCCAGGAAGACATTGGGCCGAATGCCTCGCGTTTGGAGCGCCGAGTAGTATTCGGACAGCGCCACGATGGCCAGAGACGTGAAGACGACCCAGAACACCCAGCCGCCGAGCCAGCCCACCAGGAACAGGATCACCAGGCCGACGATCGCCACCCAGGCGCGTCTGAGCACCCGCAACAGGAACTGCAATGGTGTCTCTCCCCTCGACGACTTCATTGCCCGGCGCCGGCGCGCCTGTCTCCATTGGCGACGGCGCGGCCCGCCGCGATGTGCCCCGTCGGCCCATGCCCCGTGCCGATGCTCAGCGCATGGGAGATGGCGGCCGTGATGAAGTACTTGGCCGCTCGCACCGACTCCTTGAGGCCTTCGCCCCTGGCCAGGTACGCCGCGATGGCCGCCGAGAAGGTGCAGCCGGTGCCGTGCGTGTTATGCGTGGGCACGCGGGGCGCGCGCAGGACCTCGAACTGCCTGTCGGCGGCGGTGTACAGCACATCCGCGGCCTCGCCCCGCAGGTGCCCGCCCTTGACGACGACGGCCCGCGGCCCCATGGAGGCGATCTCCCGGGCGGCCTCGTGCATGGCCTCGAGGTCTGCCACCTCGTGGCCCAGCAGGACCCCGGCCTCGTGCAGATTGGGCGTCAACACCAGCGCCCGCGGCAGCACGTGCTCGACTAGAGCCCCCCGTGCCGCGGCCTGCAGGAGCGCCTCACCCCCCTTGGCGATCATCACCGGGTCCACCACGAGGCTGTCGATACCGTGGGCGGCGACGCGGTCGGCCACGACGGCCGCGATCTCAGCCGTCGAGAGCATCCCCGTCTTTGCCGCCCCACAGCCGATGTCGGTCATCACCGCATCGATCTGCGCCGCCACCATCTCCGGCTCCAGCGTGGCGATGGCGGTCACGCCCAGGGTATTCTGGGCGGTGATGGCCGTCAGGGCGCTGACCCCGTAGACATCCAGTACGGTGAAGGTCTTCAGGTCCGCCTGGATGCCGGCGCCGCCGCCGGAGTCGGAGCCGGCGATCGTCATGGCAATCGGGACCGTCCGTGCCCTCATTGCCCGGCCCCCTGCAGCGCCTGCTCCCTGCTCATGCCCACATAGACATCATCCACACAGATCTCGCCCAGCCCTGCGCCCTCGTCATTGTAGCCCTCGATGCAGATCTTCAGCGCCCCGCGGGCGGCGGTCATCGGGACCACGAAACTGCCGCTGTGGAAGGCCCACTCGTCGGTGGCCGCGAAGGGCTCGGCCCTCATGATGGCCTGGCTGCGCGAGCCGACCTCGCCGTCCTCGCCCCACGTGACGAATCTCACCACCACGCGCGGTGCGGTGCCCTTGACCCAGAAGCTGTAGTGGTAGCCGCTGAAGGGGGTGACCTCCGGCGCCTGAGGCCCGGTGAAGCCATTGCAGGGCCCGGCCATGAGCGCCACGTTGATGGAGGTGCGGCCGCCGCCCCAGTCGTGCAGCTCGGTGGCGGTGAGCTTCGCCGAGTGCTCCCCACTGTGGGGCTCTCCCAGGCCCATGGTTGCCCTGCCCGCTCCCGTGTACATGCCCCAATGCGCCGGGAGCGACCCATCGAGTTCCTCGGCCCCCGGATTGGGCACGGTATTGGCCACATCCTGCTCGCTCAGCGGCGGCAGCGCCGAGATGACCTCCATCGCCTCCAGGTACGGCCCGTGGCTCTCGACCCGGTCGCGCACCTCCGCGACCAGGCCACTGTTGTCGCAGGTGGCGGCGACTTTCGCGGCCAGCTCGCGCTCTGTGTCCAGCGCCATTCGGAGCTGCTGCAGCGCCGCATCGTCGAAAGCGCGCTTCTCCATCTTCTTCGCTCGCTCGAGGAAGGCCTGGGGACTGCCCAGCGCGCCGGAGTAGTGGTCATAGACCTCGTAGAAGGCGTCCCGGAAGGCCAGGAGGTCCTCGACGGCCTCTGGGCCGGCCACCATCGCGATCGCGCGGCGCAGCGAGGTCTCGGGCTCGTAGGCCTCCGGGTTCCACAGGTAGTCGGCGGCCGCCAGCAGGCCGCACTTGTACGCCTCCCCATGACCGGCGTTCAGATGCACCTCGCCGCTGGTGAGGTCCCAGAACCGCTCTGCAAACACGGTCCGGAAGGTGTCCAGGAAGTAGTGGGTCGGATTGTGGTGCATGTAGATGGTGTTGTCCCACAGCATCGCCCTGCGGCCGCCCAGGAGGCCCTGGTAATACTCCACGTCCGTCTGCGAGATGTGGGCCGAGCGCACCCGGGGCCCCGTCCAGACGATGGTGACGTCCGGGTCGATGCCGGCTCCCGCATCCCGCACGTACTTCTCGCCCGCCTCGCGGTAGGCGGAATCCGGGCTCCAGTAATACGGCAGCACCACGTAGAGCTTCACCCCGGGATAGGCGGCCTTGATCCGCGACCACAGCTCATTGACCATGGCCACATTGACGGCCGCCAGATCGTCGTCGAACTTCTCGCGGTCCTTCTCGCTGCGGACCGTGTACAGCTCCGGCCCCGCCCAGTTGGGCTCACTGGCGAAGTCGTCGAGACAGAGCATCACTCGGGTCCCGCCCGCCTCCATGTTGATCCGGCAGGCCTCGAAGAGTTTCTCCAGATCGGCCTCGTCCGCGGTCTCGATGTGCTCTTTCCACAGATAGTACGGGTTGACGAAGGGCATGCAATCCAGGCCGCGGGCACGCATGTCGGCGGTGATGCCCTGCACCAGCGCCCTGTACTCCTCGGAGGGATCGACCCACTTGTCCACACCCATGGTGGTGTAGCAGATATTCATGCAGTTGAACTTGGCCGTCGGCGCCCAGCGCGCCATGCTCGCGGCCGGATCGTCGGGACCGGTGCCGCCGCCCGGCTTGAAGGACCGCAGACGGTAGGCCGGCCAATCCCGAACCTGCACGGGATGCAGGACTACCCTGTCCCCGGTGCGCCGGATCATCTGCACAAGGCTCTGGGCCGCGAAGGTCACCCCGGCGGCATCGTTGGCCATCAGGAGCACCCCCTGCAACCCCTTCTCGTGGGCGTAGGAGGCGATGGCGTAGCCTTCGGACTGCTCGGGGACGGTGACCTCGCAGTCCCGGCCGTGCCCCTGCAGGAAGCGGTTGGTCGCGGGCATCCCCAGTGCGATGTAGGTCTTGGCGTCCCGCGGCATCTTGCCGTCGCGGCCAATCTGCGGCCGCAAGCCGCCGGAGAGGTAGCCGATGCGCGTGGCGATGGCCTCGGCCGCCAGCTCCTCGGCCGCCGACGGCTGGGGGCAGAGTACGATCGCCGAGCTGGACGCTCCGGCAGCGCAGTCCGCCAGCTCCCAGGCGCCCTCGAGGTACTTCGCCTCCCTGGGCGTGGGCATGATCGCACCGGTGTAGTGGCCGGTGTAGGGCTCAACGGCGAGCTCCTGTGCGGAGCAGACGCCGAGACAGAGCAGAGCGAGCAGGATGGACATCGGCAGGCCTCCAGAGCGTGCATGTCCCGACAGGCCGCGGACGCGGCGAAGCTGCGGCGCAGGTGGTCTGTGCCTATTCGCCTAGAATGGCCGGAATCCTTGCCCTGCCCGCCTTTGCGAGGTAGGATACCCTCCGGCTCGGCGGCGCCGTCCGCCGTGACGCGAGGCAGCGGGAGCTATGGCCGGACGGGTCTGGGGCGCATCGCCGGTGGCCCCCGCGCCATGGCGCCCAACGAGGCCCCGGGCCTGTTCCACGCCTCCCCGGGTGCGGCGCTGAGTGCCCCATCGGCCCGACGCCTTCCGGGGTGCCCCGCTACCTTTACCGTCTTGGGCAAGTGAGGTTCTGCATGCGACGAAAGCCCGCTGTGATCTTGGATCGCGATGGTGTCATCAACTACGACAGCCTCGAGCACTACATCATCGACTTCGAGCGGGACGTGGAGTTCATCCCCGGCTCGCTGGACGCGATGCGAAAGCTGCGCGAGGCGGGGCGCGAGGTCTATCTGGCCACGAACCAGGCCTGGGTGAGCAAGGGGCTGAGGAACAACGCTCCCGCGGTGGTGCGCGATACGCTCACCCGCCTGCGGCTGCGAGTGCAGGAAGAAGGGGGCCTGCTGCACGGTGTGGGCTTTTGCCCCCACCAGGATGAGGATTGCTGCGCCTGCCGCAAGCCGCAGCCGGGCATCCTGCTGAAGCTGGAGCTCAAATACGGCCTCGACCTGTCGCGCTCGGTGATGGTGGGGGATTCATGGCGCGATGTGGAGGCGGCCTCCGCGGCGGGAGTGGGGAGCTTTGTGTTCGTGCGCACCCGTCCCACGCAACAGCAGGTGGAGGCGGAGCTGCAGCGCTGCCGCCCACCGGCCTACCAGGCCGCCAATCTGGCGGCCGCGGTGGAGATCATCCTGCGCGAGGGGCTGGGGTGCTAGAGGTCCGGCCGAAAAGCCCGGCCGGTCCGGTTTCCGTCATCATGAGCGTCAATCCCGCGTCGCGAGATAGCGAGGAATCCCGTTGAATGCCGGGGGATTCCTCGAGCTGCTCCCGCGCCTGCCCGGCGGTGAGGCGCGCGGGCAAGGGGACGGCATGGCCCGCGCAGGCCTCACCTCGCCAGCACCGCCAGTGCCCGCCGTTTGGCCGCATTGTACCGGGCGTAAGTGGGCTCGATGAAGTCATCCCAGGCGTAGATCTCGGCGCGCCTCTCACCCATCGGAAGAACGGCCTCGTCCTGCGTGCCGAGGGCCGAGCGCAGCTTCTCCACTCCGGCCGCATCGCCTCGTTCCCGCAGGCTGGCCTCGGCCAGGAGGAAGTAGTCGGCATCCTCGTTGCCGTCGCGCAGGCCCTCCCAGGCGGCGGAGACCTGGAGCAGGCCCGTGTCCTCGTCATACCGGACCAGCACATCCTCGCCGTTCCACCACAGGTAGGTCCAGTAGCCGTAGCCCCGCATGTTCCAGGCCACGGCCCGCCAGGCGTAGGCCCTGGCGGCCTCATACGGCTGGCTGTACTTTCCGCCCCCGTAGTACCAGACCTCATCCGTGGGCTCCAGGGGTACGGCAGGTGTGTCGCTGGGGCGCAGTGTTCTTTGGCGGTAACCCGTCTCGATGCGGGCCTCATTGGGGTCGCCGCCGTTCGGGAGGGCGAGGTAGACGTAGGCACCGTGGGTGAAAAACACGCCCCGTTCCTCATTGCCCCAGGGACTGCCGCCGCGGAGCTGCAGCTCGACACCGTCGGCAAACACGGTGACCTCGTCGATATGCTCGTAGTGACGCTCGCCGGTGAAAAGCGGCTCCAGCACACACCAGGTATCCACGGCGCCGCCGTTGGTGTAGCGTCCCCAGGCCCGGTCAATGGGCTCGCGACGGGCCTCGTACGAGGCGGCCATTGTGGTTAGGCGGCGAAAGTCGCGGGACAAAGGCAGGGCCACCTGCCAGGCGTCACTCTCCTGGTTCATCTGGCGAAGCAACGCCTCGGAGCGACAGATGCCGCCCGTATTGGTGGTGAACGGTCGCCAGCCGGCGGCCTTGTAGCGCCGGGCCGCCGTCAGCCAGCCGGGGATATGCTCGGCGGCGATCTCGTCATCGATCTTGGCCCAAAAGGACGTGAACCCCTTCTCCGCGGCATACCTGCGAAGCTGATGGCAGTACCAGATCATCACCGCCCAGCCCTCTTCGGAGTCCGGTCCCACCTCGCGGTCGGGGAAGACCGCCTTGATGAGCGCCGTTTCGCGCCAGCCATTGTGCGCCGGCAGGTGGGCGACGAGCCGTGTCATGCCGCGCTTGACGGGCTCGTCGAACCAGAGTGCGTAGTGGCCGAAGTCCAGGTCCGGCAGCTTCTCCGCGGTCGCTTCGGGGTGCGCCTTGCCCCAGTCTGTGAGCAGCTCCCCCGTGTCCCGTACGCGGAGGTGGACGGCGGGTTCATGGGCCCCGACGGCCCAGTCCAGGTTGTCGCAGCGGAGCTTCTGCATGTTGTCCAGGTAGGCCAAGAAGCGCGCCCTTGCCGGCTCATCCAGCGTGTAGGACGACAAAGAGGGCAAGAAGGCGTACCACTGGGTGCCGAGAAGAGGCCGCTGCGGCAGGCGGGCATTCCAGACGGTGAGTTGCAGCGGGATATCCAGCGCCGGGCCTGTGGCGGCGGACAGCCGCACCCGTGCCGCATAGGTGCCGGATGCCAGTCCCGTGGAGCTCACCTGCAGCCACAGCCGTCGGCTCTCCCCCCGGGGTACCGTGGTCTTGTCTCCGGCCGACAGCCATCCGCCGTCCTCCACCTGCACCTGGATCGCGCCCGCGGCCGGGCCGGTGACAACGACCCCCACGTCGCTGCTCTCCGCCAGTCCGAACAGCTCCAACGGCACCGCATCCCTCTCGTGCAGCCCCAGGTCGACCTCGAGGCCCCTCAACCGCGGGGCCGGTGAAAGCGCCCCGCTTGTGACCAGCAGAAAGCCTCTGTCCCTTTCCCTCTCATCGGGACCGTAGAGCTCCTCCAGAGGCTTCCAGTCCGGCAGGGCGGTGAAGAGCGGTGTCGTGAGTGGCTCCGGCGTCCCCTCCTCCTCCGTGGCGACGCCCTCCGCCGTCACGCGGCCCACGCGGCGCAGGCCGCCGAGGAGGCCAAATAGCAGGCCCGTGCTTGTGCGTTGGCCCGCCGGCACCGGGCGGTAGAGCCACTCAAAGGTGGGGGTGACGCGGCTTTGCGACCAGAAGTAGAACTGATCCAGCAGGTCGGGATCGCACCGTACGAAGAACCCCGAGCCCTGCGCGGTGTCCACGGAGGCCATCCACGGCCCGGTCAGCCCGGGGCAGTAGGTATCGGGAAAGGTCAGTTCCTGCAGTTCCCCCTCCTGATGCAGAAAGACGCGGTCCTCCTGCGTGAGCTCCTCGCCGCCCGGAGTGGCGAAGTTGCGCACCCAGAGTCGGAACGGCAACTGGGTGGGGTTCTCGATCTCATAGCCAACCCTGATGATCGGCGTGCCCTCGGTGAATTCGTAGGTCTTCACCAGCTTGACGCCGTCGGTATGGGTGACTTCGAACCGCAGGACCAGGGATTCCCCGGTCTGCCGCACGACGCTGCCCTGGTAGAGCGCATTGCCGAAGTGCGGGCGGTCCTCGAACAGCCCGCCCAGCCCACTGCCATCGGTCCGGACGATGTCGGCCCCCAGGGCCTTGTCCACCAGCGACATGACCCGGGCCCCTTTGGCGGCATCAATGGTGAGCCTGTAGTGCTCTGTCTCCACCGTCGCCTGCAGGATGCGGCCCACACCGTCCTTCTGCAGATCGGCGCTGAGGGCCCACACCGCCGGTGGTGGGCACAGGGCGGCGGCCAGGAGCAGCGCGCAGGACAGGGGCAGAGGCGGTCGCATGACCGTTGGCATTCCCTTCGGGGCCGCGATAGCGAGGGGCGGCCGGTTTCGATGGCCACGACAAGAACCCTTCGCGATGCCGACATCTGTTCCTCCCGTGGGCGGCCGGTGGGGGAACGACGTCGGTGGGCAGCGGCGTCACCGTGGGACGCGGGCCCTGCACCGCCGGGGCGTGGAACAGGCCGGAGCAGTGGGTGCCGCAGTCCCATCGGCCGGGCGTATCCCGGCTGCGTGGGAGATCACTCCCCCAGTTCCAGCGTCCCCCACAGGCTCGGGTCGGTGTCGCCGGGCAGCCCGTGAGGGGCCGACCACAGTTGCCTACCCGCCGGGATGTCGTGGGCCAGGTAGTTGAAGCCGAGGCGGACGCCCTCACGGGGCTCAAAGCCCGTGAGTATGGCGGCGGGCAAGAAGGCCTCGACCGTGTAGTAGTTGTCGCCGATGTGGGCCGCGATACGGATCTGCTCCGGCTCGCAGAGCGGAGCGTGCTCTCTGGCGCGGCGGATCCGCGCCTGCCAGGCGGTGGGCTCCTCCCGGGAGCCGCCGCCGCCTCTGGGCAGGAGGATGAAGTGGTGGCAGAAGCGGGAAGCGCGGTGGGCGCCCCGGGCGGCCCGGGTGTCGATCCACACCTGCAGACCATCGCCCGAGTGGGGGCGCCTGCGGTTCACCGCTACCGTGCCCTCGGGCTTGGGGCAGTATTCGGCCACGTACAGGCCGCTCTCATGCCACAGCGCCCAGACCTCGGCGAAGGCGGGGCGGCCGTCCAGCTCGGCCAGGGGCGGTAGCGGCTCATGGCCACGGGTTGGACGCAGGCTTCCATCCAGCTCCGGCTCTGACCGCAGATGCGGGCAAGTGGCCACGGCATGAAACAGCATTCGGGAAGGGAAATCAGGCATCCTGGTCCTCGGTCTGCTCCGTGCGTCGGGGGTGCCCCTTCCGGCCCTGATAGCGGCGCCAGGCGGCCATCAGGAAGTCCTTGAACCCCGCTGAGGTCACGTCTTTCTTGAAGTGGGCCTGGATCGTGATCCGGTCGTGGTGTTGCGCATGGGTCAGGATCCGGACCCGCGAGCCCTTGCCGTAGAACGGCAGGCCCTCGATCTCGTCCCACGGGGGGAGGGTCAAGGCCTCGGCGAGGTCCTCCTCGTCGAAGGCCCCCTTCTCGGTGTGGAAGATCAGCTCCAGATACCACTTGCGGTCCGTGCGAACCCGGGCGAACCAGTCCTCGCGCCCCTGGGCGCCGAACTCCACCCGGGTGCGGTTGCTCCAGTCGGGTTCGGCTGCTCCGGGCAACCGCGCGGCCTGCCGGGCGAACTCGATGAGCGTATCGTCGTGCCACGCCGGGCTCTCTCCCTGCTCGCTGACCCGGTCCTGGGTGTGCCACTTCTCCCCGTCGACCTCCCAGGGAGGCTTGGCCTGCCCGGCGTCCACGACCACCGCCGCCGGTCCGGTGCCGCGGCGGTCCTCGATGTGGCGCCTGCGCTCCTGGAAGGGCCCCCTGGCGAGGGCCTCCTTCAGGTACGGGGCCGTCACACTGTCGGGGCAGTCGATGATGCTCTGCAACGGCCCTTGAGCCATGAGCCGCCCGCCTCTCGTACCGCCCCCTGGGCCCAGGTCCAGCACATAGTCGGCGGTCTTCACCACATCCATGTTGTGCTCGATCACAACCACGGTGTTCCCGGCGTCCACGAGACGGTTGAGCACGTCCAGCAGCCTGCGGATGTCGGCCACGTGCAGGCCGGTGGTGGGTTCGTCCAGCAGGTACAGCGTCCTGCTCTTGCGGCCCTGCGATAGCTCCCGGGCGATCTTCATCCGCTGGGCCTCGCCCCCCGAGAGCGTCGGGGCCGACTGGCCCAACGGCAGGTAGCCCAGGCCCACATCGGACAGCAGCTTGAGCATCCGCCGGGCCCGGGGCAGGTCGCCGAACAGCTCCAGAGCCTGGTCCACGGTCATGCCCAGCACGTCGGCGATGCCCTTGCCCTTGAACTTGATGTCCAGCGTCTCCTTGTTGTAGCGCTGCCCGTGGCACTCATCGCACTCGACCCAGACGTCGGGCAGGAAGTGCATCTCCACACAGCGGTAACCCATCCCCTCGCACACCTCGCAGCGGCCACCGCGGGCATTGGTGGAGAACCGCCGCGCGGTATAGCCCCGTGCCTTGGCCTCGGGAAGCAGCGAGAACACGTGGCGGATCTGGTCGAAGACTCCGATATAGGTGGCCGGATTGGAGCGCGGTGAGAACCCGATGGGGGACTGGTCGATGTTCACGATCCGGTCCAGGGCCTCGTGGCCGTGGATGGCCCGGTGGTGCCCGGGCATGGTGTTGCGCCCGTGCAGCTTGTACGAGAGCTCCTGATACAGGATGTCGTTGATCAGCGAGCTCTTCCCCGATCCGGAGGGGCCGGTGGCGCAGACAAGCAGCCCCAGGGGGATGTGGGCATCGACGTCCCGGAGGTTGTTGTGGGAGGCGCCCTCAATGGTGAGCCACCTGCCGCGATCCGTCGGCGGCAGGGGGCGCGGATTGGTGGGGATGGCGAGGGCCAAATCGTTGCGCAGGACGGCGGCGGTCAGGGAGGTGGTGGACTTCTGCACGGAGCGCGGCGAGCCGCTGGCCACGACCCGGCCGCCGTCCGGCCCGGCACCGGGGCCGAAATCCACGATGTAGTCCGCACGATCGAAGGTCTGCGGGTCGTGCTCGACGACCACCACCGTATTGCCCAGATCGCGCAGGCTCTCCAGCGTCGCCAGCATGCGTTCGTTGTCTCGAGGGTGGATGCCCACAGTGGGCTCGTCCAGTACGTAGGTGACCCCGGTGAGGCCCGCCCCGAGTTGCCCGGCCAGCTTCACTCGCTGGGCCTCGCCCCCCGAGAGTGTCGGGGCGGAGCGGTGCAGCGTCAGATAGTCCAGCCCCACATCCACAAGGAACTTCAGGCGCGACTGGATCTCGGCGAGCACCTCCGCCGCCCGGGTGCGCTCGTTGTCACTCAGTTCGATGGAGGCGAAGAAGTCTCTGGCCTGATCCAGCGGGAGCCCGCAGGCCTCGACGATGCTCAGGTCCCGCAGCTTGACCGCCGCCGCCTGTGCGTTCACCCTTCCGCCTCCGCAGGTCGGGCAGGGCAGATCGCCCAGAGCCCGGGCGAACTGGCGCCGGAAGTGATGGCTCAGATTGGAGGCCTCCTCGATGCCCGGGGCCAGCCCGGCATAGTGCACCCGGAGCATAGGCCCCACCTGCAGTTCCTCCTCGGCGCCCTCGAAGACCAGGCGGCGCTGCTCGGGGGTGAGGGCCGAGAACGGCTGGGCGAGGTCGAAGCCGCCGTGAGCGGCCACGGCCTGAAGCACCTTGTACAGCATCCCCCCCTCGCGCACCCGCGGCCAGACTGAGACGGCGCCCTCCAGGATGGAGAGGCGGTCATCGGGCACCATCACCGCGGGGTCAAGCCCGCGCTGGGTGCCAAGGCCCTCGCAGGTGGGGCACCAGCCCTCGGGGTGGTTGAAGGAGAAGCTCCGCGGCGAGAGCTCCGAGAACGCCGCGCCACAGTCGGGACAGCCGAAGTCCCTGGAGAGCCTCAGCTCGCCGTTGCCGCCGCTGGCGGCGGCATCGACGATGAGCACCTCGCCGGACGATAGCTCGAAGGCCCGCTGGACGGCTTCGGCCAGGCGCGCCCGCCGCGAGGGCTCCGCAGTGGTGCGGTCCACCACCAGCTCGACGTGGTGACGGCGGCGACGGTCGATGTGCATCTGCAGCGGCAGTTCGTGCAGGACACCGTTCACCCGCACGCGGCGCCAGCCGTCTCTCAGCGCGCGGTCCAGAAGGTCGTCGTACTGCTCGCTACCGGTGGGAGACAGCGGCGCCAGCAGGAGCACCTGCGTGCCCTGGTGTGCCGCGATGATCTCATCGACCACGGAGTCCACCGTGCGCGAGCCCAGCCTGCCGCCACAATGGGGACAGTGGGGCACACCCAGGCGGGCGTACAGCACCCGCATGTAGTCGAAGATCTGCGTCTCCGTGCCCACGGTGGAGCGGGGCGTGCGTACCGTGTTGCGCTGTTCGATGGCGATGGCGGGCGACAGCCCTGCGACGCGATCCACCTTGGGCTTGGGCATCTGGCTCACGAACTGCCGGGCGTAGGGTGACAGCGATTCCACGTAGCGCCGCTGGCCCTCGGCATAGACGGTGTCGATGGCAAGCGATGTCTTGCCCGAGCCGCTGACACCGGAGAGCACCGTGAACTGCCTTCTCGGCAGCTTGACATCGACACTCTTGAGATTGTGCTCCCTGGCACCGTGGACGGAGATGCTCTGGGTCTTCGTCCGGCGGCTCCGGCGTCTGTGGTGGTGCGGGGCGGCGTGGACGCCTTCTCCCTCAAGCACCTGGCGCAGCATCTGCCCGGTGTACGAGTGCTCGCAGGCCGCCACCTCCTCGGGCGTCCCGACGGCCACCAGTTGCCCCCCGCCTTCGCCGCCCTCGGGGCCCAGGTCGATGATCCAGTCCGCGCTCTTGATCACGTCCGGGTGGTGCTCCACGACGATGACGGTGCTGTGCAGCTCGACGAAGCGGTGCAGTACCTCCAGCAGGCGGCGCACGTCCTCGAAATGCAGCCCGGTGGTGGGTTCGTCGAGGATGTAGACGCAGCCGGCGCCGCCGGGCCGGGCCAGCTCCCTGGCCAGCTTGATCCGCTGCGCCTCTCCGCCGGAGAGGGTGGTCGCGGGCTGCCCCAGCTTGACATAACCCAGGCCGACATCCTCCAGGGTACTGAGAATGTGCCGGATCCTGGGGATGTTGCCGAAGACCTCCAGGGCCTCCGTCACCTCCATCTCCAGCACGTCGGCGATACTCTTGCCGCGATAGTCGATGCTCAGCGTCTCCCGGTTGAACCGCTGGCCCTGGCAGACCTCGCACAGCACCCACACGTCCGCCAGGAAGTCGGACTCGAGCCGTACCGCGCCGTGGCCCTCACAATGCTCGCAGCGGCCGCCCTCGACGTTGAAGCTGAAGCGCCCCTGCTTGTAGCCCCGGGCCCGAGACTCGGGCAAGGCCGCGTACAGCGCCCGGATGTGATCGAAGACCTTGGTGTAGGTGGCCGGATTGCTCCGCGGGGTGCGGCCGATGGGGTCCTGGTCGATACAGATGACCTTGTCCACCTGCTCGAGACCCTCGATCGCCTCGTGCCCCCCGGGCTCGGCCTCGGCCCGGTACAGGTGTCGCGACAGCGCGGTCTGCAAGATGTCGGTGACCAGCGAGCTCTTCCCCGACCCCGAGACCCCCGTGACGCAGATGAACCGTCCCAGCGGGAAGGCCACATCGATGCCGCGCAGGTTGTGCTCCCGGGCCCCGCGCACCGTGAGCCAGGCGCCGTTGCCGGGGCGCCGGCGCTCCGGCACGGGGATGCTGCGCTTGCCGGACAGGTACCGGCCCGTGAGCGAGTCCGCATTCCGCTTGACCTGCGCCGGAGTACCGGCGGCGATCACCCGGCCGCCCTTGTCCCCGGCTCCGGGGCCAAAATCCACCAGATAGTCGGCCGAGAGCATGGTCTGCTCATCATGCTCCACCACGATGATCGTGTTGTCCAGATCGCGCAGGTGCAGGAGGGTGTCCAGCAGCCGGCCCTGATCCCGGTGGTGCAGGCCGATGCTGGGCTCGTCCAGCACGTACATGCAGTCCACCAGTCCGCTGCCCACCTGGCTGGCCAACCGGATCCGCTGCGACTCCCCTCCCGACAGCGTCGGCGCCGGGCGGTCCAGGGTCAGATACTCCAGGCCCACGTAGTCCAGGAAGCTCAGCCGATCGCGGATCTCCTTCAGCGCGTCCTCGGCGATCTGGGCCTCGGTGGACGACAGGGTCAGCTCGTCGAAGAACCCCCGGGCCTGGCGCACCGTGCGCTCGCAAAGCTCGGAGATACTCAGCCCGCCCAGCGTCACCGCCAGACTCTCCGGCTTCAAGCGCCGCCCGCGGCACACCGGGCAGCGGGCCACCCGCATCAGCGCCTCGTACTTGTCCCGCATGTGCCGGGACTTGATGCGGTTGGCCCGATGCATCATCTCGGCGATGATCCCGCCCCAGCGGTCCGCGTGTTTCCACTCCCATGTGTACCGGGGGTGCTTGAAGTGAAACTCGATGAGCAGATCGCCGGAGCCGTAGAGCAGCGCCTCCTGCTGCTGCGCCGTGAGCTCCTGCCACGGAGTGTCCAGCGAGAAGCCGTAGTGCCTGGCCACCCCTTCGTACCAGTGGCGGCGATGAAGGTTGTCCAGCGAGGGTAGCATCGGGATGGCGCCGTCGAGCAGCGACCTGGCGGGGTCTTCCACCAGCAGAGAGGGGTCCATGGTGCGCGTCGAGCCCAGGCCCTCGCACTGCGGACACATGCCCTGCGGCGTGTTGAACGAAAACGCGGCCGGAGTGGGCTCAGAGAAGCTCAGGTCGCAGTCGGTGCAGGCGAACCGCGTGCTCAGCAGGCTGTCGCGCTCGCCCTCGCGGGCCAAGATCACGTCGCCCTCGCCCAACTCCAGCGCGGCCTCCACTGATTCGGCGATCCGCACCCGGGCGCCGGGGCTCACCGCGATGCGGTCCACCACCACCTCCACATTGTGGCGCCTCTGCCGCTCCAGCTCCGGCGGGTCGGAGGTCTCGTGCAGTTCCCCGTCGATGCGGACCCGCAGATACCCCCGGCGGCGCATATCCTCCACAAGGTCACGGAACTCCCCGCGCCGCTGGCGGACCAACGGAGCCAGGATCAGCACCGGGTCGCCGGCGGGCAGGGCCATGACCCGGGCGATGATGGCCTCCCGCGTCTGGGCGCCGATCTGCCTGCCGCACCGGGGACAGTGGGGTGTCCCGATGGTGGCATACAGCACCCGCAGGTGATCGTAGACCTCCGTCACCGTCGCCACGGTGGACCGCGGGTTGAACCCTCGCGTGCCCTGGTTGATGGCGATGGCCGGCGCCAGACCCTCCAGCCGGTCCACCCGGGGCCGCGGCAGTTGCTGCAGAAACTGCCGGGCGTAGGTCGAAAGCGACTCCACGTACAGCCGCTGGCCCTCGGCGAACAGCGTGTCGAAGGCCAGGCTGGACTTGCCGGAGCCGCTTACTCCTGTGAAGACAATCAGCGCGTTCTTGGGCAGGTCGAGGCTCACGCCATCGAGGTTATGCTCGCGGGCACCACGCACGACAACGAAATCAGACATTGCCTATCGCGTCTCACCGTAAGGGCCGAAATGGGAAAGAGGGGGACCCCGCATCACCAGATCGCATTGTAGTAGAACATACATACGAAGTCAAACAGATATTCGCCAGAGGCATTCTGCCCGTCGGAAGGGCCGCATGGCGCGGTCTCCCCGCCCCGCGGGAGCGGCCGTCCGGCCCGGCCGTCGCCGCTTGCCGTCATCGTCTGCCGTCGCCCTCCCCGGACCGTCTTGTCCGGGGGCACCCGGTCGCCCCTTCCTACAACACCGCCTCCAGCACGCGCAGGAAGTTGCCCCCCAGCACCTTGCCGATGGTGGCTTCATCCCAGCCGCGCCGGTCCATCTCCTCGGTGATCCGCGGCAGGAGACCCACGTGGGGCGGGACGGGGATCTCGGTCTCGGGCAGGCCGTCGTAGTCGGCGCCGAGGCCCACGTGGTCGGGGCCGACGAGGTTGATGCTGTGCTCGATGTGGTCCACCAGGGTGGGCATGTCCGGGTGCTCGCGGTGGATGAACCTCGTATAGCAGGCCACTCCGTGGACCCCGCCGGCCTGGGCCAGGAGGCGGATCTGCTCGTCGGTCAGCCCGCGGCTGTGGGGGCAGATGGAGAACACGCAGCCGTGCGAGAAGATGGGGGGCGTGGCTGAGAGCTCCAGGGCCTCGTAGAACGCGGCGTCATTGGCGTGGGCCAGGTCGACGACGATCCCCAGACGGTTCATCTCGGCGATGGCCGCGCGCCCGAAGTCCGTGAGGCCCTCCATCTCGCGGCGCAGTCGCTCGCGGTCGGCGGCACTGCAGTAGTCAAACACGCTCTCCTCGCCCTGACAGCCGTGGGGCGGCGCCTCACCGTGGCTGAGGTTGCCCACGCGCAGCCCCAGACGGTACATGGCCGCGAGCACACGGACCTCGCCCATGCAGCAACTGAGGCTCTCCAGTTGCGGGATGAGGCCGATCCTCCCCCGGACCTTGGCGGCGCGGATATCGGCGGCCGAAGAGATGAGGCAGAAGTCATCAGGATGCGCCTGCACCAGCGAGTTGATGGCCTCAATCAGCGTCAGGGCCTGGGGCAGGTCACGACTCCCGCAGTATGACATCATCGCCGTCACGCCGCCCTCGGCAAGCCGCGGCAGGTCCACGTGGTAGCCGTCGCGGACCTCGGTAAGGTCCAGCGGATCGCCGCGCTCCAGGCGCAGGGCGAAGCTGTCGTTGTGACCGTCGATGATGATCGCCGAGGCGTGTAGTTCCGCGGCTGTCGGGGGCATGCGCTGTCCTCCGGTGTTGCGGTTGGCCGGGAGCGTCGGCGTCTCGTCCCGCGGGGCGCGACCTCTCACCTGCCTGCCGTCGCCGCCCAGGCCGTCCCGCCGCTACTCTCGGGCCTCCCGCGCCAGCGCGTCCTCCAGCTCCTGTACCCTCCGCTGCAGCTCCCCGACCCTCTTGGTCAGCGCCGCGGCCCGGAAGGCATCGGTCTGCGCGCCGCCGTTTGCCAGATCGCGTGCCGCGCGCTGTGTGTCTCGGGCGGCGTAGAAGCAGCGCAGGAACGCCCCGACCAGGTCCGCGGACATGGCCGGCGGCTGCTCGGCGCTGAGCAGCCTGTGCACGCGCTCTCCCAAGGCGACGGAGTGCTGGCCGCTCACATCGAGGATGGCCGCGGGCTGCCGGGGCCACAGTACCCTGGGCATTGTCGCCTCAGGCTCCGGGGGTCACAAGGTCGATGCCGTAGTAGGCGCACAGCTCTTGCAGTTCGGGCAGGATGTGCTTGAGGGCGACCACCAGGTGGTGCGAGAACCCCCGGGTGCGCTTGATCTCGTCCAGGGCCTTGTAGCGGGGGATGCGCATGTCACAACCCGCGTAGAGCACTCCCCGGGCCGTGTCGGGAGCGCTCTCACCCTCGAAGGCCAGCATCTCCAGCCCGCCCTCGGCGGTCTGGATCAGGTCGATGCCGGTCTTGGGGCCGTACTCGAACTGGCCGATGTGGCCGGCGATCTTGCCGGGGATATTGTGCGGATAGTTGATGGCGTCATTGACCGTGAGTTGCCCGGCGACAATTTCCTCGCGCAATTGCTCGGTCACGCCGCCGTCGGCCTCGATGCGGGCTACGAGCGCCGGATCATTGGGGGCCATGCAGCCGGCGAGCCCCACGCCGCAATGGCCGAACCGCACCACGTCGCTCTTGGCCGTCCAGTCCACGAAATCCAGGAAGGCCGCGGGCCTGCCGGAGAGCCAGTGGGCCGCCGCCTGCAGCACGGCGCCCGGCCAGTCGCCCTCGCAGGCGAAGCCGGCCACATCGCCTTTGGCCGTGGCCCACGCGATGGGCAGACACCCCGAGAGGCTCAGGGGCGGCTGCATGATCTCCGGCCAGCACTTCAGACTGGCCGCCGTGAAGCCCTCCGCCCGGCAGATGGCCCGCAGCGCGTGGTAAAGACGGGCGCTGCGGTACAGATCGTCGCTTCCCTGCATCAGGTTCACGCGGCCGCCCAGCATCTCGGCAACGGTGGCCCGGATGTCCTCGTCGCTGAAGGACGCCTCCCCGGCGGTGCCGGTGGTGGTCATCTCCTCGAACACCCGGTACACACGGAGCAAGTCCACGGTCTCCACCGCCACTCCGAAGACCCGGGCGAACAGGAGCTGGTCGCCCGTGGCCGAATGGAAGCCCCCGGGACCATCGCCGAAGCGGCCCACGTAGGTCCGGGAGAGCTTCCTCACGCAGCGGTAGACGTTCATCAGCATGCCAAACTCGTTGTCGAAGTCCTCCGAGCCCGGCTGTCCGGCCAGGTAGCGGGCGTAGCGCCCCAGACGCCGGGCGTCGTGCTTGTTCATGTCGCTGCCGCAGATGGCGTTGGTCACCCACAGGCAGGACTGCAGGGGCTCGTTGGGCTCCTCGTAGGCGGCCACGACCAGGGGCAGGTGGCGCAGGTGCGGGGCCATGCCGATGATGGGAAGCACATGGCCGCAGGGGAAGGCCGAGTTGACGATGACGATGGCGTCCAGCCCGGAGGTGGAGAACAGGTCCGCCACCTTCCACGCGTCGTGGGCGCCGAAGATGCGGTCCGGGTAGATCACCGAATCGGCGGAGATGACCCCGGATGACTTGCACTGATCCAGGAGCTTGCCGAAAGCGGTCTCGGTGAGCTGCTTGCCCTGCTCGACAAAGCCTCCGATGGAGTTGTACACCACGCCGATCTTGGGAGCGTCCTGCGCCGGATAGGGGGCCTGATAGGTGATGGACATGGGTACCTCGCAGTTGGTCGCCACAATGGGCCCGACGGCCCGTCGTTGCCGTCCGCCGTCGGCAGGGAGCGCAGGCGCTACGCCTGCACGCCGTTCTCGCTCGCCGTGCCATCGCCGTCTGCCCCGCAGGGGCAGTGCACGATAGCCACAGGGGAAACCCGTGGAGAGCGGGAGCGCCGTCTTCCCTCTCCCGCCGTTGACCCGCGGCTCGTCGACTCGCGACTTCCGCCGCGGTCGCGGTGTCTTCAGCTCAGCCGCACCTGTCTGTCGCCGCGCTCGATCTCCCCGATCCGGTACACCGTCTCTCCGGAGGCGGCGAAGTTCGCCTCCAGCGCCTCCGCCGCCTCGGGCCTGCAGACCACCACCATGCCCACTCCCATGTTGAAGGTGCGGTACATCTCGGCGTCGGCCACACCGCCCAGCCGCTGGATGAGGCCGAAGATGGGCTGGTGTGGGAAGCCGTCCACCCGGATGTGGGCCGACAGGCCCTCGGGCAGGCAGCGGATCACGTTGTCGGGAAGGCCGCCGCCGGTGATGTGCACGATGGCGCCGGGCGAGAGCCCCGCGTCCAGCGCGGCCATGATGCTCGCGGCATATAGCCGGGTGGGGGTCAGGAGCTCCTCCCCCACGGAACGGTCCAGCTCGCAGGGGGTGTCGGAGAGCTTGAGCCCCCCGACCTGGAGCAGCGCTTTGCGCGCCAGGGACAGCCCATTGCTGTGGACGCCGGAAGACGACAGGCCGAGGAGGATGTCGCCCGCGGAGACGGCGGAGCCGTCGATAATCCTGGAGCGCTCCACCACACCCACGGCGAAGCCGACCAGATCGTACTCGCCGGGCTTGTACAGGCCCGGCAGTTCCGCGAGCTCGCCGCCGATCAGGGCGCAGCCCACCTGCCGGCAGGCGTTTGCCACACCGATGACAATGGCGGCGGTCTGCTCCGGGTCGCGGACGCCGCTGCCCAGATAGTCCAGGAAGAACAGGGGCCGGGCGCCCTGGCAGACGATATCGTCCACACACATGGCCACGGCATCCTGGCCGATGGTATCGTGTCGGTCCAGCTCGAAGGCGATCATCAGCTTGGTGCCGACGCTGTCTGTGCCGGCCACCAGGATCGGGTCTTGGTAGCCGCCGCCGAGAGCGAACATGCCCCCGAAGTCAGACAGTCCGGTGACCACGTTGGGCGTGTGGGTGGCCCGGACGGCCTCCTGGAAGGCACCGATGGCCCTGTCCTGAGCCTCGATGTCCACACCGGCGTCTTTGTAGGTCAGGCCCTCATCCATCTGTCAGAACTCCTCGCTGCACCCGGTGCTCCCTGACCCTCGACCGTTGCTCCGCCTCGTCGTGGCGGCCTCTTGGCCGCCCTGTAGCCTTCGGCCGTTCCCCGTGCGACTTCTTGCTCTGTGTGTCTCCGTGGTGAGCCGTTGCCGTCGCCGCCGCTGCCTACCTCCCCACCTTGCTCTCCTCCAGGTCGTACTTGCTGACCATCACGTCGGAGGCCACGGGGATCGGATACTGCTCATCGAAGCAGGCGGTGCAGAAGTTCACCTTGGGCAGGCCGATGGCGCGTACGAGGTTCTCGATGTCCAGGTACTCCAGGGAGTCGGAACCCACGTGCTCGCGGATCTCCGGGACGCTCTTGCGGGCGGCGATGAGCTCCCTGCGGGTAGAGGTGTCGATGCCGTAGAAGCAGGGGAAGCGGATGGGCGGACAACTGATGCGCAGGTGGATGTCGCGGGCGCCGGCCTCGCGCAGGAGGGCCATCTCCGGCCCCGTCGTGGTGCCCCGGACGATGGAGTCGTCCACCACCACCAGCCGCTTGCCGGCCACCGCCTCACGCAGGGGAGCCAGCTTCATGTGCACCCCGGCCTCGCGCAGGCGCTGGTCGGGCATGATGAAGGTGCGGTGGATGTAGCGGTTCTTGATGAAACCCTCGCCGTAGGGGATGTCGGCGGCCTCCGCAAAACCCATGGCGTGGGGGATGGCGCTCTCGGGGATGCCGATGACAAGATCGGCCTCGGCCGGCGCCTGCAGGGCCAGCAACTGCCCCATCCGCAGGCGGGACATGTAGACGTTTTTGCCGTAGATGTGACTGTCGGGGCGCGCGAAGTAGATGAACTCGAACACGCAACAGGCCCGCCGTTGCGGGTCCACCGCCTGTATCACCGTCTCGCCCCTGGCATCGACGGTCACAATCTCCCCCGGCTGTACCTCGCGCACGAACTCCGCCCCAAGAACGCTCAGAGCGCAGGTCTCGGAGGCCGTCACCCAGCATCCGTTCATGCGTCCCAGACATAGAGGGCGAACTCCGTGGGGGTCGCGGACGGCGATGAGCCGGTCCGCAGTGCCGATGGCCAAGGAGTAGGCGCCCTGCATCTGCTGCATGGCGTCGGCGATGGCCTCCTCCAGCGTATCGGCGGGGGAGCGGTGGATGAGCTTGGCGATGATCTCGGTGTCCGTGGTACGCTCGAACACCTCGCCCAGGCGTTCCATCTCCTGGCGCAGTGCCAGCGCATTGATCAGATTGCCGTTGTGCGCCACGGCGAACTGCCCGGACTTGTGCTCATCGAGGATGGGCTGCACGTTGCACATCACGTTGCCGCCGGTGGTGGAGTACCGCACGTGCCCCACGGCCACGTCGCCTTTGAGACTGCTGATCGAGGCCTCATCGAACACCTGCGAGGCCAGACCCAGTCCGCAGTGGCAACGGACATCCGTCCCGTCTCCCACGGCGATACCGGCGCTTTCCTGCCCACGATGCTGCAGGGCGTAGAGGCCGAAGAACGTCAGGCGAGCCACGTCCTCGCCGGGACCCCAGATGCCGAAGACGCCGCACGCATCACGCCACGTGGGCTCCTTTGCCGAGCAGTAGGAGTAATCGTGGCGCGGGAAATGCGCACGGCAGTCGGCGCAATCCATCTTACATCATCTCCGCGTGGAGGTTCGTTGTCTGCCGGGACGGCGACGGGTCAGAGCTTCTCCGCCGCGGCCAGCACCTTGTCGGCCATCTGCTTCTTGAGACCCTCGAGCCTGCCCGCCAGCTCGCGGTCGGCAACGGCCAGGATCTGGGCCGCAAGCAGTCCTGCGTTGCGGCCGGTATCGATGCCCACACAGGCCACCGGCACGCCCGGGGGCATCTGGACAATGGCATACAGCGCATCGGTGCCGCCCAGGGGCGAGCTGCCGATGGGAAGACCGATCACCGGCAGTGTCGTGTAGGCCGCCAGGACGCCCGGGAGGTGGGCCGCCCAGCCCGCCGCGGCCACGATCACGCCGATGCCCCGCTCCCGTGCGGTCCGCGCCAGCTCCGCCGCCCGCTCCGGCGTGCGGTGGGCCGAGGCCACGGTGAGCTCATAGGCGATGCCCAGCTCCTCCAGCGCCTCGGCGCACGGCCTCACCTGCTCGATGTCTGAAGCACTGCCCATCACGATCAGAACTCGGGGGGATGCAGACATCGTCCTGATGTCCTCCTGCCGGGAAATGGCGTGGTCGTGCCTGTCTGAGGGCGCCCGCAGGCTCCACTCATGCCGCGGTGAATCCCTGGCCCCTCCGCGCGCCCACCGTCATGTCCCGCATCATCTGAGTGCAGGGCCCACCCCGCGCCGGCCCGCCGCGCGTGGACCGCTACTGCAGCGCCCGCCAACCGATATCGCGACGATAGTACATGCCCTCGAAGTGGATCTTGTCGATCGCCGCATAGCAGCGGTCGAGAGCCTGCCGCAGGTCGGCGCCCAGAGCCGTGACTCCCAGCACGCGCCCGCCGGCCGTGACGATCTGCCCGTCTTGCAGTGCCGTCCCGGCATGGAAGACCATGACATTGCCGTCTTCCTCGGCTCTGTCGATGCCGCTGATGGGCCTGCCCTTCTCGTACTTGCCGGGATACCCGCCCGAGGCCACCACCACGCAGACGCAAGCCTGGTCGCTCCACTCCACGGTGACCTCGTCCAGCCGTCCCTGTGCCGTGGCCAGCAGCACCTCGGCCAGGTCCGACTGCAGCCTGGGGAGGATCACCTGGGTCTCCGGGTCGCCGAAGCGCGCGTTGTACTCCAGTATCTCCGGGCCGTCCGGGGTAAGGATGAAACCGCCGTACAGCGCCCCACTGTACGGAGACCCGTCCGCGGCCATGGCCTCCACGGTGGGCTGCAGGAAGCGGTCCACACAGGCGGCGAAGACCTCGTCGGTCACGGCGGGTACGGGGGAATAGCAGCCCATGCCCCCGGTGTTGTCGCCGGTGTCGCCCTCGCCGATGCGCTTGTGGTCCTGCGAGGGGACCATCGGGGCCAGCGTCTTGCCGTCCGTGAAGCCGATGATGGAGCACTCCTGGCCCACCAGGCATTCCTCGACCACGACCCGCTCCCCGGACTTGCCGAACTCCCGTTGCACCATGCACAGGTCCACGAAGTCCCGGGCCTCCTGCACGCTGCCGGCGACCTTCACACCCTTGCCAAAGGCGTCGCCATCGGCCTTGACCACCACGGGGGCGCCCACCTGGGCGATGTAGTCCTTGGCCTGCCCGGGATCGGAGAACACGGCAAAGCTCTTGCGCGAGATTCCGTGGCGCTGCAGGACCTCGTTGGTGAAGGCCTTACTACCCTCGAGGCGCGCTCCGGCGGCGGTGGGGCCGAAGACCGGATAGCCGCGTTTGCGCAGCTCATCCACCAGCCCCAGGATCAGCGGGCGCTCCGGGCCGACGACGACCAGGTCGGGCCTGTGCTCCTCGGTGAGCGCCACCATGGCGGGAACGTCTTCCACATCTGTCGGCACACAACGGGCGTGGGCCGCGATGCCGGCATTTCCGGGGGCACAGAGGATCTGCGAGACGCTCGGACTCTGGGCCAGCTTCCAGGCGATGGTGTGCTCCCGTCCGCCGGAGCCGATGATGAGGATCTTCATTAGGGTCCCTGCCCCTCGCGGCCGTAGGCCACGTCGGTGAAGATGCGATGCCGGGGGTGGAACATGGCGTTGACGGTGCCGATGGGGCCGTTGCGGTGCTTGGCCAGGATGATCTCTGCCTCTCCGGGCTCATCCATCGAGCGGGTGTCCACCTGTACCCCCTGTTGGGCCGCCTTCTCGAACTCTTCCTTGCGCTTGTAGTAGTTGGGCCTGTACAGGAAGCAGACCAGGTCGGCCTCGGCCTCGATGGCCCCGCTCTCCGCCAGGTCAGACAGGATCGGCCTCTTGTCCTCGCGCCGCTCCACCGTCCGGCTGAGCTGTGAGAGCGCCACGACGGGGACCTCCAGCTCGCGGGCGACGCCCTTGAGCGCACGGGCCACCCCCGAGACCTCCTCGTAGCGGTTCTCGGTGCCCCGGGCGCCGCCACCGGTCACGAGCTGGAGGTAG
>Ga0334884_1002165_pt1 | contig 26194 bp, 21 predicted proteins | sample GraSluR1_MG_7_FD_207215 | JGI IMG/M metagenome (GOLD analysis project Ga0334884, IMG submission 207215) | Sludge microbial communities from methane-producing bioreactor in Wageningen University, Netherlands - Granular Sludge_12_05 R1 | ecosystem: Engineered > Bioreactor > Anaerobic >...
TAATTCAACCTCGGGAATGAAAAAGGGGCGGTTTTCTCCGCCCCCTGAAAGAATCGGCAGTCCAAATGCCCTATGTCTCTTTGACCAGCGATTCCGGCTTTTTCGCACCGGTCAGCAAGTAGATTATCGGGAGAATTCCCACTGTGTTGAAGATGAGAATACAGACAAACCAGCCGGTCTGGCTTCTCCGCGCCGCTTTCCACATACCGATAGCTTTGAGAATCGTATCGAAGATGGTAACAGCCAAGATCAGAACCATCATTCCGGCGCCAAGCCCGCTTGCGAGAAGTTCCTGTGAGCAATTCATTTCATACCTCCATGAGTGTTTTATTTCGTTTCGTAATGTTATACCGTCTTTTGCAAACTTTATTCGATAATTTTCAAAGAAATTTCCATCCCGCAAAACCCGTAAAAACAAGCACTTACGAAAAAATCCGTTTTCCCCACCCAAAAAAAACAGCAATCGAACAAATCTTTTTGAAAAAAGAACGTTTCGTCAGAATCGCAGGTTTATACTACTTGACTTTTCAAGAACGAAAGGTTAATTTTCAGTTTGTTGAGTGAAACAAAGAATCATATGGAGGTAGAAAATGCGTAACTACTTGCTTCTCATCGCGCTAATCCTTGCGGGCGTGGTTTTTGCGCAACAGCCTGCGCAGAATGTCGTCGCGAAAGTGAACGATATCGAAATCACCGCGGAGGATATTATGACCGGCGAATCCGATAAGATGATGATGGAAAGTCAAGCCGGCGCGACAAATATGCGCAAACCCCGCGGCCAAAGGCAAATGGATATCAATCAGGCCGAATGGATGCTCGAGCAGACGATTAATCAGGCTCTCATGCTCAGGGAAGCCGAAAAAAGCGGAATGGCCAAAGACGCCGACGTGCTCGCCATGGTCGAAGCATACAAACGCGCGATTATGGTTCAAACCTATATCAACAAAGTCCTCTACGAACAGGTGAAACCTTCCGAAGAGGAACTCCGCAAAGAATACGAACAGCCCGGCAGGTTCCAGATCGATGCCCACGCGCAGATTATCCGCGCATGGGGAAGCACCGAGCAGGAAGTCCGCACGAGACTCGACGAAATGAAAAAACAGATGCAGAGCGGCGAGCAAAGATATGAGCAGATGTTCTTTCACGAACTCGAACATCAGCGCAAAATGAAAGAACAGGACGCATCGGGCGGCAACGCCTCTTCCACACAGCGTCGCGGGGACAACGAAGGCAAATCCGACATGGTGGAACGTGTAAACAAGGCAAAAGCCGGGGAACTCGTTGGCCCGATTCAATTAGACGAGCATCAGTGGGTGCTTATCGAAGTCGTCAAACAGGTTCCGGCGGGCAAAAGACCCTTCGATGAAGTCCGCGAGGAAATCGAAAGAGTCCTTATCGAGGAACGTCTGCGCAAGGCCCAGCAGGACAAAGTGGCCGAGCTTCGCAAAAGCGCCACCGTTACGATATTCTACGAGAACCTCAACAAGGCGTTCGGGAAGTAATTCCCGAAGGAAGGATTAAATGTCCGTTTGGGCGATAATGATTGCTCTGCTTTCCTTTCTTCTCGTTCTTTGCTCTGTGATGAACTGGGACGGCTCTTTCCAGACGATGATTTCCTATATGATTCTTCTGGTTTCGCTGGCGATTCTCCATCGTGTGTGGAGCAAAACCAAAGCCGGACGGTTCGAGCTTGTTCTCGACCAGATCGAAGAACTTGAAAAGGAGAATAAAGAGCTTCGCGAACAACTCTCGGATAAGGAAAAGCCTCAGTAGATTCGGGGATTAGTAGCGAGGGACATTTCAGGAATATTCCGCGGGGATAGGCTTGCCGGCCTGTCCCTCTTTTTTTTCGATAAGCTCTGAGATAAACTCTGGAAATCGGTATCGATTTTGCGTATATTTATATGATTATGAAGCGCTTTCTCGTCATACTTCTTCTTATGTTGTGCCTCGGGACTGCAATTTCAGCCGCGGACGGCAATATTCCACCTATCGCGCTGAAACATTTCAGCAACGGCCTAATCTACGAAGCCGAGGGCAATTACGATCAGGCGGTCGCAAGCTATCTCATAGCGCTGACTTTTGTCCCCGGCGAGACGGAGTTAATGCGCTCGATCGCCGATGCTTACATGATGATGAATATGCCGCACAAGGCTATCGAATACTACACGAAACTTGTCGAAATCGAGCCGGACAAGGAAGGTTTCCGTCGCGACGCCGCGAATGCCGCATATATGATTCGCGATAATGTTACCGCCGAAAAACATATGCGCTGGGTTATCGAAAAGGGTAGGCCGGATTTTACCGACAGAATGCAATATGTCGTCATTCTTATGAGCATGGGTAAATCGAAAAATGCCCTCAAATCGCTGGAGCAGGCGGAAATATATTATCCAAACGAACCGGCGGTTTTCGGTTTGAAAGGCAATATACTTCTCGATAGAGAGGAATACCACAAAGCTCTCGTGGCCTTTCGACGTTCGGTCGAGCTTGACCCGACCTACAGCAGAGGGTATATGGGGATGAGCGCGGCTTACGAATACCTCGGAATGCGGGATTCACTTATCACAGTGCAGAAAACCTTCGTCGATATGAATCCCGATAATCCGCAGGTTAGAAGGCAGTTAATTAATCTTTTGGTTATCGAACAGCTTTTTGGGATGGCGCTTGCCGAGGCGGAGATTTACCTTCAGCTTGTCCCCGAGGATTGGGAAATGCTTCGCAGAATGGCCTTCCTCGCATATTTTCAAGACGAGAACCTCCAATCTGCAGAGTATTTCGGCAGGCTTTTAGAATGGGATGCGTCGGATCATGAGGCGAGGCTTTTCCTCGCGCAGGTTTTGCTCGAACTCGATTCGGTTTCGTCAGCGATTTACCATATCGAAACGGCGTTGGCACAGAAACGCGACCCCGAGGCTGTTATCACTCTCGCTTTGGCCTATGAGCACGCTGGCAGAGCCTTCGAGGCGGTCGAACTTCTGCGAAGAGACGGCTCGGAATTCTCCGATAATGTCGCGCTTCCGATTTTCGAGGGGGTCATCGCAGGAAGAGCGAAAGATTATCCCCGCGCCATCGAGGCCTACAACCGCGCCCTCGAAATCGAACCGGACAATCAGGACGCCCTTTTTGGACTCGGCGACGCTTTTGAGAACTCGAACCGCCGCGAGGACGCCATCGAGGTTTTCCGCGAGCTTTGGAGCGAAAATTCAAATGACCCCATCGTCGCGAATTATTTCGGCTATCTTCTAATAGAGGACAACCGCGAGTTGGAATTCGCCGGCGGGCTTATCGAATTCGCTCTCGAAAAAGAACCCGAAAATGCCGCCTATATCGACAGCTACGGCTGGTATTTATACCGCATCGGCGAATATGGAAAAGCGCTGGAATATCTTTTACGTGCGGATTCACTTGCGGAAATTCCTGATCCTGTTATATTTGAACATGTAGGCGAGGTTTACGAGAAACTCGGCGAGCCCGAACTTGCAATGGAGTATTACAGTAAAGCTCTCGAACTGAACCCCGATTTGGAACATTCGAAATCGCGCTTGAAAGAGCTTGAATAATGGAGGAATTGTGTATTCGAAGAAGGTAATGGAACATTTTCAAAACCCGCATAATGTGGGTGAAATAGAGGACGCTTCGGCGGTCGCGGAGGCCGGAAACCCAATCTGCGGCGATATGATGCGCTTCTATATCAAGGTCGTGGACGACAGAATCGACGAGATAAAGTTCAAGACCTTCGGGTGCGGCGCGGCGATTGCGTCTTCGAGCATGTTGACAGACATCGCGAAAGGCAAAACCCTCGATGAGGCATTCAATCTCGATAAGAGCGAAATCGTCGATGCGCTGGGCGGACTACCGCCGAACAAGATTCACTGCAGTATCCTCGGCCTCGATGCCCTTCGCCACGCGATCTGCGACTACTGGCGCAAAGAGGCGAAGGTTGGAGAGCATCCCGAGTGTGCGAAGCTTTTTAGAGAATACGCGGACGATCACCACCCTGCTGTCGAATAGAATCTTTGTCCGCATTCGATTGTATTCTCTTGTATTCGAATTTACACTTTTTTACACTATTTTACACTTTTGTATTCGATCGTATTCATAGGCTCGCCTATTGCGATCGAATCGCCTTTTCATGAAAGAACAGTCGGCAAATAAAGTTGTTCTGGGAATGTCGGGCGGGTTGGACTCGACGGTTGCGGCGCATCTTCTTCTGGAGAGCGGCTACGAGGTTGTTGGGTTGACGCTCGGTTTGTTCCGGTGCGGCGATATCCGTTCTGCGAGGGACTCTGCGGAACAATTCGGTATCGAGCATCATGTTCTCGAACTAACGGACATCTTCCGCGAGCGCATAATTGAGCCTTTTCTGCGTGAATATTCGGTCGCGCGGACGCCTAATCCCTGTGTTTTATGTAACGAGACCGTCAAATGGCGCGCTATGATTGACTTTGCAGATGATATCGGCGCGAAATTCGTCGCCACCGGGCATTACGCGCGCATCGAAGACGGCCTCATCGTTCGCGGAATGGACGAAATAAAGGATCAGGCCTACTTTCTATACCGCCTCGGAGGCGAATTTCTCGACCGCACACTTTTTCCGCTGGGCATGATTCCGAAATCGGAGGCCTATCGAATCGCAAGGGAGATGGGTCTTTCGGTGGTCGAGCGCAAGGAATCGACAGAGATTTGCTTTTTTCCGAAGGGGGAGCTTCGCGAGTTTCTCGACAGACACGGCGTCTGCGGCGAGAAGGGAGATTTCGTCGATCCGGAGGGCAAGATTATCGGGTTTCACGAGGGCTGGACACACTACACACTCGGCCAGCGGCGCGGAATAGGCGTTCCAAGCTCGGAGGGCAAGTTGTATGTCGTAAAAATCGACGCATCAAAAGCGCGAATAACTCTCGGCCCGCGTGAAATGCTTATGAAACGGGAATTTACGGCCACCGATTGCATTTTCCATGTCGATTGGCCAGTTGGGACATCGAAAAGTGTGGATGTTCAAATCCGCCACTGCGGGGAAAATGCGGTCGGCGAGGTGCTTCGGGCAGGCGAAAACAGTGCTTCGATCACACTTCAGACCCCACTATTTGCGCCCGCGCCGGGGCAATCGGCGGTTTTTTTCCTTGACGACAGGGTTCTCGGCGGTGGCGTGATAGATGAGATATTGTAACCAAGCATATTTGCGACGGCAATAAACCCTCTTGCCATTGAAAAGTGAGGGATTATATTATCCTCATGAGGAAACTATTTTTCGCCCTTTTGATTGTTTTTTCACTGTTCGGGAACGAGGTCGGCGATTATTTGACCTCGGAGGAGGAGATTCTCAATGCGCTTTCCGCGGACGAAATTAATTTCACACAATACTATGATCTGGTAGAGTTATTTCGCGAAAAGGTCAGTATATTTTCGCCCGATCTCGATGTGCTTCTCATCGTTCCGGGGGTTGACAAACGTTGGATAGAAGCGCTTTTGAGGGCGGTCGAGAAGGCCGGCCCCTATGCGACACCCGAGCAGATAGTCGGCTATTTTTCTTATGATTTTGATAGAATCGAGCCATTTGTCATCTTCGACAAGCCTGCAAAACGCGATTGGCGTGCGGGCGCGAAAATCTACACACATGGGCGTTTCCTCGATATCGACCCATATTATCCGAAAAGCTATTTCACCGCGGATGCGCGCTACAGGGCCTATAGTCTGAATTTGCGATTTCAGGAGGATCAGAACGGTTTCGCTTTCAAGCGGCGCGGATTAGATATGCGGGTTTTGGACGGCTATCTTACGTTGGGAAGTTTTCGCGACGGTTTCGGGCCGGGGATGGTTTTAGGCAAGGCGTTTTACATTCCGGGAGCACAACGGGCGAACTCGAAGGCGGAATCTTTCCTGAACCCGCAGGATAATCTTTTCAACGGCTTTCGGTATGAGCGCGAGATCGACAAAATCGCTGTGGGAGCGCTTGCGAGCAGAATTGTTTATGACGAAATAACCGCAGATGCCCTCGGAATGCATCTCGGATGGAATCCTGTCGATGATTTACGAGTCGGCGGAGTCTATTCTTTTGCGGCTGTGAATTCGCGTCCGGCGCAAAGGGCTTTTAAGCAAAGTTCCGGCTCGGTTTTTGCGAGTGGCGATTTGCGCGGAGCTTCTATCGATGCGGAGTTGGGGTTTGTCGAGAACGGCGCTGTTGGATTTATGACCTCGGTGGTGGCGAAAATCGCAGAAACGCGCACTTTGACCGAGCTTTGGGCTTACTCAGACGATTTTAATCCATTGAATGCCAAGGGGATATCAGATTATAAACAGACCGACATCGAACTCGACGAGTCCGATGTAACTCAAAAGTCGCGGGAGGCAGGGGAGAGCGGATTCGAGATTCGGACGACCTCGGCTGTCGCGCCGAAGCTTTTCCTGAACACAAAAGGTTCCGGCTGGCGAACCGCTCAGATAGACGAGTGGGGCGTTTGCGCCGAAAGTGGGTTGTATTATAATCCCGGAATGGGAAAGCGAATCCGTGGGGACTATTCCTATGAAAAGCGCGTGGTTGAAGGCTCTTTCCGCGAAAAGCAGGCTTTTCGTGTCAGTTTAAATTGGCCTATCACGAGACATTTGGGGAATTCGACTTACATCAGAATCGCCGAAACACGCACTGGAGGCTCGCCTGTTTATGGAATATCGGCATATCCGGAATTTACATATAGCCGATTTGAGCCGTTAGTAATTAAGCTACGTGTCAAGCGTTACAAAAGCGACATCGATAACTCTGCAAATGGTTATTGGGAGCTAAGATTCCGCGATGAAATGCGCACCGGGCCGATTCTGTGGATCGCAGAGATTCGTTACGCGGTTTACGATAATCAAGCTAAAGACCCATTGACTGAATTCAGAATAACATCAGCATATTATTGGAGATAGAATGATAGAAAAAGAGATTATCTACGGTCGTAATCCTGTTTTAGAAGTGGCACTTGGCGGGCGTGAAGTTTACAGAATATGGTTGACTAAAGAAACGCACAAGCTAATCGGCAATGAACTTCGGCGCGCCGGATATCGCCCGCAGATCGCCTCTCGCGGGGAAATAGCGGAGTTCGCCGGACGAAGGGATCATCAGGGCGCGGTCGCGGAGGTCGCACCTTTCAAATACGCACCGATAGAGCTTCTGCGCGCGCTCGATTCGGGCGTAGTTATTGCAGTGGATGGGATAACCGACCAGCGAAATCTTGGCGCGGTCGTTCGAAGCGCAGTTCTTTTGGGCGTCGGAGGGATAATTATCCCTGAAAAAGGCTCTGCAGAGGTAAATGCGGTTGTAACGCACACCTCGGCAGGCGCGACTGAGCATATTCCAATAGCAAGGGTCGAAAATCTCGCTCATGAGCTGGGAATCCTTAGTGAGAGGGGATTTGCGGTAGCCGCCGCCGTGATGCCCGACGAAAATAGCATCGATATTCGCGATTACTCGGCGCAGGGCAAAATCGTCCTCGTTATCGGTGATGAGGGAAGCGGAATTAGCGGTAGGGTGATGTCGAAATGCGATGTCCGACTTAGTATTCCGCAGGCTGGGAAATTCGACAGCTACAACGTTTCCGTGGCGGCATCGATAATTTTATACGAACTTCTTCGCGAGAAGCTTTGATAGAAACGAAAAAGCCCCCAAAATGGGGGCTTCGAAGACTTATTGACGGAATACTTATTCCGTTTCCTTCTCATCTACAATATCAGTATAGTGATCCGCGAAACGGTTGTCGATAATCTCGGAGTTTTTGCGGAGGTTGCTGAACCATTTCTCGTAAGCGTTTTCCCTATTGAACTGGGCGATTTCGGATTTGATCTGAGCCGCCATGCGGTTGAATTCCTCGGGATTCAGCTCGAGTTTTTCATCGAGTCGGATGATGAAAACCGAGCCATCGTCCGTCATAATCGGTCTCGAAACGAGGCCTTTTTCGGGAAGTCCGAACAATGTGCCAGCGAATTTCGGGCTCATTCCTACGCCTTCGATCCAATCATAGCGCGTAACAAAGCCGGTTGTGTCGAAAACACCGCCGGTTTGTTTTGCGGCCTCGGTCATGGGTGTGCCGGTGAGAATCAACTGCTGAGCGTTGCGTCCGCGCTCGACCACGGCGGCTTTGCGTGCGTCCATGAGAATATCGGCGACGACCTGATCGCGTATGTCGATAAGCTCGGGCACGCCTTCGCTGAATCTTTTGTGAAGCTGAACCACTGTAATGCCCTGAAGAATAGGTCTTTCGCGAAGTTTCACTATGACCTGATCTATGGTTCCGGGTTTTGCGGTTTTGATCATGGTGCGGATGCGCTCATTGAATCCAATCATTGGGATCGGGTCTTCGTCTTTGATAAGGCCGGATCTGCCGATTGAATCGATTTCGAGGGCTTCGCAGACCTCGAAGAAATTCTCGCCGCCTTCGACCTGGAAGATTAGGGAGTTTGCGAGGTCTTTCGCGGCGGATTCGGTGTCCGGACCCGGTTCGATTGTGAGCAGAATGTGTGCGGCGAGGACTCTTGTGGAATCGCCGTTGCCCTCTTTGCCGAGGACATTAATGATGTGATAGCCGAAATCGGTGAGCACCGGGCCGACGACAGCTCCAGAATCCGCGGCGAAAGCGGCCTGCTCGAAAGGCTCGACCATTTGGCCTTTTCCGAACCAGCCTAGAACGCCGCCACGGGCTTTCGAGCCGCCGTCGTCCGAGAAATTCTCAGCGAGGAATTGGAAATCTTCGCCCTCAGCAAGCTTTGCCATAAGCGTCTCCGCGAGGGCGTGGGCTTCCTGAGAGTCCGCCTGAGTGGGCATAAGCGGTATCATCGCGTAGTTAATGATGCCAGCGCCTTCGGAGCGGTATTTTTCTTTATTTGCCTGATAATAGGCATCGACCGCGCGGTCTGAGGTGTCGGCGGCGATATTTTCCAAGGCGAAGGGATCGTATTTGATATAGCTCGCTTTGGCCTGCTCATAGCGGAAAACATACTCGATTTGGGCTTCGATGTTTGTTGTTACCGGAAAAGTGCCCACCAACTGCTGAAGCCGCTGGTAGGGAAGGTTTCCGCGAACCATGTTCTCGATGGGAAGCCAGTCTATCTGCGGGTTGCGAAGGTATTCCTCGAAAAGCGGGCGGTTGAACATGCCGTCCTCGGTGCGGAAACTCGGGTTTTGAGTTATAGCTTCCGGCGGATTGCGTTTCACCGACTCATAAATCAACAAATTTGTGATTTTGTCGATCTTTTTGTTTTTCATCTCGTCGTTGGCGAGGTAGCGGTTGATGAGAGTGTAGAATACTCTGTCGCGAAGGATTTCCGCTTCGGATTCGGTAATAGAGCGGCCTTCGCCATATGCCTGTTCGTATTCGAATTGAAGGGCATTTTGGTAGTCGAGATATGAAATTTCGTGATTTTCGACCTTGCCGGCGAGGTTTGCGTCGAGCTTGCCTCTTCTTTCGCGGCCGGTGAGACCCGCGCCCCATCCGAATATAACAAGGCCGATGAAAACAACGGCTGTAAACCAAAAGATGACCTTCATCTTTTTGCGAAGAAACCTTAAAGTCTCAGAGTGTGCCATATATTCCTCCATCCCGAAATGTTCGGGGTTTGATCTAACAATTTGCTAATAATAATCGTGCGAAGGGTTCTATGCAAGAACAAAATCGAATCATCCGGAATGCAATAGAAAGAAAGCGCTCAAAAGCCCTTTTTATAGGTCTTTGTCCAGATCGTATTCTTTAATTTTGTTTCTCAAAGTATTGCGATGGATGCCGAGTCTGTCGGCGGCGCGGTTCATTTGCCAGTCCACTGCTGTTAGTATGTTGAGAATATGTGTGCGTTCGACATCGCCGAGTTTTTCGGATTTCGGCGCGGTCGTCGGTGACAGCATTTGAAGGTCTTCGGGGGTGATATGGTCGCTTCGGGTGAGCAGAACAGCTCGTTCGAGCGTATTTGCCAATTCGCGGACATTGCCCGGCCAGCTATGCCGCAAAATCGCGTCGATAGCCTCTTTCGAGAGCATAATGTTGCCTTTGCGGTGTTTGACGGCGAAATTTCCCACGAGCCTTATTGAAAGTTCGAGGAGGTCTTTGTGCCGTTCGCGAAGAGGGGGGATTTCTATTGTAATCACCGCGAGGCGGAAATAGAGGTCCTCGCGCATAATTCCCTCGGCGACGGATTTTTGGACTTCGCGGTTTGTTGCCGCGAGAACACGGACATTCGGGCAGATTTCCTCGTGTCCGCCCAGCCGGAAATATTTTCCCTCCTGCAGAAATCGCAACAGCTTTGGCTGGAGGCTCAACGGCAGTTCGCCTATTTCGTCGAGGAAAAGGGTGCCGTGATCTGCAAGCTCGATTTTTCCTCGCATACGGGTTTTCGCGCCGGTGTATGCTCCCGGTTCCGCACCGAAAAGCTCGCTTTCGAGGAGGTTTTCCGGAATTGCGGCGCAGTTGATGGGGACGAAGTTCCCCTTCCTGCCGCTGGCGTTGTGAATCGTGCGTGCGATTAGCTCTTTGCCGACCCCAGACTCGCCGGTGATGAGCACCGGAGCGTCCGCAGTGGCGATGCGAGAGATTGTGGACAGAACATCGCGCATCTGTGGGGATTCTGCGACGATGTCTTCCGTGAAAGTGGCGTCGAGTTGTTCTTTGAGGAGGCGGTTTTCGTCTTCGAGGCGCCTGCGGTCGATTTGTTTCGAGATGATAAGCTTGAGTTCTTCGAGATCGACCGGTTTCGTTAGATAGTCCGATGCGCCGGCCTTCATTCCGGCGACTGCGGTGTCCACGCCGCCGAAGGCTGTAACGAGCACCACCGGCAGTGTCGGGTCGATTTCGAGGAGTTTTGCGGTAAGCTCGATGCCGCTCATTCCCGGAAGCTTGACATCGACGAGGGCGATATCGTAGCCGCGCTTTGTGAAGGCTTCGTATGCGGATTCTGCATCGGGGAAGGAATCGACAGTGTGCCCCTGTTTTTGCAGAAATCCTGTCAGAAGGCTTCTTCCACCGGCTTCGTCGTCTATGAGGAGGATTTTAGCTTTCATTGTAATCCTTTTTAATGACAATATGAATTAGTGAGTCGGCAATATAAAAGTGAAGCTTGTGCCCGAGTCGTTGGATTCGACCTCGATTTTGCCGCCATGGTCGCGTGCGATTCGGAAAGCGAGAAACAGGCCGATTCCGGTGCCGCCCTCTTTGCCCGAAGAGACGAAGGGTTTGCCCAATTTTTCGCGGATATTTGCGGGAATCGGCGGGCCGTCGTCCCAGATTTCGATTCGAACGTTTTCCTCGCGGATTTCGGCGGATAATCTGATTTCGCCGAATTCGGGGGTAGCCTCGACCGCGTTTTTGATTAGGTTCAGAAGGGCTTTTTTGAGCTGTTCCTCGTCGAAAGCGGCGATTCCGACGTCGGCAAATGAAGTTGTAAATTCGATGTGCTTTCCGGCGGCGCGGAGTTTTGCGGCTTCGGCGATTTCTTCGAGAATGGGGGCGAGGGGTCTGCGTTTCAAATCCGGCGCCATCGGTGCGGAAAGGCCGATGAATTCTCGAACGACCTTATCGAGGCGGGTTATTTCGACGCGGACATTGCGCAGAAGCTCGCGATAGCCCTCTTCGTCCTCTTTCGGTGCAAAATCTGAAGACAGCATCTGCGCGGCTATACCGATGGCGTTCAATGGGTTGCGGATTTCATGGGCGACACCGGCGGTCAATTCGCCGAGGGCGCGGAGATGTTCGGCTCCGGCGGCTTCTTTGCGCAATTCTAAAAGATTTGTGATGTTCTCCGCGACCGCAAAAGCGCCGCCGTCGGAGAGAATGCCGGTTGAAACATCGAGATGGAAGAGCTTATCGCCGATTTGTAATTCCTCGGCAAATACCGAGCCGGAGCCAGTCCGAAGGGTTTCCACCAATCGGAAAGGATCGCCGGGAAGGACATCCTCGACGAGCTTGCCGATAGCGTCCTTTTGTTTGACACCGTAAACCTTTGCTGTAACGGGATTTAGCAATGTAATAACGCCATCGCGGTCAACAGCGGCGCATAGAGCGCTCATCTCGGATAGAATAGCCTCGGAAAGCCCTTTTTGGGCGGACAGCCGCTGTGTTGTGAAAAGCAGAACCACGCCGACTACGGTTACCGCCAGAACTAAAAGGAGTATTATCGCGAGTTGGGTCGAGAAGCTATTGAGAAGCCGCTGGTATTCGTTTGTTGAGAGGCCTATTCGCAAAACGCCGCGATAAAGGCCCATGGTGGGGAATTTGGCGGCGAGTTCATAGACCTTGTCACCCGAGAAATTGACAAATCTTCCTCGTGGAATGCCGCTCTCATGCACTTCGGCGAGAAAGGAATCCGCGGTGAGGCTTGTCATTTCCGTAACCGATTTTGTCGCGAAAATGAAGCCGCCTTCGTCCTGAAGGGTGATATAGCGGACATTTGGGTTTTCGCCGAGGTAGCTTATCATTTTGCCGACTGTGAGTTCCTCGCGCTCGCGGATGGTCGGTTCGGGCGCGAAAAGGACAACCACGCCGTTATCGACGCGCACCGCGAGGACTTTCGGTTCTTCGGTGAGGGGGAATTCGCGGTCGATGCCGTAGATTTCGATCTCCGCGCCGTTGTGATAAACTTCGGCGAGTTTGTCGCGAAGGTCGGCCATCCATGTGTAGGTGTCGGCCATGAGTGCGCCGGATTTGCCGAGGATTTGACCCTCCTCGTCGGTGAGTAGAACGAGGGGGAGTTTTCCAGCCTCGCGTATTGCGACGAGTTCGTTATGTTCGATTTCGCCTTCGGGGATTTTTTGCGCGGCTTCGATTAGAAGCTGTTCGCGTTCGATTTCGCGAAGGACCTGGAAGTCGTAAACCATGCGGCATGCCACGAGCATCACCGAAGCGGAGTTCATGGCATCGCGGAAAAGCTGTTGGTCGAAGGCTTTTCGGACGCTTCGCAGGGCGTAGGTTTCTCCGATTGCCACCGCGCCGAAAATTAGCGCCGCTACGAGGATTATCCGTATGACACGCCAGAACTTACGCAATTATCAGATGCTCGGATAGAAGCTGAAATACGCCCCCCAAGTCTTGAAAGAGGGGCAATAGGCGAAATCGTATCGCATGACGGTGTAATCGGTGAAAATCCATCGGAGGCCGAGGCCGTAGGTCATGTATTGTTTTTCGTCGTCGCCGAGAAATTCGCTGTAGATGCGCGCCGCTTCGACGATTGGGGCGATTTCGAGTATGGGCCGCGGATTTTCGTAGCCGGGGATGAGCCAGTGTAGGAGAATCAGCGGGGTGTAGCTTTCTTTCCAAATCTGCGCGCGAAGCTCGCCGGACATGATGTAGTAGCTTTGGCCGAGGATGTGCCGTTGGTCGATTCCTCGAAGGAAATCGTGGGTGCCGCCTTTGAAGGCAACGAGTTGAGGCACCTCGTGAAGATGGTGTCCGAGGCTGATTCGGAGCGCGAGGATAAGCGGGAAGGGCACCTCGTCTATTTTCAGTTTTCCGAAAAGCCGCTGGTCGAGGGAAATATAACCTGTGCCGTTCGGGAAACTTTTTGTCGGGTCTTGAAGTTGGGCGGTTTTGAGATAATCGAAATTTGGCTCCTCGGCGTTCGGGAAATACAGTCCTCCCAGCTTGATTCCCAGATAGAATGCGGTTTGGGGGTTTTCCGGGTCGTCGCGAGAGTCCATCGAGAACTCGAAACCGGCATCGACAGCCGAAGCGACGGTTGTTTCATCGCCATCGACCTGCCCGCCCTCGGAGGCGTCGAAACGGAATTTCGAGAGATATTCGCCGGATTTGTAGCCTGCATATAGGTAGAATTTCCGCGAGGGGCCGACATTGAAATTTTGCTTGAGATAAATCGAGAATTCCTTCGCGGTGTATGACGGATAGCGCTGGATTGTGTCGCCATCGTCGATGGCGTCCGGTTTGCGATAATCTTTTTCGATTGAATCGGAGGCGAATTGAGCGGTGATTCGAGTTCCCTCGCCGAGCATTTTGAGGCCGAAAGTGCCATCGAGCCAATAATCGCCGCCGCCGGACATTCGACCGTCGAACTCCCAGCCGAGCTTCTCGAAATTGCCCTGAGTGTAGAAAACGCCGACACCGCCGTCCTGAAATGTCCAATAGCCCCATGGGATAAAGAACCATCCGCCGTAAAGCGAGGCTGTGATGATTAGAATTATCAGAATCTTTCGCATTTTTTCCTTTCGACTTATTTATCTTCAAGCAATTTACATTCCGAAGTGGTGGTTGTCAACACAAGTGAATCGAGGTTGAGAGTTTAGAGTGGTTGGAAATTTGAGAATCTGGAGGAAAAGAGCGTTATCGTTAAGGGGTGAAGCAATCGACATGCTTAGTTTGGACTGTTTCGGCCTATCGCCTCGGAATGATATATTCTAATTAAGGTTGCAAATTTTCGCAAGATGAGCTATATTAAAATAGAACTTTTAAACGGAGGCGCAATGAACGAAGAATATCAAAGCACTTTTGTTTTGCTCAAACCCAACGCGATTCAACGCAGGCTTGTTGGGGATATTATCCGTCGTTTCGAGCACAAAGGCCTTCGCATCGACGCGATGAAGATGATTCGTATCGACATGGAACTTGCCGAGCGTCATTACGGCGAACACAAAGGCAAGGCATTTTACGACGAACTTATCGAGTTTATCACCAGCGGACCTTCACTTGCTATGGTAATAAGCGGGCCGGACGCAATCGAGGCGGCGAGATATCTCGTCGGCGACACGAATCCTCTTCGCGCACAACCCGGCACAATCCGCGGGGAATATGCGATTACGACCTGCAAGAATATAATCCACGCCTCGGGCGATGTTTTCGCCGCACAACGCGAAATACCACGGTTTTTCAGACAGAACGAACTTATGAGTTACCACCTCGATGTCGAGGGTGATTTGTAGAAACGGAGTTTTCCAATGGCAAAATGGCTTGTTACCGGTGGTTCGGGATTTCTCGGAATCAACCTGATTAGATACCTTCTGAATAAGGGCGAGGAGGTCGTCTCGATCGATTTGTTGCCCTTCACCTACGAAGATTGCGCGGACAGGATAACCCATGTGCAGGGCGATATCCGCGATATAGACCTTGTAAGCCGCTGTATGGACGGCGTGGATATCGTGATGCACGGCGCGGCGGCACTGCCCCTTTACTCGAAAAACGACATCTACACAACAAACATCGACGGCACAGCGAAGGTTTTTCAGGCCGCTATCGAAAAGGGGATTTACAGGGGCATATATATCTCCTCCACCGCAGTTTATGGCATTCCCGACCATCACCCTATTTACGAAGACGACAGGCTTGTCGGGGTCGGCCCTTACGGCGAATCGAAAATCGAGGCGGAGAATCTTGTGCGAATCTTTCGCAAACGCGGAATGACAATCACAACTATTCGCCCGAAATCCTTTATCGGCCCGGAAAGGCTGGGGGTGTTTGGGATTTTCTACGAATGGGCCAACGAGGGGCGAAGTTTCCCGATGATTGGTCGGGGCAACAACCTTTATCAGCTTCTCGATGTCGAGGATTTATGCGAGGCGATTTGGATTACCGCGAAATTCGAGGACACAAAGGCGGTCAACACCGAGTTTAATATCGGCGCGAAAGAATTTTCGACGATGAAGGACGATTATCAGGTGGTTCTCGACGTCGCCGGCCATGGCAAAAGAATCAAAGGCTCACCGGGGAATCTTGTAGTATTCTCCCTCGAAGTCCTCGACAAGATGAGGCTCTCGCCGCTTTACCCATGGGTTTACAAGACCGCGACGAAGGATTCTTTCGTCTCGGTGGAGAAGGCGGAGAAGATATTGGGATTCACGCCCAAACATTCGAACAAAGATGCTCTGCTTCGCAACTACGAATGGTTTCTCGAAAATGTAGAGAAGTTCCACAGCGGCGACACTCAGGACGGCATCACCCACCGTGTCCCTTGGAAACAGGGGATTCTCGGCCTTGTGAAACGTTTTTTCTGAGGGACAATTATTCCTGAGAATTATCTATTCGGCGCGGATACTGAATCTGCCGTCTTTGCAATACTTATGCATTCTGTCCGTGTAACCTATTTCACTGCCGGATTTGGCCGGTTCGATTCCGTGAATATCGTCCAGAACCACGTTCCAGTCGTAATTCTCTACGGCATTTATCCGTGCGCGGTTTCTGAGGACTGCGTATTCGAGGGGTTTGGAGTCCATCAAATCAAGTAGTATCTCTGTTTTTTCGACCCAATCCTTAAGGTCGTCAGATTTTGCTACGAGGCCGGTTTCGCCGTCGATAATGACATGCTGAGGACCGCCCCTGTCGGAAACTACAGCCGGAAGCCCGCATGCCTGACTCTCGAGAACCACAAGCCCGAAAGTATCGGAGATGGAAGGGAACATGAAGATGTCCGATCCGGAATAGATCGGGGGAAGTTCTTCTCGATGTAACCTTCCTGTGAAATGAATTCTCGAGTTGTTTCGAGTTTTGTCTTTAAGCTCATCGAGATATGGCCCATCGCCGGCGAAAATCAGGTTCAGATTATCTCGTCTTTTCGATAATTCATCGAAAACATCGAGGAGGAAATCGAGTCTTTTGTCTTTAGAAATTCGGCCGGCAAACAATAGATTTATGCCCTCTGGGGGCAAGTGGTTATTATCAGCCGTTACGAACTGGGGCGAGAAAAGTATCGAGTCGATGCCTTTTTTCATCGTAACCATTTTGTTTCGAGGGATTCCCCGCTCGAAGAGGATTTTCTCGTATTCTTCGTTGTAAACACCCACCGCATCAACCGTTGAATAGAACCATCGGTTGTAAGCCTCGATAATCTCGACTATCGAAGCATCCTGAATTATATCCGCCGCTTGAAGCTTGAAATCTGTATGATATACTCCTACAGTGCGGGCATTCATAAGTTTGCCGGCCAGAAGGCCCATAAGCCCCATGGGGCCGGGAGTGGAGATGTATATTTCGTCCGGATCATATTGATAGATTTCCTTGATTGTAGCGAGAACAGAGGGCACTTTCATGTTATATGTCTCGTAAGCCGGAAGCTGGAAGTTATACATTGCGGGAAGATTCATGATGTTAGGCGGAAGATCGGCGGACATCTCATCAGGTTCGAGGGAACAGACGATTTTCAAATCCAAATTCCGCTTATGGGCCGCTTTGCCGATTACTTGAAGGGTAACTGAAACACCGTTTAGATCGTTTATCGTATCGGTGAACCAGAGAATCCGTTTCGGACCTTTGTTTTGTGAAACACCGAATTCGGATTTAAGCTCGTCTATCAGACCACGACTGCTGTAGAGGTGTTTCAGAGTCGAGAAGAAGGGCAATGTCAAGAAAACACCCGGAATGGAGGCCGAGATATTCTTAATTAGATTTACTAAGTCTCCCTTCATCAAATCCTGCTCGAAGGAATTCAACAGGATGCGGAAAAACTCGTCTGTTATCGCAGAAATTCTGTCGTAAACTATGCCGAGTTTGTGTTCGACCGGCTTTTCCGTGTTGTCCTTCAGGTCGTCGATTAGGGCGGAAAGGGCCGCGGTAAGGCCATCGCCGTTTTTTTGCGAACTCGATTTCAGGCGTTTGGCCTGAAGTTTGTCTAACAGGCTTAGCTCGCCGCCGTCGAAGATGAGGTCGTTGATTCGATTGATGAATGTTTTCGAAATACCCTCGCTTCGGGATTTTGAAAAGTCGTGGGCGACTTTGTAAACCGTGAAGGCCAGGGACTGGAAATCGTTATGTCTTCCGCCGGCTGAGCAATAACCCGCCTTGAGGCAGTCGAGGAATTCATCCGGAGTTTTGGCGTCGGCGGAGGTGTGTGTCATTCCCATAAAAAGCCCGGCGTGGTCGTCGGAGCCTCCGGTGATTCCCTTTATCCATGGCTTTCTTCCCGAAGGGGCGATACTATGTTTAGCCGCAAGTTCTTCCACCTTGCTTCGGCTGAGATTCTTAAGAATTGTCTCCCAACCCTGATTGTTAAGTCGATTTCGCCCACCGTTTATTCCCTCGAATACATTGAACATCACCAATAATTTCTCCAAATGGTCCATCGTGAGTCTGCCGTTGACCGGATATGTCGCGTGAGCTACCGAATGGGCGAGATTCTGGAATATCAGGTATTCGCGAAGATCATAGATGTTTGTCCTCAGCCGCTGAATGTCCTCGAATTGACTCTCGTTCAGGCCGTATATCAGGACATGAATCTTGCATCCGTCCTCGGGGAAATATGTGGTCGTTTCGACTCCCGTGAAAACCTCGGAGGGATATTTCTCCTTTAACAGAAGAGACCCCTCGATACGGTTGTGGTCGGTGATGGTTATATAATCCATCCCCCGCTCTTTCGCGCCCTGGTAGATGAACTCCGGTTCTGTGTAGCACTCGTTGGCGCCGATTCTTTGCAAAAACCATTCCGATGGGTGATTTGAGAACTTGGAATGGACATGTAGGTCAGCCTTTTTCAAAATCGCCTCCCGATTGTTAAAGCCTCCTAACTAACCGCAATAATATTTTTGAGTATCAACTGTATATTTAGATAAAGTTAAAAAACAGTTCAAAAGCCCATCCTATGATTGATCATGGATTTACTATTGCGCACCGGTAGAGATTTTGGCATATTCTAAAATGAGATTTAGTTGAGTTTAATCGAGTCAGGTAATATGGCAAAACCTAATCCCCGCATAACATTCGCGAATAAAGGCTCGCGGTCGAATTTCATCGCGAGATTTTTCGCGAACGCCCGAGATTGGGCGGAGGGGAGATTGCCATTCATACGGCTTGCATTGTTGATGTTTTTCGCCTACATCTGGTTTCGGCATCAGAACGACTGGCTTTACAGCAGTATCTTCAAAGGCCTCAACCTCGGGATTCACGAGCTGGGGCATTTTTTGTTTCAGCCATTTGGGAAATTCCTTTTCGTGGCGGGCGGGACAATTGCCCAATGCGGCGCGCCGATTATCGGGATGGCGATGTTCGCGCGTCAGAGGGATTATTTCGGAATCGCGGCGGCTTTCGGATGGCTCTCGACGAATTTCTACGATGTCGCCACCTATTCAGCGGACGCCCGTTTGCGCGAGCTTCCGCTGGTGTCCCCTTTCGGCATGGAGGCCGAGCATGACTGGACATATCTTCTGGGCGAGCTGAATCTGCTTGCGCGGGATCAGGCGGTGGGGATATTTTTCCGCCGTCTGGGCTGGGGTTCGATGCTGATATGCCTTCTTTTTGGCGCATGGCTGGTGTTCCACATGTTCCGAACCATGAGCATGGACAAAATCGGGGAGTATGTGGAGGGGGAGTGAGGGGAAGAAATCCTGCAAAATGAAACTTGGTCTTGTCTCGCCCTAAGACTTTGTTTATAATTATTAGATCCCGAGTAATATCTAAAGATGATATTTGTCATCTTTCCAATTCGCCGGATTGCGACGTATATAATTACGAACCTTGCTCAAATCCTCCTCGTTTCGAATGATATGTTCGTGATAATTCCTTTGCCACACAGAATTTTTTGAATCGGATAATTTCAAAACAGCCGATGTTACCGCCGATTTATACCCGCGAATAAACGCTCCTAAATTATTCTTTGGAGATTTCGGCATGACATGTAGGGGCCAATCGCATTGGCCCGTTTGTGGAGATGGTTCGATACTTCGTGCAACGGGTGTATGCGATAAGCCCATGGGGTTGTCTGTATTTGCGACGGAATTTTCAACCATATGCCCATGGGAATTACTATTCGGTAAAATTATGATTATCCCATGTATGTGATTTGGCATGATGACGAATTCGTCGATTTCAACATTATCACGAACCTCTGCGGTGCGAATCCATTCGTCGCGGGCAATTTTACCGTATTGGTTCAAAATGACGGCATCTTCTAAAACCTCGCCGAAAAATAATTTTCGATTTGCTGTGCATATTGTTACAAAATATGCACCCTCTAATGAATAATCATAATTATTCAATCTCACCGAACGCCTCACCGCCATGCCATACTCATTTTTCATATCAATTTAATCCGCTATTGTTATAACGTCAGGGCTAATCGCAATCGCCCGTTTTCGACAGGGTTCGACATTCCGCGCAACGGGCGTATGCGATACGCCCCTACGAAAAAATACCCCTCCTATCAGTTCCTGTCAATAGCGAACTATCAAAATCGGCTTTTCTCACAAGGCGTACTCCCCCCCGCATTTTGCCCTTGATTTTCTCGAAGGGGGGATGTTTATTTCTAAAGTTGTTGCTAATTTGTTTGATATTGCGAGGACATTATGGCGGAAGTTATTCTCGAAAATGTAAGCAAAATCTACGACGGCAAGGTCAAAGCTGTCGAGGACGCGAACCTGCATATCGAAGACGGCGAGTTTATGGTGCTCGTCGGGCCTTCCGGATGCGGCAAATCCACTGTTTTGAGAATGATAGCCGGTCTCGAAGAGATTTCCGAGGGCACAATCAAAATCGGCGACCGCGTGGTCAACGACCTTTCGCCCTCCGACCGCGACATCGGCATGGTGTTCCAGTCCTATGCGCTATATCCGCATATGACCGTGCGCCGGAATATGGAATTCCCCCTTCGCATGCGCAAGATGGACAAATCGGAAATCGACATCAGAGTCGCCGAAGCCGCGGAAATCCTCGGAATTACCGAGTATCTCGACCGCAAGCCGCGTGCCCTCTCCGGCGGGCAACGGCAGAGAGTCGCCCTCGGAAGGGCAATTGTCCGCAAACCCAAGGTTTTCCTCTTCGACGAACCCCTGTCGAACCTCGACGCCAAGCTTCGTGTCAAAATGCGGGCGGAAATATCACAGCTTCACAACAAGCTCAAAACCACGATGATATACGTTACCCACGATCAAACCGAAGCAATGACCATGGGCACCCGCATCGCAGTCATCAACCACGGGATTATTCAGCAGGTCGATGCGCCGTTGAAGCTTTACAAAAATCCAGTGAACATGTTCGTTGCAGGGTTCATCGGTTCTCCGGCGATGAATTTTCTTCGCGCGGACCGCACGGACAACGCCCTTTTCGTTTTTGGCAATGAAATTCCGCTTACAGAAAAACAGCGTGCCGCTCTCGCAAAATCGCCTTCGGAGAGTTTCTATATCGGCATTCGCCCCGAGGATATTCGCATTTCTGATGCCCCAATTTTCAGCGCGGAAATAGATGTTGTCGAGCCGATGGGGAACGAAATATTCTTAACATTCCATTATGCAAATGTCGAAATAACCGCGCGCGTGGAACCTAATATCACACCGAAAATCGGCGAGATAATTGGATTCGATTTTGCCGCTGAAAAGCTTCACATATTCGACGAAGAATCAGAAAAACGATTAACAATAGACTAAAACGTTGCGAAAAAGCACAGCGCCGATAGTATTGCAGGATTTTGCGTAATCCTCGCGAAAACAATTGGTGCACGAAGTGATGTTGTTCGCTTAAAGAGAGCCTTTGAGCGCCATTATGCGGTCGTAACTCTCGTCGATCCGTGAAATGGGAATCTCGCCCTCTTCGATAAGCCAGACAATCGCAGATACCGCACGCGATGCAATTTGCGGATCATATTGTGTGCCGTTATTCGAGAAAATAAGTATGTCCACACCCGCGTTAATAGCTTTTTCGATAGCTGTATATAGCCCGAAATAGTTATCGATTGCGCCCATTTGCATATCGTCGGATATAATAACACCGCCGTAGCCGATATCTGTGCGCAACATGCCGTTAATGAAGGCGTTCGAGAGGGTTGCGGGATAGGTCGGGTCGATGTTTAGGTTGTAAACATGGGCAGTCATTGCCATATCGACAAGCCCCGAATCGACGAGGTTGTAATATGGCTCGAGCTCGGTCGCGCTCCATGTTTCGGTGATATCGACCATACTGTTGTGCGAGTCCGTGGTGGAACTGCCATGTCCGGGGAAATGTTTAAGGCAGGTCAGAATCCCTCTACTGCGGTGTTCTCGTATCCATATTGCAGAATGTTTAGTAACGATTGACGAATTAGCAGAAAAACTGCGCTCATATGCTCCAATAACAGGGCAAGCGGGATTGACGTTCAAATCCACAACCGGTGCGAAGTTTAGGTTGATGCCCATCTCCTGAAGAGTCGTGGCGCATCGGCCAGCCCAAAAGGCTGTAGTATCGGCATTATCGACATTGCCAAGATACTGCGCGCTGACAGTTGGCGGGAAGCCGTAGGATTGTTTCAAACGATTGACAAATCCGCCCTCCTGATCGATAGCGATAAAAAGGGGAATTTCTGCTCTCAACTGCAGATTATCTGTCAACTGTGCCAATTGGGTCGGCGATTGAATATTTCGAGGTCTCGAACCGGAAGGTGCGTCGTATTCATATAGCACGACACCGCCAATATTCAGGGTCTCAACATCTGCGACAATGTGGCTCGTGTCCGAGATGTCCGTCCCTCGGAAGCCGATAATAAGCATCTGCCCGATTTTCGCGCGGGTTTCGGGTGTAACTTCGATAACATCCGGTTCCGTCGGCCCCAAATCACAACCGGTGATAATTAGTATCATAATTACGAGAATAGACAATATTAAATTCTTCATCATAACTCCTATTCAAGGTTCTGCACGATGAATCGAGCCTTATCGTTGATCACCATCGGTGAAATCTTTTTCCGAAGCTTCGAATCTGTCATATGCAATGATAATATCCTGCACCAATTTATGACGCACAACATCTTTATCGTCAAGATAAATAAATTCTATGCCGTCGATATCCTCCAGCACGCGTTTAACCTGAATTAGTCCGCTCGATTTTTTAGACGGCAAATCTATCTGTGTAATGTCGCCGGTAACGACAGATTTGCTGTTGATTCCAAGTCGTGTCAAGAACATTTTCATCTGGCGAATGGTGGTGTTTTGTGCTTCGTCGAGGATGATGAAGCTGTTGTTGAGCGTTCTTCCGCGCATATACGCCAGCGGGGCAACCTCGATAATGCCGTCAGAGAGATATTTATCCATTCTTTGCGCCGGGATCATGTCGTAAAGGGCGTCGTAGAGCGGTCTGAGATAGGGATCGACCTTCTCCTTGAGGTCGCCGGGAAGGAACCCCAGCGATTCGTCGGCCTCAACCGCAGGTCGGACGAGAATAATCCTGTCGATAAGGCGTTCCTTGAGTGCTCTCACCGCGCATGCAACCGCGAGGAAAGTTTTGCCGGTGCCCGCGGGGCCTATCGAAAAAACGAGATCGTTGGCGTTGATGGCGTCGATGTATCTTCGCTGACCCTCGCTTCGCGGGCGCACCGCTTGATGGCGGTTCGTGAGGATTATCCTGTCGTCCGAATGGCCGTCGATAATGGGCTTTTCGTCGCGTTTGACCATGCGGATGGCGTATTCGAGCGATTGTTCGGTGAGAATCCCGCCGCCTTCAAGATGGACAATCATTTGTTCGAAGATATCGCGCACCTGCTCGGTTGAGAGCGTATCGCCGAAAATTTTCAACTCGTCGCCCCTCGCGACCAATTTTACTGGGAAGCGAAGCTCGATTTCGGTAGCAAAGGCGTTTCCCGGCCCGAAAAGGCGACGTTGATCGACGCCGCCAAGTTGCATTATCAAAGGCTCGCCGGATGCGGAAATCTTCGAAGGTTTTCTTGACAAATTAACTCTCCCGTTTGATAAGTTTTATTCCAAGTTCATCGAGCTGTTCCTCATCAACTTCGGCGGGACAGCCATCCATAAGCGATTGTCCCGCAGTAGTTTTTGGAAAGGCTATAACATCGCGGATTGACTCTTTTCCGGCAAGTAACATCACGATTCTGTCCCATCCGAAGGCGATTCCGCCGTGGGGGGGAGCTCCGAACTTCATCGCTTCCATGAGATAACCGAACTTCTCCTCGGCCTCACTGTCGCTGAGTTTGATGGCTTTCATAACACGGCGCAAAACCTCGGGGTCGTGGGTTCTGATGCTTCCGCCGGCGATTTCGTTGCCGTTTAGGATAAGATCGTAGGCGATGGAGCGCACCTCCATCGGGTCGGACTCCAGCTTTTCGACATCGCCGGGACGAACCATGGTGAAGGGGTGATGTTGCGCGACCGGTCGGCCTGTTTCCTCATCGAACTCGAACATTGGGAAATCGACCACAAAGAGCATTTTCCAGCTGTTTTTGTCGATAAGGCCGAATCTTTTGCCCAGTTCGAGGCGAAGAGCGCCCAATGCGCGTGCGCAGACCATCGGCCTGTCCGCGACGAACAGGAATATCGAGCCGTTTGTTGGCGAAAATCTCTTGACAAGCTCAGCCTTTTCGCCCTCGCCGAGGAATTTTGCGATTCCGCCGTCGAAAGCGTTCTCGACGAATTTGCATTGTGCAAGCCCCTTCGCGCCGTATTTCTTGGCGATTTCCGTGAGTCCGTCGATGTCCTTGCGCGAAAGCTCCGCGCCGCCGGGAACATAGATACACCGCACCGCGCCGCCCTCGGCAATCGCTCCGGAGAAGACATTGAAATCGCTCTTTTCCGCGATGTCCGAAACCTCCGCGATTTCCAGCCCGAAGCGCATATCCGGCTTGTCTGAGCCGAAACGAAGCATCGCTTCGTCATATCCCATCCGTTGGATTGGAAGCTTGACGTTGACACCAATAATCTCGTGCAGAAGCCTCGCCATAAGGCCCTCGGCCATTTGGAGAACATCCTCCTGCTCGACAAAGGACATCTCGACGTCGATTTGGGTGAACTCCGGCTGGCGGTCGGCGCGTAAATCCTCATCGCGGTAACATCTCGCAAATTGATAATAACGGTCAAAACCTGCTATCATCAAAAGCTGTTTGTAAATTTGCGGAGACTGCGGAAGGGCGTAGAATTTACCTTTATTTTTACGGCTTGGCACAAGAAAATCCCTTGCGCCCTCGGGTGTCGAACGGACGAAGGTCGAGGTCTCGATATCGATAAAACCGAGTTCCGAAAAGTATTTGCGCGAGATCATGTTCGCTTTGCCGCGAAGGATGAGGGCGTCGCGCATCTCCGGTCTGCGAAGGTCGAGATAGCGGTATTTGAGGCGCGTGTCCTCCATCGCGTTGACCTCGTCCTCGATTACGAAAGGCGGAGTTTGAGCCTTTGTGAGGATTGTTAGCTCCTCGGCTATGACCTCGATTTCGCCGGTGGGCATCTTCGGGTTGCGGGCTTCAGGCGGGCGGACGGTAACTGTGCCATTTACTTGAATCACATCTTCATGATTCAATTTTTCCGCGCGGTCGAAAAGCTCTTTTTGCTCCGGTTTGAAGGTAATCTGCGTTCTGCCGTAGCGGTCGCGGAGGTCGATAAACAGGACTCCTCCGTGGTGGCGTTCGTGATGCATCCATCCGACAAGGGTAACCCTTTCGCCCGCTATTTTAGCGTTAAGTTCGCCGCAAGTATGTGTTCTCATTCGAGTCTCGAACATGTTCCTCCTAAGGTTCAATAACTGTCCAATATTAAGCAGGTTCGAGGCTTATGTCAATAAGAAACGAAGATGGAGACGAAAAGTTATATCTGCCTTACGACTTGACTTCGGGGATTATTCTAACTATTTTAATAATTGTCAGGGAGTAAAACCGATAGGCAGGAGAGAAAATTATGAAATTTATAAGATTGGTTGTTTCGGGGATTTTTCTTATGGCATTTGGGCTTTTTGCCGCGCCGGATTCCCTCTCCTGCCGGATGATCGACTGGCTTGACGTGCCGGGTGTTTCGATGCAATACGGCCCCTTTGGGGGAGGAGACTATTATTATTCCGGCACCTGCCTTTGGGATATGGCGATGGGCGACTCATTTCTTGTGTGGTTGCCGGGGACGGATATTTATTATTTCGTAAACCCTTTTAGTCAAACAGAGGTTGAAACGTTATTTGGTAGAGATTATGGTTCGATGAACGCCAAAGGTGTCGCTTTGTCCGATTCATTTATATATATGGGGGGGGGGGGGCAAATTAATTGCAAAAAATATGCTGGCGATTCTTTGGCCTTTCTTGATATGATTTATGTTCCCTTCGCTTCCTTCCATTACGCCGTAATCCGGGACACCTTCCTTTATACGGCCAGCACGGGAAGTTACGGCCTGCACTGCATCAACATCGCCAACCCAGAATCGATTTTCGTGGTATGCACGGCTCCGTATTTCTTCGGCGGCTGTGGTATGGAGGTAATCGACAGCTTCGTTTTCATCGCCTCAAGCCAAATAAGGGAAATTGATCCACCCTCCCCATGGGCCGTCCGGCCTAAGTGGAGGTTAAGTGTCGTAAAG
>Ga0334884_1002172_pt1 | contig 26130 bp, 27 predicted proteins | sample GraSluR1_MG_7_FD_207215 | JGI IMG/M metagenome (GOLD analysis project Ga0334884, IMG submission 207215) | Sludge microbial communities from methane-producing bioreactor in Wageningen University, Netherlands - Granular Sludge_12_05 R1 | ecosystem: Engineered > Bioreactor > Anaerobic >...
TTCTCCTAATATTTCTTCTTTTAAGTCTTTTGTATAACTTTTTCCTCTCATTGTTTACCTCCAATCACTTTCTATATTATAATAAATATATAGGCAATTGTCCAAGATGTTTTTGGGGCTTAAGAGAAATTGTATAAAGTTGCAATTAAAATTGTTTATTTAATAAATACATTTAGATAATAGCTACTTAAAGGAAATGAATATTTTATAAAGAGAGACCATACTATCATTCTTATCTAATAACTAGGGGCTATATTTTAAAACACAATGTATGAGTCCTTAGATTTTGATGAGAGATATGGTCTTAAAGTTTTAATATTTAGATTTTAACAGCTTAAATTACATACGCATTTCCATTGGAAGAGCAAATAATATAAGATTTACAACTGCTAAAAATACTAATAATATTGTATAAACAACTGTGGTTTTTATGGAATTTTTGTTTCCATAAGTATGCTTTGAAATCTTATATACAGTATATATTGAACCTAAAGCTCCAATAACAATTAATATATATTGAAGGGCTTGTATAGTTTCATTATCTAATAGAGCTGTTGATCCATGCATGTTTACCCCGAAAAGTTCTACAAAGGTGAAAATTACAGATTTACCTTCTGCTAGTAAATGAAATAAGTTATGAGCTATATGAGCTGCTAAATCTAATGGTATAATAGCATATCCAAATCTGGCAAAATTTTGTCTAACTGAGTCTCCATTAAATTTCTTTGCAATCAATCCTGTTACAGAAAGTAGAATAATAGGAATTAGCATTGCAATAATAAAAGTTACAGTGAAAGTTACATAGTAGCTTGTAGTTCCAGTTGTGCGTTCAAGCCAGCTTAATATATCTTTCCATATAGCCAGCATAGTGATATTTTGAACAAATACAATACCCATAATTACAACAGCAAGGAATGATTCCGGAAGCTTTGGCTTACGAATAGACCATAATTCTTTAGTAGGTACGCGTGGATACATTTTAATGGAATCATTAGGACAATTTTTTACACAATTACCACAAAAATTACATTCTGCATTGGTTTCCATAGCTCTTGGGAACTCAAACATTGGACATCCATCAGCTTTTTCACTACCTTTATAGCAGGCAAGTACCTTACATTTAGCACATTTTTCAGGAGTTGCTCTTAGTTCCATCATACCAACTCTTGTATAGTTGCTAGATACACCGCCAAGGAAGCATAGATATCTACACCAGGTTCTGCGTTCAAAGAACGCACCTGAAAAAATAACTCCAGCGGTAATAATCAGTAGTACAACTGCTGAACCACGAGGGGATTCAACAACTCCCCAAACATGGTCGCTCCAGGTTATCATTATAAACATTGCATCTATAATCCATATTCCATATTTTCTCAAGAATTTAGGAACTGGACGATTATTGCCAACAAACTTTTGTACAAGATCATTTATAAGTCCAAAGGGACATATAGCACACCAAAATCTTCCAAGGAGAAATAACATGATTGGAAGTAAAGGCCACCAGAGCACCCATGTACCAGCTGTACCAAAGTTGTCGTGAGCAACAGATGGGCCAACTAATAATTCATAGACAATAAAAGCAAAAACTATTAAAACTGGCCACTGAAATATACCAGGATACCATCTGCTTTGCATAAATTTTTTAAACATTTTATTTTTAAGTAAATTTACATTGGACGAGGAATTAGAATCTTTTTTATCCTCATATTTTGTTTTTTCTTTTTCTTCCATAAGAATTATTACCTCGCTTTCTAGGCTGCTGAAGCTTTCTTCTTACTTTTAGATACTGCAGCGATAATAATGATTAAAGCAACTAAACCTAGGAAACCACCTATTACAAACCAATTGGGACCAGAACTAGACACTTTTACATCAAAATCAGCCATTTTTTCCTGATTTGCTGCTGTAAAATCTGTTTTAATTGTCCAATTACCTTTATCAGAGAAATTTACGGTTCCAGTATATTCTCCCTTTTCATGACCTGGTTTAAAGTCAATAGCTTCAGGCTTAGAATTATTCATCTTCATGTCATCCATATTATTACCTGGCATATCAGCAGTTACTTTAACATTTGCATTTTCTATTGGTTGTCCCTTTGTATCATAAAGTTTAATTGTTAATTCATTATCGCCAGTTTTCAATGTATCACTGCTTAAAATTAAGTCTGCTTTTATTCCATCTACATTTTTCTCGATTTTAGTTCCGTCGCTATCCGCCAGTGCTGTTGTGGATAATGCAAGTACGAAAAGTAAACCTAACACTACATTTTTGATTAATTTTTTTTTCATATCGTAAAATTCCTCCTATTAAATAAATTTCATTAAAACATTAACTGGTGATTTTTTTATTAAATATCTTAGGTAAAATAAATCTATCAAGTCCTAAAATATATGCATTGGTACCAGCAACCATAAGTAAAATAGCTGCAGTATATAAAATAGGATTTGTACTAGTTGTACCTGCTAACATATAGTTTAAATTCATGAAAGCTCCTGCAATAAGACCAACAATAGTTAAAGCTCCAAGAATTAAAGAAATACCAACTAATATTTCTCCAAATGCAACTAAATAACTAAAAATTTTAGCATTAGGCAGGGCGAAGCTTTTAATAAAACTTGCATACCACCATTGTACTAATGGATGCTCTCCTGTGGCTTTTGCAAGCGCACCCTTTAGAAAGCCTGTTATGGATACACCAGCTTTACTTCCAATCCAACCTTGCCCGGTAATTTTTTCTATTCCTGCAGTTAGCCACTGATATCCAAGCCAAATACGCAGAACTGTCCAAATTATACTAAATCTTTTGTCACGAAATATTTTCATAGTTTTATTTCCTCCAATTTATATTTTTAAATGCCAGACATTTTTTATAATAAATTTATAAAAGTCTAATATATAACAACATAATCTCAGATATTTCATATGCAATACCTGAGTTATGGACACAATAAATAAGTGAGTAGTATGTTTCTTCCTTATATAATTTGTTAGTATATATATTGAAGCGAATGGCCTAAGTATATAAATTTTATATGAAGATATTATGAAGATAAAAATAAATTTAGAAGGTAAGCATATAGTGTTAATTAAAATTTTTTTCTCCTTATAATTGTAATCTTCATAAGATTAACATATTAATCTGATAAAATAATTTAGAAATATATACATTAATAAGAAATATAGTTTTAAATTCTATTTATTATAAAATTACAAATATATGAAACTAACTGTGATGTATAAGTTTATATATAAATTTGGAGGTAATATTTTTGCAGAGTATTAGGAGAAGACTAGGTATAATAATAATTTTTTGTTCAATTATTGCTGTAATTTTATCAGCACTATTTGTTAACTGGGCACTTAACAGCACATTTAATAAATATATGATGAACACTCAAAATCAAAGAAATCAAAGAATTGTCGATTATTTTCAACAAATATATAAAAGGGATAAAAAATGGACTGTAAATTCTGGAGAAGAAATGATGCATGAAGCTTATATGAGCAACTATTGTTTAACTCTCTTAGATGATAATAAAAATGTAATTTGGGGTATGAATCCAAATGACATAAGAGAAAGATATCACTTAATGATGCAGAGGGCTGGAAATAATAATGGAGTCTATACATCAAATTTCTTTGAAATTAAGACAGATGGAAAAATTGTAGGATATGTAGAAATTGGTCAGTATTCTCCAATTTTGTTATCTCAGCAGGATATAAATTTTAAAATATCAATAAATAGAAGTATTATTATTAGTGTTTTAATAACAATTTTTATAGCTGTTATAATCAGTATAATCATATCGAAACAATTTTCTGCACCTATTAAAGCAGTATCAGATACTTCAGTTAAACTTTCTAATGGAAATTATGATTCTGTTTCCAATATAAAAAGTAATATAAAAGAACTGAATAATCTCACTGAAAGCATAAATACATTAGGTAAGAGATTGAAAGAACAGGATCAGCTTAGAAAAAGATTAGTTTCAGATATTTCTCATGAAATAAGAACTCCACTAAATATTCTTCAAAATAATTTAGAAGCTATGATTGACGGAATATTTCCTGTAAATGAGGAGCGGTTAAATTATCTAAATGATGAGGTTATAAGGTTTGGAAAATTATTAAATAATCTAAATCTTTTAAAAGAATTTGAAGAAGAAAAATTAACTCTTAATACAACTACTATATTTTTAGATGAACTCGTATCTTCTGTAAGTAATGAGTTCTATATTGACTTTGAAAATAAAAATATTAAATTTAATTTAAATATTGATAAGGATAAGGATTTTCAAATAATAGGAGATGAAGATAAAATTAAACAGGTTTTTATAAATTTGTTAAGCAATGCCATTAAATTTACTCAGGCTGGAGGAAATGTGTGGGTTAATATAGATGCAAATAAGGATAAGGTTATAGTTAAAGTTAAAGATGATGGTATGGGTATAAAAAGGGAAGATTTGCCTTATATTTTTGAAAGATTATATAGAGGAGATAAGAGTCGACATGAAATAGAAGGGAGCGGTATAGGATTAACTATTGTAAAAAGAATACTTACTCTTCACTCTGCAACCATTAATGTTGAAAGTGTCGTTGGTATAGGGACATCATTTACATTATATTTCAATAAGAAAATGTCTTAATATGTGATTAAAATAATGGGAATAATTATCAAAGATTTCGCTTCTTTAATGAATATTTAAAAAGCGGATAAAAAGTTTACTTATAATCTTGATAATTAGTAATGATCTATATATTTATAAAATAAGGAGAATAAGAATGAATAATATTTTAATAATTGAGGATGAAGCAAAAGTATCAGAGGTAATTAAAGCCTATCTTGAAAGAGAAGGATATAAAGTATATTGTGCAATTAAAGGATATGACGGACTTAATCTATTCAATAAAATGGATTTTCAGCTGATTATATTGGATTTGATGCTTCCAGATATTGATGGGGAAGAGGTTTGTAAGTTTATAAGAAAAACATCCGATGTGCATATATTCATGCTTACTGCAAAAGTGGAATTAAGTGACAAAATCCAAGGACTTAATATTGGAGCTGATGAATACCTTACTAAACCATTAAGTCCAAGAGAACTTACCGCAAGGGTAAATGCTTTGTTTAGAAGGGTAGATTCAAATAAAACAACAATGCTTTCCTATGATAATGGAAAACTTAAGATTGATAAAGAAAAGAGAAGTGTGCTATTAAAAGGAAAAGATATAATTTTAACTCCAAATGAATTTGATCTTTTATATACACTTGCTTTAAATGAAGGTAAAGTTCTATCACGAGAACAGCTTATTCAAAATGTATATGGTATCGATTTTGAAGGATATGACAGAACTGTAGATGTCCATATTAAAAATCTAAGAAAAAAAATAGAGGATAACAGTAAAATACCTCAATATATAATCACTGTTGTTAAAGTGGGGTATAAATTTGGCGGCAAAAGGGATATATAATATTGTTTTAAAGCATTTTATTAAAAGAAAAAGTTAAGTGATTAGTTTCACAATTATCTTCATAAAATCTACATGGTGTTATATTATAATAAATCAATAAAATAACTAAAGATTTATTTGTACTGAGGTGTATAGCTTGAAATATCATAAAATACAAATCAAATTAGATAATCCACTTACTTTCTTAAAGTATTTTAAAAATGAAGAAAGTTTTTTCTTTTATAATCCATTGAAAAAGGAATTTATTTTTGGAGCAAAGCGTTTAAAAGCCCTGTCTTTGGAGGAATGTTTAAAGGACTATCCATATACTTTTTCATCAATGACCTTTTTTAATTCCATCAAAGATGAAAAGTGGTCAGGCTTTGGAAATGAAAATATTGCATTTGAATATTATTTAATTGAAAAGAAAGGTATACAGACGCTTTATTATTTGAAAGATTTTGTTGAAATTGAAAATATGAAAGTGGAATTTTATAGACATTCTTTTAGATATGAAATGGATGATTATAATTCTTGGGAGCAGCTATTTTCTGCTGCTCATAATGCTATATTGAATAAAGAATTAAATAAAGTTGTTATTTCAAGAGAGGTTAAAATTAAATGTAATGGGTCAATAAATACAGAAAGTATTTTACAAAATCTTTTGAAGCAGAATGCAAATAGTTTTATATTTTCATATCGTAAAGATGGAAAAACTTTTCTGGGTGCAACACCTGAAATTTTAATTCAAAAAGAAAAAAATAATATTTTAAGCTATGCCTTAGCTGGTACTGTTTTGCGGAGTTATAAAGAGGATGAGGGTGAAGGGGAAGGATTGTTAGTTGATATCAAAAATCGTCATGAACATCAAATCGTCATTGACTCGATAGTTAATTCTATGAGGAATTTTACAGATGAATTGACAGTGGATGAAACAAAGATTTTGGAACTTAAAAATTTATATCATTTACAAACTTGTATTCATGGGAAAAATACAAGCAGAACTCTGCTTCAATGGGTAAAGTTGCTTCATCCTACACCTGCACTGGGAGGAGATCCCGTAAATAAAGCATTGGAACTTATTAAAAGATATGAAAAGCATGAAAGAGGTCTGTATGCGGCACCAATAGGAATAATAGATGAAAATGGAGACGGAATATTTGTAGTGGGGATACGATCTGCATTGATTGAAAAAAATATAGTCTATGCGTACAGCGGCTGTGGTATAGTGGATAAATCAAATTGCAAAAGTGAATATATTGAAACTACAAATAAATTGAAAACTATAATTGAAAGTTTATCCGATAAATAAGATTTATTGATAGTTGAGAGGGGAAAGAAATGACAAATTACATTGCAGCTTTAGTTGATGAATTATATGAATTAGGTGTTCGTGAGGTTGTAATTAGTCCTGGATCACGTTCTACGCCTTTAGCATATTTATTTTGCGAGCATAACTTTAATAATTTTGTGAATGTTGATGAACGATCCTCCGCCTTTTTTGCACTTGGAATTGCAAAGGAGCATGAAAGACCGGTGGTATTAGTGTGTACTTCAGGTTCAGCAGCAGCAAATTATTTACCTGCAATTGTAGAAGCAAAATATTCAGGAGTGCCATTAATTATTTTAACAGCTGACCGTCCGCCTGAATTGCGTAATGTTGGGGCGCCACAGACAATTGATCAAAATAAAATATTTAATAATTTCACTAAGTATTATGAAGAATTACATTTACCCGAGGAAAATGAAAATATGTACCGTTATGTGCGTGTGGTTATGCAAAGGGCATATTCAAATGCCATGTCAAAAGAATATGGCGTAGTTCATATTAATATACCGCTTAGAGACCCTTTAATTCCAGAGTTTGAAGAGTTGAATTTAACTAAAGGACGATTTGAAAATAAATTTGAATATATAAAAGGTGAAAATCAAGTTATTTTTGAATCTTCAATTCTTAAGAATAAGAATGGTATTATTATTTGTGGGGGAGATGCCTATTCAAATTACCATAAAGAAGTTATAAAACTAGGAGAACGCTTAAAAGTACCTGTATTAGCAGATCCAATTTCCAATTTTAGAAATTATTCAAAAGATATCATTGTTGATAGCTATGATGCATTTTTAAAAAGTGATGATATTAAAAGAGAATTGAAGCCTGAGTTTATCATTCACTTCGGGCAAGTGGCTGTATCAAAACGCCTTCAACAATTTTTGTCTATGCATAAAGATGCTCTATATCTACAAGTATCTGAAACATTTTACTACCATAATCCAGCCCTTTCAACGAAAAAATATATTGTTTCATCACCAAGAGCGTTTGCTCAGTCTATTTCAATTGAAAATAGCAGCACAACTTATTTATCAAAATGGCTAAATTATCAAGATGAAATGAGAAAACAATTAAATAGCACTAAAGAGGAAGCAAAGTTGTTCGAAGGAAAATTGATTCAAAGTTTGCAAAATCTCCTTCCATCTGGAAGCAGATTGGTTGTTTCAAATAGTATGGCAATTCGCGATGTAGATTATTTCTTTGAAGCACGAAATCAAAATATCAAGGTATTGTGCAACAGAGGGGCAAATGGAATAGATGGTATTGTTTCCACCGCATTAGGAATATCTACATCAAATAAGCCAACGGTATTGTTGACTGGTGATTTGTCCTTTTATTATGATTTAAATGGATTATTAATTGGCAAAGCAAATAATTTAAATTTGATTATTTTGTTATTAAATAATAATGGTGGAGGTATATTTAGGTATTTACCACAAAGTAAAGAAAAAAATTTCAGTTATTTATTTTTAACTCCTCATGAGATAAATTTTGAAGGTATAAAAACTTTATATGGTATAACATATTATAAAGCAATTGACTATAAATCATTTGAAAATGCTTTCAATGAAGCATTAATTTTAGATGGAATTAAGCTTATTGAAGTGAAAATTGATTCTGAACTAAGTAAAATGCTTCATGATAAATATACAACTTTGTAAAATAAACTATTACGAATATTTTAAACTTAGGAAAATTTAATTGTTATATATCCAATGTTGTATAGATTCATAATAGCTCCATAATTAAACAGTACAATAAATATATAAAGAAAAAGAAAAATAATTATGGGAGTGATATTAAATGAAAAATAAAATTTTAGTTTTAATAATATCAGGTGTACTTGTAGTAGGTAGCATTTCAGTTGCATATGCACAGGGAAGAAATAATATAAGTTCCGATAATTCCAGCAGACCAATGATGAGTGCACAAAATATAGGATTTCAGTCAAAGAATAGCTTTAACAATATGATAAAAATAATGCAAGATAATGGCTTTAGTGATGAAGCAAAGGCTATGCAAAATAGAGATTATGATACTATGAATAAGTTTATGAATAATTTGAATGATACTGATTATAAAAAGATGATTGATATAATGCAAAGCAATGGATACGGGTCTATGGCTAACATGATGAAATCCGTAGATAAAGGCAATATGACACAAATGCATCAGGACATGATGGGAAGATAATTAGTTAAAATCTCAGATGCTTTACGATTAAAAATAAGATTTGCAATACATTTTAACAAAACAGATGTTAAGAATTTTTAAATATATGTTTATACAATTTTTATATAGTCTTCATATTCTCTTTATATTAAATCATTATAATGTAAAGAGAAAAATTTTGTTTAAAACGTACTAAGGAAGAGAGGAAACTACATGAGACGGGGGATAGTTTTACTAGTAGCCATAGCAATTAGCAGTTCCATATTTTCTTATGCATATGGAGCAGGGCTTCAGGACAGTCAAAACAAACTAAATGAAATAAACAAGTCTATTCAGCAAAGTAAGGACAGTCTAAATAATGTTACTGCAGACAAAAATAATGCAGAAAAAGAATTGGAAAACTTAGATAAAGACATGAATCAAGTGGGTTCACAAATTCAGAAACTAAATGGTAAAATTGCAAATCTAAATTATCAGATAAAGGAAAAAGAAAATGATATTGAAGTAAAAAAACAGGAATTTTCTAAAGAAAATCAATTGTTTAAATCAAGAGTTAGAGCTATGTATCAGTCAGGAAATAGTGGATATTTGGAAGTAATCCTAAATTCAAAGAATTTTTCTGATGTCATAAGTAGAATAGATATGGTAAAAAGAATCATTGCTTATGATAAAGCACTTATGTCTGATATTAAAGATAGGCAGGAGAGTCTGGAGAAAAATAGGCTGGAACTTGAGAGTAATAAGAACATTGCAGCTAAATTAAAGAATGAGGCAGACGGAAAATATAAGTCTTTGCAGACCACAGCCAATGAAAAAAAGCAATTAGTTGAAAAGCTTGAAAAGGACAAGAATTTTTATGAAAATATGATTTCCAAAGAACAGTCTGAATCTCAGAAACTTGAGAAATCTATTCAAGAAATTAAAAAAGAAAGCAGCAGAATTGTGGCTTCAAGAGGGGGGAATATTGGTGCATCTTCTTCACAAAGCAGTTCTCAAGGAGATAAAATCAGTACATCGTCTTCAAAAATTAGTTCTAAAGGAAACTTGTTTTCTGTAACAGGGAGCTCTTATCCTATAACCTCTCCTTTTGGTATGAGGTTTCACCCTGTTTTAAATTACAGCAGACTTCATGCAGGTATGGATATAGGTGTACCAATGGGTACTCCGATTTATGCTTTAAAGGATGGAGTGGTCATTGCTGCAGAGTCCATGTCCGGATATGGAAATGTAGTAATGATTAATCATGGAGATATAACTTCTGTGTATGCACATAATTCCTCATTAGCTGTGTCGGTAGGTCAGAAAATAAAAGGTGGACAGCTAATTTCCTATTCAGGTAATTCTGGTGTGTCTTCAGGAGCACATCTTCATTTTGAAATAAGAAATTCAAGTGGACAACCTATAGAGCCTAGTGGTTATTATGTAAATTAAATTTTGGTATTTAATGTTAATAAAAAACAAATGATAGAAAAATATATATTTTGAATTAATAGGGTATTTATTGTATTTAAGGCAATAAATACCCTATTGGTTTTGAAAGAATTTTATTAAAATAGACTATGCTATATGCCCTCATAAATTAGATTATTATCTTTAATGTTTTTTATTTTACCAGTAAGTATTGTTTCATTGACCATGTTTTGTATCATTTTTCTAGAGATTGTTTTATCTTCATATATAACTTTTATTTTTTTAGATTCAAGACTTAGTTCTAAGCTCTTTACACCTGGAAGATTGCTTAGGCATTTAACTACGTTTATTAGACACCTATTACATAACATATTATATTGTTTAAATTTAACTATACTATCTTTCATATATAAAACCTCCTTAGTAGTAAGATACAAAATTTATATGTAGATTATATGAAAAAATAAGAAAATTACTTTTTAGATTTAATTGTAATTGCAAGTAATTCACAATGATAAGAAGTATATTTAAAGGAGATACAATTATCTTCATAATATCTTTATAAGTATTTTGTACAATAAGTTTTAAGAAAATATAAGAATGATGAATATACAAGCTTGCAAGGTGATAGCATGATTATTGAAATTGAAAATATTAAATATCATTTTGAAATAAAAGGTGAAGGAAAACCAATTGTTTGTTTACATGGCTTTTCTGAAAATTTAAGTACCTGGAATTTACTTGAATTAAAGGAACATCAACTGATATTGATAGATTTTATTGGGCATGGGAAAAGTGATAAACCATATTCCAGCAAATATTATAGCTTGAAAGTAATGGTTAACCACTTAAATAAAGTTATTCATCAATTGGGCTTAAAAAAATATTCAATGCTGGGTTATTCTATGGGTGGAAGAATTGCTTTAGCCTATGCGGTAGCTTATTCACAGGAAATTGATAAACTGATTTTGGAAAGTTCATCTTATGGTGAAGCGGGATTCATAAACCGCTTTAAACGTCGGAGAAAGGATTTGAATTTGGCGAAAAGTATATTAAAGAACGGAATAGAATGGTTTGATGAATATTGGTCAAATTTGAGTATATTCCAATCACAAAGAAAACTACAAAAACATACTATAGATGAAATAAGAAAAAGACGTTTATCTAATAGAACGCATGTACTTTCAAATACGTTGCTGTGCACTGGACAGGGAAAATTTCCATGTATGAAAAGCCAGGTAAGTAAATTATCTATGTCTCTATTATACATCAGTGGAGAATATGATAAAAAATATAAGCATATAGGTGAAAATTTTAGAAAATTCAATGCTAACATTAGACATGAAACAATAAAGGGTGTGGGACATAATACACATATTGAAGCACCTGATGCTTTTATTGAAGTTTTAAGTAAATTTTTATCCGATTACTACCCGTTCTAATACTCCAATAGCACTCTATGAAAGCGATTTACATAAAATCTCAAAGTTTTGGTTGTCTGATCTTCTTCAAGCGGGAGTAAAGAGCGGCTACGTCCCTGGATAACGATTTACCCTAAAGGACAACAATTTCTAAGTATCACAAACCGATACTAAGAACTCTGTTAGTAAGCATCAGATGAAAAAACGCCACCTGACGCCAAGAACTCTGTTTATAAGCAATACTGGCAGTAAAAATCCTATGTTAAGTTAGTAACACAGTGATATGAATTAAGAGTAAATTAAAAATTAGAAAGAGGTTATAAAATGAACAAATTTCCTTGGAGAGAATTAAAACGTAATTATGAAGATGTTATTTATGAAGTATATAATGGAATTGCAAAGATCACAATCAATCGCTCTGAAGTGCGCAATGCATTTCGCCCTAAAACAATTATGGAATTAATTGATGCTTTTACCTTAGCTCGTGAAGATGAAAGAGTAGGTGTAATTATTTTAACGGGTGCAAATCATGGAGAAGGTCAGGATAAAGAAGCATTTTGTTCTGGTGGAGATCAGAAGGTACGTGGCCATGGTGGTTATGTTGGAGATGATAATATACCACGTTTAAATGTTCTAGATTTACAACATCTGATTAGAATACTTCCAAAACCGGTTATAGCAATGGTAAATGGTTATGCAATCGGTGGTGGACATGTATTACATATAGTATGTGATTTAACAATTGCTTCTGAGAATGCTAAGTTTGGACAAACAGGACCAAAGGTAGGTTCTTTTGATGGTGGATATGGAGCTGGGTATCTGGCACGCATTATTGGCCATAAAAAAGCACGAGAAATTTGGTATCTATGCCGTCAATATACTGCTAATGAAGCACTTGATATGGGTATGGTGAATGCGGTGGTGGCCTTTGATGAATTGGAAGAAGAAACAGTAAAATGGGCAAAAGAAATCTTACAGCATTCACCTACAGCATTACGTTTCTTAAAAGCATCTTTTAATGCCGATACCGATGGATTGGCCGGTTTGCAGCAATTAGCTGGAGATGCTACATTATTATTTTACACTACAGAGGAAGCAAAAGAAGGACGAGATGCCTTTAAAGAAAAGCGAAATCCTGATTTTGAGCAATTTCCTAAATTCCCGTAGAGTATTATCAATGAATTTTACTTAGTTGGAGTTTGTACTATGGCTAAGTTTAGCTGAATTATTAAGGGATGTCTGTTGTTATGAATATGTTTAAAAAGGCAGAAAACCAAAATCTTTGATTTTCTATGAAGTATTTTCAATGAGGTAAAATAGAATTTATTTTGTATTTGTCTACTTCCATTTTAGAACAAGATTTTGTTACAGCAGTTGAATAAGTTATAAGAGTAAAAAATAGTGGAAATGAATTTGATAAAGGTGAAAAAATGAATTGGCTTAAAAAGTATAGTGTTGAAAGACCTGATAAAAAATTTATTAATGATCTAACATTTAGAAAAGTATATGAGAGTGTAACAGACTTGGCTAAAAAACTATTTTCATATGTAAAAAATGAGAAAAGAGTTGCTCTTTATGCCAATAATTCAGATGATATGGCACTTTTCTTTTTGGCACTTCAATTTTTGAATAAAGAAGTGTTGATGCTGAATACACGTCTAACTGATGAAGAAATAAAAAAACAATTAAAATTATTAAAGGTTCAAATTGTTTTTTCTTATGATAATAAATTTATATCCTTTAATAAAGTATATAAAAGTGAAAAACAAGATATAAAATTGGTAGAAGAATTTGATGAAGAAAGTATTGCAGTTATAATGAATACCAGTGCCACAACAGGAGAATTTAAATCAGTACCTATACGTTGGAAGCAGTTTTACTCTCATGTAAAAGCATCTCAAAAAAGTCTTGGAGTAACAGAGAAGGATAATTGGCTTGTGGTTCTACCAATGTATCACATTAGCGGACTATCCATTTTAATACGAAGCTTATACAATGGAACTTCTGTTACCATATTAGAAAAATTTCACCAAGAACAGGTTATAGAATTAATTGAGAACGATAGAATAAACATGTTATCTATTGTGCCAACAATGTTAAATAGAATTGTGGATAAGATTGGAAAACATAATTTACGTGTAGTGTTAGTAGGTGGTGAATTTATTCCTAAGCCGATGGTTGAGAAAAGTATAGCAAAAAATATCCCCATTTACAAAACTTATGGAATGACTGAAACAACAAGTCAGGTTACAACCTTTTCTGTATTAGATTATCCAGAAAAAATTGATTCTGTGGGATTGCCGCTTGAAAAAGTAACTATTCATATTGAAAACCCTGATAAAAAAGGTATTGGGGAAGTTGTAATTAAAAGTCCAATGCTAATGGAGGGATATATTGAAAAGAAAAAAGTTTTTAATTACTTTAATTCGGAAGATGTGGGCTATATAGATGAAGAGGGATTTTTATACATACTTGATCGCCGCAAAAATATAATTATTTCTGGTGGAGAGAATATATATCCAAAAGAGATTGAAAATATTTTATATGCACATCCCAAAATACAGGAATGTGCAGTGGTGGGGGAAAAGGATGACAGATGGGGACAAGTTCCTATACTATATGTAGTTTCCCAAATAGATAGACAAAAAATATTAGCCTATCTTTCAAGTAAACTGGCAAAATATAAATTACCTAAAAAAATTATTTATCTAGAAGAGCTGCCTAAAAATGCTTCAGGGAAAATATTAAAAAAGAATTTCACCTGACTAACTTGGCGTAAGTCTCCCACGCACTCTGTAAAAGTGGGAGTTCAACGCCAAGTAAGCCATGCATTTGCAGTTCTAAAATTCAGATGGGGTAAAAGAATCCCCACCTGAATTAAGAACTTGCTTCAAAAGAGGTTGATTAGATGCGAATTAATAGAATAGAACTTTTCCATGTTAGAATTCCTCTGAATTTTATATTTAAAACATCAAAAACTGCTATAGATCATCGTGAGACAATTATAATTAAAGTTACTGATGAACTTCAGAATAAAGCCTATGGTGAAGTAGTTGCATTTAGTGAACCATCTTATACTAATGAAACATTAATAGATTCCAAGTATGTATTAATGTATAACTATATTCCAGATATAATACGCAAGGATATTAAACATCCCTTTGATATTCATAGATGGATCAAGCCATTTTATCCAATGGCGCTTGCAGCACTGGAAAATGCTTTGGTAGATTTATATGCTAAAAGACAAAAACAATCCATTATGGATGTCGTATTCAATGAGAAAACTAATGATGATATATATGCAGGAATTGTATTAGGAGACCAAGATGTTCAGACATTAATTAAACAAATTGACCATTATCAAAGTGAAGGGTATGTTCGTTTTAAAATAAAGATTAAACCAGAAGATGGATTTTTAAAATTGAAGACTATTAGAGAAAAATATACTAACATTCAATTGCTAGCTGATGCTAATAAAAGTTATAAGTTTCAACAAATTGATGAATTGAAGAAATTTGATGAACTAAACTTACTTTGTATAGAGGAACCCCTAGATTCAATGGATTTTTTAGAATATCAAAGACTTCAAAAAGAGCTGAAGACTCCTATATGCTTGGATGAAAGTATTCAAACAATTAATGATTTAATAACAGCAATTGAACTTAAAGCCTTCAAGGTATTAAACATAAAAATAGGACGTGTAGGGGGACTATATTATGCAAAAAAAATGATTGAATTATGCAGAAAAAACAATATTGAGTATTGGGTAGGAAGTATGGTGGAAAGTGGTATTTCTAAAATATTGCATGTACATTTAGCCAGTTTAAAGGATACTAATATTCCTGGAGATTTGTCATCATCAAATCGATACTTTAAAAGGGATATAATTAAACCAGAAATAATAGTTAAGAATGGTATTATTAAAGTACCAGAAGGCTATGGCTTAGGTGTAGATATTGACAAAGCATCATTAAAAAATTATACAATTGACTACAAGAAAATAGGTGATTAATAGTATATGAACTTAATAGAGGGTTTAAATATTGAATATGTCCATGTATATGAAAGTGGACTTGAGGCTAAAATGACTTTGACACAATTTCATGATCAAACCTTTGGCTATTTGCATGGTGGTGCAACTATTGCCTTTGGAGAAACTATTGCTGGATACGCTTCAAATAAAAAGATAAATAAAGATGAAATGGCAGTAGGTCAAAATATTACTGCAAATCATATGAAGCCAAAAAAAATAGAAGGTTATATTATTGCAAAAGGGAAGCTTATGCATAAGGGAAAGACATCTCATGTCTGGAGTATAGAAATGTTTGATGAAGATAAGTTGTTAATTTCATATTTAACTGTTACAAATTCCATTATTAAGTCAAATAAAGATTAGCTGTTATGATTTACTAGAAAGCTATTTTTATGTTAAGAATAGACACTTAAGTGAGGAGAGATGAGAATATGAGTTTTAAGTCAATAATAAAACTTATGGATATAAAAACTCTTGTTGCAGGAACTATTCCTGTAATTTTAGGTTCAATATATTCATTTTATGCTTTTAAAAAATTTAATATTCTTTATTTTATATTATTGATATTTGCCATGATATTGATTCAAAGTTCTACTAATATGATTAATGACTATTTTGATTTTAAACGAGGAGCAGATAATGGAAAGAGTGGTAATGAAAAAGCTTTAATAAGCGGAGAGATTACTCTTAAACAGGTATTGTTTATTATAGTTATATATGAACTCATTGCTTCTATAATTGGTATTTTTATAGCCAGCCAAACAAGTTATTATATTTTACTGGTTGCTGTTGTAGGCGGTATTGTTTCAATCTTATATGCCTTTGGACCTTTGCCCATTTCTTATACACCCATAGGTGAAATTGTGTCAGGAGCAACTATGGGTATTGGTATAACTACCACGGTGATTTATATTCATTCAGATGTATTTACCTTGAATACAGTGCTGGTAGCAGTTCCTACTGCTCTATTTATTGGTACTATATTATTGTCTAATAATTTAAGTGATTTACAAGAGGATAGATTAGTTGGAAGAAAAACTTTACCTATAATTATTGGCGTCAAAAATGCTGAGAAGCTGTGGATATTTAATGTAATAGGACTGCTTGTATTGACTGCTGCTTTAGTAGTAATGAATATTTATCCTGTTGTTGTACTGGCACCTGTTATTGTGTTTTTTCCATATAAATCAATCTCTAATTTTTTATCCTATGATAAGAATGTTCATACAAAGGGAAGAACAATGGAGCTTATTGGACAGGTTGGATTGAAATACCATATAACAGTAATTGCAGGTTTATTAATATCAATTTTAATCTCTTCATTTATTCAATAATACCTAACTTGATTCTTCTTAAGCAATAGTCTAGTTCTTCTTTATTTTCTAGTCTATTGTTATTTTTTACTATTGGAATAAAAACTTGTACTTTAGTACTATATCTAAATACTTTTAATACATATGGACTTTTTTTATTTAAGACCATGTATATAAAACAGGCGAATTGTCTATTTATAAGGGCGGAATATATTAATTCTTGATTTTTTAAAATTATAATTTCTTTTAGATTATTGTATTTATGCTGAATTAAATCATTTTTATCTCTAATTTTATTAGATATTTTTCTTGGCATATATTATACTCCTTTGAATTTAATTTTTATATATTTAGATTTTTATTGACAAAAATATATTAAGACAATATTGTATGCTAAGCATTCATAATCCGCATTTTTAAAACTACAATTCTGAATTTAAGTTTAAATTGATTTTTGTCATAAATTTTTAGAAAATAATGGGAAAATAGCCTGATTTAAGATCTGTCATAGGTGTAAATACAATATAGCTTGCAGTTAAAATTTAAAATACAAATTATATATTTTTATAGATAGGGATTTAAGGCTTAGTTAGTTCTTGACAGCCTGATATTATTTGATTTTAGAATTAGCATGTTATGTATTGAGATAATTGAATAGCTGGACTTTTATAATGCCATTTGAAGCATTGGAAATATTCATTCCCAATACTTACTTACAATTGCATTGCTGAAAGTCTGATTATTAGAGCTTTTAATACTATTGTGGAAAGCATTAGAATAATTATTAAAGTAAATAATCTGATTTTAATTAATTTAATTCCAATATACCAGTATCTTTTTAATATTTCTGACTTACAGTAGTTTAAGCATTTTCAGCTTTACTATGTGAGAATGTTAAAATATGATCAACCATGTTTATTAAGCTATCTTTATAGGTCGAAGCTTTAAAATTTTTTAGTGAATTTTTAGCTTTTTCACCAAAATAATTAGCATCTTCCAAAGTTACATTATTTATGGTTTTTATATCGCCATCCATATAATCATCAATTATTTGGTATGTCATACCAAGATTTAAGCCGTATTCTTCTAAATCTAATATTTCCTCTTCACTTCCTCCGGCAATTTCACATCCTAAGCTGCAGCAAATCCCCATAAAAGAAGCTGTTTTGCCCTTTATAATATTGAAATACCTTTCTCTATCCGGTAGAGTATTTTGAGCCTGATCTACTTCAGCAGCACACATATTTGCAGTTACTTGAATCAAATTGTGCACTAATTTTTTAGGAAGGTATTTATTAATGATTAAAAAAGCATGAGCATAAAGTACATCACCAGTCAGCACAGATATCTTTTTTCCGTAGGTTTTATTTAAGGTTTTTTGACCTCTGCGAAAGATATCATCATCAATGACATCATCATGAATTAAACTTGCACTATGTATGAGCTCTACCGCTACAGCCAGCTGTAATAGTGAAGATTCAGCATGAGTTGAAAGCTTTGAATTTATAGTTCCTGCTGACAATAAGACTAAGGTAGGACGAAGATGTTTACCTGGAATCTTAAAAAAATAATCTATGATTTCATGTATTGAATTATAAATCATACTTGAACTTAAATTTTCAAGTTCTCTTTCTACTTGATCAAGTTCACTTATTATTGGCTTATAAATTTCTTGAAATTTCATTTATTCTCAAAACCTTTCTTATATTATTCAGGAATGTGCCGATGTTATCTCCGCATTTAGAAAAGCAGAGAACCAAAATCTTCGATTTTGTGTGAATCGCTTTCACAGAGTGCAAGCAGAGCATTACAGCGGCCAGTTATCAGAAAAAGATTCTTCATAAGGCATATGAAAATAAATAATAAGTCAAAGATGTGACGGATATTTTGAATCATACAAGGAAACAGGTTCCGAAGATAGTGAGCTATCTGAGGGTTCTGTTGACGCAGTAGGATTCAAAATAGACTAGTATATTGACTTATTTGTTTTTTGAATATGCCTAATTAATATTGTAACTAATTATATAAAAAAGATGTAAAGATAATATGTAGATATTAATGTGCCTTAAAAAGTATGTTTACTTATTTTTTTAAATCTTCATAATATCTTTATATTATTTTGTAATTATTGTCTTTAGATAGATTTAGGCATGTGAAAATAAATAGTAAGTCAAAGATGCGACGAATATTTTGAATCATACAAGAAAACAGGTTCCGAGGATAGTGGGCTATCTGAGGGTTCTGTTGACGCAGTAGGATTCAAAATAGGCTATCATACTGACTAGTTATTTATTTGAATATGCCTTAACTAGTAGAGTAATGAATAAAAACATTTCTCTTTGAGAGTTAGATGGAGAGGAGATAAAATGTTACAAAATTTTCTGATGATAGGAATTTTTCTCGTAGCCTCATTTGTTTTTGGAATGGTTGTCTTGTTAACTGCTTACTTTGTAAGGCCCAATAAGCCCAATAAAGAAAAGTCATCTACTTATGAGTGTGGTGTTGAGACTACTGGCTCAACTTGGATAAGATTTAAAGCCAGTTATTTTATGTATGCCTTGGTATTTTTATTTTTTGATGTTGAAACAGTTTTTCTTTTGCCATGGGCAGTAAAATTTAAGACACTTGGCTTATTCGCTTTTGCTGAGATGTTTATTTTTATTGGTATTCTAATCATTGGTTTATGGTATGCGTGGAAAGAGGGGGCATTGGAGTGGAAATAAAATTTGAACAGAATAAATTTATTCAAGAGGAGATAGAAAAAAATATTAAATTAACTAAATTAGATGATGCATTAAATTTTTGTCGCGCTCATTCTTTTTGGCCGCTAACATTTGGTTTAGCCTGCTGTGCTATTGAAATGATGGCAGCAGGGGGTGCTCGTTATGATATTGCACGCTTTGGCTATGAAGTTTTTCGTGCTTCACCAAGGCAGGCAGATTTGATGATCGTTGCTGGGACTGTTACTGAAAAAATGGCACCTGTAGTGAAAAAAATTTACGAACAAATGCCAGAACCAAAATGGGTAATTGCTATGGGAAGCTGCGCTACCAGTGGTGGTCCTTTTGTAGACTCCTATAGTGTTGTCCCTGGTGCAGATACTTTTTTACCAGTAGATGTCTATATTCCAGGTTGCCCTCCCCGGCCTGAAGCATTACTTCATGGACTTTTAACGTTAAAGGAAAAAATTATTCATCCGAAAGAGGTGGGTATGAGTGAGTAAAATTTGTGAACGGATGATTTCGTCATTAAAAGAAGAGTATCAGCAAAATGTTGAAATTACGGAAAATCCCCAAATGGTTATTTGTGTAGAAGTTAATACTTTTTTAGGAACTGTAAAAAAGGTAAAAGAGTATGGTTTTAATTTTTTAGTGGATTTGACGGCAGTGGAAGAAGAAGGATTAAGCTGTATTTATCATTTTATGTCCTTAAGAACTCATGAGCTAATTAGAATCAAGGTAAAACTTGATGAAAAACTTGAGATTCCTTCATTGACTAAGGATTGGACGGCGGCCAATGTTCAGGAAAGAGAAGTATATGATCTATTTGGGATTAACTTTACTGGCCATCCGAATTTAAAGAGGATATTGTGTCCAGATAATTTTATTGGACATCCACTACGAAAAGATTTTAAAATTATTCAGGGTCGATAGAGAGGAGGTTTGGTGATGATACAAGAGAATGTGTTTCATACTGAGGAAATGACTCTAAATTTTGGACCACAGCATCCTAGTACTCATGGGGTATATCGAGCAATTTTTACTTTGGATGGGGAGAGTATTGTCAATGTAGAAAATGTTATTGGCTACTTACATAGAGGTATGGAAAAATTAGCTGAATCCAGAACCTATACCCAATTTATACCTTATACCGATAGATTGGATTACTTATCCGGGATGTTAAATGAATTAGGTTATGTTCAAACGGTGGAGAAGCTTATGGAAATTAAGGTTCCGGAAAGAGCCGAATATATTCGCATCATTATGGCTGAACTGCAGAGAATAGCTAGTCACCAAGTTTTTTTAGGCAGTATGGCAATTGATCTCAATGGCCATACCCCTTGGATGTATTTTTTTAGAGATAGAGAAAAAATTTTGGACTTATTTGAAATGGTTTGTGGCTCCAGAATGACAACAAATTATATGCGCATTGGAGGAGTAAGTCAGGATCTGCCTGAGGAATTTATTTCAAATTTAAGAAATTTCCTTACAGAGATGGACAAAAATTTTGTAGAATATGAACGCATTATTACAGGCAATGAAATTTTTCAGGCCAGAACTAAAGATGTGGGCATTATTAACGGGGAAAGAGCTTTGGATTATGGATTGACAGGTCCAAATTTGAGGGCCTCCGGTATTGATTTGGACTTAAGGCGTGATGTACCCTATGGTATTTATGATCGTTTCAAATTCAAGGTGATTGTCGGGAAAAATGGTGACTGCTACGAAAGATGGCTAATGCGTATTGGTGAAATGGAGGAAAGTATAAAAATTATTAAACAAGCATTACAGCAAATTCAAGAGGGACCAATCTTAGCTAAAGCTCCTAGAATGATAAAACCACCAAAGGGAGATGTTTATCATCAAATTGAGGGATCTAAAGGTGTTTTAGGTTATTATCTTGTAAGCGACGGATCCAATAAACCTTATAGACTTCACATTCATGGACCATCCTTTGTTAATCTTGGTGCCTTCCCTGAAATGGCTAAAGAAGGTACGATTCAGGATGCAGTGGCTATTTTAGCCTCATTAGATCCCATATTGGGTGAAGTGGATAGATAATAGGAGGGAAAAATGGAAAATATCTTTATAAATATATCTAACTGGGCTGAAAAATTGATTTTGGCATTAGGAATACCCAATGTTTTGGTGAGTATCATTATGAGTATTATTTATTTTATAGCTATTGTAGTTTTTGTTTTGTTAAATGCTATGTATTTAATCTATTTAGAGAGAAAATTTTGCGGCTTTTTGCAGCAGCGTCTTGGACCAAATAGATTCGGTCCTCGGGGGATTCTTCAGAGCCTTGCCGATGTGGTTAAGCTTTTAGGTAAAGAAGATATTATTCCCAATAAAGCAGATAGATGGGTTTTTAGGTTGGCATCTTTATTAGTTATGGTTCCTGCTCTATTAGTTTACGCGGTTTTACCCTTTGGCAAAAATATGATTGCAGCTAATTTAAATTTGGGTGTAATTTATTTTATAGCCATTTCAGGAACCGCTTCCGTACCCATTCTAATGGCAGGATGGGGATCTAATAATAAATATTCTCTCCTAGGGGGAATGCGAGTAGTTGCCCAAATGATAAGCTATGAAATACCTATGATTTTTTCTCTTCTTGGCATTGTCATGCTGAGTGGTTCTTTAAATCTAGGAGAAATCATTTCAGCACAACATAATGTCTGGTTCATTTTTTTACAGCCTATTGCCTTTGTTGTCTACTTTATTGCTGCAACGGCAGAGCTGAATAGGGGACCTTTTGACTTACCTGAAGGAGAGCAGGAGATAGTAGCTGGACCATTTACAGAATATAGTGGAATGCGATATGCACTTTTTTATCTTGCTGAATACACCAATATGTTTGCTATTTCGGCACTTATGGTAACCTTGTTTTTTGGTGGAGCCAGCGGTCCCATATTACCTTCCTGGATTTGGTTTATCTTAAAAACCTATGTAATAATTTTATTATTTATGCTGGTTCGCTGGACTTTTCCTAGATTTAGGTTGGATCATATGATGTCTTTAAATTGGAAATATCTTATTCCTATTTCTTTGATGAATGTTTTATTTACGGGAATAGGTGTTAAGATATTTCAGTTAATTAAGGGGTGAGCGCATGTTTGGTAAAGGATTAATCAATGGTCTTAGAGTAACCTTAGGGCATTTATTTGAAAAAAATATTACACAGCAGTATCCAGAACAGCATCCTAAGCTGCCAACCCGTTCCATTTGTTCTTTTAAGCTGGATTCAGAAAAATGTACTTCCTGTGGTATTTGTGCTTTAAGCTGTCCTAATAGAGTTATTACCATTGACAGTTATAAAGATGAAAATAATAAAAGACATCTAAGTAAGTATGAAATGGAATTGATGTACTGTCTTTTTTGTGGACTTTGTGTTGAAAACTGTCCTAGTAAAGCCTTACAGTCTACTTCTGATTTTGAATTAAGTGTTTACAATAGAGCTGGAACCAAATTGACATTATTCAGCAGTAAGGAGGATTTGCCATGATTTCGTCTTTTGTTTTTTGGCCCATAGCAATTCTAATTTTAGCCTGTGCCATAGGAGTTATTCATTCAAAAAATATTGTGCATAGTGCACTATTATTGATATTAACCTTTATGGGTATTGCAGTAGTTTTCATTTTTCTTGAAGCGGATTTTCTTGGCTTAGTACAGATTTTAATTTATGCCGGTGCTATTTCTATTTTAATCGTATTTGCTGTAATGCTTACACGAAGAATTGAAATGAAAAATAGTAATCCATTTAATAAATTAAGATGGGCTAGTCTAATATTTTGTTTAGGATTTTTTGGGTTGATTGTACGTTTGATTCTAGTTACTGGTTTCACTTACAAAAATTTAGAAGTAAAAAATACAATTAGCTCTATTGCAGAAGGATTTTTTGGAAATTACATGATTCCCTTTGAAATTTCTGCCATACTTTTGTTGATTGCTATGGTAGGAGCTATTATTTTAGCTAAAGGAGTGAAAAATTAAATGGTTGGTTTAGAGGGTTATCTTATATTAGCAGCAGCTTTGTTTTGTGTTGGACTTTATGGAGCTTTTGCAAAAAGAAATGTTATAAGTGTATTAATGTCTGTGGAAATTATGATGAATGCAGTTAATATAAATTTAGTAGCTTTTAATAGGTTCTTAGCACCTGAAAAAGTTACCGGACATCTTTTCGCTATTTTTGTCATTGTGGTTGCAGCAGCTGAAATTGCTTTAGGATTAGCTATTATCTTAAATATTTACCGCAGCCGTAATACAACTAATGTGGAAGATTTCAATATTTTGAAATGGTAGGTGTTATGATGATATTTATAGGTTTAGCTTGGTTAATTCCAATATTTCCAGCAATTGCATTTTTGTTTATAAGTTTTATTACAAAAAGATTTAAACCCGTTAGTGCAGTAATTGCAATAGCAGGTATGGGTCTTTCTCTTATATTTTCTTTAGGTGTTTTTTATGAGGTCATTACTTCTGGAGTTAGTATTAATCAGCCTGTTGAATATGCTGTTTCCTGGCTTTCAGTTCCCATTAATATTGAAGCTGGAGTATTAATTGATCCACTTACTGCAATTATGCTTCTGATTGTGACTTTTATTGGATTGCTGGTGGAAATATACTCATTAGGATACATGCAAAATGATCCAGGGTTTTCTAGATTCTTTGCAAATTTATCGCTGTTCAGCAGCTCCATGTTAGGCTTAGTAATTGCCAATAACTATTTTCAGATGTTCTTTTTCTGGGAATTGGTAGGTTTGTGTTCCTATCTTCTCATTGGCTTTTATTTTCATAAGCCTTCAGCTGCAAGAGCTAGTAAGAAAGCGTTTATTGCCAATAGAGTAGGAGATTTTGGATTTTTGTTAGGAATTCTCTGCCTTTTCATAGCTTTTGGAACTTTTAATTTCAGGGAACTTGCTGTTAGTATCCCAGCTTATTCCAATGTTCTCTTTCTTATTATTGCGGCATTATTAATTTTTGCAGGTCCAGTGGCAAAGTCAGCTCAATTTCCACTGCATGTGTGGCTTCCAGATGCTATGGAAGGACCAACACCAGTAAGTGCTTTAATTCATGCAGCTACCATGGTGGCTGCAGGTGTGTATCTTATTGCACGTGGTTATATCTTATTTTCTTCATTACATGAAGTGAGTTTAGTAATTGCTTACATTGGAGGAATAACTGCCTTTATGGCAGGTACTATTGCTCTGGTGCAAAGGGATTTAAAAAGAATATTGGCCTTTTCCACCATGAGCCAGTTAGGTTATATGATTATGGCAATGGGTGTAGGAGGATTTACAGCTGGAATATTTCATCTTACCAGCCACGCATTTTTTAAAGCTCTATTATTTTTGGGTGCTGGTAGCATTATTCATGCTGTTGGGGTACAGGACATTTTTAAAATGGGCGGTTTAATTAAAAAAATGAAAATTACCAGCTGGACCTTCATTATCGGTTCTCTAGCCCTGGCAGGGATTCCACCTTTGTCTGGTTTTTTTAGCAAGGATGAAATTTTATCTGTAACTTACGAGCATGGTTATAGGTTTTTATATTATTTAGGTTTGTTCACAGCATTTTTAACCGCTTTTTATATGGCCCGTTTGGTTTTTATCGTCTTCTTTGGTCAGGAAAGGCAAAAGAATCCAGTACACAAAACTCCTTGGAATATGAAGTTACCTTTAATAATATTATCAGTTTTTGCAGTATTCTATGGTTTCCTGAGTAAGACTTTTGCTTCATACATATATTTTCAGGCAGCTAAAGGTATAGAGCCAAGCCTAATCATAATGAGTGAATCGTTGGCGGCAGCTTTCGGTGGAATCATATTAAGCTGGCTTATATATGGTAAGCAGGTAGTGTCAAGTGAAGCTCTTAGTGTGAGATTTAAGCCAATTCATCAACTTCTTTTTAATCAATACTATTTTAATGAGATTTATAATTGGCTATATGAGAGAATAGTTTCAAATATTTCACGTTTCTTCCACTGGTGTGATCGAAAGATAGTAGATGGAATTTTTGATAATACTACTTTTTTAATAAAAAGGATGGGTATCAAGCTTAGACTTGTTAACTCTGGCAGTGTGCAGAATTATGCCTTCATCTTTTTTATAGCAATTGCTTTCATAATTTTATGGCTGGCAGCACCGATTTTAGACCAGCTAGTAAAAGTCAATAGAAATTAAAAAAATAATTTATGAGTAAAAATTTGCATAGCAAATAATCCATTGAAAAACACGAACAATGGAATTAATTGTAAGATGATTAGTCTTTAAGT
>Ga0334884_1002181_pt1 | contig 25985 bp, 11 predicted proteins | sample GraSluR1_MG_7_FD_207215 | JGI IMG/M metagenome (GOLD analysis project Ga0334884, IMG submission 207215) | Sludge microbial communities from methane-producing bioreactor in Wageningen University, Netherlands - Granular Sludge_12_05 R1 | ecosystem: Engineered > Bioreactor > Anaerobic >...
CGCGAACTGAAAAACGAGTTTTCGTGGTCCAAGTCCCGGCACGAGACGTTTCACGAGTGCCATCGGAAGTATTATTTCCATTATTACGGCGCGTGGGGTGGGTGGGATTTGAACGCCGACCCGCGGATGCGGCAGATCTATGTCTTGAAAAATCTCGAAACGCGACAGATGTGGATGGGTGGGCATGTGCACCGTTGCGTGGAAGAGATTTTAAAGGACCTCAAAGAAGGCCGCGAACTTCCCGCGCCCGAAGCAGCCATCGAGAAAATGCTTCAGCGCATGCGCGACGATTTCAAAGCCTCGCGCGCCGGAAGGTATCGCGAGAACCCGAAAAAAATCTGTGGCCTGTTTGAGCACGAATACGGCATTCAAGTGCCGCCCGAGGCGTGGAAGGAAACGGCTGACAAAGCGGCGCTCTGCGTGCGCAATTTTTACGGATCGGCGGTGTTGGAAAAAATCAGGCGGCTACCGCCCTCCGCATGGCTTGAAGTCGAGGAGCGGCAAACCTTCGAACTCGACGGGTTGAAGGTCTATGTGCAGCTCGATTTCGCGTTCCGCGACAACGAAAGGATTTTGATTTACGATTGGAAAACGGGTCGCACCGACGCGGAGCGCAACGACCTTCAACTCGCGTGTTATATCCTTTACGCATCCGGCAAGTGGAGCTGCGTGCCGGAACAAATCACGGCCACGGCAGTGTACCTCGCTGACGGAACCGAAGTGCCGGAGGCCATGGATGCCGCCCGCCTGGAGGAAGTGAAAGAGCTGATCCGGGAATCCGCGGACGAGATGCTGTTTCCGTTGGCCGACCCGCAGAACAACGTGCCGGACGAGGAAGATGCCTTCGGGTTCGCGGATGATGAGCGCACCTGCAAGCGCTGTAATTTCGTCAAAGTCTGCCCGAAATTCGCACAAGATTGATCCCCGGTTTTTATGCCGCACCTTTTTGGAGATGCGTTCGGGAGGGGTTTCGGGGTACAAGTATTTTCATGCGTGTAATGGTGGATATCCAGGCGGCCATAGCCCAGCGGGCGGGCGTGGGCCGTTATGTGAAAGCGTTGGTCGAGCATCTCGCTCCCTTAGCGGGCGAAGACGAGCTGGACCTCTTTTATTTCGATTTCATGCGCCGCGGGATGCCGTTTCCGGTTCCCGCCGCAAAGCAGAGTGCGTGCCGCGTTTTTCCCGGCCGCATCGTCCAGGCCGCGTGGAAAAAAGTTGCTTGGCCGCCGTTCGATTGGTTCTCCGGTTGGGCGGACGTTTTCCACTTTCCAAATTTTGTGCGGCCGCCGCTCCAGCGCGGGAAATCGGTGGTCACGATTCATGACCTGGCTTTCATGCGACATCCCGACACCATTGAGCCGCGGAATTACGCGTATCTAACTTCGCAGATCAAGCAGACCGTAAATCGGGCCGATCGGATAATCGCGGTTTCAGAATTCACAGCCCGCGAAATCGAAGAACTCCTGAAGGTGCCGCGGGAGCGCATCGCGGTCATTTACGAGGGCCTGACCGAAAACGTGCAAAAACCCGATACCGCTGCCATCGCCGCCATGCGGGATCAGCTTGGTCTCGCCCGGCCTTATCTGCTTACGGTCGGCACCCTGGAGCCCCGAAAAAACATCCCGTTCCTTGTGAATGTTTTCGAAACACTTGGCGATTTCGACGGAGACCTTGTGCTGGCCGGCATGCGCGGCTGGAAATACGAACCGATTCTCGATTGGATTCAAAATTCGCCGCGCGCGGCGCAGATCAAGCGGCTGGATTACGTTCCAGAATCGCTTCTGCCCGCGCTTTATTCGGGCGCCGAACTGTTCGTGTTCCCGAGCCTGTACGAGGGTTTCGGGTTCCCGCCTCTAGAAGCGATGGGTTGTGGCACGCCCGTCGTTTCTGCCACAACGGGATCGCTTCCGGAAGTGCTGGGCGACGGATGTTTGTATGTGGATGATTTCAATGAGCAGTCATGGGCTGATGCGATTCACGATCTGCTCATGGACAACAGCCAGCGCCTTTCTCTCAGCGAGCGAGGCAAAGCCCAGGCTGCAAGGTTTACGTGGCATGAGTGCGCGACGAAGACCTGGGAGGTTTATCGCAGCCTCGGCGGGAGGCGCGCATGAGAATCGGCATTGATGCCCGCTGGATATTTCCGGAAACATCCGGCATCACGACCTACACCCGCGAACTGATCCGCGAACTCGCGCGCCTCGATACCGAAAACGAATACGTTCTGTTTTTCAACGATCCGGGCATGGAAGAAATCACGCGCAGCTATACCGGCCTTGCCGCTCATCCGAATTTCCGAACGCACCGGGTTCCGTGCGGAGTGTTTTCGCCGCTCGGGCAGGTGAGGCTTCCGGGTTTTTTGCGACAACTCGGCATAAAGGTTTTTCACTCGCCGAACTATATGATTCCATTTCTCGCGTTTCCGCGCGGCCGCCCCGGACCCGTGCGATGTGTGGTTACGATCCATGACCTGATTCCGCTTTTATTCCCGGAATTCACGCCGAAAGCGAAGAAGACAAAATGCCTGCCACTCTTCCGGCGCATCATGATGGAATCCGCCGTTCGCGCGGACGTCATCCTGACGGTCAGCGAATGGTCGCGCCGGGATGTGCTTCGCGAGTTGCGCGTTTCGGAGGATCGCTCAGAAAACGTGGTGGCTGTTCCGAACGGCGTGGCTGCTGAATATGTTCCGGCGCCGCGCGCGAGCACGGGGCCCAAAACGCTGTTGTATGTCGGGCGGTTCGATCCCTATAAAAACATCATCGGCCTGCTGGAGATTTTCGCGCGTGTGCGTTCATTATCCAAACAGGAGGTCCGCCTTCGCATCGTCGGGGCCCCCGACGTACGCTATCCGGAGCCTTTGCAGAAAGCGCGCGAAAAGGGGTTGGAGCCGCATATTGAATGGGCCGGTTATTGCGGCGGTGCAGACCTTGTGCGCGCGTACCAACAGGCTGACGTGTTTGTGCTGCCCTCGCGCTACGAAGGTTTTGGTTTAACGGTGATCGAGGCGATGGCGTGCGGAACTCCGGTGGTGTGCAGCAATCGGAGTTCGCTGCCCGAGGTGGCGGGCGATGCGGCGCGATTATTTGACCCCGATGACGTGGAAGGATTTGCCCGCGCGATCGTGGAACTGCTGGAGAACGAGCGCGTCGCTGCGGCGTGTTGCGAGAAAGGTTTGCAGCAGGCCCGGAAATTCACGTGGGCGCGAACAGCGGAAATGACCTTGAATGCATACAAGATGGCGGCGGAGCAATGATTCGTTATCCGGAATCATGGAAAGATCTGCGGGTGGTGCTGTCGCACGACTGGCTCACCGGCATGCGCGGCGGCGAACGCGTGCTGGAGGTGTTGTGTGAGGGGTTCCCGCGCGCGCCGATTTATACGTTGATTCATAGACGCGGCGCGGTATCCCCGGTCATCGAGTCGCACCCCATTACCCCATCGCCCCTGCAATTCGTGCCCGGCATTTTCGGGCTGTATCGCTACCTGCTGCCGCTTTTTCCGGCGGCTACAAGCGCCTTGCGCGTGCCCGAAGCGGACCTGCTGATTTCCACGAGTCATTGCATGGCCAAGGGCGTGAACCCGCGTGGGGCGAAGCATCTCTGCTATTGCTTCACGCCGATGCGTTACGCATGGACGTTTTACGATGAGTATTTCGGCGCGAATCGCCTGAAGCGCGCCGTGGTCGCGCCGCTCTTGAGTGCCATGCGCAAGTGGGACCGGCGCAATTCGGAGCGCGTGGATCTGTTCGTGACGTTAAGCCGCCATGTGCAGGAAAGAATCCGCAAGTTCTACGGACGGGAATCGGAAGTGGTTTACCCGCCGGTCAACACCGATTTCTTCACGCCGGGGGATTCGCGGTCGCGGGATTTTGATCTGATCGTTTCGGCGCTGGTGCCGTACAAACGCGTGGACCTGGCAGTGCGCGCATATAACCGGCTCGGATTTCCGCTGCGCATTGTCGGAACGGGCACCGGGTTTGAAGCGCTCCGCGCGCAGGCGAAGCCGAACGTCGAATTTTTGGGCTGGCAGTCCGACGAAGCCATTCGAGGGCTGTATCGAACCTGCCGGTGCCTGGTCTTTCCGGGCGAAGAGGATTTCGGCATCGTGCCGGTGGAGGCGCAGGCGTGCGGATGTCCGGTGGTGGCCTTTGCGCGTGGTGGCGCGACGGAATCGGTGGCAGACGGCGTATCAGGCGTTTTCTTCGGAGAGCAAACGGAAGAAAGCCTGATCGAGGCGGTCGCAAAATGCGACCAGTTCAAGTGGGATGCCGCCGCGATCCGCAGGAATGCCGAGCGATTTTCGCCACAGGTGTTTGTGGACGGGATGGACCGGTGTATTCGTGCGTGCTTGTAACGGCCCGTCTTTTTCCCTTCCTGATCTTAATCTTACTCTTAATCGCTCTTCGCCTGACGGGCGTACAGAATAGATTAAGATTATGATTAAGATTACGATTAAGATTAAGACCAAGATTAAGATGGTCTGATTGTTCTGAGCCGTCCAACCAGCAAAGTATACGGTGTGTCGAGCGAAGACAATGTGAACGACCGCGTCTCAAATGCGAAGCCCGCGCCCTCAATCAGTCGTTTCCATGTGGCCAGGGGAAACAAACCCGTAATCATCCGGTCGTGCTCGATCTGAAGGCGTCCTTCCTTTTCGATCAGATACGTGAAGATCGTTTCGATCGTTGTGTCGCCTGGGTCCGGATCGTGCGTGTATTCGCAGCAGGTCAGATGGAATTCCTTGCCGGAGCACATCACCGACTCGACGCGCGGCGATTTGAATGTGTCGCGGATATTGTCCGGAGTAGTGATGAACACGCCTCCGGATTCCAGGTGGGCGGCGGCCGTTTTGACTGTTGCGAGCAGATCATCTTCTGAAGTGATATGGCTGATGGCGTCGTGAATGAGAACGGCCCTGAACTTCTTCCCGAGGCGGACGCTTCGCATGTCGCCGGCGATATGCGTTACGGTTGGGTTGAGCTTTTTTGAATTGGCGAGCATTGGCTCCGAGAGGTCCACGGCTGTTGCGTTGAAGTCGGAAGTCAGATGCGAAAGATTGTGACCGCCGCCCACTCCGAGCTCAAGGATTTCGTGACGGCCCGGCCCCAGCAATTCGCGAAGCGTGTTTTTCCAGTGAGCGGCCTCCTCGGCGTATTCCTCCGGCGGGCTCATCACGGGCCAGAGCCACGCGAGGTCTGAGTAGAGTCGGTTCAGCGGGATATCTGCCGGATTCATGAGAGCATACGAGCATTTCTCATCTGTGCAGGCAATCTGTTTTCCGTTGAATTGCACCTGTAGTGGGCGTATGGTCCCGCATTCACGAATATGGGCACAAACGGCAAGCCATCTGCGGGCGCCGATGAACAGCGCGGGTATCAGTTCGGCGCGTTCAAGGGTGTGTTCACTCCGAGCATACTGACGATTCTCGGCGTGATCATGTATCTTCGCATGGGGTGGGTCCTCGGCAACGCCGGCCTGCCTTTGACCTTGTTGATCGTGACGATGGCGTCATCCATCACTTTTCTGACCGGCCTATCCATTTCCGCAACGGCCACCAATATGCAGGTGGGCGGTGGTGGCGCGTACTACATCATTTCCCGTTCGCTGGGTGTTGAAATCGGCGCGGCGATCGGGTTGCCGCTCTTCATGGCGCAGTCGCTCAGCGTGGCGTTCTATGTGATCGGCTTTGCCGAAGCGGTGGCAAACGCGGTGGACCTGTCCCCGTTGGTGGCGGCCCTTCCGTTCGCGCTCAACGAAATCCAGGCCGTCGCGTTGATCACGCTCGTCGTGCTAACGATCATAACCTGTATTTCGGCGGACCTTGCCCTGAAGGCGCAAATGCTGATTCTCGCCGCCATTGTCTTGTCGCTTGCCTCCTTTTTCCTGGGGAGCATCGCTCCGGACCTGGTCTTTTCGCCCGATGCAATCATTCCCCCGAAAGTCCCTTTCTGGGGTGTCTTTGCGGTATTTTTTCCTGCGGTCACAGGAATTCTCTCCGGCGTTTCAATGTCCGGCGATTTGAAGGAGCCGGCGAAGGCATTGCCGCGCGGCACGCTTGCGGCCGTTCTGTGCGGATACCTGGTCTATATGTCGATTCCGATTGTTTTGTCCCGGATTGTTCCGGACGAGCGTTGGCTCCTGACACAGCCGATGGTCATGCTGCAGATCGCGCGATGGGGAAGCTTGATCTTGCTGGGGGTTTGGGCCGCCACACTTTCAAGCGCCCTTGGCACGCTTCTTGGCGCTCCCCGCACCATGCAGGCGTTGAGCAGGGATCGCGTGCTCCCCCGCATTCTGGGGCGAGGGTACGGAAAGACGAACGATCCCCGGGTGGCAACGGTTGCGACGTTCCTGGTGGCGTTGGCGGCGATTCTACTCGGCGACCTGAACATGATCGCCCCGGTTCTTACGATGTTTTTTCTGACTACCTATGGGCTCATCAATCTTTCAGCCGGGCTGGAAGGGTTGATTGACAGTCCCTCGTGGCGGCCACAGTTCCGGGTTTCTCCGGTGATCTCGCTTGTCGGTGCGGCGGCCTGTTTTGCGACGATGTTCATGATCAATCCCGGCGCGACGTTCATAGCCGGCGCGGTCACGGCGGCCGTTTATTTGGTTGTGAAGCGGCGAAACCTGAACGCCCAATGGGGCGACATGCGCTACGGAGTTCTCATGTTGATGGCGCGTTTCGCGATCCGTCATCTTGCCCGCCGCGATCCTTCCGAGCGCACATGGCGGCCGAACATCCTTGTCTTGAGCGGCTCGCCGCAAACCCGCTGGTACCTGATCGAACTGGCGCACGCGATGGTTGGCTGCGCGAGTTGCATGACGGTGGCCGCGATTGTTTCCGCCAGGGAGTGGACCTCGGAGAAGATGCGCTCGCTGCACAAGAGCATCTCGGACTATCTGCTCAAGCGGGACGTCGCGGCCCTGGTTAAGATTATCCCGGAAGACGACATGCTCGATGGCGCCGAAGCACTGATCAAGGCGTATGGATTCGGGCCGATCATTCCCAACACCATCCTGATGGGCGAGACGGAACAGGCGGAAAGCGTCGAGCGATTTGCCGGGCTTATTCGGCTGGTGCATCGCATGGGGCGGAATCTCGTCATGGTTCGCGAAGTGGAGAATCCGCCGGAACTGCGGGCGGGCAGCACGATTGATATCTGGTGGCGCGGGCAACAGTCGAACATCGGGTTGGTCCTGTCTCTGGCTTACCTGCTGAAGCGGAGCAAGGGGTGGTCTGCGACGCGCATCAAGCTCAAGCGGATCATCGGTGACGAAAAAGAGCGCCAGGAAATCGAGCAATCGTTGGTGAAGTATATCAAGGAGCAGCGCCTGGATGTGGATCTTGATCTGGTGGTCCGCGAGCAGCGGGATGTCTTTGAGATCATCCACGAATCATCGCGCAGCGCGGCGCTGGTCTTCATAGGTCTGCGAGAACCGGGTCCGGAAGAAACGTCCGCGGACTACGGCGCATACTACCAACACCTCATTGCCGCCACCGAGGGGCTTCCGGTCGCGCTCGTCCTCGCCAGTCAGAAGGTGGACTACCAGCAGATCATCGGGCTGAGGTGAGGAAGAGCAGAGGAATGGAGTGTTGGAGTGGTGGGGTGATGGACAAACTCTTAATCGGATACCAGCGGGGATGAAGTGTGGTGGTCCGGCTTCAGCCGCCGTGGCCGCCCTGTTTTTCCAATGCCTGGAAAAAAGCCTTAAAAAGTTTCCAACCCGCCACAGCGGGGAAATGCTCGGAAAAAGCTCTTTTTCCGCTATGCTTGACACTCCGAAGCGGTTTGCTAGCATGTGCCGCTCGACATTCCACCCGGAACGTTTCTTGAAACAACAATAGAGGAGAAGGATTATGGCCAAGCAGGCAAAGAAGCAGTACGTGTTTTTCTACGGCTTCGGTAAGAAACATACCGAAGGCGACGCATCCATGAAGGCGGTTCTCGGCGGCAAGGGCGCGAACCTGGCCGAGATGGCGAACGCGGGGTTGCCCGTACCGCCCGGCATCACGATTTCCACCGAGGCGTGCGCCTATTACAGCAAGCACGGCCACGTTCATCCTCCGGGGATGTGGGATCAGGTCAAGGCCCAGCTCGGCAAGCTCGAGAAGCTGATGGGCAAGAAGCTCGGCGATCCGCGCGATCCCCTGCTCGTTTCCGTCCGCTCCGGCGCAGCGGTTTCGATGCCGGGCATGATGGACACGGTGCTCAACCTCGGTTTGACCGACCGTTCGATCCACGGTTTCATCAAGCAGACCGGCAACGAGCGCGCGGCATGGGATTGCTATCGCCGCTTCATTGACATGTTCGGCGACGTGGTGATGGGTCCGACGACGGGCCTCGAGCACCACGACTTCGAAGTCGAGATGCAGGCGTTGAAAGACAAGTACGGCGTGAAGCAGGACACCGACCTCACTGCCGAGCAGCTCAAGGAGCTGTGCGAAGTTTACGAGCGCGTTTACCTCAACAAGGTCAAGAAGCCCTTCCCGCAGGACCCGATGGAGCAGCTTCGCCTGTCCATCAACGCGGTATTCAACAGCTGGGACGGCGAGCGCGCGGTGAAGTACCGCCAGATCAACAAGATCTCGGGCCTGCTGGGCACGGCGGTGAATATCTGCACGATGGTGTTTGGCAACATGGGCGAAACGTCCGGCACGGGTGTGGCGTTCACGCGCGACGGCTCGACCGGCGCGGCGAAGCCGATGGGCGAATACCTGATCAACGCGCAGGGCGAAGACGTCGTGGCCGGCATCCGGACGCCGAAAGACCTGCACGACATGCCGAAAGAAAAGGATGCGATCTGGAAGAAGGCGTACAAAGACCTGAATGCGATCATGCAGAAGCTTGAGAAGCACTACAAGTATCCGCAGGACGTGGAATTCACGGTCGAGCGCGGCAAGCTTTGGATGCTGCAGACGCGCAACGCGAAACGCACCGGGCTGGCGGGCGTCCGCTGGGCGGTGGAAATGGCGACAGGCAAGGATACGAGCACCGGCGCGGCGTTGCCGAAGGTTTTGACACCGAAAGAGGCGATCAAGACGTTGTCCGGCGGCGACCTGGAACAGCTGCTATTCCCCATTTTCGACCTCGCGGCCGAGAAGAAGGCGGAAGTGGTGGCCACGGGTCTTCCCGCGGGTCCGGGCGCGGGCGTGGGCAAGATCGTGTTCTTTGCGAGCGACGCGGAAGACCTGGTGAAGAAGAACAAGGACGAGAAGGTCATTCTTGTTCGCCACGAAACAAGCCCCGAGGACGTCGGCGGCATGTGGGCCGCGCAGGGCATTCTGACCAGCACGGGCGGCATGACCTCGCACGCGGCGGTCGTCGCGCGCGGCTGGGGCAAGTGCTGCATCACCGGCGCCAGCGATCTGCATATTGATTACAAGAACCGCCAGATCAAGGTGGACGGAAAGGTTCTCAAGGAAGGCGACTGGATCAGCCTGAACGGCTCGAACGGCGTCGTTTACATGGGCCAGATTCCGACGCAGGCGAGCCCGGTTGTGCTGGGCGTGGTCGGCGGCAGTAAGGAAGCCCGCAAGCATCCGATCTACAAGATGTACAAGCAGGTTTCCGACTGGTCGGACGAGTACCGCAAGATGAAGGTCCGCACGAACGCGGACACGCCGAAGGACTCTGATGCCGCCCGCGCGTTCGGCGCGGAAGGTATCGGTCTGTGCCGCACTGAGCACATGTTCTTCGAAGGCGAGCGCATCTGGGCGGTGCGCGAGTTCATCCTGGCCGATACGACCGAGGCACGCAAGAAGGCGCTGGCGAAGCTGCTCCCGCTGCAACGCGGCGACTTCGAAGGCATCTTCACGGCGATGAACGGGCTGCCGGTTACGATCCGGCTGCTCGATCCGCCGCTGCATGAGTTCGTGCCGCACACCGAAAAGGATCAAGCTGAAATGGGCCGCCGTTTGGGCGTGTCCGTGGAGCATGTTCAGGCGCGGGTGAAGCAATTGCATGAGTTCAACCCGATGCTTGGCCATCGCGGCTGCCGGTTGTCGGTGACCTATCCAGAGCTTTGCGAAATGCAGGCGCAGGCGATCATCGAAGCGGCGTGCAACGTGGAGAAGAAGAAGATCAAGGTGCTACCGGAAATCATGGTGCCGCTGATCGGAACCAAGGCGGAGCTCGACTTCTGCACCGACATCATTCGTCGCGTGGCGGACGGCATCGTCAAGCAGCGCAAGGCCAAGGTGAAGTACATGGTCGGCACGATGATCGAGATCCCGCGCGCGGCGCTGACCGCGGACCGGATCGCGGAAACAGCCGAGTTCTTCAGCTTCGGCACCAACGACCTGACGCAGATGACGTTCGGCTTCAGCCGCGACGACATCGGCGTGTTCCTGCCGGACTACCTGGATCAGAAGATCCTTCCGGTGGACCCGTTCCAGACATTGGACGCGGAAGGCGTGGGCCAGCTCGTGGAGATGGGCGTGAAGAAGGGGCGCGATGCGCGGCCCGACCTCAAGTGCGGCATCTGCGGCGAGCATGGCGGCGATCCGGCCAGCGTGAAGTTCTGCTACAAGGTGGGGCTCAACTACGTGAGCTGCTCACCGTATCGTGTGCCGATCGCGCGGTTGGCCGCGGCGCAGGCTGCGTTGGGCTGATTCGCCAGGTAAAGTATAGAACATTGACTTGCGCGCTCCTTTACGGGAGCGCGCAAGTTGTTTTTGAGAACTGACGACAGGGCAGGCTCTGCCGCCGTCCTGCTGTTATGAGCAAGTTCCTCAGAGGCTTGCTTTCACCGATGCCTTTGGCAATTATGGGTGGAAAGGAGCACCCGATCCGCCTCGCATGGGGATACGGGCAGCAATGCCATGGCGATGGAACTCGAAGATCAAGGCATTAAGATCTACCTCCGGGAGATTGGGCAGACCGAACTGCTTACGGTGAAGCAGGAGGTGGAGCTTGCCAAAAAGATAAAGAAGGGCGACGAGGAAGCCCGGCAGTTGATGATCCGCGCCAACCTGCGCCTGGTCGTCAAGATCGCCTACGATTACGCCCGCTATGGGCTACCTCTGCTGGACCTGATTTCCGAGGGCAACATCGGCCTTATGAAGGCCGTTGAGCGCTTTGATCCAAAAAAGGGCGGGAAATTGAGTACCTATGCCGCATGGTGGATCAAGCAATCCATCAAGCGCGCGCTGGCCAACCAGAGCAAAACCATCCGTTTGCCCGCGCATCTTGTGGACAAGATAGCCAAAATGCGAAAGGTGCAGCGTCAGCTTACCCAGAAGAGCGGTCGCGAACCCACGAACGAAGAAGTGGCAAAGGTGTTAAAAGTGCCTGCCTCGACGGTTTCGCAATGGACGACGCTTTCACTCAAGCCCACTTCGCTGGACGCTCCTATTGGTGACGAAGACAGCGGAGAGTTCGGGGATATTATCGGCGATGACAAGGCGAAAACGCCCTTTGATGAGATTAACGACCGTCAGTTGCGCAAGGAGATCGAGGGACTGATTGACCGTCTCGACAAGAGGGAAAAGGAAATTTTAAAGTATCGTTACGGGCTGCGCGGAGTTAAGGCGGAGACGCTGGAGGTGGTGGGAAAACGGTTCCGGATCACCCGCGAGCGCGTACGGCAGATCCAGAACGCAGCCATCGTGCGCCTGCGCGAAATGCTGGAAGAGAACGATCAACCGAAAGCCAGGAAGGAAGAGTAGAAATGAGCGTGGAACGGCTGAAATCGGCGATTCGCGATGTCCCGGACTTTCCGAAGCAGGGCATTATATTCAAGGACATAACTCCTATTCTTTCCGATCCGAAGCTGTTCCGGTTGGCTGTCGAAACATTTGCGAACCGCCATCGCGGAAGCCGCATTGACAAGGTGTGTGTTGTCGAGGCGCGCGGCTTCATTTTCGGTTCGGCCGTGGCTTATGAGCTGGGCGCGGGCCTGATTCCGATCCGCAAGAAAGGTAAGCTCCCGTACCAGACCAACGAAGCGTCGTATGACCTCGAGTACGGAACAGCCACGCTGCAGGTTCACGTGGATGCCCTGGAGAAAGGGGCGCGGGTCTTGCTGATAGACGATCTCCTGGCAACAGGCGGAACGGCGGCCGCGTCGGCAGGACTGATCGAGGATTTGGGCGGAGAGATCGTTGAAATCCAATTCCTGATTGAGCTGGCGTTCCTCAAGGGCCGCGACAAACTAAAGAAGTACAATGTTTTTGCTCCTATTGTGTTCTGACGCAGCATTGTTCGAGTTAACGAGAGCCCCTGCCAGGGGTATTCATTAGGATAATATGCGCTTTCTTTTAAAGGAGTATTTCATCGTTTATGCGGGAACGAAACCGCATCGTTTTTATTGAATGTTTTGTTGACTTTTATAAAAAACCATGCTGGTATATGTTTAGTCTGTATTTGTAATCGTACGTTCAGGGAAGGGGTCATTCCATGAAAACACGAGTAGTCGTTGTTCTTCTGTCTGCACTTTTCATCCTTTCCGGCGCGCCGCCTGTATCCGGCATGGACGCGTTCATTACAATGCAAGACGGATACTTCTACGATTCGGCAACGGAGCAGCCCTGGGTGCCGCACGGGGTAGCCTACCAGACATGGAATCGTCCGCTGGGTGTCTGGCAGACGTTCGAGCAGATTGATTACGATCTGGACGAGATGGTGAAGATGGGCGCGAACAGTGTGCGCATTGACATCGTCTGGCAGCACGCGGAAGAGGACGGTCCGGGCCAGTTCAAGTGGGAAAACTACGATTACTTCATCAATGCCTGCGAGCAGCGCGGCCTTCGCATCTTCGCCCTGGTCGGCTACCAGTGGCCGCCGAACTGGTTCCCGGACGAGTGGTACACGATGCATCCGCCGGAATGGGATGGGGAAGGCATTTATCATCCGGAGCGCTGGCAGTCGGACATCATCAACTACGAGCATCCCGGCGCGCGCGCGGCATACGAGAGTTGGATCCAGGCCGTGTGCGGTCGGTACAAGGATTCCAAGGCGATCGTCGGCTGGATCGTGGGCAACGAGTATGGCTATCTCGGATTGTGGAGCGGGTTGCTGGACGGATACGATCCCGAGACGGAGCAGGCTTTTCGCGACTGGTGCGAAGCGAAATACGGAACGATCGAAGTAGCAAACGCGAAATGGGGAAGCGAATTCGAGGATTTTGACGAGGTCTATTTCCCCGACCAGTACCGGGCGTATGGAGTGGAAGGCGCGATCTGGGCCGACGCGGTTGCCTTCCGCGAGGATTCCATTGCCGATTTCACCGCGCTGAGCGCGGCTGCCGCGAAGAGCGTGAACACGAACCACCTGATTTCGTACTCCACGGTCGGCATGCAGTGGGGCGAAGAGGATTGGCGCTATCACGCGGAGCATCGCGGCAAGATCACGGCCGCGGCCGCGGCGCGCGGTGCGCCGATAGATTTCTTCAGCGTGAACAATTATCCATGGTCGGTGCTGGGACACGAATCGCAGCAGGGACACTGGGGGGTCACGTACACCAAGAAGGTGGCCAGCGTACCCGTGTTGTATTCGGAAACGGGCTTCACCAGTTCGGAAACGATGTGGCCGGGGATGGATGAATTCCGGCAGGGGCCGCTGATTCGCAACTCGCTGTGGGAGAGCCTGCAGGCGGGTGCGATCGGCACGCACGTATTCTCATGGCAGGACCGGCCGTGGATCACGGATCGCGAAAAAGGCTTCGGCGTGGTTTATGGAAATCGAGGCATCAAGCCCGCGTACTGGACGACGCGCGACACCTACAATCTGATGAAGCAGGTCGGGATCAGCGATTTGCTGGGCGGGTCCGAAGATCCCACGCCGAACATCGCGTTCCTCTGGACGCCGGCGAATCACTCCCAATACAACCGTTACGAATGCGAAATGCAGCAGATCGCAGGCGCGCTGGAGCGGTTGGGATTCGAACCGAACTTCATGGATTTGAACGAACTGGCGGCTGGCGGCTACACCAACTACGAGGTGGTGATTCTTCCGCGCAACATGCGGGTGGAAGACGAAGTGCCGGGATCGGGCAAGACCGTTCTCACGTTCCTTCTCGAAAACGTGATCGGAGCCGGTGTGCACGTGATGGCCACGGCGGATCTGCCCGGCATGCAGGATTTCAACGGACGGCCGAGGGCGGCGTTTGAGGACGAGGTGGATGCGTTGTTCGGCATTGATGTGAGCGACATTGGCGGTGAAGAGGCCCCGATGCGGCGGCGGCATTATGTAACGTGGTACTGGAACATGCTGCTGGTTGACTTCAACGAAAACTCGCCGATCAATGGCTATCATTACTGGCCGCAGGTCTGGAAATACAGCGACGAAGTCGAAGTGACGGACGGCACGCTGTGGGCGACGATGGAGCCGTTGCGTAACAAGGGTTTTGAACGCAATGAGGACGGCGACACCAATCTCACATACTGGGATGGTGCGTGGGGCGAAACGCATGTGCGAAGCGGCTGGGCGTGGGTATATAAAGGCAGCAACATGGTGCAAATGTGGGGCGACTCGGGAATGTACAATGACTTTCCCGTGGTCCCCTACGGACGCTACACGCACAGCGCGTATCTGCGCAACAATCCGGACGATCCGCTGCGCGGCGGCGCCTATGCGAGCGTGAGTCTCGAATGGATGGACGAAGAGGGTGAGGTTCTTTCGATTTCCGAGAGCGAGAGGCTGACCGCGCCGAACGACGATTGGGTGCGATACGTAGTGGATGATGTTGCGCCGGCGAATGTGTGGGACGCGCGGCGGGTCATACGCATCTTCACGAACGAGCCGCCGAATCTTTTGACCAATCCGGGTCTGTCGGGCTCCGGCGCTGCCCCTGACAGCTGGATCGCATGGGGAGACGGCAATCCAGCTCCCGACGCTGGAACGTATCGCACGGCGAGTCCGTCGTGGGCATTGTGGTGGGCCAGCGGCCTCTGGCAGCCCGTGACGACCGGCTTCATGCCCGGCGACACGGTGACGTTCGGCGGTTATCTGTACACGCCGGATTGGGATCGCCTGCGCAACGGCGACAAGTATGGCGTGATTCACCTGGAAGTTTACAGTAATTCCACGCTGCTGGCCACGTATGCGGCCACGCCACCCATATCGTCTGCCAGCCCGGAAAACGAATGGATTTACGTAGAAGGAACGCAGGCCCTGCCTGACGGCGCGAACAAGGTTCATTTTGTGGTTCGCTGCGACGGCAGCACGGGTGACGGCCGTTTTCTTGCCGATGATCTTTTTCTGACGTGCTCGCCCGGCGGTTCGGTCTATGTGGACAACAATCAGAAAGCGCCTGCTGTGGTGGTCAAAGACCATGGCACGGCGAAGGCGGCGATTTTCCTGTACTCGGCCGGCGACTTCAAGCCGGACGGGAACCTGACCGGCAAGCCGGACGAGCTGCCGTGGGAGTGGCGCTCCGACATCTTCGGCGCGGTGGTCCGCGACTACTTCGGAGTGACGGCGCCGATCCAGGTGACCGGCACGAATGCATATCTCTGCCTGGCGGATTACCGGACGCTGGCCGACGGCTCCACGCTCTGGCAGGTGAAGAACTACATGTACGACACGAACTTCCCCGCGAGCGGATTGGATCCGATCGGCGGCGGAGCGCCGCATACCTTCACCATCAGCAGCCCGATGTTCAACGGCAAGACCGTGCGCGCATTCCGGCAGGCGCGGATCATCGAGAAGGAGTCCGATGGCACGATCCAGCTCACGCTGGAGCCGGACGGCATGGAGATGCTGCACGTGTACACGCCGGTTGAGGGCGACATGGTGCTGCAGATCGGCGATGCGCCCGCGACGATCCGTCCGTTCGGCGACAAGACCTTCACGGTGGTCATTCAGTACGACACGCAGGACCTCGGCGAATTGACATTCCACGTCGTGTTGAGATCGGCGGACGGCGAAATCATTCTCGAAGCCCAGCAGTTTGTTGCTTCGGGCAGCGGAAGCCAGGTGCTCGACTTCTTCATACCCGACCCGGACCTGTTGGATCCCGACCTGCTTTCGTCTCTCGATGGCGGAGCGTGGGAATTTGCCGTGTGGGCTGAGGACGAGGAAGAGAATCCGGTAACGGAACCCATCGTGTATGAAACACGGCTGGTCTGGGGCATCAAGCCGGACGAAGTTCCGGAAACGCTGGTCAAGGGTGAGGCCGTTGAGCTCAATGTCGAGTGGCAGGATCTGTATGAGCAGTTGCCGTGGCAGAACACGCCGATGACCCGGGCGGACGCGTTCCCGGATCGCGTGGCGCTTTACCGTTCGCTCAAGACCGAGGCGCAATACCCGGGGCATCTCGACAAGGTTAATCACGTGGCAGACTGGCTGGAGAGCATGGGGTATGAGCCGGGCAACCGGCAGGCGGTCGCGTTCGACAACGTAATGGTGGCGCTGATTACCGATTCGACCAACGGCCCGGCCGGGCCGGTGCAGGTGTTCTTTGACAACATGGAATCGGGTACCAACGGGTGGACCGCGAGTGGGCTGTGGCATCTCGACGAACAGAAGGCGTACAGCGTGTCGAATGGGTGGGCCTACAACAGCGGATCGCACTACAATACCGGCGCGCGCAACAGCGGCGCGTTGATGACGCCGCAGATTGATCTCAGCGGCGGCGTGTCGGCGAGCCTCCGCTTCCGCAGTTGGTACGAAACGGAAGACACTGGCACCACTTGGGATCGCAAGCTGGTGCAGGTATCCACCGACGGCGAAAACTGGACAACGGTCGCCCAAATATCCGGACAGAACAAGGAATGGACGGTTCAGGCCGTTGATCTCAAAGCCTATGCGGGTCAACAGGTTTACATCCGTTTCTTCTTTGACACGATGGATGCCGTTCTGAACCAGTTCCAGGGCTGGTTCCTTGACGACGTGTCGGTGACGGTACTGCCTGCCGGAGATCCGGTCGTGCTGTTCGAAGACGACATGGAAGAAACAACTAACTGGGTTGGTGGTGGGCTTTGGCACCTTTCCGAAACCCGTGCGGCAAGCGGCGCGGAAAGCTGGGCGTATAACAACAGCCAAACCAACTATAACACCGGGGCCCGCAACAACGGGGCGCTGGTTTCCCGGTGGATTGATCTTTCGGACGTGGATACCGCGCAGCTTTCGTTCAAGAGCTGGTACCGGACCGAGGACGCCGGCACGGCATGGGATCGCAAGCTGGTGCAGATCAGCGCGGACGGCATCAACTGGACGCCGCTCATCCAGATATCCGGCCTGCCGATGCAGGAATGGACGACACAGGATGTGGACATCTCCGCCTTCGCGGGCCAGCAGATTCAACTCCGGTTCTTTTTTGACACGATTGACGGAATCCAGAATGCCTTTGAAGGATGGTATGTGGATGACGTTTCGATCACCACGTTCGAGGGACTGGAGCTTGGGACGAAAGTCTTCTGCGACGAGGTCGAAGCGGGCACGAACGATTGGATCGCTGCCGGAATGTGGCATGTTGCAGGCGACCGGTACTCCAGCGAGACAAACGCGTGGGCCTACAACAACGGGGTCAATTACAACAGCGGCGCACGAAACAGCGGCGCGTTGATCTCGCCGTGGATTGACCTGACGGCCGCGCTGGAAGCGAAGCTCACCTTCCGCAGTTGGTACGAGACCGAGGATTCAGGCACGGCGTGGGATCGCAAGCTCATTCACGTGAGTGTGGACGGGATCAACTGGATCCAGGCGCACCAGGTGTCCGGCGCGATGCGGGAATGGACGACGCAGACGGTGGATCTGAGCGCCTTCGCGGGCGAACGGGTCCGCGTGCGGTTCTTCTTCGACACAATTGACGGCATTATGAACAACTTCGCGGGCTGGTACGTGGACGATGTCTGCGTCCAGGTCGTGAACTCCGGCGTGCTGTTCCACGACAACTTCGATGATCCGGAGGCGCCGGCGTGGACACGCGTGGCGGGCTCGGCGAACTGGCAGGTGCAAGAGAATGCACTGCACGCGTGGCGCATCGGCAACAGCGATAACATGTTGATCGCGGGCGAGGCGGAATGGAGCGATTACGACGTCAGCGCGGACATCCTGTACACAAAACAGGGCCCGTATTTCAACGACGCCGAAATCTACGTTCGGTATCAGAATCGCGACAACTTCGTGAAGGTCGGCATCCGCAACGCCAACGGATTCTGGCGCCTGAAGTACACGGTGCGGGCCGACACCAACATCGTGGATCAGGGCTGGCTCTACGAGTTCACCAAGGAAACGCGGCCGGTTGAAAACGTCTGGTACAACCTGCGCGTTCGCTGCGAGGGCGAGCAGTACACCGTCTTCTTCGATGGGGAAGAGATTGGGTCTTTCACGGCCACCAACTACCTGGCCGGCAAGGTCGGCATCGGTTCGATGGCGGATCAGCTCGGCATTTGGGAGCCGGTGAAGGGCTACTTCTTCGTGGATGATGATGAGTACAGCTTCTGGTCGCCCGAGGGCCAGGCTCAGACCAGCGGGCATCCGCTGAACCTCGACTGGGGCTTCCTGGATGCGTTCTATCCTACGCTGATCCTGCCGGGCACATACGTGATGAACGACACAGAAGCCTCGAATGTGGTCATATGGCTCAACAGCGGGCTGCGCAACCTGATCGCCACGGATGGCGGCATCGCGATGAAAGACGAGACGGGCGCGGCGAAGCCGGGCCGTGTCGAGGCGATCTTCGGCGTCGCGCCGGCGCTCACATCGCTGGCCGACGTCGAGCGCGTCACGATCGGAACGTCGGATCATTACATCACGATGGACTACGCGGAGGGCACGGAGCTGGAAGCGGAGGGCGGCGCGGCGGCGTGGACTACACTGACCACCGGCCGCGCGTTGGGTACGGCGGATGACGGTTCCACGGCCATCCCGGCGCTGATCGCCAACGTGAATCGCGATGATCCGGAAGTGCCGAAGAAGGTCTTCACGTTCAACTTCGGCGTGGACAGCGGCAACCAGTTGACGGGCGAGTTCAGCCAGCTTGCGCAGCGCGTGTTCGAATGGGCGCGCGGGCAGGCGTACCGCGTTCGTATTGAACTGAAGTACGACATGTTTGCCGACAATCCGGATCTGGATCCTACGCTGATGACATGGATTGAGTGGGTGCTTGGCGGGACCGGCGCGGAGTCGCTGCAACTCGCGATTCCTGAAACAGGAATCATGACTGGAACGAATCTCTACTGGGCTATGTACATCTACCCGTGGGATTCAGATGATCCGTGGCTGGATCATGCCGGCTTCTACACCTCGCAGAACGACGGGGATGGTTTGTACAGCACGCTGGAAGGGATCGGGCTGCAGATTCTCGGCGGCGCGGACAAGGTGTTCGGCGGACGCCCGTGGGATGTGTGGATGGGATATGACACGCTGGGCGAGCCGATGGTGCTGACTTACGGGCTCAAGGAAAAAGGAACGCTGCGCGACACCGACGACTTCGATGATGAAGATTATGACGGGTGGACCGAAACGTCGCACGCGAACATCGAGTGGGCCGCGACAACCGCGAGCGTTCTGCGCGCGGACCTGGTCAGCGACGGCGGCACGTCGTACCTGTTGAGGGACGGGTTGGATGTCGCGGACCGCAACATTACCATCGAATACAACGTGAAGTTCGGCTACATGACCGACAGCGGCGGCATTCTGTATCGTGGCGTGCCGCTCTTCATTACCCGGTCGGGCATCGGATGGGGCGGCGAATGGCTCGACACCACGCCAAATTATGCCGGGTCGTGGCATGCGGTCCGGGTGAATATCCGCGACGGAGATCCGTACCCGATGGTGGATGTCTTTGTGAACGGCGAGACCCGGTTGCTGGCGCAGTCGTTGAACAGCGACGATTGGATCAACGACACGATCGGCATCCTGAGTCCGACCAGTTACTGGTACGGCACAAGCAGCTACACCGAGTGGGACAACTTCCGCGTCGAGGATGAGCATTATGCGTTCGCGACGGAAACGGTGACCGGCGTGTACATGCCGACCAGCGACGTGCCGCGGTTCCTGCCGTTCGTGCCGAACTTCGATCCGGACATGCTGGAGTTTGAGAGCACCACGCTGGGCGGAAGCTACGAGTGGTTTGCTTACTTCAGGGGATTGAACGAGCACAGCGAAAACAATGTAGCGGTGCATTTTGCCCCGCGGCTCATGGTGGAAGACGAGAACTTCCCGGTCAACATGGAAGCGGGCGATGAAGTGAGCGTGCCCGTGGAGTGGGAAGAACTTCCGCAGATTCCGATGCTGCTCACACTCAAGCTCGTGGAAATCTACAGCGGAATTGAGTATGCCGTGACTAATCACCTGCTTTCGCAGGCGGCGGGCTCGGCCTACTTCGACATCAAGGTTCCGACCAACGCGCCGACCGCGGAAACCTATCTGTGGGCGTCATACGTATCCGAAACGAACGCAGCCAATCCGCTGGATGAGCGCCTGGGCCTTGACGATACGTTCCGGTTCGACACGCTCGGTCAGCCGGTGGGGCCGGAAACGCAGGTGACGGTGACGAACGTCGCTGCTCCGAAGGACCATGTTGTAATATACAGTGACGAAGGGTTCCTGGCCGGATGCTCACTGCTCACATGGGACAGCTACAGGGGTTGGGGCGTCGGCAGCGCCGAGGCCATCTTCGACGCTCTTTTCACCGGTGTGGCTGATATTCCCGAGGAAGATGAATGCTTCCTTACGGCGACGGACTACAGCAATACGTATGCCGGATGGGGGCTTTCACACTCAACGAGCGTTGACTTGTCGGATTACAGCAATCTTGTGTTCTGGGTGAAAACTCCCGCGAACCTCAATGTCGGCGTTGAGAGCGCAGGGGTAAATCGAGAGGTCGCGATCAGCAGTTATGGATGGGATTCGACGGACACGTGGCAGGAAATCACTATTCCAAAGAGCGCGTTTTCGTCCGTTAATTGGGCGCAGGTAAAAGTGCCGTTCAAGGCGACCCTCGGAACGATCGGCAAAACCTCTCATGTGGATTACATACGTTGGGAGAAGGACGAATGAAAACAATCAACAAGCGACATGAAACACTGATCGGCCTGTGCCTTCTCGTGGCCATTGCGTCGTCCGGCTTTGCCGATGCCGATCTTGGCATCACAAAGACGGCGAATCCAGATCCCGTGCGCGTGGGCAACCTTCTCACATATCATATTGCCGTGACGAACCGGGGTCCTGATGCGGCTGTGAACGTAATCGTGACGGATATCCTCTCCGACGACGTAACGTTCGAATCCTGCGCGGTCAGCCTGGGGACGTGGTCGAACGACGGCAATACCGTGTTTGCCAATCTTGGCAACTTGGCCATGGGCGCGACGGCGGCGGTCACGATCGTATGCACACCGGCGCGTGACGGTGTGATAACAAATGAATACAGCGTCTGGGCGGAGAATTATTCGGGCGGAAGGCCGGATGTTCTGACAACGGTTGTCCTTGCGGCCAACCGGGCTCCTGAAATCGTCTTGCCCGGCCCCCATATCGTGCCGGTCGGTTCCGTGACCAGTTTCGTGGTCAGCGCGAGCGATGCGGATCATGACGAGGTGCTTCTGAACAACACGGAAGCGCCAGCGGGGGCCGCCTTCGACGGCGAGACCTTCTCGTGGACGGCGACCTCGGCCTTCTGGAACACGACAAACTGGATCACGTTTGTGGCGAACGATCAGCAGGGCGAAGAAAACAGCATCGTGACCAATCGCACGCAGCTGATCGTGCCGGCGGACAGTGATAGCGACGGCCTGCCGGACAACTGGGAATGGAATTATTTCGAGACGCTCGAATACGGGCCGGAAGATGATGTGGACGAAGACGGAATGAGCAACGGGCAGCATCTCATTTCGGGGACGAACCCGAACGACGACACGTCCGTGTTCAAAGCCGAGTCCATCGGAAACGATGGCGCGGGACATCATATTGTGGTCAAAACGGTTCTGGATCGGCGATACACGATCTATTTCACTGACCATAAGCTCTCCAACGGCGTTCCGTGGAGCGCGTTTTCCGACCCGGACGTGGGCGTGTTTGTGGAAACCCGGGAGCCGCCGACCACGCACACATTCACGGACGATGAAGGCGCTGACACGACGGGTGGCGCTCCAGTCAACGGCAAGCGCTTTTACCGGCTCAAAGTCGAGTGGCCGTAAAACAGGCCTTGCGGCCGCCCCGACCAGAGTCGAGGCGGCCGTGCCGTTTTTCTTCAGAACGCGTATTGCGCACTGACGACCACCCCGTCGCCAAGGCCGACCCGGCTGGTGGAATCCTTGTCCCCGGCGTTCACATACGCGCCGATCAGGGTCAGGTTCTCGTTGACGAACCACGCCAGGTGAAGATTCCAGTAATTGGCGTTTTTGAACTCGTCGAATTGCGACCCCTGCTTGAACTCGTATCCGAGCGCGAGGTTCGGGAGCGGCAGGACGTCCACGTTCAGAAACCCCGTGAGCTTGCGCTCGTCATTGAACCCGAAGACGCCCGTCACCTGTTCACGACTGGATAGCAGGCCGCCGGACAGAAGTACCGGTCTCGGCAATTCGGTGATCAGCTTCGTGGCGACGCCGTAGAAGTCAACGCCGCTGTCATCGCTGCCCTCCGCGACGTTCGATGCCGTCTTCCAGACGGCACCGACCGATACGGCAGGTACGAATTTCCTGTCACCGAAGTTTTCGGGGACAAGAAGCAGCTTGGTTCCGATATTCGACTTCTGAATGTTTTCGCCGCTTGGCGCGATGAGTTCATAACCATAGGATACCTCGACGCGATTCAGCAGCGTCGCGGCCGCGCCGATAGCGGTCCAATCCACCTCGGCTTGACCCAGGTGGACATACCACCCGCCGAACTGCGGATTGCTGATCACGCTATCCGAATTCGGATCCTGATTCTGTCCCGCCGGATAGGCGAGCGGGTTGAACGCCGCGCCTCCAACGCCCTGCAGGTTGTTGAACGGAACTCCGGCAAGCGCCGGAATCGCAGAACTTGCAACCGTAACGACCATCGCCACGCGAAACGCTTTCCACAACGTACTCTTCATTTTCTTCTCCATTATTTTCGATTGTTCTAAGACACAAAAAAACCACCGGGAACTTTTCCACGGTGGAGGCTCACTGCATAAACACACTCAAAGGATCACGGTATCAGCATGCACACCTCCCCGCGGAATGGATGATCAAACAACAGCACGCCGCCACGCTGGCATTTGCCGCCGGGCCGCCGTCGTCGCGCAAGATCGCCTGAAGTTTCATCCTCATCGTTCTAATAGTACTAAATCTAGATAGAAATAATAGACTATATATAAACCACCGCCTGTAAAGCACTTTGTTTCAGTATTTGCGGGAACGAAACCGCCTTAAAAACCCCAATAAATGCAGGATTGACAATTTGTAATATATGTAATGTAATACACCTAGGATGTAATATTTGGTTGTCCTGTTAGATGCGTCCTTTGGCTTCAGCCGGGGTCGTCCGACGAAAGGGGATAGTCATGAAGAATCAGTTCGTACGCATTCTTCTTCTGTCTGCATTGTTTCTCACCGCCGTTTCCGCAATTGGTGGCATGCAGGCGTTCATTACCATGGAAGACGGATACTTCTTCGATCCGGCTTCGGGGAAGCCGTGGGTTCCGCACGGAATCGCTTACCAGACATGGAATCGTCCGCTGGGCGTCTGGCAGACATTCGAGCAGATTGATTACGATCTCGATGAAATCGTGAAGATGGGCGCGAACAGCGTGCGCATTGACATCGTCTGGCAGCACGCGGAAGAGGACGGTCCGGGCCAGTTCAAGTGGGAAAACTACGATTACTTCATCAATGCCTGCGAGCAGCGCGGCCTTCGCATCTTTGCCTTGGTCGGCTACCAGTGGCCGCCGAACTGGTTCCCGGACGAGTGGTACACGATGCATCCGCCGGAATATGACTCAGAAGGAATCTATCACCCGGAGCGCTGGCAGTCGGACATCATCAATTTTGAGCATCCCGGCGCGCGCGCGGCATACGAAAGTTGGATCCAGGCGGTGTGCGGCCGGTACAAGGATTCCAAGGCGATCGTCGGCTGGATCGTGGGCAACGAGTACGGCTATCTGGGGCTGTGGAGCGGACTGCTGGACGGATACGATCCCGAGACGGAACAGGCGTTCCGCAATTGGTGCCAGGCAAAATACGGGACGATCGCGGCGGCGAACACGGCGTGGGGCTCGGGATTCACGAACTACAATGAAGTCGTGTTTCCCGATCAGTATCGCGCCTACGGCGTCGAAGGGGCTGTGTGGGCCGATGCCGTGCAGTTCCGCGAGGATTCCATTGCCGACTTCACCGCGCTCAGCGCGGCTGCCGCGAAGAGCGTGAACACGAACCACCTGATTTCCTATTCCACGGTGGGCATGCAGTGGGGCGAGGAAGATTGGCGCTATCACGCGGAAGACCGGGGCAAGATCACGGCGTATGCGGCGGCGCGCGGGGCTCCGATTGATTTCTTCAGCGTCAACAACTACCCGTGGTCAGTGCTGGGACACGAATCGCAGCAGGGCCATTGGGGTGTCACGTACACCAAGAAAGTGGCGGGCGTGCCGGTGCTCTACACCGAGACGGGTTTTACCAGCTCGGAAACGATGTGGCCGGGGATGGACGAATTCCGGCAGGGACCGTTGATCCGCAATTCCCTGTGGGAATCGCTGCAGGCGGGCGCGATCGGAACGCACATCTTTTCGTGGATGGACCGGCCATATATTACCGATCGCGAAAAAGGCTTCGGCATTGTGTATGCCAACCGCGTGATCAAGCCTTCGTACTGGGTTTCCCGCAACACGTTCAACCTGATGAAGCAGGTGGGCATCAATGAACTGCTCTCCGGCTCCACGGATCCGAAACCGAACATCGCGTTCCTCTGGACCGAAGCGAACGATTCGCAATACAACCGTTACGAGTGCGAAATGCAGCAGATCGCGGGCGCGCTGGAGCGGCATGGTTTCGAGCCGAATTTCATGGATTTGAACGAACTCGCGGCAGGCGGCTACACCAACTACAAGGTGGTGATTCTTCCCCGCAACATGCGCGTGGAGGCCCGCGTCCCGGGCTACACCAACAGCGTGCTTAATTTCCTGCTCAAGCGAGTGATTCCTGACGGGGTGCATGTCATGGCCACCGCCGACCTGCCGGGTCAGCAGGACTTCAACGGGAAGCCGCGATCCGAAGCGCTCACCGAGTTGAATCAATTGTTCGGCATAGATGCGAGCAACCCCGGCGGCTACGAGATGCCCCAACGCCGGCGCGAGTATGTATCCTGGTTCTGGGAAATGGCACTCGTGGATTTCAACGCGAACTCGCCGATCAACGGCTATCATTACTGGCCGCAGGTGTGGAAGTACAGTGACGAGATCAAGGTCACCGACGGAACCGTCTGGGCGACGATGGACACGCTGCGCAACAAGGGGTTCGAGGACAGCGACACGACGGTGGCGCGCTGGAAAGGCACATGGGGTGATGTGCATATCCGCAGCGGATGGGGCTGGGCTTTCGACGGAAACAACATGGTCCAGATGTGGGGCGATTCGGGGATGTACAAGGACTTCCCGGCTGTTCCTTTCGGTCGGTACACGCACGGTGCGTATCTGCGCAGCAATAGCGACGACGCGCTTCGTAATGGCAAGGAAGCGTGGGCGGAGATCGAGTGGTATGACCAGAACGGCGAACTGCTCGGGGTCTCGCAAAGCGCCAAGCTGACCAATGCCACGCCGGGCAACAGCTGGGTTCGCTACCAGGTGGATGCGATTGCGCCCGCCGATGCGTATACCGGGCGCAGGATCACGAGGATCAAGGGCCCCGGCGATGGAGCGGTTTACGTGGATGACTATCATCGCGCGCCCGCCGTGGTCGTGAAGAATCACGGCACGGCAAAGGCCGGCATTTTCCTCTATTCCGCGGGCGATATGAAGCCGGACGGGAATCTTGACGGCGACCCGGATCCGTATGCATGGAAGTGGCGTTACGACACGTTCGGCGCCATGGTTCGCGATTATTTCGGCGTGCAGCCGCCGCTGCAGGTGCTTGGCACG
>Ga0334884_1002185_pt1 | contig 25934 bp, 15 predicted proteins | sample GraSluR1_MG_7_FD_207215 | JGI IMG/M metagenome (GOLD analysis project Ga0334884, IMG submission 207215) | Sludge microbial communities from methane-producing bioreactor in Wageningen University, Netherlands - Granular Sludge_12_05 R1 | ecosystem: Engineered > Bioreactor > Anaerobic >...
CTTCTATTCGACCCAATGCAGATAAATTCAACGCACGGTAATAATGAATGCGAGGCGCCGTTAAGCAATCTTGGGAGAGTTTATCCAGTAAAGCCAACGATTCTTCATACTTGTGGTTCTGATATGCCTGAATCGATTCATTATATCGTTGTTTCAACAGCAGTATAGACATTCATGCATTTCCTTAGAAAACGCGGTTTCGAATCTGGTTGGTATGTAGTGTACCATATACAGGAAAAATATTATCTGTGATGCATGTTTTTCCCATGAATCATGTTAACGCCCAATGAAAGATTGTACAATGAATCAGGGTTGTATTGGAAGATAACCCATTGAGCGTATAATTGCAACGTACTTTAAAGAAATTCATTCTGAATCCGAAAAGTTCATTATTGTATGTACGCTATCCGTTGCGCTTTATCATATCAGGACGTAGCTTGGGTGCTGCTTGGTTATTTCTGATTCGATTTGATATATGGTTACTTTAGAATATGCAATAGAAGCCTATAAAATTTGCTTATTGAAGGAAATGATTATGTCTGATCAAAAACATTCCACCAATGCAATGGAAAACGATGATACCAGTCACCAGCGCATTGGTGAATTATTAATTAATGAAGGGTTGATTAACCAAGAGCAATTGGCTGAGGCTCTGGAGAAGCAAAAGCATAGTGGTGGCAAAACGTTTGAGATTCTGCTGCGTCTCGGACATCTTGATAAAGATAAACTTCATACCATGCTTTCGAAACAACCAGGCGTCGCATCCATTGATCTTTCCCGAATGAACTTGGACAAAGACATAATCAAGTTGATTCCGCACGAAATGGCACTGGAGCAACTTGTTTTACCGATTGATCGTTTAGGAAAGTTGTTGACTGTCGCAATGGCGTGTCCCCTGGACACCCACACCATTCGACAAATCGAATCGATGAGTGGTTTGCGTGTGAAGGCTATGTTATGTCGTTTAGACGATATCGTTGTGGCTGTGGAAAGTCTTTACAGACAACGCGAATCGCAGGAAATGTCTATTGAATCTCTTGGTATTGCAGTTTCTGATGCCAGAACCCAAACCCGTACCGCTATAAAAGATAAAGTAGATGCATTTGATTTTAAAGTACCCGAATCTATTGCCAGAAACCTGATCGATGCTGCTGCGGATGCCAGAGTTTCTCTTGATAAATTGAGTGGAATGTTGGAAGTTGATCCGGTCACCTTGTTCCAGGTGCTGGATGTCGTAAATTCCCCAATGTTTGGTATGACCGCCAATATTGATACTTCTGCCAAAGCTATGGTGGTATTAAACAAAAAGGGTGTTTCTTCCTTGTTTCGCATACACATTGAAAATAATGCAACGCTGAAACAGGAGTGGTCGCTGTTGTCTGAGCAAGCGGTTCGTTGTGGTGCTGTTGCATCTTCTCTGGTGGAAGATTTGGGTATTGCCGCGCATAAAAATGAAGTACGTTGTGCCGGAATTTTGTGTTGGTTGGGCCGTTTTGCTTTAATGGAGCTGGCCTATCCCAAGTATAAATTTATTAATCATGATTTAATCGGTGTGGCATTGTGTGAGGAAGAAAGAAAACTATTTGATGTGACGCATTCAGAAGTTGGTGAAATGTTGATTCAGCGTGCGGGATTATGTGATCGTCTGGCCAATGTAGTGCGTTTTTATACCAGTCCTGGTGAGGCAGAGAGCCAAAATGAATTACTGGCTATGCTGTCCAACATTGGAGCGCATGCGGCTGTTTGGAAGGACACACACAATGAAGCAGGGCTGGCCGCTTGTAATGAGTACATGAAAACTTTGGGAATTAATCATGAAGATGTCAAGAAAGCTTTGCTTATTGCTGAAAAAACAGAAAAAACATTGCTTAAGTAGTTTTTGAATTCACTAAAATAAAAATTGTAGATGTGTCAGAACTAAAAAAAGGGAGCATAAACGATAAAATGTCTTTGGACTCTGTATATGCGTTTTTGGATCACGTAAAAAATAATAACCTGCTACAAAAAGAGATCGCATCATTACGTGGTGGGAATTCTGTGGATATACTGCTCATGATGGCCCGGGAAGTTGGTTACGATTTTTCTCGAGATGAATACCATCAAGTGATTCTGGAATTGGCTGAAGGGGAATTGTCTGATGAATCCATACATAGAACTGCACAGGCTATGGGTATGGAGACGGATAAGATGCAGTAGTTTTCTTTTGCCTGGTCTAGTAAATGAAATATTTTACTTGTTACGCCTCTCAGCTTCCTCAAAATAACGAATCATCAGGGGAGGACATCCATCGCAACCATGTTTTTTGTTGGGTATTGTGTCATTTGGTACTGTGTGTGGTAAATCGGGGTCTTTCAATACTTTTCGCATTTCATCTTCCAACACAGTACCCAACCGGTATTTATCCTGGCCTTCCACTAATCCGCAGGTATATATGACACCGGCTGCATTTACGAAAACCATATTTCCAGGTTTTGTACATAAGGAGTCTTCCTCATGATGATGGTTGTCGTTCGGGACACATAATTTGAAGCCCAGATTCTCCAATTCACAAGCTTTGTCTTTTGCAGAATCACTTACCATCACCCGTGTCAATTCCGGGTTTAACTTTTTTATTTCTTCCAACTCTTCCTGGAGTAGTCCAGGAGCATTTGTCTGTAAGCCAACAATTATTCCATAGGTATCTTGAGCCCAACGGCACATTTCCCAAATTTCTGGATTTTGGGTAAAATTGCCGGATTTGACACCCACCACAAACCAGTTTACTCCCAATGAAGCAGCTTCATCTATTACATTGAGCCATTGTTCAAGAGTCAATTGCTGCGTATCGGCAGGTTGGTTTTCTGTGCGTGCAATTCCAGCTTCCGTAACAAAAACCCAGAGATATATAAATTTGTCGTCCGATGCCATTTTGGCATTACGCTCGCAAGAATTGTGAACTTCTCTTTGAATTCGTTTAGGCAAGGCATACAATTGTGCCTGAGGGTTTTTTTCAATATTTTTTGTGCTATAAAATTGTTTTATTTTACCCACGATGCAGCTATCTCCCAACTTGAATCCGTAAAATCACCGAATTGTATAAAATCACGACAAAAAATACAAGCTAATTTCAAATTGTTTTAGATTATTAAGCTATTGGATGCATAATATGATTACAACTGCTGACATGTATTTTTAATATTATAATGTCTATCAACATGCGCAGCATTACGAAGCAATCTCTATTGTCACTTTAACTTCATATTATTATAAACTTTTTATAATGCTGATTCATTCCATAAGGATTGAACTTTTCGTGTATTTTATTTAATCATAGATAGTAAATTCCAGCATATTTACCAATATAAACCATAATTAATATAAAAACACGATCAAAAAACTTTTTTAATAAAAATTAAAGCAATACTAGAAATGTTGCCCCAGTCGGCTGATAATTGTATTCAGATTAGGACTCGACAACGTTTTTTCGAAATGAATTGTCTATATTTGTCAGAACGAAAACATCATTTTCAAGTGAACATACCAGATGCTGGATTACGTGCTACGCATCAAGTTGTTGAATGCTTGTATAAATGTTATACTTTCAAAAGTAGGTATCTTAAAAAAGATCGCCATTAAAAAATCTCTTGTACTTCTGTGTATCAAGATAGCAAGAACCGGTCGGAAATTTAAGCCATTCTTTTTCCCTGCGGTGTTCGCCAAGGCATTAAAGCGCCAAACCTTTCATATTGAACCGGGTGTTCAATATTTGTGTAGTATACGACAGGCCTCCTCAGCAGTGGAAGTCGGATGACTACCGTGAGAATGCCCACCCTTTTTAGGGAAAGGTTCATGCGCTTTCTACGACGCCTGACGGCACATGCGGGGATTTTTGTGTGTTCAGTAAAATTGCAGTACTTACAGTTTGTTTTACCCATTGGTTTTTTTAGATGATTTTCGCTTCATTAGAATCTGGTAATGAATCAAAAACGCCCCATCGTATTTGTAATGCTTTGTGCATCATTGGATTGTTGTTGTTCATAGCCTGTTTTATTCTGAATCTGCTACTGCGTTTTGAGGCTCAATTGTATGTGCCCTTGAATTTCAGTGAGGACATGGCTGTTCGACCCGCATCACAAGATGATTCGATATTGCCTGCCTTAACACCACATTACGAAAATGTTATGCCGGATAATATCAAATTCAACATTGGTGAACAGGTTGGTAATTATTATCGTACTATGCCGTATGATGTTGTGCAATTGCCTTTCAGATTGCGCTTGAAGCATGTTGAACTGATTGAGAAGTCTGAAACGGTTTACAGTTTGGCTACCAGGCCTCTCGGCACGGGCTCTCTTCTACAGGCCGAAGCAGAAAATGACATGAAAGCTACGATCCCTATCCAGCATCAGGATGTGTTTATGCTGTGGGACAGACGCTGGACGGTCCAAGAATTACGACCTTGGGTTGGACTTCTCCATAATCCAGGCGGACCGCCAATGGCCAATGTTTCTATTTCCATTGAAGACACAAACTGGGAAAATATTTTTCTGCATGAAAATACCTGGGTGATTGGAAATGGGCCAACAGCGTTAAAATTTGCCTGGTTCAATTCGGAAGCGGTTGCCCGATCTGCATTTCCGGATTCAATTCCAGGGCCAGAGTCTGGCAGATGGGGGGTTCATGATGGTGCTGGGATACACTGGTTTCAATCTTTTGTACCGGGAACAGGAGTAACTTTATCTGACAGTACGGATATTGTATTGGTTCACTTTGATGCAACGCACGAAAGCCATATATATAAAGGTCCATTAATTCTGGTTGAGGTACGTCAAGCAGAATCGGTTTACAACTGTTTGGTGACACCAGAGGGTATACTCGGTTTCAATAATGCTGAAGACAAAAATGATACGGATATCCAATTACCCCAAATATTTATGGAATACCCGGGCAGCAATGCTTATGTTGTTTATGTTCATGCCTGGCGAGATGCATCAGCCTTGATTAAAGTTTTTCATGATGGAGACGCATTACCAGTCTTTCAGTTGGATGAACAAGAATCCAGGTTCGTCGCACAAGAAGGACAGCAAATAGGGGTGCAAATAGAGCAAGTTTACGGAAATGCATTGCCGGTTGACGCGGCTGAAGGTGTGCTATGGGAAGTGGTACTGGAATGCAATGATTCACTGTATCGGCTTCGTGAGGGCGACTGGGTTATGTTGGGCGATGGACATGCACAATTTATACTGGAAAAAACACCTGCATTAACACGACAAACGTTTCTGGTATATGTGCCAGGAAAAGATAGATTCCACGAAATAACATTGTCACCTGGCAAGTCTGTCCTGTACGCTGGTTGGTGTTTTACGCAGGCGCCCTGGCATGAGGAACCAATGGATTCGGCAGTTCTCTTGGTTGAAAGACGCCCATTGGGGCCATTTTGGATCAAAGCAGTGGTTTTGCTATTATCCGGTTTCATTGGAAAGTGCTTTTTATGGTATGGTGCATTGCGTAAAATAAAACCATCACAACAAAATTTTGTACCTGATTAATTACAGCACGTTCTATTAAATGCAGCTCGGAAATATTCTTGGAGATTGCGATGGCAGGGAATACCCCTTCTGAAGATGAACAACTAAGCGAAAATCCTGAGTCGATTACACCGACAGATGAGGATTCAAAATCGTTTAGTCATAGAGATGATAATATAACCGGAAGCATGGAAATACTGCCGGACGACGCTGTCTTGACACCGAAGCCTCCCTTACAAGAACTGGGTGATCAGGGAAATCAGCTGGCACAGGTTTTCATGTGTGTGTTTATCATTGTCATCGTAGGCTTGCTGGCAGGGTATAACACGTTGCATGTACCATTTCACGGAGAAGACCAGCAACTGTTTGTTAATTCAGACGCAATACACCGCCTGGTTACAGTCCCCGAAGCTGTAGCGCTGATGCCTTATGCCCCACTAACTTTATTTGGTTATGCCATAAACTGGTGGATTTCCCCAAACAGTGCCTATTTCATGCATTGGTTAACTGTATTATTACATATTGCCAATGCGGTTTTACTGTATCTTGTCGCACGTAAATTTGCACCAAAATTTATAAATGAACCGGTAGCCATGTTGGCAGGACTGGCGTTTGTTGTTCACCCTGCACATATAGAAACGATGTCCTACCTTGTTGGGCGACCTGTAATACAAGGAACTTTTTTTGGTCTTTTGGCTTTATGGCTGTTTTTGAGATTGCACCAATTTCATAATTCTACACCTGAAAAAACGTACCTGTATTTTTCAGGTATTCTGCTTTGTTATATCCTGGCTGTTGCCAGTTATTTCTACTTGTTCTTTCTGCCTGTATTGTTCCTGGGCTGTTATGTGAGCTTGCAACAATCGATCGAAATTCCTCGTCTGATACGGAAACAGCATCAAAATCTGCTGGTCTGGTTGAATGTGATTGGCTTCGGTGTATTTCTGCTGTTGCTGACTCGGGGAGCCTTATTTAATATTGCTCCTTCCAATGTGCTTACTGCCTTGTCCGAATTGTCCATACGTGGCGCACGTATCCTATTTCCCATTGCAGACCCGGCGCCTGTGTTTCCTTCTTTGTATGGACTTACACCCAATATGGCAGGCACGGTCTTGTTTGCCCTGCTCACCATTTTAGTTTTCCTGGCCCTGTATAAAAAATTTCTGGTCGCATTACCGCTACTTTGGATTTGGCTTTCTCTGATTGCTTTGGTAGTCGTGATGAATGAGGAGCTTGTACTGGCCCAGAGATTTCTGTATTTGTTTGTGGCTGGGAGTATGTTGGTCATTCCGTGGTTAGTACGTACCATGGCCAAAGCCGGTGGTAGTAAGGCAGGCGGGGCAACGGCTGGCATCGTATTATTACTCATTGTCTATTCACTGTATGCCACCTATGTCTATACATTTCAATGGCGGTTTCCAGAAACATTCTGGGCGAATGCTGCAGAGAAATATCCTGACGCACACCAGCCCTGGCAGTATCTGGGCCAGTATTATGATGTACACCTTAATGAAGCACAGAATACCCAGGAGGCAGGAGAATGGCTTACGCGCAAGGTGAATGTTTGGCAAAATGTGTTGGAAATTTTACCTGAAGACCCCAATGCAAACGAGCAATTGGGAGCTGCTTTACATGCCCAGGGGCGTGGTGAACAAGCGTTACCTTTTTTAGAGAAAGCACTGCGTCTCAATCCAAATAATGGTGAAACCGCATTGCGCCTGGCCTATATTTATGAACAACAAATGCAATCACGAGATAACATCGAGCCGCTATTGCAAGCCTTGGATTATTTTCGGTATGCGGAAAAGGTGGAATTTATGCCACCGGATGGCGCGTTGCTATTTGGGACAATACTGACCTATATCGGTGACTTTAACAAGAGCCTGGCACTGATGGAAAGAGTCCGGTTGCTGGAAAGCGAAAGCGAAACACCCCTGGCAACCAGAATTCAGCAAATGCGCACCATGTTGAGTCAGCGAGACGCCATGCAACAGCAGGTCAATCAGCTCATGCGAGAGCAGCCTGGAAGTTCTGAAGCCTTGTTGATGCGAGCGGAATATCAGCTATTTACCGGTGATCGGATTCGAACATTTTATCTGTTAGAAGGACTTCTTCGTAGAGAACCAGAAAACCTGAATGCCTGGATTCTGATGGGAGTCGTGCGTGCTGCACTGGATGAAGGTGCAGGATTTATCGAAGAATGGGGCGAGAAGCACCTGGAACGAAATGCCTGGCGTGAGTTGGCGGTTCGTACGCTTGCTGGGGGACAGATGGAGACGGCCAAACTGTATACCCGTTATTTCGCTGAGCAAACGGGTAGCACGGAATTGCCAGGTATCATGTTGGCAGATTTTGCCATTGAACTTGAGCAGGCCATGACAGCATCTATAGTATTGCGGCAAGTGATTGAAGAGAACCCTGATGAATATGCTCCCTGGCTCAGGTTGGCCAGAATTGCGCGTGATCAGGAAAATACCGCGGCATTTCAAGAGAATCTATCAGAAGCCAGGCGGCGTGGAGCACCTGATACGGCCATAAATGCTTATTTCCCGGCAGACACTACAGTAGATGAACAGGAAGTCGGCGTGGAAGATTCTATAATAGAGGATGCTCCGTTGGTACCAAGGGTAATTACTCGATAAGCCAGATTGAACTCACGACTTGTTCAGCCTCAACGAAAAAGTATGGTTATAAAACATATATCCAGAAGTATAAGTGGCCCCGGTTATATTTCCAAGGCCACTCACGTATTAGCAATGTTATTTGTCAGGCAACCCGTTGCATGTTATTGAGAACTTTTGCGGAGTCGTCTATAAGCCAATCCGGCCATACCAAGACCCAATAAAGTCATGGTCGCTGGTTCTGGGATAGGTGGGTCTGTAATTTCTCGATCTGGATTACTGAAATTCATTTCAAATGCCAAGTCACGAATAGACCAATCGTTCCAAGCAGACGTTGTTAATGAGTCGAAGCTATTCCCATTATTCTGGAACATAAATTCACCATCGCCATACACGGAACTGGAAATACCTCCAAAAGCTGCCTCACTTGGATTGCCATCAAATTGATTTGTAGCACTGAAAAAAGCGATATAACTTTGCCCTGCTATCAATTCCAATCCACCTGTATTCACTTGGATTTTTTCAAAGCCGCCCAAACCACCATTATTGGTCGTAGCTATTGGTCCCGATTCAAACAATACTGGTCCGGTAGCCATATTTCCGTTCCAAGCCATGATATAAGCTGCAAAATCAACCGGATTAACTGATAGTTGTTCTAGAAAGAAACTGAAATCATCCATGATGGGGTAGTCGGTTGGCGCTACAAAAGATTGGCCATACGTGGCTGTATCAGGCTCTCCAAAAGAAAAAACAAAGTCACTACCATTCCAATCACTTACTGTTTCAATGGTCAATGTACTCCCGAACGCGGTTGTCGCTATGCCTGCCACGAGCAAGCATACTAAAGAAATATATCTTTTCATGTTGTTCCTTTCCTGGATACGTGCTTCATTCTCAATTGTTAACTAGATCAAACACCTTTACTCCAATACCAAGGTATTGGTTTTGAGCATTTTACGTGCCAAAAATAATAGTATTGAATTTAGCATAATTATAAGGAATAATCCTTATAATTATTATAATATAGATAAGCATTCATGCCGGACGGTTGTTTTTGTTGCTAAAGGTCTGTGAATTTATTTAGCAAAAATGATTAATATATGATTATTTTAAAAAATTGGTAGAACATCAAAAACAAGGTTATTTGGTTTACTGTGTAGTTTTGGTTTGATCTTAAAAATCAATGCGCTACTAACTTGAATTGGCTTGCTTGTCAGCACTTTTATACATTCGGAGTGTGTGTGACCGGACGAATGGGTTGCTGTAGTCGGGTGCGATACGCACTGGGACTCGTGCCAACAATGCGTTTGAACTGGCGTGTAAAGTAGTTGCTGTCTTCAAACCCTACCCGGAACGCGACTTCCGTAACACTCTGATTTGTAATCGTCAGCAGCTCGCCTGCCTTGGCGACCCGCAAACGGATAAGATAGTCTATGGGGGAGAGGCCGGTGGCCTCGTTGAATACCCGCATGAAGGTACGTTGGGTCATCCCGGACAGTGCTACCAGGTCCTCCAGGTGAATGGGGTTGCGATAATGACTTTGCAGGTATCCCAGTACTTTCCCCATCTTCATGAGACTGGCCGTAGGCATATCCCCTTTATGCCCATAGGAACGACAGAGAAATCCTACGATTTGCATGAATATACTGACTGCCATGAATTCAAAACCAGGATTCCGAATATCCAATTCTTTCTTCAGCAAATCGACCAGAGATAAAACATGACTCAGCTCTTCAGGACCCAGATGTAATCTGCTTTCAAAACAGTGCTGGCGCCGGAAACGAGGTTCAAGACAAAACAGCACATGGTAAGCGGGAAGTTTTTGTATATGCGGAACCCGATCCAGAATATGCGCATGATCAAACAAGACATTCACCAGGTAGAGATCATTTAGATCTCCATAACCGTGGGCTCGATTGCCGGTAATGACAAAGCAATCACCAGCTTGAATCGTATATTTTTCATCCCCCGTGATATGACTTGCACTTCCTTTGTGGATGATTACCAATTCAGAAAAACGATCGTGTGTGTGGATATCTTCTGGTGGTTGTGGATAGGCAAATCGCACCCCCAATGGGAATTCTGTATTGTTAAATACATCTTTTGACATCCATTTTAGTTTTTTCATGGCCAAATTCCTTCAGGTTTCACTTTGGCAATATTGTGCTATCTCATTGCAGGATTGTCAAGGTAAATAACAACAATTCATGTTATTGTTTTATCGGATGTTATGGATTGAAGATTTATTAATAGTTACATAACTTGGAGGACTAATCGAATGGAAGCAAAACGACGAGGTTTTACGTTAATTGAGCTGCTGGTAGTTATTGCCATTATTGGTATATTGGCTGCAATCTTGCTACCGGCTCTGGCGCGTGCGAGAGAAGCTGCCCGAAGGGCTTCTTGTGCCAACAATCTGAAGCAGTGGGGTATCATTTTTAAAATGTACTCGGGCGAAAACCGGAGTGGTATGTTTCCTCCGGGTATCTCAACCATGCCCTACGATGGACAGCAGCATCGAGGCTGGATACAGGGCTTTTCCGGAGATAGTATGTATCCAGACTACTGGAATGATCCCAGCATAGCCATCTGCCCTTCAGATTCCAGGTCTGACTATAATCCAACCGGCGGCGGAGAAGGATTTGGCGTGGAAGAAGATTATTCGGCACAGATTCAGGAGCTGTCTCGCTTGGCATCGATTCATGGTACCAACCACTGTTTGAATGCAATGCTCTCAATACCGGTTTCATACATTTACGTGCCCTACGCGGTTCGTACCGGTGGCCAGTTATTGGATGTACAGTTTATTGCCTCACAGTGGTGGGGAGGACACCAAAAGCAGGTTGTGTTGAACCCAGGTGCCTTAAACCAGGTTGGGTGTTCTTTTGGTGTGTGGGTTACAGATGAAGTTAATAACAGAGACATTGGCTCTGGGCAAGTTATCTGGAGTCCGAGTACAGGAGGATGGCGCGATGACAACAATACCGACCTGCCTACCTCTTACTCCCGTACGCGTGAAGGTGTAGAACGATTCTTCATAACCGACATCAACAACCCTGGCTCGGCAGCACAAGCCCAGAGCGAGTTGTTTATTATGTATGATGCCTGGGCTGATGGTGACAAAGGTCAGATGAATTATGACTGGATCGGTTTGCCTCCGATGACCAATCCGACCACATTCTTCAATCACATTCCGGGTGGTGCCAATGTATTGTATATGGATGGTCATGTGGAATTTATAAGATACAATTCCAAAGCACCCATCATGTCAATTAGTCCAAGTGGAAACTCGACAGACCTTATTACCCAGACAGGCGCTTGGATGTATCTGTTTGGTGGTTATGGTTGATCTCTTAATCAAGTTGTGCGGAGGCCGATCTTTGGATTGATAGTACATATATGCGGGTCGGCTTCCGCAAATTCTATACGTCTTGTTGTTCAAACGTAGACACAGTACAAATCTTCGGGAGATATTGTGTGCTTGTATTATACAAACAAATATTATCGCGGTTTTTTGTCTGCACGGTATTGTTCCAGATGGTGATATTTTCGGTACAAGGTGATACTTTGGACAGTTACAGTGAATTCAAAGGAGTTGATGAGGCCAACGTTACGTTGATAAATGGCACACCAATCCTGAAAATAAATGATGAAGCTGTACCGCCATTGATCTTTTTCTTTAATACCGAAACTGGTTCCGGGCAACACTATCTTGAACCTCAAGTGCGTATGGCGGCTGATGCCGGAGTACACATATATTCGATGCCCTTTGATGGCTGGCCTTGGTCGTTTGGTGGAGATATACCAGGACCGGAAAGTTTCCAATACATGGACGCCATCTTGGACCGTTTTCTGGAGGTGAACCCCAAAGCTCTGTTCATCCCGCGTATACGTTCTACACCACCACACTCCTGGCCGGGCTGGGATACGTTTCCTGAGTCTGAGCGTATTCAGTTTCTGCAAGAATCTTCAGGGTATCTCTCCGCAGCATCCGATATTGTCTGGGAGGCATTTAAAGAAAACATAACCCGTTTCATCCAGCATTACGAGAGTAGTCCCTACGCGAAGCATTTTCTCGGGTACCACATTGGAGGACAAAACACCAATGAGTGGTTCCAATGGGAGTATCGCGAAAAGGGTCCGGACTACAGTGAGGCAAATCAACGTCGTTTTCAGCAATGGTTACGGAATCATTATGTTGATGTGGTAGCGCTCAGTGAGGCGTGGGGACAAATGGTTGCTTTTTCTGATGCTGAAATTCCCCGGGCGGATTCGGCACGGCTGCCCATGTGGTCTGTGCGTGGCGATACGCCCTTACGTGCATTTTATACTCTCCCAGAAGAACGTGCCTGGGTTGATTACAGCCAATATTATTCGGACTTGATCGCCGAGCGGATTGCTGATGCGGCCGCAGTTATAAAAGAGGTTACTGAGGGCCGCAAGTTATCGGTCTTTTTCTATGGATATATCCTGGAATTAAGTGGCAGCTATAGTGGGCATTATGCAAACCAGCGCGTTTTAAAGGATGAGAATGTCGATATACTTGTTGCACCTTTAACCTATTCAGACCGGCTCACTGGCGGCGCGAAAGGTCCCATGACTGCTGTCGATTCAGTCGCTGCCCATGGCAAGCTTTGGCTGAATGAAGACGATATGCGTACCTATTTGATAAAAGAAGATGATTTGCCTTCGTGGCTGACTTTTGAAGCATTCGGAACACCTACCCGCGATTACTTTGAAACCCAGCAACTCCTCCTTCGGAATCTGGGCCTTGCACGTATTCACCGTCATGGCACCTGGTGGATGGACCTGATTGCTGCCGGCGCGTTTCGTGAGGCGCAATTGTGGGACAATGTGATGGATGAAGTTGGTAATACTTTGTTCACTGAATTGTATGAAGCACCGGAACCTTACCTTCCAGAAGTCGCTATGATTGTTGATGAGCGCAGTCAAACCTGGCTTTACAATCACTATGATGTCTGGGTGCATACCCTGCACCATCTGCGGGACAATCTGATCAAGTCAGGTACCAGTGTGGGATTCTACTATCTGCATGATCTGCTTGCGGGCAAAGTTCCTGAGAGTAAGGTGTATGTCTTCGCAAACACCTATCAGCTTACGGAAGCAGAAGTTGATAGTTTGTTGACTTTATTGCGTGAGCAATCCGCGACGGCATTGTGGCAGTATGCCCCGGGATACTTTACGGACACCGCACCAGACATCAGCCAGATGCAACGATTGACAGGATTACCCTTGGAGCAGGTTGATGGTGCATTGGGCATACAAGGTCATGGTGTTTTTGAGGGGATTGATTGGGGATGGCAGCGGAATAATCTTGTTTCACCCCGGTTTGTCGTGGCAAATACAGATACTGATATACATGTTCTAGGCCATTATCGAAACAGCGACTACATTGCTGCTGCACGAATCAACCACCAGGGCTTTGAGTCTGTATTTTCCGGAGATATTGCATTGAGCCCGGAAGTGTTACGTGCTGTCTTCCGTGAAGCTGGGGTACATCTCTGGGTGGAAGACAATTCTGTTGTGCATTGCGATGGACGGTTGTTGGTGATTCATACTGCGGACTCAGGAGAAAAGGCCGTAGCATTACCACCTGGTAGTACACTCTACACGTTGAGTGGGGAAAAGATTCAAACCGAAGCAGCAGAGCATGTCCTTGTTCCCTTCAAAGCTGGAGAGACACGCTGGTTCAGATTAACCGGGGCTGAATAAAAATTCAGTGCCTCAAGATATTATGAAAGTTTTTCATGGACAAAAATTTATATTATGACAAGACGTTGGGTGGATGGCTGGGAAAAAACATCGGCGGCACGCTTGGTGGTCCTTGGGAAGGACACACCTCGCCACTGCTGTTGTACTATTATGACCCAATTCCGAAAGAAGCCATGCCCAACGATGATTTTGAATTGCAACTGGTCTGGCTGGACATGCTTCAAAAGAACGGGATTTATTTGAAACCTGCAGATTTTGTGCGTCACTGGCAAGATCACACCCGCTATTACATCTCTGAGTATTTCATGGGGCAGCGGAACATGGCGCTGGGCCTGGTGCCGCCGGTAACAGGTGCTTTCAATAACTGGTGGATTTCCGGTATGGGCGCTACGATTCGCTCAGAAATCTGGGGGATGATTGCACCCGGCATGCCGGATATTGCCGCGGCATACGCGTATCTTGATGCAAGCACAGACCACAGTGAAGATGGTTTATACGGCGAAGTTTTTTTTGCTGCCCTGGAAAGTCACGCATATGTAGAGAGTGATATCCGTAAATTGATTCTCAAAGGGCTTGAGTTTGTGCCCGCGCATTCTGTTATCCAAAAAGTGGTAGCAATGGTACTGGAAGAGCTGGACAAAAGCCGGGAATTGCGGAGTCTCCGTCACTTGCTTTGTGCTGAATTCGCGCATCCGACTGATTTCACCTATGCGCCATTGAATGTAGGTTTTACAGTACTGGGATTGTTAAGTAGTAATATGTATGGTGACATCCTGTGTAACACGGTGAATTGCGGTTATGACACGGACTGTACCGGCGCCACGGCAGGTTCTGTGCTTGGCATCATGCATGGCGCTTCCAATACGCCAGAACACTGGCTTGAACCAATCGGGTATCCCGTGGTTGTTTCCGACTTGCTTATAGATGTGGATTATCCCGCGGACATCCGGGAAGTAACAAAGCAGGTTTGTGCATTGGGCGAACAGGTAATTGAAAATGCTGATAAAGTACGTGAACACTTGTACCGTTGGACGCGACTGCCTTTTCTGCTTGAAGGGGAGCGGGAGTCCTGGGAACCGTCACCTATGGAAATCACTTTAGGGTGGCAAGGCGACCTTGGCATACACCTGACATATATGGATTCTCCAGCCATCGGGATTGGTGAGACGCAAATACATGTATTGCATATAACAAATAAATCCGGCAAGCACATACCTTCAACACTTGTTGTGCAGTTACAGGAGGGAACCTCGCATGCTGGTGATAATGGACTTGTCAAGATAGCGGACTGCCAAATTGAATTACCGGCAAATAGTTGTGTGGACTTTCCATTAACGGTTCATATTCCACCGGATATTTCCATTAATAGTCCCGCGCTGACCATTCAGGTTGTGCTGAAAGGCGATGGTCTGGATACATTGCAATACAAGTATACGGTAGTTATGAAAGCTGCCTGGAAGGTATCGGATGTGCTTGATTCTGACGATACTACGACTCAGCAAGCCATCGAAGAAGCGGGCAGCCTGGGGAATGCACCTGTTAATGTACGCAGTGTATTGCATAGCTCAGATACCCTGAATGATTTCATCCCTGCAAGTGGTAAAGTGGTTTACGCGCAGGTTACCATGCAGACACAAGCAGAGACACCGGTACGGATCATTGCCAACAACACCGGACCAATACGTGTAATTCACAACGGTAAACGCATTATCAATAAAGAACACTGGTTGGCAGGTATTGCGCCCTCCTGGCATTTACAGGTTGGGGACGGCAGCACGCACCTGCTCCCTAAAAATGGCGGCTATGCGGACATTATAGTATCCAAGGGTGAAAACACATTTCTATTCCGCCTGGAAGGTCATGACCGCCTGCAAGATGCTACTTTCCATCTGGCACAGATTGTAGCGCCTGATCACGCTACCGCAAAAATGGGAGATTATCGCCCGGCTACCAGTATAGTTCCGATGCTATCATGATGTTGTATATATTTAAGGTTGGATTATTTCCACGGTGACTTCATTGTCGGTGAGTCGGCGCAAGACAACGATGCGGTTTTCTGAAAAACAATATCGGATTTCATCTGGATGTCCCAGCAGTGGCAGGATTTCATTGACAACCTGACCGTACCCAAAGTCGTCTGTCAGTATTACACGGCCATTACCTTGCTGATGGATTTCTACACCGGAAACGTAGTTGTGGAAACCATGTTTTTGGGCCAGTGGTCCCCAGGCAACCAGCACTGCACCTTCTTCAACGCAACGCATGAGGTCCTTCCAGGTTTGCTCACTGACCTTGACTCCTGTAAGAAACAGCAAGGGGATGTCCTTGAGGTGTTCGTAGGTTACAAGGTGATCGAAGACCACAGCGCCGTTCAACGGTGTGAAAAAGCGGTGGCGGTCCGCTTGTACTGGTCTGGCTGTGTAGTGCAGGGCAATGTGTTCGTCTCGTGGTCGTTGGTAACCCGCGGCCGCGTCATACGTTTTAAAGAAACTCAGTCCGTCCCGTCCGGTGGCGCCAAAGGTTAGCACATTCCATATTTGAAACCAGGCTTGTGTATCACGTGTGCTTGGAAGGTGCTCAGAGCCATATAGCACCGGTTTCCACCACCCTGTTCCCGTGAATGCCTGACCGTGGTCGGAGTCGGGAAAGCGTACGATGGCTATTGCTGGTCGAACATCACGAAAACTCCAGGGACGCGGGTTTTCTGGCAGATATTCACGAATAAAACGGCGCAGCATTTCGCCATGTGGAGTCAGTTGGTATCGTTCCGGTGTTATCTGGTTCATCAATGTGAACGGAGTTCCCTGATTTCCAGCTTCAGTTAGATTGTGCCCCGCACCTTCCAAGTAGACACGGTCTGCTCCAAGCCAATAGGCCAGCATGAGATTGCTCCAGACTTCCTCGGGGGGATGCCCAGGCACCAAATCCCAGAACCACATATCGACATCAACCCACAGGGGTCGTTCATACTGTAATGCCGCTCCCATGCCGATAGCCAGGCTGACACTGGAATAAAATTCCTTGCAAATTTTGGGGCAGGGAATGAAGCCTGCACGCGCTGCAACATGCAACAATACAGGCCAGACATGGGTGGCAACTACGGGTACATCAAACGCGGCATAGTGTGCATGCAGATCACCGTAGGCCGCCAACGTCGTTTCATAAGCGGTGTCCAGGTTATAAAAAGTGGATGGGTCTGCCAGAGGTATGGGGGAGTGGTTATTCAGTAGACGACAATGTGCCAGCTCATCGAATACAACACCTTCAAACGAAATTGTGTCCTCTTTAAACATCGATTTCGCAAGGTGAATGGAGGAATCAGGTGGGTTGACAGTATAACAAGATATCGAGAAGTTAAGACCCAAATCCTGAGCCAGGGTGACCATAGCTTCGGTGATTTCCAGTGCGCGTGATTCCGGTACGTTGGCATTAGGATTGACATAAAAGTTGATGTAATCAATACCCATCGACGCTATGGCATCACGCACGGCAGGTGTTACCGGTAATTGAACCGGCATTTCAATCCCGATGCTGAACTCGGTATGGTTCTCATCGACAGACATCGTGAACAGTAACAGGCAGACCAAAATCGACATTGTATTTCTCCAGATGCTTCTGCCGTGCTTCGACGTTATTTCATGGATACTTCCAAACCTTCGCCATCAAAAAGAACATTAACACTGGCACGGAAGTACTTGGGGCTGCGAACATATTCAAGGTAGTTGGTCAATGGTTCTGCCGCATTGTAGCTGTTGTGGGCAAGTACCAACGCGCCGGGCGGCATCTTGTCATACCCCGCCTGCAATATATCCAAATAGATACCTTTGCCACGGGCGGCATCGCCGTCGGCATCAAGATATAGAAGCTGGATGGAATGTTCATATTGCGCTACAATCTTGACGCCATCATCCGCAATTATTCTCGCTAGACCTTCCGGGTTGATTTTCCGGACATTCCGCGCTGCGCGCTCTGCTTCTTCCGGCTTGATTTCAACACCAATTAACGCTTCTGCTGTGTAACAGGCACCTGGCCCCACAGCGGAACCGGCATTTGAGATAAAAGTATTGCCGCAGAATATGCCCACTGCAATCATGTGAGCCGGTCGCACAATCGTATTGATGGCATAAATCAGGCGTTGCATTCGGGGAGTGATTGCGGTCCAGGGTATTTCAAACAGATCGGCGACAGCCCTGCGGTGTGCCAGAAATTTTTCTTCATCATAGGTTGTATGTGGAAGAATAGTCGCATCCTTCAAGGTGGAGAGCGCTGCATCGACCACTGCAATTTCATTTTCCAGAGGCTCCAATTCCAAGTGGGGATGATGGATGTCCATACGATAATCAAGAAAGTCGTCCGTTTGAAATACTTCTGCCATATCAAGGTACCTTTCATTGGTTATAAAATGTTGTGCTATTGTACTTTGATTTGACACCTTAGTGGAAAAAACTAAAAATTTGCAGTACGCAATATTGAAATTTCTGAAAAATTAATGTCGTGTCTGGTAATATCTGTTGCTTGAATGTGTTAACAAAGTATGCTGTAATCATGTTTTGTTACCGAACTTATCAGTCCTTTTTGATGGGCAATAGGTTCAATGTAACATCACCTATGGTTTTATACGGGATAATTTTATCCGGGATAAACGAATCTAAAGACAGGGCTTGGCTCCAGGGAAATAGCAACAGAACCAAAAATAAACCACAAGGTCGTCCTGCCACAATATACCCCATCTTGTGTTCTTCTGAAAGTTTATCTGACATCAAATCATGGGTATCCAGGATTCAAGGAATCTTAATCAATCATTTCGTTAACGAAAATATCAGCAAAACCGCCAGAATTCCAAGATTAGAACTTTGGCGGCTTATTACATCTAAGATGTACCAACTATTAATGATGTATCTCCATTTCAAAACGTCATAATTAAAACTTCCAGGCTCAATCGTTGTATTTGCGAAATCTGCCATGTGAACTCAACAGTAACAAGAAACATATTCCTGCCACGAAGAGAACGGAAGCTGCCATTTTCGATTCAGTGTTATGAACGGAGTTCATACCACATGCTGGAGGGCTCTTGGTTTCTTCACCTTCACCTTCACCTCCCGTTTCAGTCCCATCCAGTTCAGGATTTGTGGCAACTGCTACAAAATTATCCAGACTGCCACCGCGCGTGCTGACATTCTCATATTCCTCCAGGTTGGTGATTCCATTACCATCAAAATCACCATGTGCTGAATACGGCTCTTGTATGTCATCCGCTTTGCTGTCAAAAATGAGGTAGCTTTCCCAAAGGTATTTGTCATCATCAGCGGCCGGCATACAATCCCATAATGGACTGCACTGTACAACGGCATAGTCACCAAGCAGCGAAATACCACGACTGGACATTTGATTTCTCAAGGAATTCTTGGTTTCTGTTCCAGTCAACATCAATACCGCAGCAACACCGGCATACTTACCCAGCTGATTCGATGTGTCTTCACTTCGTAACATCATGTAGTTCAGATCAAACGCGTTCAAAGTCGCGCCCCATCTTGAATCCTGACTTTCTTCATTGACGACATGACGTACCAATGCCATGGAGTAAATATCTGGAAAACCATCATTCGCCAAATCTTCAGACAGGTCAAATTCATTCAGAAATTCCATATAGTGATTGCTTAATTGGCCAAGATTATTTCCAAGTAAATCACGTATTGATGGAATCTCGCCCTCGCCCTCGCCCTCGCCTTCACCCTCACCTTCGCCCTCGCCTTCGCCTTCGCCCTCGCCCTCTCCTTCACCCTCGCCCTCTCCTTCACCTTCACCTTCACCTTCACCTTCACCTTCACCTTCACCTTCACCTTCACCTTCACCTTCACCTTCACCTTCACCTTCAGCACCATATGTCATAATTGTGAGCATGGTATTATTGTTTAATGTTCCCACATTACCAGCAAGGTCTGTTGCAGAGATTTCAATGGATGCTGCTCCTACCGGGTCGGAAGAAAGCACGGTGTAGTTGTAAGTATAGGATGCTGCATTCTTGATGTCCACCGCAGTTGCCTGGTTCCCATTCACTGTCACTGTCGGTATGCTTTGAACTGCTTTACTGACATCAAAGCTTATACTGACAACATCATCTACACTTACTTCTGTCGGGGTCACTTGTAGATTAGAGAAAACGGGAGGTGTGTTGTCTATTAACACGGGCACACTTGTCACACTGCTTTCCAACATATTTCCGCTTGGGTCTTGAACATCAGAGTCGGTGCTGATTGCCAAAGTGATGCTTCCATTTCCTGTTACGCCAGACAAGGTTATCGTATATATCTGCGGGCCGCCTGTGATCAAAAGACTGGAATGTGCTGTGCCATTATGGGTGATTACAAGATCATTTGCCGCGTTTAAATTGATGACAGGTTGATTGAATTCAATGGTAAATGAAATACTGTTGGCATTTGTGGGGCCTTGCGTCGAGGGATCAATCGCAATGGCATTAACGGTTATTGGAACAAAAACCGGTGTGGCGAATTGCGCGAAACCTTGTCTCGCTTTGTCGCCAATATTTTTGAAATTGCCCCCTGCAAACAGTCTGGAACCAGATACCGAAAGCGAGTGAACGATATCATTGACTTTTGGGTCCCAGTCGAGTGGTATCGCGGTGTCTACATCAACCGCAGCCAGGTTAGTCCTTGGTGCTCCTGCAATTGCGGTGAAGCGTCCTCCAACATAAACAACAGAATTACCCGAAGCCAACGATAATACCTGGGTTGTGCCAGTATTAATGGATGCATCCCAACTGGTTACCTGGGCAGTATTTACATCAATTGCGGCAATTTTATTTCTGGACAGTGAACCTATGGTTGAAAAATCGCCACCAGCAAACAGTGTAGATCCATGCAATGATAATGCCATTACCGTCGCGCTGGGATTCAAATTCCACTCTAAAAAAGTATCGTTGGTCAGGTCTAAAGCAGCCAGCCGGCTGCTCGACTGGCTGCCAATATTGGAAAATACACCCCCAATATATACTCTGTTACCGGAAGCCAAAAGCGTCCTGGGAGCGTTCTGTGGGTCCGGATTCCAGTCATCGACTGCACCTGTTTCGATATCAATGCGTGCCAGGTATCGTCTGGTTTGTCCGCCAACAGAAACAAAACTACCTCCAATGTAGATAAATCCATCGGCATATGCAATCGAATTTACCCCATTAAATCCAGGTCCCGGGTTCCACCCAGTGGCGTTTCCAGTGGTCTTTTCCAGTGCCGCCAGACGGCTCCGAGACACTCCGCCGATGGTAGCAAAATTTCCTCCCGCGTACACAAAATCGCCAACTATAGTCAGTGCCATGACAGCATTATTTGCGTTGGGATTCCAGGCAGTTGCCGTACCAGTGTCAATATCTATTGCGGCAATTCGATTGCGAATTACACCACCAACACTATTAAAATTGCCACCAACATACACGGAAGGCTCGGTTACTACCATAGTGCGTACATCGTCACCGGCATGTGGATTCCAATCAAGAACAATTTCTTCTGGTTCTGGCCATTGGTGGGGAATGGGAAGGAGCTGTTGAGTACTCTTTGTAGTTGATTTCTCACCATACGGAATTGCTGTTACAGCAGCAAGTCGACTGCGCTCTTTACCGGCAACACTCGTAAATGCGCCTCCAACATATAATGTGTCGCCTGCGACACCCAGAGAATATACTACATTATTGGCATTTGGGTGCCAACCAAGCAGATCGCCAGATTTATGCTCTTGTTCATCCTTGGCATTATCATTTCCATTTTGCTTGTCATCGTCCAGCACACCAATCAAGGCAGCAATACGTCCTCTGGTAGTACTTTTTACCGATGTGAAATTTCCTCCGATATAAACTATGGGGCCATCCAATACAATAGTTTGAACGACATTATTGGCATTGGGATTCCAATCATATAAGGCGCCTGTGTTTACGTTGACAGCAGCAATACGATTGCGGGTTTCACCGCCTACATTATTAAACGAACCTCCGATATACAGAACTTCGTCCGATAAGGCCAATGTATATACATTGCTATTGACATTGGGGTTCCAGGAAGTTGCTGCACCAGTGTTGATATCCAGTGCCGCTATTCTGTTCCTGGACTCGTCACCTATAGTTGTAAATTCACCACCAGCAATGATCGTGTTTCCATGAACCACCAGTGCACGTACCCAGAAGCTGGCATTCGGGTTCCAATCACGCAAGGTACCTGTTTCTTTATCCAGTGCTGCCATGCGTCCTCGTTGAAGGTTGTTCATAAGGGTAAACCTGCCACCTGCAAAAACCGTATCACCGGTAACCGCGATAGCCAATACTTGATCATTTGCCTCAGGTGCCCAATCCATGTTCAAGGTGCGATTGGACAAGACATGTGCCAACCGTTCACGAGGCACCCCATCTACATGAGTAAAATCGCCCCCAACATACCAGCCCCCACTACCATCTGGTACAATGACATTAACTGTACCATTGAACTTGGGAAAATTGTCCAATGGTTGCGCCACCAGAGAGTGAACAGGAGCAGCATGCCCTGTATTAGGGCCAACATACGTAAAGTCACCTCCAATATACACCACGTCTTCTGTCTGAGCTATCGATCTGACCGTCCCATTTGTTACCCACAAATCATCTCGCGGAAGACTGGAGTCCTGATCGCTTTTTGCCAGTTCCGACGGTTTTGTAATCGACTGCGCAGAGGCGGTTTGCATGCCAATTATGTTGTTTGTTCCGTCCCGAAAATTGAATGAGTATGAGCTGAGGAGGAAGGTGCAGTACAACAATGCTACGCTGGTAAGATGTATTTTTTTAAACATTACAGCAGTCATGATGATGTTTCCTTCTGGTAAAAAAACCAAACTGCCAAAAGTTCAATTCCATTCATTTACATTACTGTACTCTCTAATTTTACTAATTATGATAAAGATAATCAAGTTTTTTGTTAAAAATCACATAGTTCAAAGATTTACAATAAAGCAGTACGTTAATTCCTTGATTTTTTAGAATTTTGCAAAGAAAAATGGCACCAGATGGTCGGTCTTTCCGAATTGCCTGGTGCCATATGTGGTGAATATATAGAAGCATGTCATGCTGGCGATAAGTTAGCTCTATGTATTAAAGCAATAAACTACGCCAGAAGGTGCTTAGAATTCTTTGAAGTCTTCCTCATCAAGAACCGCAACTTCCATTGAGTTGTTCCTGGTTGTTTTTGGTGTATCTGCTGCTATCAAGACATTGCGGCGATCGTTTCGCTGCCTAGCTACTCTTTTACTGTCGGCATTGCTATTTCTCATGCTTGGCTGGCGTCTGTTGGCGTTTCCAGCATTTCTGTTGACAGGTGAAGAATTGTTCTCGACTTTTCCGACCATGGCTGCGAGTGATAACACCATTTCACGCATTTGTTCTGCCTGAGCAGACATTTCTTCGCTGGCGGCAGCGGCTTCTTCTGAATTCGCTGCATTGCCTTGGGTTACCTGATCAATTTGAGATACTGCGGTGTTAATCTGGCCCAGTCCTTGCGCTTGCTCTCGTGTGGCTGCTGATACTTCTGCCACAAACTGAGAAACTTTGTCTACTGCTTTTAAGATTTCCAACAAGATGCTATTCACTTCATTGGCAACGCTGACTCCTTGATCGGCATTTTGCTGGCTGGTTTCTATCATGGTCGCGGTAGTTTTAGAGGCTTGTGCGCTCCGCTGTGCCAAGGCCCGTACTTCTTCAGCGACTACGGCAAAACCTTTGCCCGCTTCACCGGCTCGGGCTGCTTCAACAGCGGCGTTGAGTGCCAGCAGGTTGGTCTGGAATGCGATTTCGTCTATCGTACGTAAAATTTTTGCGGTATCGTCTGAAGATTTCTTGATGTCTGTTATTGTGAGCATCATGTTTTCCATGGACTTCTGTCCCTGTCCTGCATGCTTGCGTGCATCGTCGGCAAGCTTTTTGGCCTGGTCAGCATTTTCTGCATTCTGCTGTGTCATGGCCGTCATTTCTTCCAGAGAAGCTGAGGTCTCTTCCAGACTCGAAGCCTGTTCACTGGCACCTTCCGCCATTGATGTACTGGCTTGTGCCACTTCTCCTGACGCCGATGCTACCTGATCCGCGCCGGTGGTAAGTCCGGTAATGACTAATTTTATGGGGCCAGTAATGCTCCGAGCTATTACCAGAGCCAAGATTGCTCCAACTAGAATTGCAATTAGCAAACCGGCAATCGTCAGACGGACTGAATTCGTTAAAGCATCAGCTGCCTGAATCGAAATAGTACGGGCCTGATCATCTGCTGAACTGGCCAACTGACTCGCAACATCAAGTACACTGTTATGCGCAATAATGCGTTCTGAAGCAGCTTGGCCAGCCCTTTGATTAGCTGCAATAACTGAATCTATGGCCTGTCGATAGCCATTGGCTGCCACACGAGCGGCATTCAGTTGCTGAAGATTATCTTCCTGGCGGGTTTGCGCTATTAATTCGTCCAGCGCGTTTTCTAGTATGACAAACTGTGGTAGTAATGCTTGTAAAGCTGTTGTATCTCTGGACGCCTGAGCGGACCAGGACAATCTTCGAATATTGTCTCCAATGCTGATGATACGACTCGCAGTCGCTATTCTATCCTGGCGAATTAATAACTCGTCTCCTACAGTCTGATTTATGTCAACAGAATCTGCTTGATCGGTAGGTACATTATTAGAGCGTCCCTCTCTAAATGTTTGAATTTGTTGAATCATTGCTTGTTGTTGACTTGCCAGGTAATTGGCCATATTGGTGGCGAATGCTTCACCTCGTATAACTTGTTCGTCACGGGCACTCAATACTTGGTTTATTGCGGTTTCGGTGTTGTTGACAGCTTGTTCGTATTCGATCAATCCGGTCTGTATCGCCTTGACGTTACTGGATAGCGCATCCAGTTCCTGTTCATGGGCCAGTGTTTCTGCTGCTGCGATCGTCTCTTTAATATGCTGCAATGGTGCATCGGCTCTGCGAAGCCATTCCTGGTCATAATTCAAACCATACGCTACTACATAATAACCAAATTCCCTTTGAAGGTTCTCAATTGCTGTGGCATGTGAAAACTGTGGCACAATGCCATATGCCAGACGATTGCTATCATTACGAACCTTGTTCATGTTAAAAACTGCGAACACTCCAATCATCAGCGCAATCAGGATGATTGACCCAAAACCAACCGCAATTTTGATCCCCAATGTCAAATTTTTGAACATACAACCTCCGATTCTATCTGGATAAACCAGAAATTCAAATACCTACCTTTTGTGAAATATGTCAAGAAATAATCAATATCAATATACCATATATGTAAAAGAATTGCAATACTAGTAATGTAATGTAATATAATAATAATTTTTAATATTATAATATTTCTCCTGATTGGGTTATGTGGTAATACTTGTCCGAAAAGGTTGTGTTGTAAACAGGATATGCAGTTTTTTAAAAACAAAACAGCACGGAATAGAAAACTTTTATAAAATAAAATTCAAAGGCAGGTAATTGTTTTTTCTGATTTGCTATTTCCACCCGATTATTGCGGTGCGGTCTGCGAAAACAGGCTTGACTGCAACATCGTAAAAGCCAACGCGTAGTAGCATTTCACTGATTTCATGAATCGAATAGCAGCGACCCATGGTTGAATGCATGAGCAGGCAGGAATACTCGGCAACGGGGAGGGGTCCGTCTTTTTTTGAATTCAGGTGTGCATCAAAGACGATGATACAGCCAGTTGAATCTAACCGTTCAAATGATTTGGCTACCAACCGTTGAACATCATCAATGTCCCAGTCGTGAAAGACATTGGCAAATAAATGAATGTCAAAACCCTCAGGCAAGTTTTTGAACATATCACCAGAAACAACGGCAACCTTGTTTTGGTAGCCTTTCTTCTGAATTGATTCAAGGGCTGCTGCGTCAACAGGGGGAATTTCTAACACTGCAGCTTCGATTTGGCTGTGTTTTTCTACTATATGGCATGCATAGATACCTGAACCGCCGGCAATGTCCAGGAGTTTTATGTTGTGTTGCAGGTTGAGTTCGTTTGCCAGCTTACCGGCAAGCAGC
>Ga0334884_1002186_pt1 | contig 25927 bp, 23 predicted proteins | sample GraSluR1_MG_7_FD_207215 | JGI IMG/M metagenome (GOLD analysis project Ga0334884, IMG submission 207215) | Sludge microbial communities from methane-producing bioreactor in Wageningen University, Netherlands - Granular Sludge_12_05 R1 | ecosystem: Engineered > Bioreactor > Anaerobic >...
AAGCCTGATCCTGAACCATCCCGGGCTTCTAATAAACAGTTCCACAAACGCCGGCAACGCCAAATTCAGGCGATCTCTTCTAACCTGTCTGCCTGATTTTTGTCAGTCAACCAGGTATATCCCTTCTACTTTACGTTGGGTGCACTTATTTTATATTTATTATTCTTTCTAGTTCCCGGGATGATGGGGTTCTATTACTCCTTTACCGATTGGAGTAGTTATTCGACAGATGTAAATTTTGTCGGGATGGATAATTTCTACCGAATCTTCTTTGAAACCAGCGCCCATTACATCGACTACATCAAAAACACAGTAACTTTCACTGTAGTCACCATTATCCTCAAAACCGTAATTGCTTTATTCCTTGCTTTGCTCTTAACCAGCGGTGTTAAACGTCTAGCCAACTTCCACCGGGCTGTCATTTTCTTGCCCGTAGTGCTTCCGTTACTGGTAGTTGGTCTTGTGTTTAAATCAATTTTGCATCCCACCACCGGTATTCTAAACGTGTTCTTGCGGACGGTCGGTTTAGGTTTTTTTGCCCAGAAATGGCTGGTTGATGTGGATTGGGCACTGCTTTCAGTGATCGGCGTAGATACCTGGAAAGGCGTGGGATACCTGATGGTGATCTTGATCGCGGGTCTCCATGCCATACCGAATGACTACTATGAAGCCGCCCGTATTGATGGGGCTAATGCCATGCAAATGCTGTGGCACATTACAATTCCTTTGCTTACGCCCTCCATCATGGTTGTTACCGTATTGAATCTATTATATGGTTTGAAGGTTTTTGATATTGTCTGGGTGCTTACCAACGGCGGACCGGGTTATGCCACAGAAACCGTTTATACGGCGGTGTTTAGAGAATTTTCTAAAGGACGTTATGGTATCGCTACCGCCCTTTCTACCATGTTATTTGTAATTATGGTTTCTTTCGGGTATTTTGTGATCCGGCTTATGCACAAAGAAGAAGTGGCTATCTAATGAAAACCAAGACTATAACCGGCATCGGCGCTAATGTAATTGCTATTGTTGTCAGTTTGATCATGTTCATTCCCATCTACCTGGTGGTAGTCAATTCGCTCAAAGATAAGGTTCAGGCCAGTTCTATGGGAGTCGATTTACCCACTGTCCTTCATTGGGAAAATTTTTTGACCGTGATTGAAAAAGGAAAATTAGGACCTGCCTTTCTTAACAGTATGCTGTATGCCACTTTTGCGACAATTATCGCCATTACCTTATCGGCTATGGCTGCTTTTGTCTTGTCTCGAAATAGAACACAAGCTAACCGTTACATCTATTTCTTGATCGTTATGGGCATTGCGATGCCTATGAATTTTGTGACGTTGACCAAAGTCATGCAAATAACGCATCTTATTAACACACAAATAGGTATCATCATTCTATACGCCGCCACCCAAATTCCTCTTAGTGTTTTTATTATCTATGCTTTTGTCGAAACCATTCCCAGAGAGCTTGATGAAGCGGCTATCATCGATGGGTGCAGCCCCTTCAGACTCTTTTTTTCCATTGTACTCCCGCTGTTGAAACCGGCCCTGGTGACTACAGCTATCCTAAGTTTCCTGTGGGTCTGGAGTGAGTTTCTGCTGCCCCTGTACTATTTGAACAAAAGCACCTTCTGGCCTATGACGCTGGCAATCTACAACTTTTTCGGGCAGTATGAATCTGACTGGAGTTTGGTTTCGGCAGACATTTTGTTAACCATCCTGCCGGTTATTGTGGTCTATTTGCTGGGACAGCGCTTCATTGTTTCCGGCATGACCTCCGGGGCGGTTAAGGGGTAAAAATATATGGATATCCAAACAAAGCATACTTTAGAGGACCCCCAATGAAACAAACCAATGATTTTTTGATCGACATGTTGGATTTCGACGCGCCGGAAACAGCAAACGATACCCTTTGGCGGGCTTGCCGTCCGACCGGCATCGGTTGCGCGTCAAACGGCGATATCTTTCTGACAATCCCTTTCCAGGCGCAGAAAAAGGGGTTGGCAGTCGAGGCCGATTCAGAAATTGCCAGAAAAGAATACAGGCTATGGGTACGGGCTTATGGCGATAGCATCATACGCTTGTCTATCGCTTTTGCCGATCCTATGCCCGATGATGTCAACCCGGGGTTGGACAGCCCCATGCTAGAGATCCACGATTCGCTCGTTGTCGAAGCTTTGTCGGCGCAGACAACCGACAGCGGCTGGGAAGTCAGAGATAGCCACGACAGGCTGCGAATGAGGGTCAATTTAACTGAACCTCCCATCAAAATGTGGAGCGATCTGCAACCTCCACCCGATGAAACACTGGACATCGAACTATTCCCCGACGGTAAAACAAGCGTCCCCTTGATGGCCTACGACCAATTCTTTCCGCAAAAACACGATTCTATGGCGATGGCCTTTGTCGAACGGGCAGGCGTCCCCCATCGGGCGCTCTTCTCCTTTCACGCTCAGCCCGGCGAGAAATTCACGGGAACCGGCGAGCGTTTTGCCCGGCTGGACCTCGCCGGGCGCACGTTTATCCTGGAAAACACCGACGGCCTCGGCGTCAACAGCCGCCGCGCCTACAAAAACATCCCTTTTTACCTGACCAGCCGTCCGTATGGATTATTCATCCACACCTCGGCCCACATGCGACTTTCATTGGCCGATATTTCCACGCGGGCGGCCCAGGGGTTGGTGGAAGAACCGGGACTGGACCTATTCGTCATCGGTGGCGGCGGGGTTGAACAGGTGATGTACAACTATCGCCGTTTGACCGGCTTTCCGCAGGACGTACCGCTGTGGAGCTACGGCACGTGGATGTCGCGGATGACGTACTTCTCCGCGGAAGAAGTGCGAACCGTGGCGCGAAAATTGCGGGAAGGCGACTTTCCGTGCGACGTGCTGCACCTCGATACCGGTTGGTTTGCCAAAGATTGGATATGCGAGTGGGAATTTAGCCCGGAGCGTTTCCCCAATCCCGAAACGTTTATCAAAGACATGCGCGAAGAAGGATACCGCATTACCCTTTGGCAAATGCCCAATTTGGGACCGGGCAACAAACTTTTCGATATGGCAGTCGAAAAAGGCTACGTAGTGGTCAATCACATCCCAGACGGAAAGGCCGAGTCTGATTTTTCGGACCAGACGATTGAAGGGAGAATCGACTTTTCCAATCCCGCAGCGGTCGAATGGTATCAGGGTCTTTTGGAAAGACTGTTGAACATGGGGGTAGCGGCCATCAAAACCGATTTTGGCGAGAATGTTCATTTCGACGCCGCATACCAGATGCCCGCGGCCAAACTGCACAACCTCTATGCGCTGCTGTACCAACGCGCGGCCTATCAAATCACAAAGGAGATTACCGGCGAGGGTCTTATATGGGCGCGGGCCAGTTGGGCCGGCAGCCAGCGCTATCCGCTCCACTGGGGCGGCGACTGCGCTTGTACCTGGGACGGTCTAGCCGGTTCGCTTCGCGGCGGGCTGCACCTGGGGCTATCCGGTTTTGCTTTTTGGAGCCACGACGTACCGGGTTTTCACGGCGCGCCCAACTTTATGAACAATTGGCCCGCCGATGATTTGTATGTCCGCTGGACCCAAGTTGGCGTATTTACCTCCCACTTCCGGTATCACGGCACCTCCCCGCGCGAACCTTATGCATATCCCGCCATAGCCGGCATTGTCCGGCAATGGTGGAAACTGCGTTACGCGCTGATCCCGTATCTGGTGGAGCAAGGAAAACGGGTTATCGAAACCGGTTTGCCGATGCTGCGCGCCCTGATCTTTCACCATGAAGACGATCCCACATGCTGGCATATCGACGACCAATATTACTTTGGCGACGCCTTTCTGGTAGCCCCCATCATCAACAGCGCAGGTGTACGGGATGTGTACCTACCGGCAGGCGCGTGGGTCGATTTTTGGACAGGCGAGAGACTGGAAGGGAGTCGCTGGCTAAAGCACATCGAAATGCCGCTAGAGCGTATGCCTGTCTACGCTAAATATGGCGCACAGACGCCCATCTATCCACATCCCGTTCGATGCACCGATGAAATGGATCTGGCCCGAATAGCGACCTTGACTTTTGATGATACTTACCGGGGACTATCGAACTCTATTTTGGGGGAGCTGGTGGGATTGTGATACAAACGCAGCGAAATGGGAACAGGCTAACGGTAGGCGCATCAGCCGCCGCGCGGTCGCAGGCAAGTCGCCCCGCGTTAACTGAAACGACAAACAGGCCAATTACGCCGCGAGTTCGGTGCGCGTAGCGCGGTCGGCTGCATGCGCGGAATAGGCGCAATGTTCACTTTACTTAGCCAAATCGATCTCTCCCCTGATGGGCAGAGCATCATTGAGAAAGAGAGTCCAGCTGATTTTTGCGCCGATGTCTTTCAAACTTGACTTCCCTGAAGTGATCCTGAACTGAGTTATTGGGAAGATGTCCCTTGGGTAAAGTCGAAAAATATAGGGCCTATCTGCTTCTCCTTGGCGAAAATAGTGGCTATTTATGGGTGGCGGTGCACCATCTTTGAAAAACCAAGTCTGGTGGTCTATTGTGTTGCCGACCTGATTTAGAAGGGGGGGACAAAACTCAGCAACTAGTTTGAATTCGGAGATAGTCGCTTCACCGATATTCTCAATAGCGATTCCGAACTCATACCAGTAGTCGTTCTCCCCCTTTTCTATGTAAGATCGGTCTCTCATGTTTATCAACACAGCTTGCGCATTAGCTGTCTTACCACGAAACATACGCAACCTGATCTCATGATCTAGCAAGGGCTTCGTTTCAAACTCTGATCGCCCGTAGTAGCAACAATCTTTTGCCTGATATGCAGTTGTCCCTTGAGGGATGGAGATTGCATAAACGTACTTCGTGCGGTTCATGTCTAGTGAGATTCCTTTGACTCGGATACCAGATAGAGGCGGACTTATGCACGATTCAATAATTTGCTGCATTCTCTCAGGATACCAGTCCTTGGCATCTATTCCGCCATCAATCTCCTTGGCGATCCTTGCTCTGCCCTGTTTTTCTTCAGCAATGCCAATAACAATTACACCACCCTCGGTGTTTGCAAAGGCAGAGACTATTACGGACAAATCCTTTGCGATTTCAGGAGTGCTCTTTGTAAAAAGTTTAGAGGACTTGAACTCTTGCCGTAGAGATTCAGCCTGACCAATTAAGCTATCGATATTTTTCTTCGTCCAGATGGAAATGTCCGTCACCACAGTATATCTCCTTGTGTCTTGACAGTTGCGCTGCGCCTAACGCCGCGCATTACCCGCTGCTGGGCCAGCAAGACTGCCCTCAATTAACGGCTTGTTCGCTGGCAAAGTTGGTTGAAAAACCGGGCAGTAAGCAGTCGGGCGCATGAGCTTGTTAGACCACTGCCAGCATAATGATGTGTATCATTTTTCAAAGGCTTGCTCAAAAACTATAGACCACCGTCTATCATCTTCTGTGTCAAAGCGAAGCATCACCACAAAATTAGTGTTATCACCATATTTTCGATTTAGACGTTTCCATTCTGTTGCAAGGAAGTGCGCAGCTCCTGCTGTTCCTAACTTGGCAAGGCCAGCAGCATAGAAGATACTCCTTTTTCGTTCACGGTCAACTATGCGCTCTATGAAGCCATAACTTGTATCAGTAATCGGTGGTACAGCTTCTACCAGTATTGCTCTAGCATCTTCCTGAAATTGCACTTTGGAATGAAGCCCCGATTCTACAAAACACGATATGGTATTGTACATAGGACTTCCCAAAGTGATGAATGAAGTTAACTGTTCAGGTTGTCCTTGCTCGTGTGGCGAAGGCATAAGCTGTACTTGAACATCTGAGATGAGCAGTTTACGCAAAATACTTGACCCATCAGAAAAAGATGGAAGCAAATAATTGAATAAACCTTGAAGATGGTTTGCAACTGGCAGCTCATAAAACGGGACAGCGGGCCCATGATAACCCCACTGCTTGTTATTTACCCCTGACGCACTACCAGGTGAAATAATGAGGTTGGATAGATAGATGACAATCCGCCTGGAATTATAGACCCCGAAAAATTTCAAAAGTTGAACGCGATGAGTGAAGACAAGAAACATCCAGCCAAATAACAAAGGAATTAGCACAAAGAGAAAATCTGAAATTATGTTTTCTGCAATACCCTCAAGTGTCATAAATGTATTCCTTCAGATGGGATGTATTTGTGTTCAGCGGCTTAACGGTAAGCATAAGCCGCCGCGCCGACTGCGTGGAAAACCCCTTTGCCAGCAGGTGCGCTCCAAAGCGCGTTTCCCCTCCGCTAGCACGCGCCAAAGGCGCAGTCGCCTTCATACAATGTTATGCTATTATTGAAACGTAGGATGTAGCACTTTAGAGTCTGCTATATCGTAAACGTTTTTGAATAGAAAATTATCCCAGTTAATCTTTTGAATGGTATCTAGTCTGTATACAACCTTAACCACAGTTGTTTCCGTAACATTACCATATTTGTCTACCAAGGGGAAAGTTCCATAGAGACGAACACTACCATAGGTGACCCCAGAAGACGCTATCGTTTTCAGCATATTCGTAATATCTATTTGCGTACCGCTTTTAATCATATTTTCGGTGAAGTTATCATTGATTGCCCATTGAATGAAAACCTCATCCGTTACTTCAAATTCACTCAATCTTTCTACATCTCTATTGCTCTTGCCAAGAGTTTCTACAATGCTTTGGTGCAAATTCTCACTTGGAGATAAAGTGGGTTGTGGGGTTTCAGTTGGTGCCAATGTATTTGTGGGCGCAGGTGTGTCAGTAGGGCCTGATGTTGCAGTTGGACCAAGAGTATTGGTAGGTGCAGGTGTAGTGGTAGGACTTAAAGTGTTAGTTGGTTGTGCTAATTCAGTTGCTTGAACTGCTGCACGCGCAGTAGCCGTCGCCTTATAAGTTGGTGATGAAGTAGAGACTAAAGAAAAAGTTGAACAGCAAATACATACCAACAAGAGTAGCCCAACAATAACAACTATTTTGCCTACGACACCAGATTTCCAAAATTGAACTATCTTCTGCATTTGTCTTTCTCCTTGCTTGTGATCGTGGCCAGCAAATATTTAGGCATTGTCGACTTTCGACAAATGTAGTCGGCGAATGTGCCTTTTCTTCGCTCATCATCTACTTCTGTGACTTTTTTGTATACAATTTCTAACCCTGCTAGTTCAAATAGGCTCTCAAATTCCAGTTTGGGCTTATCAGAAAATTGTAATAGTTCCGACATAGCGACTACGCCATTTGGCTTAACAACCCTGGTCATCTCACGAATTGCGTTCAAGGTATCGTCTCGTGGGTTGCTTCTTGATACATCATACCAGATGTGATGCAACACAAAGTCGCAATACGAAAGATCGCAATAGTCTGACAAGAGGTCAATAGGTTGGCAGATGTCGTGCACAATATAATTCAGATGAAATGAGTCTTGGATTAGATCTCGCTTTATGAAATCAGGAACATCGTTATGCCACCAGAGTTTATCGTCCACAGCGATGTAGTCGGGATAGTATTGTAGTTCCCTCCAAATTCTGGTGACATCTTCTCGAATAAATTCTAGGGTACTCTGGGCTTGGTCAATTGCCATTTCGTCCTTATCAATACCTATCGCTTCAGTTGCCCCAAATGCCCACATTAAAGCCAACGTCTCACCCCCAATGTGACACCCAAAATTGGCGATAGTTTTTGCCACAACTCCATTTTGGAGCAACCATTCGAGTTTTTCTTTTCGCTCCTGTAAGCTCCCGATATGGGTCTGTAGAAACATTCTGTCAAAAGGTACCAATTCTTGTTCCTCCGCTTTTTGTTACTGCGAGTTTCATGTGTGGCTGCCCGACGGCCCGGGTTCAGGCGCGCGGCGGGTGCGGCGTAGCAACCTCGAGAGCAAACCCGTTTATGCACATGGCCCCTTCGCGATGTGCGGCGAGGCCGTGTCGCTTGCAATCTCCTTCGGCGGCAAAGCCCGCCTTCCATCCACGATGACGTAACAAGGTTACATCATTAGCCGGCGATGTTGGGCGGTCTACTCTGATTCTCGAAACCCACCGACAATGCGCCGAATCTGCGCCGTCGATATATCTGCTTGCTCGGTCTTGGAGTAAATCGTCACCATAATGATGTTAGTAGAGGTTCTCAAGTAGTAGATGGCACGATAGCCGCCGCTTTTGCCTCAGGCTTCGATTCCCGTCCACAATTCGTCAATCGGCAGGGTTTCTCCCCGCAATGTCTCTTGCCAACCCTGACGAAAACTCTCTTCAGCCGGTTTCAGTGCGATACTTTGACGAAACAAGTGGATCATCTCCAACAAGAGCGGCAAGTATTCGTCCGGCGTCTGCGCCACTTCTTGGCGAATCCGGTCTGTATAGGCGGCTTGATAGGTCGTCATTGTTCATTCCTTTCTACAACAATGTTGTTTCTTCCATTTTGGGCCATATCAGCCCTTTGTCAAGCGATTTCCGTTGAAGTTTCCAGAACCTCTTGACATTGGAGTATTTCTGTTGTAATATGGTAAGCGTACCAGGAAAACGATACCATACTCCTATTCTGTGATTCGAGCCATGGCCACCATACGTGATGTAGCGAAACAAGCAGGCGTTGCTCCCATAACGGTTTCTCGCGTGATCAACAACTCCGGTTACGTGAATGAGCAGACCCGCGCGCGCGTGGAGGCCGCGATTGCCGACCTGGGATACATTCCCAACGTGTTGGCCCGCAGCTTGCGCTCGCGGCGCACCAACACACTGGGGTTGATTTTGACCGATATTTCCAACCCGTTCTGGACGACGGTCGCGCGTGGGGTCGAGGACGCAGCCAGCGACGCCGGTTTCAACGTGATCTTGTGCAACACCGATGAGTCGGAGGCCGAGCAAGACAAGTATCTGCACGTGCTCGTGCAAAAGCAGGTGGATGGTGTGCTGTTGGTGCCAGCTCGCAGTGCGGTTGAACCCATCAAGTTCGTTCAGAGCCAGAACACGTCCGTGGTGGTGCTAGACCGCCGGATTCCTGATTCCCAGACCGATGTGGTGCGTTGCGACTCCGAAGATGGCGCCTATCAATTGACACGTCTGCTTCTGTCGTTGGGACATCGGCGAATCGCCATACTGAGCGGCCCTCGGGGTGTCTCCACGGCTGATGATCGTGTATCCGGCTACCGGCGTGCACTGACAGAGGTCGGGCTGGACGTCGATCCGGCGCTGGTTTACTACGGAGAGTTCTCGTTGGAAAGCGGTTACACTATGACGCAGCAGGTGCTGACGGTAGCCCCGCGCCCAAGCGCCTTGTTCGCCGGTAACAACTTTATCGCCATCGGTGCTTTACGAGCTTTGCGAGATGCCGGTTTGCGCGTGCCGGAGGACCTGGCTTTGGTGGGTTTCGATGACTTGCCCGCAGACCTGGTTGTGGATCCATTTCTGACAGTTGCTGCTCAGCCCGCCTACGAGATGGGGCGGCAAGCCACCGAGTTGCTGTTGGCGCGGTTGTCTGAAGAAGCGCCGGCGGCCTATCAGGAGATCGTTTTGCCAACCGAGATCGTTGTCCGGGAATCGAGCGGACAAGCTCTCGAATAGCGGAACGGTTATCGGCCAATCTTATGTGACGCTTTTGTCGCCATTTATCTTTTGGCTTCGTATGGTAACGATACCACACCAAATCTCTGAATATTGAGCGTTCCTGTAATCGCTTTTCTTTTTTGCTTGATGTGGTAACGATACCACATACGGTCTTTGAACACCAAACGGTTTTGAGGATGACAGGTCAGGATCGCAAAGGGAGCCGTTTCACAATGTCGTTGCACTGGAGTCTGTACTTATGGAAGTGAAAAGTTCATCACCCGCACAAGAGATCATTCTTGAGGTCCAAAACGTTTCCAAAAGCTTTCCGGGCGTGAAGGCGCTTGATAGCGTCTCGTTCGACCTGCGGAGGGGAGAAGTCCACGCTTTGGTTGGTGAAAATGGAGCAGGCAAGTCGACGCTCATGAAAATTTTGAGCGGGGTTTACCAGCCTGACGAGGGCGTGATCCGGTATAAGGGGAAACCGGTGTCTTTCGGCGATGTAACCCAGGCCCGCGAAGCCGGCATCGCGATTATCTACCAGGAACTCAATCTGATTCCCCACCTATCGGTAGCGGCCAATATTTTTATAGGCCGGGAGCCGCTGACCCGCTTCGGGACGCTCGATGAGAAAAAGATGAACGCCGACGCGGTGGCGACGCTTGCCCGCCTCAATGTTTCTTTGGACCCGACGATCAAACTGAACCGGTTACCCGTCTCCAAGCAGCAAATGGTGGAGATCGCCAAAGCCATTTCTTTCGACTCGGAAGTGCTCATTATGGATGAGCCGACGAGCGCGCTGACGGAATCCGAGATCAACGAGCTTTTCGGGATCATCCATACGCTTCGCAACAACGGCGTCGCGATCATCTATATTTCCCATCGCCTCGACGAACTGAGGCACATCGTGGACCGCATCTCGATTTTGCGCGACGGGCGCTCGGTCAGCACCGACGATTACACCGCCATCGGTATGGGTGAAATTGTGAACCGCATGGTGGGCCGAAAACTCGAGAACAAATTCCCGCCGAAACAAAACGCCCCGACCACGGAGAAGATCCTGGAGGTTCGCCATATTGTGCGGGCGGGAATTCTGCACGATATTTCCTTCGACCTCTATCGAGGCGAAATCCTCGGTATCGCCGGCCTTATGGGCGCGGGGCGCTCGGAGCTGGGGAGAGCGATCTTTGGAGCTGATCCGATTGTTTCGGGCGATGTGATTATGAACGACCACAAACTATCGTTGCATTCACCTTTCGACGCCATCAAAGCAGGCATTGCCTACCTCTCGGAGAACCGCAAGGAGGAGGGGCTGGCGGTAACAATGACGCTCGCCGAGAACGTCACCATGGCAAACGTGTTAGAGATTTGCCGGCGTTTTGGCGTACTCTCGCGCAGCCAAGAGATGACCGTCACGCAGCGCTATGTGAAAGACCTTACGATCAGAACGCCCAACCTCTCCCAGATTGTGAACAACCTTTCTGGCGGCAACCAGCAAAAGGTGGTTGTGGCAAAGTGGTTGTTTTGCGATTCAAAAATTCTGATCTTCGATGAACCGACGCGTGGCATCGATGTCGGCACCAAGTACGCGATCTATGAACTTATCGGCGTGCTGGCGCGTGAGGGTCGGGGGGTCATCATGATCTCCTCCGATCTACCGGAGATCCTCGGCTTGACGGATCGCATCCTGGTGCTCCACGAGGGGCGACTCGCGGCGACGCTCACCACCCCCCAAACGACGCAGGAAGAGATACTCAACTACGCAGCAGGCGTCGCGTAGTGGCTTGAGGAAGTGTAATCGTCCCAATGGGACAGCGCCGTTGATCAAAATTTAGCCACAGAGCGCACGGAGTTTTTCTTCTTTCTCTGTGAACTCTGTGTTCTCGGTGGCTATTGTCGAAGGAGGCGCACGTATGTCTGACCGAAAATTAACCCGAATTGGAGAGCAGCGATGAGCGAGATGACGCCGGAACAAATCGAAAAAGAATCCCCCCAGATCAAAGGAAAGCCGGAGAAACCCGGTCTGGGCCTGGACAGGTTTATTACCTTCGCCGCCGTTATCGCGCTGTTTGCGTTCTTTTCGCTAACGGCGCGGAACTTTTTCACCATGCGCAGCATCCTCAGCCTGGCCTTGCAGACCAGCACGATCACGCTGATGGGCATCGGTGTGACCTTTGCCATTATCACGGGCGGCATCGACCTCTCCATTGGATCCGTCGTTGCTTTTTCTGGGACGATGGCCGTGATTGCTGCGCGGGCCGGGATTCCGATCTGGCTCAGCATGCTCATCGGTCTATTGGTCGGCGTCGTTACCGGTCTGCTCAACGGGCTGATGATCACCCGATTGAAGCTCCCACCGTTCATCGCGACGCTTGGCACGATGATGGTCACCCGGGGCGTGGCCCTCACGATTACGAACGCCAACGCGTGGCCGGCCCCGCAAGCCTTTGGCAACCTGGGTAACGGCGCCCTCTTTGGGCTGGGGCCGCAATTCCCCGGCATCCCCTACCCGGTGCTGATCATGATTGCGGCTGCCATCATCTTTGGCTTTATCCTCAGTAGAACGCGGTTGGGCCGGTACACCTATGCCGTTGGCTCCAATCAGGAGGCGGCGCGGCTTTCCGGGATCAAGGTCGACCAGGTTAAGATGATTAGCTACGTCTTTTGCGGTCTGCTTTCTGCCTTGGTCGGCATCATTCTTGCCTCGCGGATGGCCACTTCCCAGCCCAACAGCGCAACGGGCTACGAGATGAACGCCATTGCCTCTGCCGTCATTGGCGGTACGAGCCTTATGGGAGGCGTGGGCACGGTCGGCGGAACCGTGATCGGGTCGTTTATTATTGGCATCCTCACGGTGGGTCTCACCATGTCAGGTGCGAACTACTTTATGCAGCAGATTGTTATCGGACTTGTCGTCATTGGCGCAGTGACGGTTGATCAGCTTAGAGGTCGTAAGTAAAATACGCGGCCCCTGTATGTCTGCACGCCGAGGCTTACGCCTGAACGTGCAGATGCCGGATCTCATTTGTATAGACTGGACTACAAAACAGAAAGGAGAGATAGGAGATGAAGCTTTTTAGGATTGCGTTAACTCTGATTTTCGTGGTGCTCTTGGCTAGCTGCAATAACCCAACAGCAACGCCCCAGACGATCGTCGTCACCAAGGAAGTCATCAAGGAAGTCGAAAAGGAAGGCCCGATTGAGATTGCCGTCATCGTCAAGACCAGCAACTCCAGCTTCTGGCAGAATGTGCAGACCGGGGCCTTTGCCGCCCAGGCCGAGCTTAAGGAACAGACGCCCAAGCTCTCGGTCACCTTCCTAGGCGCTCAGTCCGAGAGCCACATCAACGAACAGATCAACATCGTCGAAAGCGCCATCGACCGTGGCGTCAAGGCGATTGTGCTGGCGCCTTCGGACGTGAACGCTCTCATTGCGCCGGTACAGAAGGCTAAGGCTGCCGGCATCCCCGTCGTCATTATCGACTCGCTGCTCGAAGGCCCTGAGGACAACTATGTCTCATTCCTCGCCACCGACAACGACGCAGCCGGTAGAGCCTGCGCCGCGCGGTTGATCGAGGAAATACAGGCGAAGACCGGCGGCACCAGCGGCAAGATCGCCATCATGTCCTACGTGGCCGGCGTCGGGTCCGAGATCGGGCGCGTGGGCGGATTCGAGGACTATATCGCGAAGAACTCGAGTTTGGAGGTCGTCACGAAGCAGTACTCCAACGCCGACATGCCGACCGCGCTCGACCAGACCACGAACGTGCTCGTCGCCAATCCAGACCTGGTGGGCATCTTCGGCGCCAACGAGCCGACCGCCATTGGCATGGGTCGTGCGATCGAGCAGGCAGGACTCGCCGGGAAGATCGTGGCGATTGGGTTCGATGGCAACGAAGTTTTGCAGGAGATGGTCAGGAATGGGACGCTCCAATCTATTGCGGTGCAAAGCTCCTTCAATATGGGCTACCTGGGAGTCAAGACCGCCTACGAAGCCGCCATTCAGGGCAAGACGGTTGAACATTTCGTGGACACCGGTTTCATCATGGTTGACGCCGACAACATCGATAGCGAAGAAGCGCAGAACGTACTCTACTGATCTCCACAGATTGTGCCTATTGACGACAAGTACTTTGAGATATACGGTTCGCGCTTTTGCGGGCGAACCGTATATCTTTACAAGAAGGTTTCGTGCTATACTACCTGCATACGTAAATTGTCATTTTTGTCAGCAGATTTAGCAGATTAAGCAGATTTTTGACCGGTCCATAGCGGATAATTCGCTTAGTCTGCTCACTATATCCATTGTTCGAGGAGGATGAGTTCAATGAGTGAAAATCGCAAAGCAAAGGACGTCCTGAAAAAGGATGATTTGATCGTCATCACCGGCGCCGGTGGGTTCATTGCCGGAGCGTTGACCCGGTACTTTCACGACCAGGGGTTCACGCGCATCCGTGCGGTGGATAAGAAGCCGCTGCCTTTCTGGTATCAGCGCATCCCAGGCGTCGAAAGCCTGTGTATGGACTTGAGCGAGTATGACAACTGCGTCCGCGCGGTCGAGGGGGCGACCGAAGTTTACAACCTGGCGGCGGACATGGGCGGGATGGGGTTCATCGAGCGGTTCCGCGTGGAGTGCTTGCGCAGTATTCTCATCAACACGCACATGATCGAGGCGGCATACCGGGCAGGCGCGGAACGATACTTTTTCTCCTCGTCGGCCTGCGCCTACAATGTGGAGCTGCAACAGGATCCCAACGTCAGGGCGCTGAAGGAGTCGGACGCCTATCCGGCGATGGCCGAGCGCGGCTACGGTTGGGAGAAGCTGATATCCGAGATGTTCTGCCAGGAGTACTGGGCCGAACGCCAACTTAAGACGGCCATCGCCCGCTTCCACAACGTCTATGGCCCGTATGGCACCTGGGACGGGGGACGCGAGAAAGCACCGGCGGCCATCTGTCGCAAGGTAATCGAGGCGAAGGACACCGGCAAGCACGAGATCACCATCTGGGGTGACGGTCATCAGACGCGCAGTTTTATGTACATCGACGATTGTGTCAAGGGTATCGATATGATCATGCACTGCGACGCCCTGATCGCCACGCCCATCAACCTGGGGTCGAGCGAGTTGATTGCCATCAATACTCTCGTCAGTATGGCCGAAGAGATCGGCGGCGTGACGTTGGAGCGGCATTACGACCTGGACGCGCCGCGCGGCGTCGCCGGGCGCAACAGCGACAATACCTTTATCCAGCAGGTGCTCGGTTGGGAACCTAAGACCCCCTTCCGCGACGGCCTGGCGAAGACATACACCTGGATCGAACAACAATACGCCGACCGCAAAGCCGGCAAACGCACGGTGCAGGATTGAAGAGTAAAGAGTTTAGAGTTAAGAGTTAAGAGAAATGGGTAATGAATGACTCATTACTCATTACTCGTTACTCATTTCTCATTACCCGTTACCCCATCGCAGATTTTGAAACCAGGAGGTGTATATGGTAGATATGACCATTGAATCCGGGCCGTTTGCGCCCACATGGGAGTCGCTGCGGCAGTTTCAATGCCCCGATTGGTATCGGGATGCCAAGTTCGGTATCTGGTCGCACTGGGGGGCGCAGTCTGTGCCGATGTACGGCGACTGGTATGCCCGGCAAATGTACGTCGAGGGATCGGATCAGTACCGCTATCACCTGCGCACGTATGGGCATCCGTCGAAATTCGGCTACAAGGATGTGGTGCGGCTGTGGAAGGCGGAGAAGTTCGACCCGGCCGGGTTGATGGCGTTGTACGTGGCGGCCGGGGCGCGATATTTCGTGGCGCAGGCGGCGCACCACGACAATTTCCACAACTGGAATTCCACGCACCACCCGTGGAACGCCGTCAACATGGGGCCGCAGAAGGACATCCTGCAACTGTGGAAAGACGCAGCGCAGGCGCACGGGCTGCCCTTTGGCTTCTCCGAGCACATCGGCGCGACGTTTAGCTGGTATGTGCCCAACAAAGGCGCCGACAAAGCCGGGCCGTATGCCGGCGTCCCTTATGACGGCAATGACCCGGCCTACGAAGACCTGTATCTGCCCAACCGGGGCGCCAAAGGGTGGCAGGACGGCGAATGGTACACCAGCAATCCGTGGTGGCCTGAGAAGTGGTATACCTACGTCAAAGAGTTGATCGACATGTACCAGCCCGATCTGCTCTACTCCGACGGCGGCGTGCCGTTTGGGGACTACGGCCTGCACGCCATCGCGCATCTGTACAATACCAGCGCACGGCGGCATAGCGGCGTCAATCAGGCGGTGTACACGCAGAAGGACAAGAATGTCGATGTATTTTCGGTTGGCGTCTACGACATCGAGCGCAGCCAGCGGCCTGACATTTTCCCTTACGTCTGGCAGACAGACACCAGCGTTGGCGACTGGTTCTACAACGTCCGCGATGTGTACAAAACGCCCAAGCAAGTGGCCGAGATGCTCGTGGACATCGTCAGCAAGAACGGGAACCTGCTGCTGAATATTCCGCAGCGCCCCGACGGCACGCTCGACGATGAGTGTACGTATCTGCTGGAGCGCACGGCAGCGTGGATCAAGGTTAACGGCGAGGGCATCTACGGCACGCGCCCGTGGCAGGTATCCGGCGAAGGGCCGGCGTCTGTCATCATTGAAGGCTTCCGCGAGGATGCCGTCCCCTGGACGATTGAGGATTTCCGCTTTACAACCAAAGGCCAAGCCGTCTACGCCTTTCAGATGAAGTGGCCGGAAGGCGACAAAACCGTCGTGCGCAGTCTGGCGCAGGGGCGTGTGGGCAAAGTGGTCGATGTGACGCTGCTGGGCGCCGGCCCGGTCACGTTTACCCAAACCTCGCGCGGCCTGGCGGTGGACTTACCGGAGCAAAAACCGTGCGAGTACGCGCAGTGTTTGCGGGTGACACTGGCCTAAAACGTGATGCGTGATGCGTGAAGTCTTCACCCATCACATTTCGTGGAGACATGCGAACGTGAAAAATACCAACCGACTCACTGATGTTATCGGCCTTCTTCCCTACCGTATGGCGTTTGCGGGCGGGTGGATCGATCAGCCGTTCGTGTCCAGGCACAATCCCTCACCGCCCGGCTCGATGGTTGTTGTTGCACTGGAACCAACCTGCCGCTTTATGGAACGGTGCGGTATGGGGACCAGTACGCGCAAAATTGCCGCGACGCTGTGGGGCAATAAACTGCCGGATGAAGACCCAGAAAAGTTGATGCGAGAGCTATACTCCGCAGAGAACGCCGGGCAAGTAGAGCCATCGGGATCGCAGGACATGGCCGGTATCGTCTATCCCGGCATCAACCGGCTCGACTACGATTTCACGCATGAAGGCGGCTACTTTCCCGTGCACATCGAGTCGAATAACGATCCCGGTGTTGCACGCTGGCTGGAGGGGGTGCTGCACATGCTGCCAATTGCGCAACGCCCTCCTGGATACAATCCACTGGGCGAAAAGAATCTGGACCCGGAGTGGATCAGGCGGCTAGGACAGTCGGGCAAGGAGTGCTTCGACGCTATTGTCACGCAGGATGTAGGAAGGCTAGGCGCTTCGATGAACGCGTGTATGCAGTGCTGGGAGGCCATCCTGCCGCGCACGGTGCGACACCCGACTATTACGATAGACCTGATGGCGATCTTGGACTACTATCAATCCCGGTATGCAGGAGCGATGTACTCCGGCAGTGGCGGCGGGTACCTCTACGTCGTGTCGGAGGAAGAGGTGCCGGGATCGTTCCACGTGAATATCAGAGTTGCGGGATAGAAGATAGCTATGAAGTACATCATCGTAACGGGTAGCTTTGATGATCTGCGCGCGCGTGACTTTCGCTTCCTGGAAGAGGCGTCGAAGCTGGGAAGTCTGCACGTGCTGTTGTGGCCTGATGAGACCATCCGACACGTCGAAGGAAAGCAGCCCAAGTTCCCGCAAGCGGAGCGGATGTATATGCTGCAAGCCATCCGGTACGTCGCTGGACTGACGCTGGTGACGGGCGGTGTCGAGCAGAACGCCATACCCCAAATCGACGCCATCCAGCCGGACGTATGGGTGGTGGATGAGATGAACGACAACGGACAAACGCGCTCGTACTGCGAGGCGCGCGGGATGGCGTACCATGTCGTGAGAGAGAATGTTCTGCGACGCTTACCTCCGGCGACAATCGAAGCCGATGAGGCTCCGACGCTACGCAAGAAGGTCATCGTTACGGGCAGCTTCGACTGGTTACATTCGGGCCATGTGCGGTTCTTCGAGGAGACGGCTGCGTTAGGCGATCTGTACGTTGTCGTCGGGCATGATGACAATATCAAGCTGTTGAAAGGCGAGGGACACCCTCTATTCCCACAGGATGTGCGTAGGTACATCGTACAATCATTCCGCTACGTCAAACAGGCGTTGATTTCCTCGGGGCACGGATGGATGGACGCCGAACCGGAGATTGCCAGGATCAAGCCGGACATCTATGCAGTGAATGAGGATGGCGATCGACCGGAGAAGCGGGCGTTCTGCGAACACCACGGCCTTGAATATATCGTACTGAAGCGGTTGCCCAAAGAAGGGCTGCCGAAGAGGCAAAGCACAGCTCTGCGGGGATTCTGAGGCGGAGCCGGCAGGGGAAAATAGGACGCGGCGCGTGGCTATAAGCCACGCGCCGCGTTTTCGACTATACCGGTGACTTGGCGGGATACTCCCCTATCGCCAGTTAGCGCGTGCTGACCACGGTGAACGAGAGGGGCGGCAGGTGCAAGGTCAGCGTGTTGCCGTCCATCGGGCCGACCGTGATCTGGCGCGAAACGACGGTGTCGGGGTGCTCGTAGGTGTTCACCGCCTTGACATCCGCACCCGCGACCTGGTACGCGCCCGTGACCTGGCGCGGGGCGTCGCTCTGCCAGATGATGTCGGTAGACAGCGTCTCCGTCTGGCTGCGGTTGACCACGAAGAGCGCGCCCTGTTGCGTTTCAGCGTCGAAGCTGGCGGAGACGTCGAGCGCCGGGACTTCGCCGTGCTGTTTGGTATCCACCAGCGGGGCTTTGACGAGCACGTCCAGCGCGTCGCCGCGGGCCATATTGCTGACCAGCTTGAAGACGTAGAACGAGGGCTGCTTGAGCAGCGCGTCGCGGCGGGTGTGCAGCCACGAGATCACGTTGACGATCTGCGCTACACAGGCGACCTTGAGCACGTGGCTCTTGCGCAGGAAAACGTTGAGCCATTGCGCCACCACCAGCGCGTCTTCCAGATTGTAGATGTCCTCCGCCAGATGCGGCGCTTCCGTCCACTGGCCTCCCATAGGAGCGCCCAGTGAATGCCAGACCTGCCACTCATCCCACGACAGAAAGACGTCGTGCGTGCTGCGGCGCTTGGCCTTGACGTAGCGCAGTGTGCCTTCCATCGTGTCGACGAAACGCTCGAAGCGGACGGCGCTGGCCAGATAACTGGCTGTGTCCCCGGCGTTATTGTTGATGTAGTAGTGCATCGAGTGATAGTTCACGTGCTCCCACGCGATTTCCAGCACGATGCGATCCCAGTCCGGGTAGGTGGGCATACCGTCGCCGGACGATCCGCACAGCACGGTCTCGATGGTGGGGTCGAGCCATTTCATCATCTTGGCGGCTTCCAGCGCCTTGTTGCCGTAAGCGACGGCGTCCAGATGCCCGATCTGCCAGGGGCCGTCCATCTCGTTGCCGACACACCAGTAGCGCACATTGTGCGGTTTGGCGTATCCGTGTTTGATGCGCAAATCCGACCAATACGTGCCACTCGGCGTATTGCAGTAATCCACAAGATTGGCGGCGGACTGGATGTCGCCCGTGCCCATATTGACGCCCAGCATGGGCGCGGCATCGATGGCGGCGCAGAATTCCACAAACTCATTCGTGCCAAATTGATTGGTCTCCAGCGATTGCCAGGCGAGGTCGCGCCGGCGCGGGCGTTGGTCTTTGGGGCCGACGCCGTCGAGCCAGTTGTAGCCGCTCAGGAAGTTGCCTCCCGGATAGCGGATCACGGTGTAGGCCTGCTCGCGCAGCGCGGCGATCACATCCTGGCGCAGGCCGCGCTCGTCTGCGTGGGGCGACGCCGGATCGTAAATGCCTTCGTAAATGCACCGCCCCATGTGCTCCGTGAACCCGCCAAACAGCAGCGGGGAAATGGGCGCTATCGTGCGATGGATATCCAGCAATATTTGGGCTTTTTGATTGGACATATCGGCTCCTTTAGTATAGGGATTGGGAATTAGGCGAATAGAGATTGAGAACCTGGCCCTCAACCTTTTATACTGACTCGGCTATTATAATACATTTTGTATTCGAATCAGATTCACATATAAAACCGCCGGCGGCCTGTCAGGCCACCGGCGGTCGCTTTTTGCGGCAAGCGCACTTATGGCTGCGGCGTGGGTTCCGGCGTCGGCTCTTCCATGAACGCTGCGCGATCGTTCTCGATCAACGGTTTGACGTTGAATTCAGTCACGGCGACGTAGTACGGCGACTCCGATGCTTTGACGGCGTAGTTGCTGCCGTCGAACTTCGCGCCGACGCGCAACGTGGTGACGCTGCCATCCTCCATCGTGAGCGTGACGGTCGCGGCGGGCGCGGCGAAACCATAGCTGGCCTCTTCCGTCAGGCCGAGCGGGCGCTGGAGCGTGATTCGGGTGGTTTTGCTGACGATGTCGGCGGTTTTCGCCGGCGCGATGATTTCATCGGCCGCCAGATCGGCCAATGTCCACGTATCATCTTCGGTCTTGATGAACTTGAAAAAGCCGTTAGCGTTCTGCAACGTGACTTCCGTGACCGTGGCGACGTCGATGGTGCGGTATGCCGTGTCGATCCACGAGGTGGCCGCGGTGTTCATCTCCCACGTCGAAAGGGCGGCGGTGAGGTACGTCTCGTTCTGCCCTGCCACACGGAAGTGGGTGGCGGTATAGCGCGGCGAGCTGCCCAGGTAGAGCGTGTGCGTCGTGCCGTCTCGCATGCCGATGTCGACGCGGCGCACGTAATTGTCATCGGCCACCTGGAGCGCCTTGTGGCTGGCGTCGGTGCGCGCTACCAGAGTTGCAGTGTCCAGTTGGGTGAACTTATCGAGAAGTGGCGTGATCGAGCTGGCCTGTGCCGGATAGTCGCCTGCTTCGGCCAGGCTCCAGTTCTCGCCGGAGCGGCGCAGGATGATGCGCGCGCTTTGGTCATCGGTGATGGTCAAAGTGGCGATATTCGCCACATCGAGGCCCGGGAAGACCGGCTGCGCTGCGCCGGCGCTGCCGGAACGTGGCCAAAAGGTGATCACGCCCAGGATGATCTGGACGACCAGAATACCGGCCATGATTTGTTGATGGCGTTTCATTGCTCCACCTCCTCAGACGCAGTCGCGTCACGCTTTGGTCTGGACGCCTTTGCTGATCGCTGATGGCTGACTGCTGACGGCTGTACCAATTCCATCGGCTGCTCGTTGCGGCGGCGCATACTCACGAAACCGCCGAGCGCCAACAGGGCCAGGAGCGCTGCGCCGTAATTGACGATTTCCCAGAACGATTGCTCACTTTCGTCCATCGCTGCCAGGACGCGGCTTTCGGCGCCGCGCGCCTGGATTTCCAGCAGGTCGAGGTCCTCGGTCGCCCAGGCCACGGCGTTCTTCACGAATTGCAACGAGTTGAGATAGCGGTCGCCGGACATCGAACTGGAAATCTGGAAGACGATGTCATCCACGAATTCCGCACTGCCCACGACGAGCAGGCGCGCCGTCTCCGGCGACTGCTCGATCGTGCCGGGGCCTGCCGGCGGGAGTGTGGCGCCTTCCTCGGTCGCTGTTTCGAAGGGCGAAGCTTTCCCGGCGAAGTAGCTGTCGAACGTCCCCTGCACCGTGACGGCCAGGGTATACACCTGGGTAGCGGAAGGCTGTGCGAATCCGCTCTCCGGGTAGAGCTCCAGGTCAGGCTGGATGTTGATGGGATCGTTTTGGAACCACGCGCCCGATGTCGAGGACAGCAGCACTTCGACCTGGCGCTCTGCGTTCTTCGTTTGATCGATGTGAATGGGTGAAGCCCAGTTCAGCGTGATCGCCGCCAGGTTGGAGACGATGGGATTGTTTCGCCCCATGCTTGCCGAACGGACATCCACAAAGTAGGGGTAGTTTAATGCCTGGTACTCCTGTACCTGGAAGTTACCCACCTGACGGACGACCGGCATAGGGAACGGTTCGTTCTGTGGATCGAGCACCATCCCTTGTTGCACGGTGATGCCGTAATGTTCCAGCAGCCCGGCGACGCCGTCGGCGATGAATCGCCCGGTGAGACCGCCGCCGTAGGGGTCCTGGTCGATAACAGTGTTGCCCGCCGCCAGGAGCACCGTGCCGCCGCGCATCAGATATTGATCGATGGCGTACAGCTCCATGTCGGTGAACCCCTGTGGGGCGATGATCAAAACCACATCGACGTCGGGTGCGATGCTGCCCGTGCTCAGGTCGAGGTCGCGGACTTCGTACTCCTGGCGTAGCGCTTCGCGTACCTGGTTCCAAGAGGAAAGCGGCTGGACGGTCTGCCCCCACATGTCTTGCGTCGGCGTCGTTGGCGGCGACCAGATGCCCACCACCTTGAGGAAGCCGGTGGACATGCGCTTGAGCGCGGATTCGACCGAGCTGCGCACATCCGCCTCGCTCATCTCGCCGGAGGGGTAGATCACGTTCTCTTCGGTGCCGACTTTCAACACCATGTGCATATAGTACACGTCATTCGAGAACAGAGAGGCGGCGAACGGCTGGATGCCGTAGGTGTCGTATAGCTGCTGCGGCGTCATCGGGCTGCCGGCCTGGGTGGGATCGACGAGCTTATACGTCAATTTGCCGTTGGACTGCGCCGCGATGTCCTGCACCACTTTCTCCATCGTCGCCGGAATATCACTGAGCGATTGCGGCATAGTATTGGGGGTAACGTAGATCGTCATCTCCACCGAATCACTCAGCGAGGCGAGAACCGTATCGACGCTCTGGAAGCCGTAGACCACCTTCTTGATGTTGCTGGTGAGATCGTATTCCAGGTTGCGCAGTTGCACATCGATGCCGCTGCCTTCCTGTTTGACTTCGATCAAATCGCCAAACCCCAGGGTAGCGCTTTGATCGCCATATTGGATGAGAATGTCGAAGTATGAGTTGATGATGGAGGATTCGTACCGTCCCGCGATTTGGAAGGGGGTGGGGCGGATGCCGTACACCTGGTTGGCTTCGGCCTCTCTTTCTGGCTCTTGGGCCGGGTCGATGATCTCCACCTGTACGCGCCCGCGCGAGGCGAGGGCATATTCTTGCAGCATATCGCGCACTTTGGGGACCAGGGGAGCCAGCAGCGGGTGGGTGCGCTCGCTGAAATAACCGCGAATCAACAGCGGCTCTTGCAGGCCATCGAGCAGACTGCGGGTCGCCCTGGAAAGTGAGTATTCACGATACTGCGTCAGGTCGAGCCGCAGGCTACGCAGCGGGTGCACCCACACGTTGGCCACGAGCAGGTTCACGATGAGCAGGGCCGAGGTGATGGCCAGGCCGCGCCGCTTGGGCAAGGTTTGCTCGCCCGCGCTCCAGCCCTTGGCCTTGAGCGACAGGACGTTGAGCACGAGGAAGATACCGGCGAGCGTGACGTAGTAGAGCAGGTCGCGCAGGTCGATGACACCGCGCTGGATACTTTCGAAGCGGCTGCCCGCCCCGATCGCGCGCAGGATTTCACCCAACTCGTTGCCTACCAGGTTGGTCACGCCGGACGACCCGACCAGGTAGAGCGCCCCGCATACCAGCCCGGTGGAGAGCAGCGCCACGATCTGGTTGTCGGTGCGCGATGAGACGAACAACCCGATGGCGGCGTAAGCGCTCGCCAGCAGGATGGCCGCCAGGTACCCGCCGATCACCGGCCCCCAGTCCAGGTTGCCGAGCAGGGTGACGGTGATCGGAATGAACAAGGTCAGCGCCAGGGCGATGCCGATCAGCGCGACGACGGCGACGAACTTGCCGATGACCAGTTGCGTCGTCGAGACGGGCAGCGTCAACAGGATTTCGAGCGTGCCTGAGCGCTGCTCCTCACTCCACTGGCGCATCGTCAGCGCCGCCGCGATGAAGATCATCAGCACCGGCATCCAGCGGAAGAGCGGGCGCACGTCAGCAATGCCGCGCGCGAAGAAAGTGTCCACCCAGAAGAACGAGAACAGCGTGGCGATGAGGAACGCGCCGATGAAGATCATCGCCATCGGCGAGCCGAAGTAACTGCGCAATTCCTTGCGGGTGATAGTGAGGATTTGCTTCATTGCGCCACCTCCGCCGTCGCCAATTCGTTGAAGACTGTTTCGAGCGTGCGCACGTCGCGGCGCAGCTCGCGGAGCGGCCAGTCGTGTTCCCGCGCCAACTCGTAAATGACGGGGCACAAATCGCTGCGGCTGACGGTATCTTCCGTTGCCTTGCGACCGAGCACGCGATAAGCCGGGAAGCCATCGTGGCTCTTGAACGTCCCCACGCCTTGCACCTGCGGCAGGCGCTGGAGCATATCCTGCGCTTCGGCAGGACGCTGTTCCAACACCAGCACGGCATCGGATGTCGCTTCGAGTTCGGAGAGGCGCGCGTCGGCCTTCACTTGTCCGTTCATCAAGATGATGGCGCGGTCGCAGAGGGCTTCGACTTCCGAGAGGATGTGTGTGGAGAACAACACCGTGCTGTGGTCGGCCAAACGGCGGATCAGATTGCGGATTTCGACGATTTGCGTGGGATCGAGGCCCACGGTCGGCTCATCCAGGATGAGCAGGCGCGGCTTGTGCAGGATGGCCTGCGCCAGTCCCACGCGCTGCCGGAAGCCCTTGCTCAGGTGTGCGATGGGGCGGGTGAGGTGCTCTTGCAGCCCGGTCGCGTAGATCGCGTCGGAGAGCAGTGCCTTCTGGTCGGTCTCCGGGATTTGCCGCAGGTCGGCCATCATCTTGAGGTACGCCTGCACCGACAGTTCGGGGTACAGCGGCGCGGTTTCCGGCAGGTAGCCGATCTGCGCCTGCACCTCGCGGGTGTGCTCCAGAACGTCCAGCCCGTTGATCAGCGCCGTTCCCGCATCGGGTTGCAGGTAGCCGGTGAGAATCTTGATGATCGTCGTTTTCCCGGCTCCGTTTGGTCCCAACAGCCCGACGATTTCCCCGCCGGCGATGTTGAAGGACACGTCGCGCAGGGCTTCGACGTCACCGTACGATTTGGATAGATTTGAGACATCGATCATAAACTCCTCCTTGCGAGTTGCGAGTTAAGAATAAGTGCTGGCGTGAAAAAGAGCAAAGCTGGTCGCAGGGTGTCCTACGTATAAGCTTCGCTCTTTGGTTATCGGCAGCTTGTGCCGGTGGGCGCAGCACGGTGACATGGTAATGAACGTGAGAGAATTGTCAAGGTTGACCTGTCACACGTCACACCTCAGGATACCACGTTCCCGTTTGCGTGACTTTAAGAAGAACTGAGATTAACCTTAAGAAAAGTTTATCTGTGTAGGCGGGGTAAGACGTCACACTTCCCAATCTTCCAGACATAGCCCGGGTACACGGCTAAATTCGCGGGTGTTATGCGTAACGAGGGTTGCCTGGTGTGCCAGAGCGGTCGCCGCAATGAACAAATCATTGGGGCCAATGATCAGGCCGCGTTGGGTCAGGTCGGCACGGATTTCACCATAGAGGACAGCGCCGTGATCATCAAAAGGCAGGCTGCTGAAATGTGCAGCGAATTCTTTAAGCGTACGTCGGGCATGTTCTGGATTAGCGCTGCGCTGTGCGCCATAGTAGAGTTCCGCTTTGACAATGGCGCACAGGGCGATATCGTGATATGGGATTTGGGCCATACGCTGTCCTACTGGAGAGGCGGCATCTCGTAGAAAGCGGATACAGGTATTGGTGTCCAAGAGATAGATCACGGCAACTCCTCGCGGACTTCGTAAACGCCTTCACTTTCGCGGATCGGAAATTCCGGTAGACAACCGGCAAAACGTGTAAAGAAATCATCTGGCCAACCAAGTGTATCCACTGCATCGGGAGCGGGCATAACGATGACTTCGACTTGCGCCCCAACCGGCAAGGCTGCCGTATGAATTTCAATCAAACCGCCAGTTTTAATCGTCGTTTTCTCGCGTAGTGCAGTATACGTAACTGTCATCGTCATTCTCCTTTTTCCACTTGCGTTGAGTTACCGCACGCGAATCATTTACCATTCTATTGGATCACGCAACACGTTTCACATTTTACTTCAATTATAGCATACAAAGGGGGAGAAGTGGGGGGTTGGGGGGGGGGGGGGGGGGCGGCCGCCCCCCCCCCACCCCCCCCCCAAAAAAACAAAAAAAAAAAAAAAAAAAAAACAAAAAAAAAAGAGAATT
>Ga0334884_1002187_pt1 | contig 25908 bp, 23 predicted proteins | sample GraSluR1_MG_7_FD_207215 | JGI IMG/M metagenome (GOLD analysis project Ga0334884, IMG submission 207215) | Sludge microbial communities from methane-producing bioreactor in Wageningen University, Netherlands - Granular Sludge_12_05 R1 | ecosystem: Engineered > Bioreactor > Anaerobic >...
GGTATTATTGTTTCAAATGATATGGTTGCTGTAGACACTTATAAATTAGTTATTAACGCTAGTTTTAGTAAAGATGTAAAACCAGGGCAATTTGTTAATATTAGTATTGCTGATAAAGCTCATTTACTTAGAAGACCAATTTCTATTTCTGAGGTAAATGATAATTTTATAACTTTGTATTATAAAGTTATAGGCTTTGGTACAAATAAAATGACATTGCTTAAACAAAATGAGACAATTGAAGTGATAGGTCCTTTAGGGAATGGATTTCCTTTAGTACATAAAAAAGAAGTTTTGATAGTTGGGGGAGGAATTGGAATTGCTCCTTTACTTGAACTTGCAAAAAAACTATCACTTGATAATACCGTTACTATAATTTTAGGATATCAAAACAAGGGTCAAATATATTTAGATAAAGAATTAAGTAAATATGGAGAATTGATTATAACAACAGATGATGGCTCTAAGGGCTTTAAGGGTAATCCTGTTACATATTTAAAAAAACACAATATAAATTTTGATGTTATTTATGCTTGTGGACCGTTGGTTATGCTTAAAGCAATTGATAAAGAATATCAAAAATCAAAAATTGGATATTTGTCTTTTGAGGCAAGAATGGGTTGTGGTGTTGGTGTTTGTTATGGATGTGCTATAAAAACTACTAAAGGTAATATTAGAGTTTGCCATGAAGGACCAGTATTCGAATTAGGAGTAGTTAATTATGAACCTTAAAATTAAATTGCCTGGGTTAGATTTAAAAAATCCAATTATTCCTGCATCTGGGACGTTTGGATTTGGTGAAGAGATGAGCGAGATTTATGATTTGAATGTTTTAGGTTCAATCATGGTTAAAGCCACTACCATCAAAGAAAGATTAGGTAATAGCACTCCTAGGATTGCTGAGGTTTATGGCGGAATGTTAAATTCTATAGGACTTCAAAATCCTGGAGTAGATGCAGTTATAGAAAAAATAAAAAAATTAGAAAAATATAATTTTAAAGTCATTGCTAATATAGCTGGCGAATCAATTGAAGATTATGAAGAGGTTGCTAAAATACTGAGTAAGATCGATAATGTTGGAGCTTTAGAGTTGAATATATCATGTCCGAATGTAAAAGAAGGTGGAATTGCTTTTGGAACTGATCCGAAAATGGTTTTTGAAATCACAAAAAGGGTAAAATCAGCATCGAGTAAACCTGTATATGTTAAGTTAAGTCCTAATGTGACTGATATTGTTGCGATTGCTAAAGCGGCTGAATCAGCTGGGGCTGATGGCTTGAGTATGATAAATACATTAGTCGGAATGAAAATTGATATGAAAACAAAAAAACCTTTGCTTGCAAATAAAATTGGTGGATTAAGTGGCCCAGCGATTAAGCCTGTTGCTATTAGAATGATTTATGATGTGTATAAAAATGTAAAAATCCCTATAATTGGGATGGGTGGAATCATGGATGCCTATGATGTTTTAGAATTTTTATATGCAGGTGCTAGTGCGGTTGGAATTGGAACTGCTAATATTATAAATCCATATGTGTGTAAAGAAATCATCGAAGATCTACCAAGAGTTTTAAAAGAACAAGGTTTTGAAGATATCAATCAATGCATTGGATATGCCCATAGAAAGGAATAATATGGTAATTATAGCTTTAGATTTTGAAAACAAAGAAAAAACTTTTGAATTTTTAAAAAAATTCAATGAGCCGCTATACGTAAAAGTAGGTATGGAGTTATTTTATGCTGAAGGCCCATTAATAATTAAAGAAATAAAAACTCTTGGTCACAAAATATTTTTAGACTTAAAAGCTCATGATATTCCAAATACTGTAAAAAAAGCTATGTCTAATTTAGCCAAATTAGATGTAGATATTATAAATGTCCATGCAAGTGGTGGAATAAAAATGATGAGAGCTGCTCTTGAAGGGTTAAGAGAGAATAATTCAAAAGCATATTTAATTGCAGTTACTCAACTTACATCAACTGATAAAGAAATGATGAATGATGAATTGTTAATTCAAGGCGATGTTATTGAGTGCGTTAAAAAATATGCATTAAATGCCAAAACTGCCGGACTTAATGGAGTTGTTTGTTCACCTTTAGAAGTGGAGGCGATAAAAATGGTTTGTGGTAAAGATTTTATAACTGTAACACCAGGGATTAGACCTCTTGACGCATCTGTAGATGATCAAAAACGTATTACATCACCAAAGGAAGCTAAAAAAATAGGATGCGATTATATAGTTGTTGGACGACCTATAACAAAAGCAGAAGACCCAGTGCAAGCATATAGAAAAATAAGAGAGGATTTTTTAAATTAATGAAAGAAGTAGCAAAAGCATTATTAGAAATTAAAGCAGTATTTTTATCTCCAGATAAACCTTTTACCTGGGCTAGTGGAATAAAATCGCCAATTTATTGTGATAATAGATTAATATTATCATATCCAAAAATTAGAAGAATGATTGAAAAAGAATTTGCTAGTTTGGTAAAAAAAGAATTTCCAAATTGTGAATTACTAATGGGGACTGCTACGGCGGGAATTCCCCATGCTGCATATATCAGTGAAATTTTAGATTTACCAATGGGATATGTAAGAAGCAGTAGTAAAGATCATGGAAGAAACAATCAAATTGAAGGTAAGTATGAAAAAGGTCAAAAAATAGTAGTTATTGAAGATTTAATTTCAACAGGTAAATCATCAATTGAAGTAGTAAATACTTTAATTGAGGCGGGAGTAATAGTTTTAGGAATTGTTTCTATTTTTACTTATGAATTAGAAAAAGCTAAAAATAATTTTGAAAGTATTAATATTAAAACTGTATCATTAACTAACTACTCAGAACTGGTAGAAGTTGCTGTAAAAGAAAAATATATAACTAGTGATTCTATGGAAAAATTAGTAAAATGGCGCAAAGACCCAAGCGATGAAAGCTGGATGCTTTAAACAAAAAATGTCTTGACATAGGTGCATATTACATAGTATAATCCTAGATGTATTAATATAAACGTTGAAGAAAACAAGTAGTTTTTAAAGTTTACATAAAGAGAGTGTTTGGTTGGTGAAAAAACATGGAATTTTAAAAATGAATTATAGTTTCGGAGTTTATCGTAGACATTGCGTTAAAAGTTAAAAGAGCATCTGAAGAAGATGAATTAAAGGTGGTACCGCGGAAAAAATTTCGTCCTTGAATTATTCAAGGGCTTTTTTTTCTAAAATAATAAAATAATAGGAGATTTAAAATGAAAATTAAGATGTTTAGTGGTGAAAAATTACCTTTGGAAATGCACAAGGTAAGGATTGTTCAAAAATTAAATTTAATTCCGATCGAAGAAAGAAAGAAAGCTATTGAAGAAGCTGGCTTTAACACGTTTTTACTTAGAAATAGAGATGTATTTTTAGATATGCTAACTGATAGTGGTGTAAATGCGATGAGTGATAATCAATTAGCCTCAATGATGATTGCAGATGACGCTTATGCTGGAAGTGAAACTTATTATAAATTTGAAGAAAAGTTAAGAGAAATTTTAACTTTACAATATATTTTACCGGCTCATCAAGGAAGAGCTTGTGAGAATATTATAAATCAAGTATATGTTAAACAAGGTGATATTGTTCCAATGAACTTTCATTTTACAACTTCGAAATCACATGTAACTATTAATGGTGGTTCAGTTATAGAATTATTAACTGAAGAAGGACTGAAAGTTAATAGTGATCATCCATTTAAAGGTAATCTTGATTTAGTTAAATTAGAAAACTTTTTTAAATCTAATGGTACTGCTAATGTTCCTTATGTAAGAGTTGAAGCTGGTACTAATTTGATAGGTGGGCAACCAATCTCTTTAGATAATTTTAAAAACACTATTGCTTTGTGTAAAAAATATAATGTTAGAACTGTTTTAGATGCAAGTTTACTTCAAGATAATTTATATTTTATAAAAACAAGAGATGAGAGTGCAAAAAATAAAACTATTAGAGACCTAACAAAAGAAATTTGTTCTGAATTTGATATTATTTATTTTTCAGCTCGTAAATTTGGTTTTGCAAGAGGTGGTGCTATTTGCGTAAAAGATGAAAAAGAGTATTTGAAAATGAAAACTTTAGTTCCACTATATGAAGGCTTTTTGACATATGGAGGGATGAGCGTAAGAGAGATTGAAGCAATTACTGTTGGTCTTGATGAATCGATGGATGAAGATATCATTTCTCAAGGACCCCAATTTATAGAATACATGGTAAATGAATTAGTAAAAGCTAATATTCCGGTGGTTACTCCTGCTGGTGGTTTAGGCTGCCATTTGAATGCAAAAGGATTCTTACCACATTTAGGGTCTAAAGACTATCCTGCCGGTGCTTTAGTTTCGGCCTTGTATTTGATAAGTGGAGTTAGAGGAATGGAGAGAGGAACTCTTTCAGAACAAAGAAATCCAGATGGATCTGAAGTCTATGCTGAGATGGAACTTGTTAGATTGGCTTTACCTAGACGAGTATTTACGCTATCACAAATAAAATATGCAATAGATAGAATTGTTTGGCTTCATAAAAATAAAGATCTTATCGGAGGATTAGAATTTTATGATGAGCCTGCAATATTAAGGTTTTTCTTTGGAAGATTAAAACCTGTAAATAACTGGCCAGAAAAACTATTGAAGAAATTCAAGGAAGATTTTAAGGATAGCTTATAATATATAGTAAAAGTCTTAATTGATTATTAAGACTTTTGTTCATTTATTAAAACAATATTAAAAAATAAAATAATAAAATTGTTTTCATTATAAAAACACTTGTATTTAAAATAAAAACAATGTATAATATACAAAAAGATTAAAAGGAAAATATTATGTTTACAAGTACAAGAAAAAAAATCAATGTCTCTAGTTCAAAAGCAATTATAGATGGAATTGCTAAGGATGGCGGACTTTATGTGATTGATAAGATACCAAAAATTAAAATTGAAGAGTTAATCGATTTAGACTATAAGGCTTTAGCTGTTAAAATTTTGAGTTTATTTTTAGATGATTTTAGTGTACAAAATATTCAAAAAATTGTTGAAGAAGCTTATTCTAAATTTGATATAGAAGAAGTAGTGGAATTAAAAGAATTTGATAACTTTTCTTTTTTAGAACTTTATCACGGACCTACTTTAGCGTTTAAAGATGTGGCTTTAACTGTTTTACCTCTTTTGATGAACGAAGCAAAAGCTATAAATAAAGATAATTCAAAAACAATTATTCTTACTGCTACATCAGGAGATACTGGAAGTGCTGCGCTAAGTGGATTTAGTAAAGTTGAAAATAGCGGAATTATTGTAATTTACCCAAATAAAGGAATTAGTCAAATTCAAGAAAAACAGATTCTTTCTTTTACTAATTCTCAAGCTAAAGCTTTAGCTTTAGAAGGTAATTTTGATGATGCTCAAAATCTAGTGAAGAAAATTTTTAGTGAAGAAAAATTTTTAACTGATCTGAAGGATAAAAATGTTTCAAGTGCAAACTCCATAAATATAGGACGTTTAATCCCTCAAATTGTATATTACTTCTACAGTTATATAAAATTAGTTAATAAAAAAAGCATTAAATTATTTGATAAAATAAACTTTACTGTGCCAACCGGCAATTTTGGCAATATATTAGCGGGATACTTAGCTTATCAAATGGGGTTGCCAATTAATAAATTAATTTGTGCATCTAATATTAATAATGTGCTACATGACTTTTTTGCTACTGGAGTGTATGATAAGAATCGTGAATTGAAATTATCTTATTCACCTTCTATGGATATATTGATTTCATCTAACCTGGAAAGACTGCTATATTATATTTCTAATAAGAACCCTAACAAGGTAGCTAGTTTAATGCATGAACTTTCTAATAAAGGTAAATATAAACTTTCAATTATGATGAGAAAGAGAACTAAAATATTTGAAAGTGGATTTGCAGATGATAGTGAAACTCTAGAAATGATTAAAGAAGTTTTTGAAAAATATAAATATTTAATAGATACACATACAGCAGTTGCATATAAGGTATATAAGGATTATCAAAATAATAGTAAAGATAAAACAAAAACAGTGATTTTATCTACCGCAAGCGGGTTCAAATTTGCTGATGCAGTTATAAAAGGTTTGAATTTAAAAAAACAAGATACTTTATTTGGTTCACTAAAAGTAATTAGTGATTATACAAATGTTGTAATCCCCTCATCATTAGATGAAATTGTTACCAAAGAATATAAAACTCAAGAAATTTCTAGTAAACAAGCTTTAGAAACTGTCAAAAAAATGATAGGAGATTTATAATGATAAAAATTTTAATACCAGCAACTTCAGCTAATCTAGGACCAGGGTTTGATTGCTTAGGGATAGCTTTAGAAATGTATAACGAATTTACATTTGAAAAAAGTAGTAGTTGGGAGTTTGTTAATTTTGATGAGAAGTATTCTTATTTTGAAAATAATCTAATTGCACAAGCAATCGTTAGGACTTTTGAGATTCTAAAAGTAAAAGAACTATCGTTTAAAATTAAGATAAAAAGTGATATTCCTGATTCAAGAGGACTAGGAAGTAGTGCAACATGTATAATTGCTGGAATTCTAGCAGCTGATTATTATGCTAATAGTAAACTTAGTATCAGCAGAATTTTAGATATTGCTTTAGAATTTGAAAATCACCCTGATAATATTACTCCAGCTTTAGTTGGTGGATTAGTGTCTGCTACTAAACTTGAAAAAGGTGTTTTCTATAAAAAATATGAAATTAATGATGATTTAAAGTATACTGTTATTATTCCGAGTTTTGAAATTTCAACTGAAGTAAGTCGTAAGGCACTACCTAAAGAATATAAAACTGCAGATGTAGTTTATAATACATCTAGAGTTATAAACTTACCTCATGTATTACAAAATGGAGATATTAGTATTTTAAAAGAGTTAACTTTTGATAAGATGCATGAGCCTTATAGATTACCATTAATTGAAATGGCTAACGAAATAAAAAATATAGCATATGAAAACAATGCTAGTTGTACATTGAGTGGGTCTGGTTCTACTTTATTAGTTATTAGTAAAAATTTAGATGTGATTGATATTATAAAGAAAAAAATCGATAGTAGTTGGATAGTGAAAACATTAAAAGTGGATAACATAGGAGCTAGAGTGATTGAATTATGAAAAATGAATATTTAATTGTTCATAAAAGTATACTTCCTGATTATTATGAAAGAGTAATTACAACGAGAGAGTTAATTGAGCATAAGAAGATGAGTGTTTCAGAAGCCTGTAAATTAAATGATATTAGTAGGAGTACTTATTATAAATATAAAGATCATCTTTTTTTACCATCGAAAGAGTTAGGCAAGAAAGTTTTATTAGCATTTGTTTTGCAAGATCAAAAAGGCGTTTTATCAAATGTCCTTAATTTTGTAGCTGAAATGCATGGCAATATTATTGCTATAAATCAAGAAATGCCAATAAATAATAGTGCGTATGTAACTCTGACTGTAGATATAGTTGAATTAGATGTATCACTAGATGTATTATTAGATAATTTAAGAAAAATGACCGGCGTTAATAGAGCTGAATTAATAGCAGTTGAATGAGGTGAGAAAATGGAAGTGGCAATACTAGGATTAGGGACTATAGGAATAGGAATATATGAACTAATCGATAAAAGCGAATATTTAAAAGATATAAAAGTAAAAAAAGTTTTAGATAAAGATAAATCAAAAGAGAGTATTTTAAAACCAGGACAATTAACAGATAATTTTGAAGAAATTGTAAATGATGATGAAATTAAAATTATTTTTGAAGTCATGGGTGCTAAAGAATTTAGTTATATGTGCATTAAGAGAAGTTTAGAAAATAAAAAACATGTAATAACAGCTAACAAAGAAGTTATTGCACTTTATTTAGATGAACTGACCAAAATTGCAAAGACTAATAAGGTCAGTTTAATGTATGAAGCTTCAGTTGGCGGTGGAATATTTTTGATTACACCATTACTTGAGTGTGTAAAAATTAATGAAGTAAAAAATATAGTAGGTATTTTAAACGGTACTACCAATTACATATTGACTAAAATGAGCAGGGAAAATTTGGATTTTTCTGAAGCTTTGAAATTAGCTCAACAAAAAGGATTTGCTGAAGCTAATCCAACGGCTGATTTAGAAGGATTAGACATCGTTAGAAAGATAACTATTTTGTCAATGATTGCTTATAAAGGAATATTAGATGTTGAAAAAGTTTATCATTTTGGGATTTCTAATATTGAATATTGCGATATCATTTTCTTAAAAGAATTAGGTTATGATATAAAATTAATAGGCTCATCATTTAACAACAATAATTCAATTGATATAGCTGTAGAACCAGTTGCTGTGGATAATTATAATATTTTGTCAGGTGTTAATGAAGAATTTAATGGAATTTTTATTGAAGCTAGTGTAAATGATAAATTGATGTATTATGGAAAAGGTGCAGGTAGGTATCCTACAGCTAATGCATTAATAAATGACATGATAATGATTATGGAAAACAAAGGAAATAATTATTTCACAAGTGTTAACAAATTAACTATTAAAGAAGACTTAGATAAAAGAAGTGAATACTATATTAGATTCAATAATGGAAATCAAATTATCACAGATGTGATTACAAGGCAAGAGTTTTTAAGTCAGTTAGATAATATAAAATTTTATGCAAGAATAATATAAGGAGAATAATTATGAAAAAATATAATGTTGCAATAGTAGGAGCTACTGGCTTAGTAGGTTCTACATTTATAAAAGTTTTACAAGAAAAAAAGTTTCCAATTAACAATTTAAAGTTATTAGCTTCAGCTAATAGTGCAGGTAAAGAAATTGAGTGCTTTGGTAAAAAATGGGTAGTCGAAGAATTAAAAGAAGACTCATTCAAAGATGTAGAAATAGCATTGTTTAGTGCTGGGGGTTCAATTAGCCAAAAATTTGCACCAATTGCTGTTAAATCTGGTGCTACAGTAATAGATAATTCAAGTGCTTGGAGACAAGATAAAGATGTTCCATTAGTTGTTCCAGAAGTTAATTTTGGTGCAATAGGTGATTCAAAATTAATAGCTAACCCTAATTGTTCAACAATTCAAGCAATGTTGCCTTTGAAAGCATTAAAAGATAAGTATGGATTGAAAAAAGTTAATTTTTCTACTTACCAATCTGTTTCAGGAAGTGGAATGAAAGGTATAAACGATTTACTTTCTACAAGAAAAGGAGAAAAAAATAGTTTTTACCCATATTCTATAGTAGATACTTGTATTCCTCAAATTGATGTTTTTCTTGAAAATGGTTATACAAAAGAAGAGATGAAGATGGTTAATGAGACTAGAAAAATTCTTGAATTGCCGGATTTAAAAATAAGTGCTACTTGTATAAGAGTTCCTGTTTTATCATGTCACGGAGTTTCGATTCAAGTTGAACTTGAGAGAGATTTTAAAGTAGAAGATGTTAAAGAATTAATGAAGAGTTTCCCAGGTATTGTTTTAGCAGATGACCCAAACAATTCAATCTATCCAGTTTCAACAATGGCTACAAATAACGATAGTGTTTATGTTGGTAGAATTAGAAGAGATTTAAGTACTGATAACAGTTTATTGCTTTATACAGTAGCTGATAATATTAGAAAAGGTGCAGCAAGTAATGCTGTTCAAATAGCTGAGAAAATTATTAGTAATAATTAAAAATGGAAAATAAGAAAAGTGATTTTCAAGAAGATAGTATCATTACGCTTACTAATAATGAAGGTTATGATATAAACTTCCATATAATTGCGGGCATAAACTATAAAAATGATTATTATGTTATTTTAGAACCACTTTCTGAATATTCAGATTTAGATGAAAATGAATTGATAATTTTCAAGGTTAAAGACTCGAAAATTGAATCTCATTCTTTTGAATTAGTAACTGATAAAAACATCATTGCAGATATATTTAAGGAATATGAGAAAATTATACACTTAGAAAATAACTAATGATTTTAAGTTTGTAATAGGGTGAAATATGTTATTAAGCTATACAACAACTATAATAATTTTAATTATGATATTAGTTATAATATTTCTTTTAATTTCTTACTATATTGTTAAAAAAAAGAAATGGCAAAAAACTAAGAATAAAGTTAGGGTATTTTTAGAAATAAACGAATTAGAAAGAAAAATTATAGATATTATAGTTGATAATAATCAAATAAGTATTTTCAAAATTGCTGAAAAAATAAAACTTTCATTAGAAGAAACGCAGGAAATAATTAATAATTTAATTGAAAATGAGTTAATAAGTTATCAAAATAAAAAATGGGGTATATTTAAATAAATATGCCCTTTTTGATTGAAAAAAAAATAGATTATGGTATAATATACATAGTAAAAAGAAAGAAATTATTTATGTTAATATTAATAGGTCCTAGTGCATCTGGTAAGACAGAAATTGCTAAAATCTTAATCAAAAAATATAATTTTAAAAAATTGGTAACTTATACAACCAGAAAAATAAGGGTTAATGAGATTGATGGTATTGATTATCACTTTGTTTCTAAGGAAAAATTTTTATCAATGGAAAACAAGAATGAATTCGTAGAAACTACTTTTTATAATGATAATTATTATGGTGCAAGAATTAAGGATGTTGATGATAGCCGTGTAGTAATACTAGATCCTAACGGAGCTAATAACTTTTATAATTGTTTTAAGGATAACTTATATATTGTTTTTTTAGAAACAAGTAAGGAATTAAGAAAAAAAAGAATGCTTGATAGAGAAGATGAAGTATCTCAAATTAATAAAAGGTTAGAAACGGATGATGAAATTTTTAAAAAAGAAAAGGTATTAAAAATTAATAAGGTTATAGTAAATGAGGAAAAGTCCTTAGAAGGCTTAGCTTACGAAATATATAGTTCTTATATTAATAGAAAGTAGAGGATATTATGGGAAAAATTTTAATTGAAACATCTGCTAGACATTTACATGTTAGTGAAGAAGATTTAAAAAAACTTTTTGGTATAGAGGGACATTTAAGTGTAAAAAAAGATTTATCACAACCAGGGCAATTTGCCTCGAATGAAAAGGTTGAAATAGTAGGGCCTAAGAAAAGCATAAAAAATGTTTCTATTTTAGGGCCGGTTAGGCCAAAAACGCAAGTTGAAATTTCTGCGACAGATGCTAGAAGTTTGGGAATTGATATCGTTATAAAAGAATCAGGAGATACAACAAATACACCTGGATGTAAAATTATTGGCCCTGCTGGGGAAGTTGATTTAAAAGAAGGGGTAATAGTAGCTAAAAGACATATTCATGTTAATCCTGAGCAAGCAAAATCTTTAGGAATAGAAGATAAAGAAATAGTTGGAGTAGAAGTCAATAATAAAGATCGTTCGATAGTTTATAAAGATGTTGTAGTTCGTGTTAGCCCTAAATTTGAGGGGGCTATGCATATTGATACTGATGAGTCTAACGCAGGTATGATAGAACCAAATACATATGGTGAAATAATTAAATATTAATTATTATATAAAAAAATAAATGCCTGCTAGAAAGCAGGCATTTAGAATAGTTAAATGGTACACCTTTAGGGACTCGAACCCTAGACCCATTGATTAAGAGTCAATTGCTCTACCAGCTGAGCTAAAGGTGCATATAAACTAAAGATATTATATAATATTTTTTCAAAAATGGCAAACCTTAATTTAAGAAAATAAATATAAAATTTTTAGAATATTAAAATATGTTAGGTGAAGTAAATGAATACAGATTTTTTAATCTCTTTGATCTATATAGTACCAGCTGCTTTAATCGCGATTGTGATGCATGAATTTTCTCATGGCTTAGTATCACATTTTTTAGGAGATCCAACTCCAAATCAAAAAGGTAGACTTTCGCTTAATCCATTAAAACATTTAGATCCAGTCGGAACATTATGTTTGATATTTTTCAGATTTGGTTGGGCGAAACCTGTTATGGTTGATCCAAGATATTATAAGAATAAGAAATTAGGGATGGTTTTAGTGGCTTTGGCAGGTGCTTTTATGAATTTTTTGATAGCATTTTTCAGTGTTTTTATTTTAGGTGTTTTGGTAAAAACAGGAGTAGATTATAATAATGGGGTAAATTCATATCTATTTGATTTTGTTAATTATTTAGCAATAATAAATATCGGCTTAGGAGTTTTTAATTTGATTCCCTTTCCTCCTCTAGATGGTTCTAAGGTTTTAGGAGCGATTCTTCCAGAGAGAATCTATTTTAAAATTATGGAATATGAAAAGTATGGGATTATTATTTTACTTATATTATTATCATTAAATTTACTAACAAAGCCACTTATTTATATGCAAGAAGGGATAATTAGTTTTTATTGGACAATAACTAAAGCAATCTTTAACCTAGTGTAGAAAAACAAAAAAAATATTTGCATTAGAAAAAATATATTATATAATATGTTATATGAAGAGGGTAGCATGGATAAACAAGGAAATAACAAATTAGAAGTTAGTAATAATCAAAATAACAAGATTGTAGAATATAAAGAACCACCTTTACCAAAAACAAAAAAAGAAAATAGAAAAAATAAATTTTGGATTGTTATAGGTATAGGATCAGCTTTGTTTTTACTTATTATAGTATTAAGTAGTATTCTATCAATTGGTGAAAAACTAAGAAGTATACATGAATATGTTGAATATGGTTTTTATGTACTTTCTGTATTTTTGATATATTTTTTAATAATTAATCCAGCGAGAATAATTATGTTAGCACCATCTTTTTCTGTAGTTACAATATTAGATCAAAAATCTGGAAAGAACTATAGATTGTGCAAAAGGATTACAAAAAATATTTTGTCTAATACTGAAATCCCTGATGAAGGAAAAGAATTGCTTTCAACTAAGGCTGTATCAAAGATAGAGTTAAGGGAAAATTTACATACTTTTTTTGATACATATGTAAAAAAAGAGATTAATAAAGTAATATTCAAGAATGCAAAAACTGTAATGTTATCAACGGCAATTTCACAAAATGGTAAATTAGACATGATAACTGTGATTGCAGTAAATTTAAAAATGATTAAACAAATAGTTGAGAAATGTGGATTTAGACCTAGTTATGCAAAACTTGGCAAGCTATCGGTTAACGTATTAACAACGGCTTTGATTGCTGAAGGACTTGAAGGGATTGACTTCAATGAACTTTTTCCAAATAGTACAGCTAACATATTAGCAGATGTGCCATTTGTTAGAACATTGATTAATAGTGTTTTACAAGGTATTTCAAATGCTTTGCTTACTATTAGAATTGGTGTTGTTACAAGAAAATATTTGTTTTCTGAGTATAAAGAACTTGATAAGTCTGAAGTTAGAAAAGATGCTTTTAAAGAATCTATTAAAATGTTGCCGGATGTAATAAAAGATGTGTTGTCTTATTTTCCGAATAGAATTGCTAGAATGTTTACAAAACCAAAAACTGATAAATCAGAGGTTTAGAAAGGAGATATTATGGTTGATATTGCTATTATTGGTATAGTTGTTGTTTTTGCTCTTATAGGTTTTATGAGAGGGACGTGGAATTCTTTGTTTAAATTAATTATGGCTATTTTGTGTATTCCTTTAGCGATTTTTATTGGTAATGCTTCTTATGAAGCGATTGCAGGGGCAAATATAAATGAAATAAGTCAAGGTATTATTCCTATTGAAAGTATTAATGAACTTGGAGCATTTTTAAGAGGTCTGAATCCAATGGTAGATGAAATTTTTACTGCTGTGCCATCTTTGGATGCTTTAGTTACAAACTGGACAGAAGTGTTTGCTAAAGTAATTATGATATATTTAATTGGGTTAATTCTTTTTAGTGTAATGGTATTAATATCTAATATATTGTGGTTTTTGCTTGTTAAACATATTTTTCCAAAAGCAAAAATTAGAATTGGTGGAGCTGTAATTTCAGCTGTTCAAGCAGTTGTAATTGTTGGTTTTGCTTTGATGCCAGTGATTATTGCACGTCCTTTGGTTGCTAATTTACAAGAGTCAAATATAGTGACTGAGGATATGGGTAATACTATTTCTTCTGGAACTGATTTTGTAGATGAATCATTTTCAATCGGTTTAATTACTAAATTGTCAAGTCCATTTACTGCCAAAATTGGTAATTATACAAGCGAAGATGTAACTTATAATGTCTTTGTTGAATTCAATGAAGCAATTGATTTAATTGATTTGGGTGTTACAATGAAAGATACCTTCGATGCAGAAGGGGATATGTTTAATATCGATTTTGAAAATATGGATGTTAATGAGTTAAGAGCAGCTTTGAATAATATTGGTGATGAACTAACTAATATTGATGATTCATTAAATGCTTTATCACAAACTAGCAACATTAGAAATGTTACAGAAGAGTTGATAATTTATTTACTAGATACATTATTTAGTGAATCTGGGGAATTGGGAACTATTGATTTATCAGGTTTAGATTTTTCAGAAGAGTTTAATATTAAAGATCAAGTAATGCCATTGTTGCTGTCTACAGCAATTTCAAATCTTGAATCGCAATATCCTTTCCTTGCTGGATATGATTTAAGTTCAATGACTTTTGATGAAATTGTTGATGAGATTATTGCTTTTGCTGCTGCGGCTGCATTGTTTGATGATATTAGTTCGATTATGGATGACATTAATAATATAGATAATATTGATCCACTTTTAATGCAACAATACTTTGAAGACATTGCAAATAGTGAAATAGCTTCTGATTTGCTTGAAAATGCAATTGAAGAATTGAGTGGTAATACTGGTTTAGATATTCAAGCCCAAGATATATTAGATGAAGGTTTGCTTATGAGTCGTTTAATGGCACTTTCTCAATCTACTAATCCAGATGAACAAGAATGTATCGATGTAGCTTTAGGCGTTGCCAATAGTACTTCAACATACCAATTTGTATTGATGATGACTTCGCCAACTACACATATGGTTACAGTGAATGCTACTATATATGCTAATATTCAAACAGCTTTAGCTACTGCTGATCCTGCAATTGATCCAGTCGTTCAAGCTAATGTAATGAATATATATCAAATTGGATAATATTAGTTAAAAAACTAACTTCTTAAGCAAATTGCTTAAGAAGTTTTTTTATTAGTTGATATAAAAAAATCAAAATAAAAAATTGTATTATATAAAGCTTTGTGTTATAATTCTTAAGTATTAAGGAGCCCTTATGAGTATTTTGAAAGTTGATAATCTAAAATTTAGTTATGGAGAAAATGATTTATTTAATAACGTTAATTTTGATTTACATTTGAATGATCATATGGGGTTAATTGGAGCTAATGGCAGTGGTAAAACTACACTTTTAAACTTGATTTCGCATAAGATTTATCCTGATAGAGGAAGTATCAAGTGGGATAATAAAACTAGTTATAGTTACTTAGATCAACATTTAAAGATAGATACTTCTATTTCAATTGAAAAATATTTATATGATGTGTATAAGGATTTATTTGATAAAGAAAAAGAGATGAATAAACTCTATAAGTCCTTAGAAGATCCATTAGATTTGGATATAGATAAAATATTGAATAAAGCTTATAATATCCAAAGTTATTTAGAAGAAAAAGATTTTTATTTAATTAAATCTAAGATAGGGAATGTTTTAAATGGCTTAGGTGTAAATGTTGAAGATGATAGACTGCTTAACGAACTTTCTAGCGGACAAAGAGTAAAAGTTTTTTTAGCTAAAATGTTATTAGAAGAAAAAGATGTTTTATTACTTGATGAACCAACAAATTTCTTAGATGCTATTCATGTTGACTGGTTGTCCAAATTTCTAGTTAATTATAAAAAAGCATTTATTGTAATTTCACACGATTATGTTTTCTTAAATTCTATTACTAATTGTATTGCGAACCTTGAAAACAAAGATATTGTTAAGTATAGAGGAAATTTTGAAAGCTTTTTAGTTCAAAAAAGTTTGAGGGATGATTTTTATCAAAAAGAATATGATGCTCAGCAAAAAAGAATCAAGAGTTTAAAAGAATTTGTTGATAAAAATATAGTTAGAGCTACAACTTCAAAAAGAGCAAAAAGCAGACAAAAAATTTTAAATAAAATTGAGGTTATGGAAAAACCACAATCTGAAAAAAAAGTCCATTTTGACTTTAAATTTACAAGTGGATTTAATAGAAAAGCGTTGATTCTAAATGATTTGTGTATAGGTTATAATTCTAGTTTGCTTGCTCCAATGAATTTCGATATATCTTTTGGGGAAAAGGTTGTTATTCTTGGCAAAAATGGAATAGGTAAAACTACATTTATAAAAACAATTTTAGGTAAGATACCAGTCATTAGTGGAAGTTATAAATTAGATGAGTTGAATAAAGTATTATATTATCAACAAGAAGAAAAAATAGAAAATATAACGCCTATTCAATATATAAAGAATTTATATATTCTGATGCCTGATGAAGATATTAGAAAATTATTAGCTAGATACGGAGTAAGAGGGCGACTTGCTTTAAAAACGATGGACAAGTTAAGTGGTGGTGAACTGACAAAAGTTAGATTTGCAAGACTTAGTTTAGAAAAATCAAATTTACTTATACTAGATGAGCCTACAAATCATTTAGATAATACTGCAAAAATAGCTTTATTTGAAGCTATAGATAAATATGAAGGAACTGTTATAATAGTTTCACATGAAAAAGAGTTTTACAAAAAATTAAAAATGAAAGAGATTAAATTCGAATGAAAATTAAAAACATCGCAATTATCGCTCATGTAGATCATGGGAAGACAACTTTAGTTGATCAATTATTAAAGCAATCAGATACTCTAAAAAATAGAGAAACAATTTCAGAACGTGCAATGGATAATAATGCTTTGGAAAAAGAAAGAGGCATTACTATTCTAGCGAAAAATACAGCAATCTATTATAAAGATTATAAAATCAATATTTTAGATACTCCAGGTCACTCTGATTTTAGTGGTGAAGTAGAAAGAATTTTAAAAATGGTTGATGGAGTATTGTTAGTAGTAGATGCATTTGAAGGCTGTATGCCTCAAACTCGCTTTGTTTTATCAAAAGCTTTGGAGTCTAACTTAAAGCCAATTGTTGTAATAAATAAAGTAGATAGAGATTTTGCGCGACCAGATGAAGTCTTAAATGAAGTCTTTGACTTATTTATAGACTTAAAAGCTAATGATGAACAAATTGACTTTAAAACTGCTTATGTAAGTGCAACATTAGGAACTTGTAGTTTAAGTAGTGATATTAAAACCCAAGAAAAAACTATGAAACCATTGCTTGATTTGATAGTAAAAGAAATACCTTATCCAAAGATTAAAAAAGCAGGTGGAATGCAATTTCAAGGAGCATTATTAGATTATAATGACTATGTAGGAAGAATGGCAGTAGGTAGAATCGAACGAGGAACAATAAAAGTTAATGAAATGGTTTGTTGTTTAAGAAATGATGGCACTAGAAAAGAATTTAGAATTCAAAAGTTATATAGTTTTTTAGGTTTAAAGAAGATTGAAGTAGAAGAAGCTTTTGCTGGTGATATAGTAGCAATCAGTGGAATTAGCGATATTAATGTTGGTGAAACTGTTTGTACTATTGGTCAAGAAGAGGCTCTTCCCCCAATTAAAATAAGTGAACCTACTGTAGAAATGCTTTTTTCAGTTAATACAAGCCCGTTTTCGGGTAAAGAAGGTAAGTTTGTAACTTCAACAAAAATTGATGAAAGACTAAATAAGGAAATTCAAAAAGATGTTAGTCTTAGAGTAAGGCGTGTTGGGACTAGTGATGAGTGGTTAGTATTAGGAAGAGGCGAGCTTCATCTAGGAATACTAATAGAACAAATGAGGCGAGAAGGTTATGAATTCCAAGTATCAAAACCTAAACCAATTTTAAAAGTTATTGATGAAGTAACTTATGAACCCTATGAATATACAGTAGTTGATACTCCGAACGATACTGTTGGATCTGTTATTGAGTTATTAGGTAACCGTGGTGGTGCTTTAAAAGACATGAGTAGTGATGATAAACAGACTAAGTTAATTTATAGTATACCATCAAGAGGATTGATTGGATTAATGACTGATTTTATGACTGCAACAAAAGGATATGGAACTTTAAGTCACATTTTTGAAGATTATAAAAAAGTTGAAAATATTAGTTATGGAAGTAGAAAATTAGGTGTATTAGTTTCGATCAATCAAGGTAAAGTTACAGCTTATGGAATAGGACAAATAGAAGACCGCGGTGTTTTCTTTATCGAGCCAAATGAAGAAGTATATGAAGGCCAAATTGTTGGTGAATGTAATAAAGATGATGATTTGGCAGTAAATGTAACAAGAGCTAAACAACAAACAAACATGAGAAGTGCTGGCAAAGATAGTACTGTTGTTTTGAAAAGAGCAAGAAGAATGAGTTTAGAAGCTTGTTTGGATTATCTTAATGATGATGAACTGCTTGAGATTACTCCCAAAAATATTAGATTAAGAAAAAAACTTCTTAATACTAATGAAAGAAAAAAATCCGATAGTAGAAAAAATAACTAAATATAAAAAAAGTATTGCTTTTATAAAAAAAAGATAGTATAATTGTTGTGACGAGGAAGTTTTTTAGACTTTTAGATTACAAGATAGAAGCAATTCTTGAGTATAATTAAAAATAAAAGTCTAAGTTTTTAGGCTTTTTTGTTATAAAAATCGTAGATCAAGAAGAGTAGTAATAAGTTTTTGTCAAAGCGAGTTAGAGATGATGAGAGTCTAACACAAAGATTATTATGAACCGCATCTTGGGAGATAACCATTTGAAACAGTAGTAGAGTGGTCGTTAATAAGCGTTAATTATTGCTTGAGGGGTTATGAACATAACAATTAGAGTGGCACCGCGGAAATTTTTCGTCTCTTTTTATTTTTTTAAAAGAGACTTTTTTTATTATATGAAAGATAAGGAGAATAAAAATGGAAAAAATTAAAAAGGTTGTTTTAGCTTATTCAGGAGGTTTGGATACTTCCATCATTATCCCATGGTTAAAAGATAACTATGGTTGTGAGGTTATTGCTGTTGCAGGTAATTTAGGTCAAGATAAAGAATTAGAAGGCTTGAAAGAGAAAGCTATTGCTACTGGAGCTTCTAAAATATATATCGAAGATTTGACAGAAGAATTTCTTACAGATTATGTGTTTCCAACTATTAAAGCAGGTGCAAAATACGAAAACAAGTATTTGTTAGGAACTTCATTTGCAAGGCCAATAATTGCAAAAAGAGTAGTAGAAATAGCTTTAGCTGAAAATGCTGATGCCATTGCTCATGGATGCACTGGAAAAGGGAATGATCAAGTAAGGTTTGAATTAACAATTAAGGCTTTTGCTCCTAATATGAAAATAATTGCTCCTTGGAGAATTTGGGATATTAAAAGTAGAGATGAAGAAATTGATTATGCAATTGCAAAAAATATTCCTTTAAAAATTACAAGAGAAACAAATTATTCAAAAGATATGAATATATGGCATTTATCTCACGAAGGAATGGATTTAGAAAATCCTGCTAATGAGCCAAATTATGATAAGATTTTAGAGTTAGGTATTTCTCCAGAAAAAGCTCCAGATAAACCAACGTATATTACAATTGATTTTGAAAAAGGAATTCCTGTAGCTGTTGATAGCCAAAAAATGGATCCTATAAAAATGATTAGATATTTAAATAAAGTTGGTGGAGATAACGGTATTGGTATTATCGATTTAGTTGAAAATAGACTTGTTGGTATGAAGAGTAGAGGGGTATATGAAACACCTGGAGGTACTATTCTTTATGAAGCTCATGAAGCATTAGAATCACTTTGCTTAGATAGAGATACACAACACTATAAACATCAAGTTGCTATTAAATTTTCTGAGTTAGTATATAATGGACAATGGTTTACACCATTGAGGGAATCATTATCAGCTTTTGTTGATAAAACTCAAGAAACAGTTACTGGTAGTGTAAAACTTAAATTATATAAAGGCAATGTAATGCCTGCAAGTATCACAAGTCCGTATTCTTTATATTCAGAAGAAATTGCAACTTTTGGAGAAGATACTGTTTATAATCAAAAAGATGCAGAAGGATTTATTAATTTGTTTGGGTTGCCATTAAAAGTTAAAGCTTTAAGTGATCAAAAAAATAAAAAATAAGGAGTTATTATGAAAAAAATGTGGGCAGGTAGATTCGAAAAAAATCTAAATAAAAACGTTGATGATTTTAATTCTTCGTTACATTTTGATATGAGAATGTATCAAGAGGATATTATTGGATCCATTGCTCATGTTGAAATGCTTTCAGAACAAGAAATTATAAGCAATGAAGACTCGTTAAAAATTAAAGATGGTTTACTTGAAATCCTTGATGAAATTAATAAAGGTAAAATTGAAATAAAAGATGCTGAAGATATACATATGTTTGTTGAAGCTAGATTGACAGAAAAAATAGGAACAATTGGGAAAAAATTGCATACTGCAAGAAGTAGAAACGATCAAGTAGCTTTAGATATTAAACTTTATTTAAAAAAAGAGATTGTGTCTATTAAACAAGGATTGATTGATTTAATTGAAAAAATATTAAAAACTGCAGTTGATAATAAATATACTGTAATGTCAGGATACACTCATCTTCAAAGAGCTCAACCTATAACTTTTGCTCATCATTTACTTGCGTATTGCTCAATGTTTTTAAGAGATATATATAGATTAAATGACAGTCTAAAGAGAATCAATTTATCACCTCTTGGAGCTTGTGCTTTAGCTGGAACAACATATCCGATTAATAGAAAATTGGTAAGTGATAAGTTAGGCTTTGATGGAGTGGTTTTAAATAGCATTGATGCTGTATCGGATAGAGATTATGTTATTGAACTAGCTTCAGATATCTCTATAACTATGATGCATTTATCAAGATTTTCTGAAGAAATTATCCTTTGGAGCACTTCTGAATTTGGTTATATTGAATTAGATGATGCTTTTTCAACTGGTTCTAGTATTATGCCTCAAAAAAAGAATCCAGATGTAGCTGAACTTGTAAGAGGAAAAACAGGGAGAACTTTTGGTAATTTAATGGCATTATTGACAGTTTTAAAAGGATTGCCTTTAGCATATAATAAAGATATGCAAGAAGACAAAGAAGCAATTTTTGATAGTATTGATACTGTTAAAATGTGTTTAAGCGTATTTACTGATATGTTTGCAACAATCAAAGTAAACAAACAAAAAATGAAAACATCAGCAAGTGGTGGATTTATGAATGCAACTGATGTTGCAGATTACTTAACTAAAAAAGGTCTTCCGTTTAGAGATAGTTATGAAATATCAGGCAAATTAGTAGTTGAAGCAATAAAGTTAGGCTATACATTTGAAAATATGCCACTTGAAGTATATAAAAAATTTAGTATTAAATTTGAAAATGATATATATGAAGCAGTTGATATTGAAAGATGCGCTTTAAGTAGAAATTCTCTTGGCGGACCGGCTATTAATCAAGTGGAAGAACAAATCGAATTTATAAAGAAAGAAATAAAGAATAATGAAATATAAAGTATTTATTGATGGGCAAGAAGGAACAACAGGCCTTAGAATATTAGAAAGATTAAAAAATAGAAGTGATATTGAACTTCTTAGTATTGATTCTGACTTAAGAAAAGATAAAGATGAAAGACAAAAATTAATTAATTTATCTGATCTTACAATTTTGTGTTTACCAGATGTTGCAAGTAGAGAAGCTGTTACTTTAGTTACTAATCCAAATACAAAAATTATTGATGCATCAACTGCTTTTCGTACTTCTAGTGATTGGGCATATGGATTGCCTGAACTATCAAAAAAACATTTGGATAATATAAAAACTTCTAAAAGAGTATGTGTTCCTGGCTGCCATGCTAGTGGATTTGTTTCATTAGTATATCCACTTATACAAAACAACATTATAGAAAAATCTGATATTATTTCTTGTGTTTCAGTTACCGGCTATAGTGGTGGTGGTAAAAAAATGATTGCAGAGTATGAAGATGATTCAAGAAACATTGAATTAAGTAGTCCAAGACAGTATGGTCTAACTCAGATGCATAAACATTTGCCAGAAATGAAAACAATTTGTGGTTTAGAAAATGAACCTATTTTTATTCCTATTGTAGGTGATCATTATTGTGGCATGATAGTTAACATTACATTACATCAAAAAAATATGAAAACTAAAAAGACTATTGAAGAAATGAAAAATTTCTATAGGTCATATTATAGTAATCAAAAATTCATTAAATATATTGAAAAAAATGATTCGTTTCTTGCGTGTAATACGCTTGAAGGTAAAGATTTTATGGAAATTTTTGTTTTTGGAAATGATGAAAGAATGACATTAACTGCAAGGCTTGACAATTTAGGCAAGGGCGCATCTGGAGCAGCGGTTCAATGTATGAATATAATGCTAGGACTTGATCCTACCATTGGATTGGTTTTATAAAGGAAGGTTAAGATGAATATTATAACAAATGGAATATGTGCTGCTAAGGGCTTTAAAGGGGCTGGAATTCATTGCGGTATTAGGAAAAATCGAAGTAAAAAAGATTTAGCTTTAATAGTTAGTGAAAAAAAAGCGAGTGTAGCTTGTGTTTATACTACTAATCTAGTAAAAGGAGCACCTATTTACGTTACTAAAAAAAATGTTGCGGATGGTTATGCTCAAGCAATAATTTGTAATAGCGGGAATGCAAATACGTGTAATGCTAATGGACAAGAAATAGCAAAAAAAATGTGCGAATTAGTTGCTAAGGAATTAAAAATAAGTAGTGAAGATATAATTGTGGCGTCAACTGGTGTAATTGGAGAACCACTTAATATTAAACCTATCGAAGATAACATAAATGTTTTAGTTGATTCTCTTGGCTATGATAGCAGTAGTGTTGCTCATGCAATTATGACAACAGATCTAGTTGAAAAAGAGATTGCTGTTTCTTTTGAAATTTCAGGAGTTACATGTAGGCTTGGTGGAGTTGCAAAAGGGTCTGGAATGATTAATCCGAATATGGCGACTATGTTAGTTTTTTTGACAACCGATGTGAATATTGAAACTGAATTATTACAAAAAGCTTTACTAGATGCAACTAATGATACTTTTAATATGGTAAGTGTAGATGGTGATACATCTACTAATGATATGGTAAGTATCTTAGCTAACGGGATGGCTGATAATAAAAAGATAGGTGTTTGCGATTCAGACTATAAAACATTCTTTAATGCTTTAGTTTATGTAATGACACATTTATCTAAAGCGATAGCAAAAGATGGAGAAGGTGCTACCAAATTATTAGAGTGCAATGTAGTAAATGCACCAACGATAGAAATTGCTAGAATAATTGCTAAAAAAGTTATATCTTCAAGTTTAGTAAAAACAGCAATGTTTGGTTCTGATGCTAATTGGGGAAGGATTTTATGTGCAATTGGCTATAGTGGTGTTGATGTTGAGATTGGATTAATTGAAGTTAAATTTGAAAGTTCCAAAGGGGAAATTTTGGTTTGCCAAAATGGAGCTGGAGTTCATTTTGATGAAGCGATTGCTAAAACGATTTTACAAGAGGATTACATTAAAATAAACATATCTTTAAATCAAGGAGATAAAAAAGCTACTGCTTGGGGCTGTGATTTAACATATGACTATGTAAAAATCAATGGCGATTATAGAAGTTAGGAGAAAAGAATGAGTATAACTAATGAAATAAGAACAAAAGTTTTAATTCAAGCATTGCCATATATACAAAAATACTATAATAAAGTAGTAGTAGTTAAGTATGGTGGAAATGCTATGACTGATGAAAAACTTAAAAAAAGTGTTATTGAAGATGTTGTATTATTATCATTAATTGGGATGAAGGTAGTATTAATACATGGTGGAGGCCCTGAAATTTCTGATATGCTTGCTAAATTAGGTAAAAAATCTGAGTTCATTGATGGATTAAGAGTTACTGATAAAGATACTGTTGAAGTTGTACAAATGATTTTAGCGGGCAAAATAAATAAAGATTTGGTTAATTATGTTCAAGTAGCGGGTGGAAGAGCTATTGGATTAAGCGGAATAGATGCTAGAATTATAGAAGCTCAACCAATTAATACTAAGTTAGGATTCGCAGGTGATATTATTAGTATTAATCCTGAACCAATTTCAGAGTTGCTAAATCTTGGTTATATTCCAGTTATTTCCACGGTTGCTTGTGATAAAGAGGGAAATGCTTATAATGTTAATGCAGATACTGCTGCTGCTAGAATTGCTGGAGCTTTAAATGCTGAAAGTTTTATTTCTTTAACTGATGTTATAGGTTTATTAAAAGATAAAGATGATCCAACATCATTAATTTCTTCTGTTAATGTATCTGAGGTTAAATCTTTAGTTAAAGAAGGAATTATTTCAGGTGGAATGATTCCAAAAGTTGAATGTTGTTGTGAAGCTATTAGACGTGGTGTAAAAAAAGTGTTTATAATTGATGGTAGAGTTCCTCATTCGATTTTGATTGAACTATTAAGTGATGAAGGAATAGGAACGATGTTTTCTTAAGGGGGAAGAATGGAATTTTCTAAAATAAAATATGAGGATAATAAATATATCCTTAATGCATATAAAAGATTTGATTTAGCTATCAAAAGTGGGAAAGGTTCTACTTTGTATAGCGTAGATGATAAAAAATATATTGATTTTTCATCAGGAATTGCAGTCAATTGTTTTGGTATGGCTGATTCTTTATGGGTAAAAGCTATTACGAAACAAGCAAGAAATTTACAACATGTTTCTAATTTATATTATTCAATGCCACAAATCCAACTTGCAAAAATGCTTTGTAGTAAAACAAAAATGAAAAAAGTATTTTTTGCTAATTCAGGAGCCGAAGCAAATGAAGGTGCGATTAAGGCAGCTAGAAAATATAGTTTTGATAAATATGGTAGTAATAGATATGAAATCATAACTTTGAAAAATAGTTTTCATGGTAGAACTATGGCAACTTTAACAGCTACTGGGCAAGATTCTTTTCATCAATTTTTTGGACCTTTTTTAGAAGGATTTAAATATGCAAAAGCCAATGATATTGATTCTGTAAAATCTTTAGTTACTAAAGCAACTTGTGCGATTATGCTTGAAACTGTTCAAGGTGAAGGTGGAGTTTTAAATCTTGAAGAAGACTTTTTGAAAGAAGTAGAAAAAATATGTAAAAAAAATGATCTTGTTTTTATAATTGATGAAGTTCAAACAGGGAACGGTAGAACGGGTTATTTTTATAGTTATATGGAGTATAATTTAAAACCTAATATTGTGACTACTGCTAAAGGCTTGGGTGGTGGATTACCAATTGGGGCAATTCTATTTGACGCTAAATTGGAAAATACTATTGGCTATGGGCAACACGGGTCGACCTTTGGAGGCAATCCAATTGCGGCTGCTGGAGCTATTAGTATTTTAAAAAGAGTTAATGACGCATTTTTAGAAGAAGTAAAAGCAAAATCGAAACTAATTTTTGATACTGTAAAAACTTTTAAAAATGTAGAGGATATTTCGGGCAAAGGTTTAATGATAGGAGTAAAAACTTCTTTAAATGTTGACGAGGTTGTAAATTCTTGTCTTGAAAAAGGCTTGCTTGTTTTAAAAGCAAAAGACAAGATAAGAATTTTGCCTGCTTTAAACATATCATATGAAGAATTAGAAGAAGGGCTTGCTATCTTAAAGGAGATTTTAAAATGAAACATTTATTAAAAATGAGCGATTTAAATGCTCAAGAAATTATAGATATTTTAAATTTAGCAGATCAATTAAAATATCAAAAGAAAAATAATATATTACATAATCATTTACAAGGGAAAACTTTAGGAATGATTTTT
>Ga0334884_1002191_pt1 | contig 25875 bp, 20 predicted proteins | sample GraSluR1_MG_7_FD_207215 | JGI IMG/M metagenome (GOLD analysis project Ga0334884, IMG submission 207215) | Sludge microbial communities from methane-producing bioreactor in Wageningen University, Netherlands - Granular Sludge_12_05 R1 | ecosystem: Engineered > Bioreactor > Anaerobic >...
TGAGGCGGTTGCCGACGAGCGCCCGACGCCCCGCCGCCCGGCCGACCAGCCCCAGCGTCCGCCGCGGCGTCGATCGACCGGTCCGCAGCGCAGGCCCGAGCGCAAGGGGCCCCCCGGCTCGAAGCCGCCCGGCCCTGCGAAGCCCCGGTTCAAGCCCCAGGGGCGTCCCAAGCCGGTCACGCCCATCACGAAGGACATGATCGCCGGCAAGGAGCCGATGCGGAGCTTCAGCGATCTGGCCCAGTTTTTCCAGGGGCAGGATCCGCCGCCCGAGAAGGCCGAAGCCGGGAACAAGCCATCGAAGCGCAAGCGGCCCGATGCCGACTGCCCGAAGGGACAACAGAACACCGCACAGGCGCCGCCGGAGCCGCCCGACGACGCGCCGGCGCCGCAAGCGTCGGGGCAGGGTGCTGCGTCCGACCGCGGGCCGGGCGACGCGCCGGCGCCGCCGAGCCCGGCCGAAGCCGCGCCCGAGACCCCGCCGGTCGAGTCCGAATCGCAGGACATCCCTCCGGCCGGCGCCACGCCAGAAGAAGAACCAGGGGAAGGCAGCGGCTCGTAAAGGACCGCGCCACGATATGGACTTTGACGCACGACTACGAAAGGCGATCGAGCGGGGACACCGGACGGGCAGCGCCGAGGCGCGGCGCGAGGCCGAGCGGGCAATGTCGGAGCAGGAGCTCCGGCGATTGCACACCCAGTATCGCCTGGAACTCTCCGAGCACGTCGAGAGCTGCCTGAAGAAGCTCCCGCAGCATTTTCCCGGCTTTCGCTTCGAGACGGTCGTCTCGGAACGCGGCTGGGGCGGCGCGGTCAGCCGCGACGACGTCGGGCTCAGCTCGCAGGGGCAGCGAGCCAACTACTTCAGCCATCTCGAAATCGTCATCCGTCCCATCTCCGAGGTCCACGTGCTCGAGGTGGCCGCCAAGGGGGCGATCCGCAATAAGGAAATCTTCAGCCGGGCCCATTACGAGCGCCTGGCGGACGTCGACCTCGGCACCTTCACCGAGTTGATCGACCGCTGGGTCCTCGAATACGCCGAACTGTACGCGGCCAAAGGGTGAGTGAACGTCTCATGCCGCGCGGGCCGCAGATCCGACTGGGAACCCGAGCCAGCGCGTTGGCGCGCTGGCAGGCCGAATGGGTGCGGGCTCGCTTGGAGGAGCGAGGCGTCGACGTGGTCCTGGTCCCCATCACCACGGGGGGCGATCGCGAGCAGGCTCCCATCCGGGCGGGAAGCGACCGCGGCGTTTTTACCCGGGAGATTCAGCAGGCACTCCTGGACGGACGGGTCGACCTGGCGGTGCACAGCCTGAAGGATTTGCCGACCGAGCAGATCGAGGGGCTCGCCCTGGCGGCGGTGCCGCCCCGGGCCTCGGTGGCCGACGTTCTCGTCGGCGCTCGGGGGGGCTCGCTGGAAGAATTGCCCGACCGGGCCATCGTGGGGACGGGCAGCCTGCGCCGCCGGGCTCAAATCGGGCACATTCGGCCCGACCTGCAGATGCGAGACCTTCGCGGGAACGTCGATACCCGGCTCCGCAAGCTCGCGTCGGGCGATTACGATGCCATCGTGCTGGCCGAGGCCGGACTGCGGCGCCTTGGCCTCGACGTGCACATTACCCACGTGTTGCCCCTGGCCACCGTATTGCCGGCCCCGGGGCAGGGCGCCTTGGGACTGGAGATCCGCCTCGATGACGACCGCGCGCGACGCGCGATCGAGGCGCTCGACGATCCCCTGGCCCATGCCGCCGTTGTGGCCGAGCGCGCCATGTTGACTGCCCTGCAGGGAGGTTGCCTCGCGCCGATCGCGGCCTGGGGACGTTTCGAAGGCGACCGCCTCGTGCTCACCGGCCGCGTGCTCAGCCCCGACGGCGCCGAGAAAGTCGACGCCACGGCAACCGGCACGCGCGACCAAGCCGCCGCATTGGGCCGCCGCCTGGCGACCGAACTGATCGGGCAAGGCGCGGCGGAGCTGATCGCCCGATCGCGAGCGTAGGGGGCGCACAAGAAGGGCAATCGCCGGAACCCTTCCGCGGGGCACGTTTCCGAGGCCCGGGCACGATGGACGGGCGACGGCGGCGCGGCTATGCTTCAGGTCTTGCCCGCCCTTCGTCGAGTCGCTGGCGTTTCCAGTGCGGGGGGCTCGATTCTCCCCAGCCCGAGCCCCCCGGTCGCCACGGATTCGCCGCCTCCGACCTTCCCACGACCCACGGCCGAGGAACCCAAGGCATGCAACCCCAACTCACACGACGCGGATTCCTCCGCACCGCGGCGGCAGGTTCCGCCGCCCTCACTTCGCTCGGCCTCGGCCGAGGGCCGGCGGCGGCCGCGGAGCAGCCCGCCCAAGCCGACAGCCCGTTCACGCCGGCAACCATGCCGCGCGTCGACGTCCACACGCACATTGGCAACTCTTGGAACGTCCTGGACGAGGTGATCCCGTTGCGCCAATCGCTCCGGGAGCAGTGCCAGGTCGACCTGGCGATGTGCTTCAGCCTGGGGCGGGCCGAGCCGCCCGACATGGCCGAGCTGCGCCAACGCTACGAGGGCCGCATCCAGTTCTGCATCAGCGACTACGACCTGCAGAAGGGGCACCCCTTCCGGTTCTCGCCCGACGATCTCGCGCACTGGCACGAGCAGGGCGTCGTGGGCTTCAAGTTCTATCCCGGTTGGCAGCGCGGCATCCAGATCGACCGGGAGTCCAACGATCCGATCTTCGACCGGATGGAAGCGATCGGCATGGTGGCGGCCTCGCCCCACGTGACGAACCCCTGCGGGACTTTCGGCCGCCGCACCGAGTGGTTCTCGGAGCCGGTGGAGTTCTGGCGACAGCAGCGCGCGTGGGAAAACGTGCTCAAGAAACACCCGAGGCTCGTCGTGGTCAACGCCCACCTGCTCTGGCTGTGCTACTCCGACGAGCAGTTGGACTGCCTGCGGTACATGCTCGAGACGTATCCCAATCTGAACGTCGATCTGGCGACGACGCCCGTGTTTCTCCACGCCGTCGCGCGCGACAACCTGCGCGATTTCATGATCACCTACGCCGATCGCATCCTGTTCGGAACCGACATGGCCAGCTCGTGGTTCGTCCCGGTGCTCGACAAACGGCTGCCGAGCGTCCGCGACAAGGTGCCGCAGTACCAGCGGTATTTCGACTTCCTGGATACGGACAAGGAGCTGCCGAGCGGCATCGAGGACGAGCACACGATGCGCGGCCTGGCGCTGCCACACGACGTGCTCGAGAAGATCTACTTCCGCAACGCAATGCGCATCTATCCGCACGTCGCCGAAGCGCTCGCGCAATTGGGCTATTTCGGCAACGAGTCGGCGAAATCGGCAACGCCCTCCTGAACGACCGCGCCCCGAGGCCATCATGACCTTCCCGCGACCGAGAACCGCATCGCTTGCCCTGGGCCTCGCCGGTCTGGCCGCGTGTCTCGGCCCCTTTCGGGTCGAGGCGGCGGCCGATCGTCCCAACGTGGTGATGATCATCTCCGACGATCACGCCTACACCGACTTCGGATTCATGGGCCACCCGCTGGTCGAGACGCCGCACGTCGACCGGCTGGCCTCGCAATCGGCGCGGTACGTGAACGGGTACGTGCCGTCGAGCGTCTGCCGGCCCTCGCTGGCGACGCTTCTGACGGGGCTCTACCCGCACCAGCACGGGATCCATTTCAACCATCCGCCGCCCGGCTACGCGGCCTTGAGCCGCATGAAGCACGACGACTACGATGCCGCGCGGGCCCGGGCCGAAGGGCTCATCGCCTCGGTGCCGGCCCTGCCGCGCATCCTCGCCGAACGGGGATACGACTGCCTTCAGACGGGCAAGTACTGGGAGGGACACTTCCGCACCGCCGGCTTCACCCACGGCATGACGACGGGGCGCGCCGCCGGAGTCGACGGCTGCTGGGACAAGCAGCTTCCCGACGGAACCACGGTCGCTCACGGCAACGGCGACGCCGGGCTGATCATCGGGCGCTCGACCATGCAGCCCCTGTTCGACTTCATCGACGGGCATGCCCGGCCGGGCGATCGGCCCTTTCTGATCTGGTACGCCCCGGTCCTCCCCCACGAGCCGCACAATCCGCCCGACCAGTACCTGGCGAAGTACCGCGATCGACCCGAGGTGCCGCCCCACTGCGTCGCCTACTACGCCAATTGCACGTGGTTCGACGACACGGTCGGAGCGCTGATCGGGTATCTCGAACGCAAGGGCCTGGCCAAGAACACCTTGTTCGTCTTCGTCGCCGACAACGGCTGGGCGCCGAGCCCCCAAGCCAAAAGCGGGGCCTTTCCGGTCGACCGGCGAAGCAAGCGGTCGCCCTTCGACATGGGCCTGCGCACGCCGATCCTCGTCCGCTGGGACGGCCGCGTCGAACCGGCCACGCACCGGGGGCTCGTCGGCAGCGTCGACGTCGTGCCCACGATCCTCGACGCGCTCGGCCTCGGCCAGCACGCCGCGGCGATGGCGGGCGAAAGCCTCATGCCGTCGGCCGCGGGCGAGGAACCCCTTCGCGACCGACCGGTCTTCGGCGAGGTCTATCCGGGCGACGCCTCCTGCCTCGGACGTCCCGAGCGCGACGTCGCCTACCGTTGGATTCGCCAGGGCCGGTGGAAGCTCATCGTGCCCCACGATCAGGGCCGGAACAAGCCGTGGGGCGACTACCTCTCCGGCGCGGCGCTGTTCGACGTCGTCGACGATCCGCACGAGTCGACCGATCGAAGCCGCGACCCGCAATGCGCCGGCGAAGTCGCCCGGCTGCGCGCGATGCTCGACGCCTGGTGGAACCCGGGCGAACCCTTCTGAGCGCCGACGGGCCGCGCTCGCGCCGCCGTGGTCTGGCGACCCGTCGCCGCGGGGCGAGGGATTGATCTTTCGCCTCTTGCCGGGTTCAATGGCGCCGCCGGGGAGATCGAGATCGTGCCGCGCGAGGAGGTCGACTGCATGTCCAAGGTCATGATGATTCCGCGCGTCGCGCCCCAGGCGCGGCAGTACGTCAACGAGGTGCTGGATTTCGGGTTCCACAACGGCAGTTCGCCGGGGTTCTCGGCCCGGCTCGAGGAGCGGTTTGCCGCCCGGTTCGGGCGCCAGTTCGGCATCCTCCACGCCAACGGCACGGCGACCATGCACTCGGCCTTGCTGGCCGCGGGGGTGGGTGTGGGCGACGAGGTGATCGTGCCGGCCTACACCGTGGCGATGACCGCCACCGTGGCCCTGTACGCGAACGCGGTTCCCGTGTTCGCCGACGTCGACCCCGACACGTGGACCCTCGATCCCGACGACGTGCGCCGCAAGATCACGCCGCGGACCAAGGCGGTGATTCCCGTCTCGATCTGCGGCCTGGCTGCCGACGTGGACCCGATCGTCGAGATGGCCCGGCGGCACGGGCTGACGGTGATCGAAGACAACGCCCAGTGCTTTCTGGGCTATTACCGGGGCCGCGTGGTGGGCTCGATCGGCGACTTCGCCAGCTTCAGCTTCCAGGCGTCGAAGCACATGACCTGCGGCGACGGGGGCATCCTCGTGTGCGACGACCCCGACCTGGCCACGCGGGCCCGCCGCGCCGCGGTGGCGGGCTACTCGACCCTGTCGGCCCGGCCGGGCGACTCGGTCGTCGACGAAGCGCTTCGCTGCCACCCCCGCTTCGAGCGGCACACGAGCCTGGGGTACAACTTCCGGCTGCCCGAGATCGCCGCGGCCGTGGCCCTGGCCGAGTTCGAACGGCTCGACGAACTCGTCGCGATGCGCAAGACGGCCGCCGAGTGCTGGGCCCGGGTCGTCGACCGGTGCGCGTGGCTCGTCGCCCAGAAGGTCCCGGCCGGGTACGAATCGAGCTACTGGACCTACGCGGTGCGCATCGCCCGCGACGACCTCGACTGGGCCGCGTTTCGCCGCAAGTTCGTCGAGCTCGGGGGCGACGGATTTTACGGAGCGTATCTGCCGGTGTACCGCGAGCCCGTGTTCGCCCACCTGAGCGACGCGGTCCGGCGCCAGCCCGAACGCTATCCCCACTTTGCCGGCCGGATGCCCGATTACCGCCAGGTCCGTTGCCCCGTGTGGGAATCCATCCAACCCCGCGTCATCCAACTGAAGACGAATTACTTCGACGTCCACGCCGCCGAGCGCCAGGCCGAGATCCTCGAGCGGGCGATTCGGGCGATGGACGGATGAGGCGTTCGCGGCTCGTTCAGTGCTCCTGCCAGTCGCGCGATCGTCGCACGGCCTCTTTCCATCGGCGGCCAAGGGCCTCGCGCTGCGCGGCGGCAATGCGGGGCTTGAACTCGCTGTCGAGGGCCCAGTTGCGGGCCACGTCATCGGTGTCTTTCCAGTAGCCGACCGCCAGCCCCGCCAGGTAGGCCGCCCCCAGCGCGGTGGTCTCGGCCACCACGGGGCGGCGGACGGGCACTCCCAGCAGGTCGGCCTGGAACTGCATCAACTGGTTGTTGACCGACGCGCCGCCGTCGACCTTGAGATGGGCCAACGGCACGGCCGCGTCGCGCTGCATGGCCTCGAGCAGATCGTGGGTCTGGTAGGCCATCGACTCGACGGCGGCCCGGGCGACGTGGCCGGCGGTGGTCCCGCGCGTGATTCCCAGCAGGGCGCCCCGTGCGTAAGGATCCCAATAGGGAGCGCCCAGGCCGACGAAGGCAGGGACGAAATACACCCCGTCGGAATCGCGAACCGTTGCCGCCAGACGTTCGATCTCGCTCGAGCTCTTGATGATGCCCAACCCGTCGCGCAGCCACTGCACCACGGCGCCGGCAACGAACACCGAGCCTTCGAGGCAGTAGGTCACTTTGCCGTCCAGGCCCCATCCGATCGTGGTGAGCAGGTTGTTGTTCGACGGCACGGCCTCGTGCCCCGTGTTCATGAGCATGAAGCAGCCGGTTCCGTAGGTGTTCTTGGCGCTGCCGACCTCGAAGCACGCCTGGCCGAAGGTGGCCGCCTGCTGGTCGCCCGCGATTCCCGCGATGGGGATCGCCTTGCCGAACCACTCGTCGAGAGTCTCGCCGTAGACCTCGCTCGAGGGGCGAGCCTCGGGAAGCATCGCCCGGGGCACGTCGAGAAGGCGCAGCAGCTCGTCGTCCCACTCGAGGCGGTGCAGGTCGAACAGCATGGTGCGGCTGGCATTGCTGTAGTCGGTCACGTGCCGCTTGCCGCCGGTGAGCTTCCACAGCAGCCACGTGTCGACCGTGCCGAAGAGGATCTCGCCCTTCTCGGCCCGTGGGCGAAGCCCTTCGTTCGCGTCGAGCAGATGCTTGATCTTCGTGCCCGAGAAGTAGGCGTCGACGACCAGGCCCGTCTTGGCGCGGATCGTGGTCTCGACGCCGTCGGCCTTGAGTTGCTCGCAGATGGGAGCGCTGATTCGACTCTGCCAGACCACGGCGTTCGCCACCGGCCGCCCCGTCGCCCGCTCCCAGAGGATCGTGGTCTCGCGCTGGTTCGTCACTCCCAGGGCAACCACGTCGTCGACCTCGACCGAGGCCCGGGCAAGGGCCTCGCGGGTCACGGCAAGCTGCGACGACCAGATGACCTCGGGGTCGTGCTCGACGATTCCGGGGCCGGGCAGGATCTGCTCGAACTCCTGCTGCGCCGCGCCGGCAACCCGGCCGTCGTGCCCGAACACGATGGCGCGACTCGACGTGGTTCCCTGATCGAGGGCAACAACGTATTGGCTCATGACAAGAGATCTCCTTTGCTTCGTCAGCCAGCCTCGCGCTCGCAGTCTACCCGGGCCATGCCTCCGTCACAAGCAGGGGGGCCTTGTTTGCCAAGTGGCGCTCGGGTACACAGACGGTTTTTGTTTGGGAAGCCCCCCATGCCTCAACTGCCCTCGGTCAAACGGTTTGTCTGCCAAGGCGGGGCGCGAGTCTACCGCATCCCCTGCCATGCGTTTCCGGGCCTTACCGGGCGCGTCTATCTCGTGCTCGACGCGGGGCCGCCCACCCTGGTCGATACGGGCACCGGCGAGCCGGAGTCGCTGCGGCACGTGCTCGACGGCTTCGACACGGTGCGCTCCGAGTTCGGCGAGCCCGTGCGATTGGCCGACGTGGGACGGATCGTGATCACCCATGCCCACGTCGACCATTTCGGCGGCCTGGCGCACCTCAAGGAGCGCACCGGCGCCGAGGTGGCCGTCCACGCCCTCGACAGCCGCCTCATCGCCGCCTACGAGGAACGGGCCGTCTTGACGAACCACGCGCTGGAACGGTTCTTGAAGCAGGCGGGCGTCGCCCCGGCGCGGCGCACCGAGGTGATCGCCGCCTTCGGCTACACCCCGCGCCGCCTGCGCAGCGTCGCCGTCGACCGGGTCGTGGAAGACGGCGACGCACTCGACGGGCTGCGCGTGATCCACACGCCGGGACACAGCCCGGGCCACGTGTGCCTGCGCATCGACGACGTGCTCCTGGCCGGCGACCACATCCTCGCCCGAACCGCCTCGCAGCAATGGCCCGAAAGCATCGCCCCCTATACGGGCCTGGGCCACTATCTCGAGTCGCTCGAGAAGATCCGGGCGATCGAAGGAATCGAGCTGGTGCTCGGCGGGCACGAGCCGCCCGTGCGCGAGCTGCCCGGGCGGATCGAAGAAATTCGCCACACCCACCTGCGCCGGCTCGATCGCGTGCAAGACATCCTGCGCCGGGCCGGCCGTCCTCTGACGATCGAGGAAATCGCCGATCGGATGTATTCGAATCAGCACGGCTTCCACGCCATGCTGGCGCTGACCGACGTGGGATCGCGCGTCGAATACCTCGATCAGCGCGGACGGCTGGCCGTCGCCAACCTCGACGAGGCCGAAGCCGGCGCCACGCCCGCGTGGCGGTATCGGCTTGCGTAGAACCAGCCAAGACGGCGCCTTGGGGGCTCGCGGCGGTCGATCCCGGCCACCCGACACGTCGCGAACGCGCCGCGGATTCACGCCCCGTTTCTCAGTCCAGCACAAAGGGGCTATCGGGAAGGTCCTCGTGCCGGATTTCGTCGACGGGCTCTTGGCGCCCGCTTCCCGCGTACAGGCGGTCGGGCAAGTTGAACACCAGGGCCGGAACCGAGCCGACGTTCCGGTAGCCGTGGACCACGCCGGGAGGCACGACGACGCGTCGCCGGTTCGACTGCCCCAGGAGCAAGGTCTGCCGGTTCCCCGAGGTGGGCGAGTCGGGCCGGGCGTCCCACAGGTAGAGCTTGTAGTCGCCGGGACCGACGAACACGAAGCAGTCGGTCTGCCGGCGATGCTCGTGCGGCCCGCGCGCCACGCCCGGCAAGGTCTCGCTCACGTAAGCCATGCGGGGAAAGATCGAGTGGGGCCATTCGTCCTCGCGATACAGTTCGACCAACCAGCCGCGCGCGTCGTCGAATCGCTCGACCGGCTCGACGATCACTCCCTCGATCGGCCCTTCGCGAAACATGCTCGCTCCTCGTCGCGCGACCGTCGTCGCCTCAAACCACCGGGCCCTCGGATCGGGCCACCAGGTCGGAGAGGTACCGGCCGTAACTATTGGGATGCCGCCGCGCCAGCTCCTCGAGTTGCCGGGCCGAGATCAAGCCCTTTCGGAAGGCGATCTCCTCGACGCAGGCGATCTTCAACCCCTGGCGCTGCTCGATGGTCGCGACGAAGTTGGCCGCCTGCAAGAGCGACTCGTGGGTGCCCGTATCGAGCCAGGCGAAGCCGCGGCCGAGAATCCGCACCTTGAGTCGCCCGCGCTCGAGGTAGGCCCGGTTCACGTCGGTGATTTCGAGTTCGCCCCGCGCCGAGGGCCGAAGGCGCGACGCGATGTCGACGACCTCGTTGTCGTAGAAGTAGAGGCCCGTGACCGCGTAGCTCGACTTGGGAACGGCCGGCTTCTCTTCGATCGACCTGGGTCGGCCGTCGGCGTCGAGCTCGATCACGCCGTAGCGCTGCGGGTCGCGGACCACGTAGGCGAAGATCGTGGCCCCGGCCGGCTCGGCGGCCGCCTCGACGAGCATCCTGGGAAACCCGTGGCCGTAGAAGACGTTGTCGCCCAGGATCATGGCCACCGAATCGCCGCCGATGAACTCGCGTCCCAGCAGGAAGGCTTGAGCCAGTCCGCCCGGCTCGGGCTGCACCGTGTAGGCGATGGACAGGCCGAGTTGGCTCCCGTCGCCCAGCAGGCGCTCATAGGAACCGGCGTCCTGGGGGGTCGAGATCAACAGCACGTTGCGCACGCCGGCCAACATCAAGGTCGACAGCGGATAGTAAACCATCGGTTTGTCGTAGACCGGCAAGAGCTGCTTGCTGACGACCCGGGTGGCGGGAAAAAGCCGCGTGCCCGTCCCGCCCGCCAGGAGGATGCCCTTGTCGCAGCGATGCGCTCCTTGACCGCTCATGGCATTCCCTGCAAAAGCCCCAGACGCTCGCCCCGGTACTTGCCCGACGTGATCCGCTCGGCCCAATCGGAATGGTCGAGATACCAGCGAACGGTTCGCTCCAGGGCGGTGTCGAAGTCGATCTGGGGCCCCCAACCGAGTTGCGACCGGATCTTGCCCGCGTCGATCGCGTAACGCCGGTCATGCCCGGGCCGGTCGGCCACGAAACGGATCAGCGACGAACAGGGGGCGTGAGGCAGACCGGGTCGCAGCCGGTCGACGAGCGACGCCACGCGCGCGACCACCTCGAGGTTGGCCCGCTCGCAGTCGCCCCCGATATGGTACACCTCGCCGGGCGTGCCGCCCGACAGCACCGCGCGGATCGCGCGGCAGTGGTCCTCGACGTACAGCCAGTCGCGAACCTGGCGCCCGTCGCCGTAGACCGGCAGGGTCTTGCCTTCGACCGCGTTGAGGATCGTCAGGGGAATCAGCTTCTCGGGAAACTGGTAGGGGCCGTAATTGTTCGAGCAGTTCGTGACCAGCACGGGCAGGCCGTAGGTGCGAGCGTAAGCGCGGGCGAAATGATCGCCGGCGGCCTTCGAGGCGGCATAGGGGGAGTTGGGGGCGTAGGGGCTGTCTTCCCGAAAACGCCCCGTCGACCCCAGGGAGCCGTACACCTCGTCGGTCGAGACGTGCACGAAGCGGAAACGCGACCGCTCGGGCTCGCCCAGCCCGTCCCAATACTGCCGGGCCGCTTCGAGCAACCGAAAGGTGCCGACGACGTTCGTCTCGACGAACCGGGCCGGCCCGTCGATCGAGCGGTCGACGTGCGACTCGGCCGCGAAATGGACCACCGCCCACGGCCGATGCTCGGCCAGCAACCGGCTCACGAGCGGCCCGTCGCCGACGTCGCCCCGCACGAACCGGTGCAACGGGCTGTCGGCCGCGTCGGCCAGCGAGTCGAGATTGCCCGCGTAGGTCAGCTTGTCGAGATTCACCAGCCCGGTGCGTTCCTCCCGAATCCACTGGCGCACGAAGTGGCTGCCGATGAAGCCGGCGCCGCCGGTGACGAGGATCGTGCTCATGCGCCGGATGCCCTCCTGCAATAGACTCCCACGACGGCGGGCGCGTAGACGCGCACGTCCCAGGCCCCGGCGTCGGGAAGCTGCCCGAAATCGAAGCGGTCGTCCGACTCGACCGCGAACAGGCTCTGAGGTGGGGCCCCGTCGATCAGGCCCGTCAACAACGCGCGCATCTCGGCCGGCCGGGTGACGTAGAAATCATAGGGCGGCGAGCAGAAGACAAGCCAGGGGTCGGTCCCCAGATCGGGCCCCCGCCGGTACCAGAGGAAGACGTTGCCGGTCACGACCTCGCATTGCTGCGCGACTTCCAGTTGCGCGACGTTCTCGCGAAGGACGGCGGCCGTGGGACCGTGCTGCTCGATGAACGTGGCCCGGCGCGCGCCGCGGCTGAGGGCCTCGAGCCCCAAGGCCCCGGTGCCGGCGAACAGGTCGAGGGCGTGCTTGCCCTCGACGGCCGGTCCCAGCAGATTGAACATCGCCTCGCGCACGCGGTCCTTCATCGGGCGGACGCGAAGATCGCCCCCGTAACGAAGCCGTCGCCCCCGAAACCGGCCGCCGATGATCCGCAACCCGACCGGGTCGACGCGCGGACGGCGCGAGGTTCCGGCGGCAGGCTTCGGCGAAGGGGCTCGTCGGCGTGGGGACATCGTCGCGGCGGTTGGGGCTCGTGGTGACTCGTGCCTTCCGAACCGCCATCCTACCCCGCAATCCGCTTTCCGAGAACCCGGTTTGAGGTCCGCCGTAAGAATGTCACGGCGGCGGCGTGGGCGAGGGATGCTTCGTCGATCCGACGGGCAGCCGCCCGCAACCGCAGGCATCTTGCCGAAGGACGGTCGGGCAGACATGGGCAGACGCCGCCGAGTCATTGGCGGCCGGCGCGTCGAGGCATACGATAAACCGGGCGCGCTTCGCAGCATGCTCTCAGCCGATTCCCAGGCGCGACTTGTTCGCGTGCCGACGCGCAGCGATCGGCATTCGTCGAGTCGGCACCGGGGGCACGGTCAGCTCTTGAGCGGACGACCGCGGAGAGGTAGCAAACCATGTGCCGCGTGTTCAAGGAACGCGAGGGTAGACTGTACTTCCGGCAATCGGCCGTTTCGCTGACGCTTGGCTGGCTTCTCTTGATCGTGGGCCTCGGCTTCTCCGGTGCGCTGATCGCCGGCTCGTCGCGGGTCGCCCGCAGGATCCGCGCCGATCCCGCGTCCGCCGTCTTCCTGTTGTTTCCGGCGGGCTGCGTCGGCGGCGGAATCGGGTTGCTGCGGGCTTCGCGATGGCAGGTCGTCGATCCGCGACGCAAGGAGCTTCACCGGCACCGATTCGTCCTTTCGCTGAGGGAGGCGCAGGCGGTTCTTCTTTCCTCGTCGACCCGGGTGGCGCGCACCGGGACGCAGCAGGCCGAATACCAGACGTGGGAGCTCGGTGTGGTGACGGATCGCATCGCACCGAGAACGCGCGATGTGCTCCACGCCGCCACGAACCTGCTCGACCGTCGCAGTCGCGATGCGACGACCCGGAGTGAAGTGCCGTGGCGAACGCTGCGGCGACGGCTGTCCGAGTGTCGTCCCGACTTCTGGGCGAACCGGGTGACGCTGATCTCGAATGCTTACGAGGGTCAGGTGTGGCGGGCCGCCAAGCGGCTCGGCGAGGAGCTCGACCTGCCGCTTGTGGACGATGCGGGCGAGTCGCCGCTGTTGCTCACGCCGCGTCTTGTGAGACTCCCGCTCGTGGAAAGGCTGCGCAGGATCGGCGCGGAGTCCGCCGCGCCGGAGGCGATGCCGGCGGGCGCGCGATGCGAGAATTCGGGCGGCCGGCTGCGCATCGAATACCGGCATCAGAGGTGGCTGCCGATCGGCGTGGTCTTCGTCGTCTCCGCCGTTCTTGCCGCGGGCAGCATTCCCATCGCCCAGAACGCGCCCGCGTGGGGCGTGCTCTTTCCGCTCGTGCCGGCAGCGAGTGTCCTGTGCTTTCTGCCTTTCGCCGGGCGCGGTCACGGGCGCAACACGCTCGAAGTCGACGGACACGCGATCCGGTACACGTCGCGGTTCTTGATCCCTCACGCGCAAACAATCGAGTTGGCGACATTGGAGCGAATTCGCGCCAACCGACTGCTGCACCCATCCCTGAGCCTGATCGGCGATCGCAAGATCCTCCGGTGTCCCATGCCTGCGGACCTCGTGGGACCGGTCCGCGAGAGCGTCCTGCGTTTTCTCTTGACTGCCTCGGGCGGTCGGCTTGACGGGTAAGAAGCGCGTCGGGACGCCGTGTCGTCGGCGATCGCGGAGAGGCCGTGCGTTTCGGGCAATCCAAGTTCCCCTTCTCTTGGAGGGGCAAACGAATCGTCTCGGCTCGGCGCGCTGCGAATTGACGACGAGCGGCCAAGGTGTCCAGTTCGCCCGGCCCGGTCGACCCCGTGGAGCCGTGGGTGGATGCCGCCCGGGTCGCCGCCCCGGCAAGGGCTCGCTTCATCGCGACGGCGAGTCGCGAATCGCCGACCCCGCGACCAGGCCGGTCGCTCACCGCACGCGAGTCGCCCCCCGACGGCGACAGAAAAGCCCTAATGGTGATGGCGAAGCTGGCGATTGACCACAGGCCCGAGGGGACATTCAATGTCAATGCGTTGGTCGACGCGTCGCGCGAATCGACCTCGCGTGGGTGGGACGCCGCTCGGGTGGCGGACCATGGACACGGTATACTGCAAACACAGGGGGCAGAAGAATGTCTGACGAGCGCTTGACACGACGGAATCTGATGAAAGGAGCCGTGGCAGCCGGCCTGGGCGCCATCGCCGCGGGCGCGGAGGTCAGCGAAGCGCAGGTTCGCTCCGGCGCGGGAGTCCGGAGGTCTCCTGTGCGGCCATCCGGCAAGTTCAAGCTGCCCGAAGTGAAGACGGTGGCCGACTATCAGGAGGCCGCCTATCTTCTCTCGGAACGATTGAAGAACGACGCGGCGTTCCGCGCGCAGATGTACAAAGACCCCCTCAAAACCCTGAAGTCGGTCGGGCTGAAGGGCGACGGGCTGCGCGAGTTGATCCGCGAGGACGATTGGGTTGCCGACAGGATCGGCAAGGGCGGCGGCGTTGCCGAAGGATGCGACATCGTCACGTGCGTCTGCACCGATGCCTGCTGCGTCACCTGCTGGAGCGGCACGAGTAGCGGGAAGATCGCGAACCCGGGGGATCTCAAGCAGCATCGTTTTGGCGTCAAAGGCTTGCGAATGCAGGTCTCGCCAAAGCGCAAGCAACTGATCGCGAACCTTCGGGCACGGGGTCACATGGATTCTCCGCGGACCGTCGATCCCGGCAGGTCGGCGCCGCTGCGGTAGCGTGCCCCTGCGACGGCCAGCCGTCGGTGTCCCGGCCGAAGGCGCCGGCGCGATTGGGCACCCGATCGGAGGGAATCTCCCTTGTCCGTCGATGCGATTCTCAAGGCGGGCTGGTCCGCCTGCCAGATCGAGCGGTCCTCGGCGACGTCCGTCGGGTGGCTGCGGGTGGGCGAGCCTTCCCGCGATCAGGGATGGAAACTGCATCTGTCGAGCCGCTCGGACCGCATCTTCGAGCTGCTGGAGCGGGCCCTGCCCGTTCTGCGAGCTTGCCGGTGCGCGTTCAAGGTCGCCGAGTCGGCCGAGGCGGCCCGCACGATCAACTCGGGCGAAGCGGGCACCACGCAGGTCGGCAAGATCCTGACGATCTACCCTGCGGATGACGATCAGGCCGTCGCGCTCGGCGCGGAGCTGACCGCCGTGCTGCGCGGCTTCCCCGGCCCCGCGATCGACAACGAGTTGCGTCTGACCCCCGATGCTCCGGTCTTCGCCCGGTACGGGGGGTTCACGCAACGGAACCGGGTGACCAGGCTGGGCCTGAGAGTTCCCTTCCTGGACGGGCCGGACGGGCAAATCGTGCCCGATCTCCGTTCCGACTCGATGCACGAGCGGCTGGGCATCGCGAGCCCGTTTGCCGGGGCCGCGCCGAGTCGGATCGAGTCGCTCCTCGGCAATCGCGTTCTGGTCGTGGGGCCTCTGCTGAGGAACCCGCGAAACAGCCTGCTGGCAGGAGTCCATCTCGAGACGCACGATCCGTGCGTGTTGAAGTCGGCCAAACGCCATACGGCGCTCGATCGCTCGGGCCGCGACAGCGCCGAGCGACTCGAGCGCGAGGCGGCCCTGCTTGCGCGACTCGAATCGACGTCGACCGCGCCGCGTCCGATCGATTTGATCCAGGATGCCGATCGGGCGATTCTTGTCATGGAGCAGATTCGGGGACAAACGCTGCTTCAGTACGTGCGCCAAGGCGTTCGGCAATCCTCGGAATGGCAGTCGGAACGCATCGACGTGGCCGTGGAAGTGGCCCTGCTGGTTCGAGAACTCCACGCCGCCGGGGTGGTCCACGGCGACGTCAATCCGGCGAACTTGCTCGTCGACGAGTCGGGAAGACTCCGGATCGTCGACTTCGAGTTTGCGTGCACGATCGACTCGGAGTCGTTCCGCCCGGGGTTTGCGACGCAGGGCTACGCCGCGCCCGCGATCCGGTCGGGCGGCCGATTGGGCCCGGAACACGATCTGTATTCCCTCGCGGCCGTCTTCTACTTCCTGGCCACGGGGATCGAGTTGGCTTCCGTGCCCCAGAGCGACGCCATCCTGCGCGAGGGTACGTGGTTACGGGAGCCCTGGCGCGACGTGGTGGAAGGGTTGCTCCATGCCGACCGGACCACGGCCGGCGCGGTCCTCGAGTCGACGCTCGAACGGCTTGGCGGCTTGCTCGTCTCGAAGCCCGAGACGCCGTTCCGCCGCCTGCCAACGGGAACGACCGGAGAAGGGCTTCCCGACTTCGGGTTGCCGGGCCCGAGCCGGGCCGCTGGAGGGCTTCGCGGCGACGGAGACGAGTCTCCGCGCCGATCCGTCTCGCGTTGGGAGGAGGACATCGGCGCCGAATGGAACGCCGCGAGCGTTCGCGCGGAGTTGCAGAACCTGGCCGGTAGCCTCATCCGTCGGGCGCACCGCACGGACATGGGCACCTGGTCGTGGACGAGCCGGCATCCGAGCACGATGGGCGAAACCCATCGCAACCTCTACATGGGCGATGCCGGAATCGCTCTGAGCCTGCTTCGGATCGGACTGGCGACCGAACGGATCGATCTGGTCGAGACCGCCGCCGACGTTGCCGAAGGCCTGTGGCTGCAGCGTCCCACGGAGAGCGACGGGTTGCCCGGTCTGTTCATGGGCGAGGCGGGGGTCGGCCTGCTGTTTCTCGCCCTGGCCGAACTGTTGGGCGACGACGCATGGCTGCGCCGGGCCGTCGAACGGGGACGATGGGTCGCCGGGCAGGAGGTCGATTCTCCCGATCTCACCCATGGCATCGCGGGACGCGGCCTTTTCCACGTGTGGTTGTACGAGTACACGTCCGATCGCGACGACCTGCGCGCGTCGCTCGCGTGCGCCGAGCACCTCGTTGCGACGTGCCGTCGGACGGAGGCCGGGCCGCTGTGGCCGATTCCGGACGACTACGGGGGCCTCTCGGGCAATGCATTCTTCGGCGTTGCCCACGGCAGTGCCGGAGTGGGCCTGTTCCTCGCCGAGCTGATGCGCGTCGAACCGGCCCACGCGGTGGTCTCGCTCGCGGAGGACGTGGCCGAGTCGCTCAAGTCGGCCGAACGGGCGGACGGGCTCGACGGAACGTCGGACTGGCCCGATTCGCCGGGCGGGCCCTGCCGCAGCGGCGTCTGGTGCCACGGGTCGGCCGGCATCGCTTTGGCTTTCTTGCGATTCGCCCGGGTGCTGCCGGCCCACGACTGCCTCGCCGTCGCGACGCGGGCCCTGCGCGGCGCGCTGAGCCGGGCACACCAGATCGGACCGACCTTGTGTCACGGGGTCGCGGGATTGATCGAGGTCTACCTCGACCTCTGGGAACGGACCGGCCGCCAGCAGGATCTTACGGTGGCGCGGCAGTTGACCCTTTGGCTCTTGAAGGCGTTTGTTGCCGACGATGAGGCCGGGCCGATGATCTGCGCCGAGAAGCCCGATGTGCTGACCGGCGACTTCATGGTGGGGTGCTCCGGATCGGCCGCGAGCGTCGCCCGCGCGCTCGAGCCCCACCGGTTCGGCCATTTCCTTCGCTCGCCCCGGGAAGCGTTTCGGCCGGTGTTCGCCGAGCCGACCACTCGAGCAACTGCTGGGGGCGGGGACGGTAAGCCTCCTCGAAGCCCAGTGTGACGAAGGTGTCGGCCCAGCCTCGCTTGCCCGCGGTCATCAAGGTCAATCGCGGCGCGGAATCCACCGAGCGTGGCGTGACGACCTCGAGAATTCCCCAGCCCGGTCTCGCGTGGGGATCGGGCGGTTCGCCGCCGAACGCGGCAGGCGCGACCGTGACGGCGTAGTGTCCGTCGGGCGGGACGAACAGTCGCTCGGGGATGATCAGGCTGCAGCATTCGATGTCGCCCTCCGGCGCGTTGTCGGCCGGGGCAACGTAGGCGGGAAGCTCGTACGGCCGACCGAGGGCCTCGCGGACCGCCGCCAGATCTTTCGCGTCGAACGCGGCGACGAGATCTCCCTCCGAGGGCAAGGGGCTAGCAGGGGTGAACAACTCCAACGAAAAGCCCATGACGCGTCCGATGTCTCTCACGGAATCCGGCGTGCCCTGGGGGCCTCGTCCCACCGTCGCCTTCGGTCCCAGCCACAACGCGCGGAAGGGAAGCCGCCGCATCAAACGCTGCAAATACTCCGGAGCCTGCATCTCGGCAAGCTGTCGCGAGAATCGCAAGATGCCGGCGTAGTCGACGCCCAGGCGCCGGATCAGCCGGACCGTTTCGTCCGCCGGAGTGAGATACGGCCGCGGCTCGGCGATGCCCAGGGTCTCGGTCGGCCTCGGCCGAAAAACCACGGCCGCCGACGGGGCGCCGATCGTCCGCGCGCTGCGAACCACCTGGGCGAGCAGGGCCTGCTGCCCGCGATGCATCGCGTCGAACACGCCGAAAGTGATCACCGCCTTGCCTCGGCGCAGGATGGTTGCGGCCGACGGAAGCCCTCGGATCTTCAGCGGCGGAGCCTCGGTCGTTCCCTCCGGCGTCGGGCGATGATCCTCCGCGGGTCGATCGGCATGCAGCATGGCTCGCCTCGGATCGTTCGAATCGCCCGGTACCCAGGCCCGGTCGCCGGCCCCATCGTCCGCCACGTGCCCGAGGGGCCGAAGAAGGCGGTCAACCTGGGTTCCGACGGCGTGGAATCGGTATCGCGGACCGCTTTGGACGCGCATGTGGATTATAGCGCCGTCGCGCGGGAGGGACAGTCGGATTCACCACGCGGCGGCGTCAAGGCCGCATCGGTCCGGACCCCGCGGCCGAACAGTGCGTACCAGCCCGGGCGCCATTCGACGTAACCCGTCCGCTGGGCGCGACCTTTCGCCTGGAGGGGTGCGCCGATACACTGGTTGGGTGTTTCATGCTGCGCGCTGGGAATGCGCGGCCGTGAACCTGATGCCGGGAAAGGAAACGACCGATGGCGCAACTTGGATCGGATGCCCCGCCCGCCGCGAAACCGGGCATTCTCGAAACGGCTCTTCACCATTTCGAGCAGGCCGCCGCGAGGCTGAAGCTCGATCCGTCGATTCGCCAGCGCCTGGCACGCCCCAAGGAGAAGGTCGAGATCAACATCAGCCCGGTGCTCCCCGGCGGGGGGCCGATCAACGTGCCCGTCTTCATCGTGCTGCACAACGACGCCTTGGGGCCGGCCAAGGGCGGAACCCGCATGACTTCCGACGTGACGCTCGACGACGTCACGGGCCTGGCGATGGAGATGACCTGGAAGACCTCGCTCATCGGGGTGCCTTTCGGGGGCGGGAAGTCGGGGATCCGGTTCGATCCGCGGTCCATTGCGCCCGAGGCCAAGGAGGCGATCATCCGATCGTTCACCCGCGGCTCGCTTCGGCACATCGGCCCCGAGATCTACGTGCCCGCCCCCGACATGGGCACGAACGAGGCCGACATGGCCCACATCCGCGACTGCATTGCCTACTCCGAGAGCATCTCGATCACCCGCGGCTGCTACGTGACCGGCAAGCCGGTCATCCTGGGAGGGATTGTCGGGCGCCGGGAGGCGACGGGCAAGGGAGTCGTCTACTCGATCCAGGCGATGTGCAGGCATCTGGGACTGGAATTGCCTTCCCTGCGCGCGGCGGTGCAGGGGTTCGGCAACGTCGGCTCGGTCGCCGCGCTGGAGATCGCCCGACAGGGGGCTCGGGTCGTCGCGGTGGCCGACGTGACCGGCGGCGTTGCCCGGCCGGAGGGGATCGACGTCGAAGAACTCGACCAACACGTGCGTGCCACCGGAGGCGTTGCCGGATTTCGCCAAGGCCGTGAAATGCCGGGGCCTGAGATCTTCGAGGTCGACTGCGACGTTCTCATTCCCGCGGCCGCGGGGTCGCAAATCACCGGCGAAAACGCCGAGCGCATCAAGGCTCGACTCGTGGCCGAGGGGGCCAACGCCCCTGCCACGCCCGAGGGCGACGCCATCCTCAACCGCCGGGGGATCCTGGTGATTCCCGACATCCTGTGCAACGCGGGCGGCGTGTTCGTCTCGTACCTCGAGTACACCCAGGAAACGCAAAGGGAACAAATGACGCTCGAGGAGGTCGAGCAACGGCTTTCGGACCGGATGCACCGTCGCGCCGACGACGTCTGGCAGACCGCCCATCGGAAGGGACAGACGCTTCGGGAAGCCGCTATGGACATGGCCGTCAGCCGTGTGGTCGAGGCGACCCTCGCTCGGGGGTTGCTTCCGTAGCCGTTCGGTCCGCTCTGCGCGAGGTGCCGCGTCTCGAAGCCAGGCGCCTCCCTCTGATGGGCCATCGGGGCGAGTCGAACGAAACCTCGCGGCCCTGGCGGGGTTTGTTGCTTGGATGGAGCGTTGGACTTTGGCATTCGGTTCCCAAGAGGGTATGATGAGAGCGGTGCTTCGGGATAGAGAACGGCTCGGACGGGAGGGGAACTTCATGACGCCCGGAGGGCGACGGCTGGACGTGACGGAGGTCCAGGGCGTTACCGTGGTGTGCTTCCGCGACGGCCGACTCGACGACGACCGCGGCGTTCAGGAGCTGGGCCGCGAGTTGTTCGACTTGGTCGAGCAGGAGGGGCACAAGGTGCTCCTTCTCGATTTCTCGTCGGTCGAGTCGCTTTCGAGCACGGCATTGGGCAAGCTGATCGTTCTGGATCGTAAGGCCCTGTTGCGCGGCATCGTGCTGAAGCTGTCGAACATCCCGCCCGCGTTGTACGAAGCCTTCGCCGCCACCAAGCTCGATCAGCTTTTCGAGATCGTCAAGGACCGTGGCCAGGTGCTGGCGGCCTGCTGAGGGCCGCGCGCATGTCGTGGGGCACGTTTTCAGCGTGCCCACAACCCAAAGGCACGTTGGAAAGCGCCCACCTTTTAGGGGCTCTGCCCTGCGGTTGGCCCTGGAGCCGGAACCTTGGATTCCGCCGGGGCGGGCGTCTTGGCGGCGGGCTCGGCCTCGGCGGCAGGTTCCGTCTTGGCGGCAGGTTCCGTCTTGGCGGCGGCCTCGGCTTCGGCCGCAGCCGCGGCGGCTTCCTCGGCCTCGGCCGCCGCTTTCGCCGCTTCTTCGGCCATCTCGATTTCGGCCGCGCTCGGGGGCGCCACGTCGCTGATCACCTCGTTCAACTGGGCCAACCCCTCCTCGAGCTTGGTGCGGAACTCGTCCTTGGTCAGATCGACCAATCCTTTTCCCGCGACCAGGTCGAGAAGCGACACGAGTTGCTCGAGCAACGGGTCGGCCACGGAGGCGGCGGCCTGCCCCTCGGCCAGCTTCACGGCTCCGCCCTGCAACGAGTCCTCCCGCGAGATCCATCCGAAGGCATCCGTGCCCGTGAAACCGACCAACACGTCGCTGAGCTTTTCGCCCAGACGACGTCGGTTGTTCACGGTCTCGTCCTCTTTTTCTTCCTTCGGTCGCCGGCCCGGCATGCCCATTCCCGGATACATTTCGCCATAGGGGTCGTCCATCGCGCCGGGCATCGCGGTGTCGTAGCCGGCCATGTCCTCCATACCCCCGTACATCATGCCGGGCGGACGCTGGATCTTCTCTCCCCGCTCTTTTTCTTCCTGCTCCTTTTCCATCCGCACCAACTCGTCCGTGCACGAATCGGCGGCAAGGCGGCCGAGTTCGGCGGCGAGGCGTGCGAGATCGACCCCGTGATCGGCGGGAAAGTCCATCAGGCCGAGGGCACGTGCGGCGGTGCACCGCACCAAGAGGTGTTCCTCGCGGTTGCCGACGATTTCATTCATCTTCGCGCCGAGGGCGGCGTTTTCGCCGACGACGTTCATCGCCGCCAGGATCTCGATGGCCCGAATCCGCATCCAGCGATGGCCGGCGGCCGATCGAGGGGGCATCGATTCGGAAGTCGCCAGGGCCGACATGGCCGGAATCAACTGCTGATCGCGAATCTGCGCATCGGTGATGCCCGATCCAAGCTGTGCGTGACGGAGCACCCCCAACAGGCCGGGCACTTTCAGGAAGTCGGGCTGATCGGCCCCCGTGGCCGCTTCGACCAGGATCGGCAGGGCGGCCGGCAGGGGCACCGGCTCGTCCATGGCCCGGGCCGACTCCTGCGCGTTCAGGTCGGCGATCATCAGCATCGCGTTGTAGCGACAGGCGGGGTGAAAGTTCCCCTTGGCCACGTTCGTCATGAAGTCGAGCACCAAGGCCGCGAGATGGTCGTGGGTGGCCGCATTGCCCCGCGCCGTCCACAACTCGCGGGCAAGCTCCCGCCGCCGAACCGGGAGATTCGGCAGATCGGCGATGGTCGTCCAGCGCGCCAAGGCGTAGGTCTTGTAGTACTCGTCCAATTGTTCGGCCCCGCTGGGCCCCATGCCGCTGCGAAGCATGTTGCCGATCCTCACCCGCTGGTTCCTCTGCTCCTCGGCGGGCTTGAGTTCGTCGTAGGCTTGCGTGGGACGGGCGGGCGCCGTTTTCGCGGGGGGGGCGGTCTTCGCCGCGGTTCCCGGTCTCGTCGCCGGCGGTTTCTTCCCGCCCGCCGGCGGGGATTTTGCCTGCCCAAGAGCTGTGTCGCCCGCCATCGCGAACGAAAACGCCAGGATCGCTACAATTCCGACAAACCGCTCAACGCGACGGAAGCGTCGCATGGGGGCTGAATCGCGCATGATGGACCGCTGCTCCGTGGCCGAATGGCGAGTTTGGAGAAACTAACTCAGTTTTATGCTACCAATGGCCGCGAACGGCTGTCAAGCTGATCCCTGCCGAACGTTTGACAGCCGGACCGATGGGCATCAAGTTAGAGGTCTCGAATCGGCAAGAAGTTCCTCCCCCACGCCTCCGCTCAAAACGGGCCGCAAGGACCCCCCATGACCCTTCTTTACACCGGCGATTGCTTCCTGAAACACGAGACCGGGGCCCATCCCGAGCGGGCCGAGCGCATCCGCCACATCGCGCCGCGACTCGAACAGTCGGGCCTCGAACCGCGCTGCCGGCGCCCCGATTGGCAGCCGGTCTCGCTTGCCCGCCTGGCTCGCGTGCACGCGCCGAGCTACTCGAACGAGATTTGGGCCATGACCAAGTCGGGGGGGGGAGAACTCGACGAAGACACGGTCATTAGTCCTTCGTCGTACGAGGTTGCCTTGACCGCGGCTGGAGCGGTCTGCGACGCCACGGAACGGCTAATCCGCGGCGAAGACCGAAACGCCCTCGCCTTGGTCCGCCCGCCCGGGCATCACGCGCTAACCTCGCGCGGGATGGGTTTCTGCATCTTCAACAACGTGGCCGTGGCGGCCCGACTGGCCATCGACGAGTTGGGGCTGGATCGAATCCTGGTCGTCGATTGGGACATCCACCACGGCAACGGCACCCAGGCTACGTTCTGGGAGGAACCTCGGGTGGGGTTCTTTTCGATCCACCGTTGGCCTTTCTTCCCCGGCACCGGTGCCGAGGACGAGACGGGCAGCGGCCCAGGACTGGGAACCACCCTGAACCTGCCCGTCGCCTTCGGAATCGCCCGAGACGATTACCTGATGCTGTTCTCCGACCGGTTGGCCGCCTTTGCCGACAAGATCAGGCCGCAGCTCGTATTCGTCAGCGCGGGATTCGACACCCATCGTCAAGACCCGGTCGGCAACCTCGGCCTCGAGACCGAGGACTTTGCCACGCTGACCCGCATCGTCCTCGACGTGGCCAGTGCGCACGCCGGTGGCCGAGTGATCAGCGTGCTCGAAGGAGGCTACCACCCGCACGTCATGGCCGATTGCGTCGAGGTCCACCTGGCCGAGTTGCTCGGGCAGGCCGGCGAGGCGACGGGGTAGGCCTCGAACGATTCGCTGCCCCGATCTCCCGACACTCCACTCTGAAGACTCGAAAGGGAACCCCCATGTCACCCCCCCGAACCACCGTTGCACGATGGCCGCGCGCACGGCGACTTCTCGGCGGACTCGCGATTCTGACCGCCGTCGTGCTGGGAGCCGCTCCCGCCGCGGCACGGGAGCCCGTCGCGCTGATCTTCGACACCGACCTGGGCAACGACGTCGACGACGCCATGGCCCTGAGCGTGATCCACGCCCTCCAGACCCGGGCCGAGTGCCGGCTGCTGGCGGTCACGCTCACCAAAGACAACGAACATGCGATCCGTTTCGTCGACCTGCTGAACACCTTCTACGGCCGGGGCGACGTGCCGATCGGCGTCGTGTCGGGTGGGGTGCTGCCGGGCGACGGCAAGTACGTGCGCCAGGTGGCCACCGCCGAAGACGGCGGCCGGCTTCGCTATCCCCACGATCGGCTCGACCGCGAGGCGGTTCCCGATGCCGTGACGCTTCTGCGCCGCACGCTGGCCGCCCAGCCCGACGGCTCGGTGGTGATTGCCCAAGTGGGCTTTTCGACGAATCTGGCGGGCCTGCTGCGATCGGGGCCCGACGACATCTCGCCGTTGGACGGCAAAGCCCTGGTGGCGGCCAAGGTTCGGCTGCTCTCGGCCATGGCCGGGGCGTTCACCGAGGAGCTTCGCAAGAAACGTTTCCGCGAGTACAACGTCGTCCAAGACGTCGCCTCGGCCCAGACCGTGTTTCACGAGTGGCCCACCCCCATCGTGGCCAGCGGATGGGAGATCGGCCACGCCATCATGCACCCGGCCAAGAGCATGCAGGACGATTACGGCTACGTGACGCACCATCCCCTGCGCGAGGCGTACGACTACTATCGCGGACTGGCCAACGCACAGCCCACCTACGACCTGACGAGCGTGCTGTACGCGGTGCGGCCCGACCGGGGTTACTTCGATCTCTCGTCGCCGGGCCGGATCGTCGTCGCCGACGACGGCTTCACGAGCTTTCAGCCCGAGGCGAATGGGCCCCACCGGTACATGACGGTCACGCCGGAGCAAGTGGCGGCGGTGCGGGAGGCCCAGGCAATGCTCTGCAGCCAGCCGCCGTGCACCGCCGGGGCGCGGTGAGCCGGAAGGCGAGAGAACGGGCTGGCCGAGGCTTCGGAGGGCTGGGGGCGAGCGCAGCGAGCCCCGTCCCCCGCATTCCCAGGGCCCGGGGCACTACGAACCGGCCGGCCGGCCGGCCAGAACCCGCTCGGCCGCTTGCTCGCCCGTGTGGATGCAGTTGGGAATGCCTACCCCGTGGTACGCATTGCCGGCCAATTCGAGGCCCGGGATCGCCGATATTCGCTGCTCGATCTCCGCGACGCGCGCGACATGGCCGACGTGGTACTGCGGCATGGTGCGAGGCCAGTGAAACACGGTCTGGTGGATGGGCTCGCCCCGGATGCCCAGCAGCCCGGACATCTCGCCCAGCACGAGTCGAGCCAGCTCGCCGGCCTCCATCTCGGCCAGCTCGGGCCGGCGCGCGCCGCCGGCAAACACCCGCAGCAACACGACGCCCTCGGGAGCCCGATGTTCGTACTTCTGGCTGCTGAAGCTGATCGCCAGAAGGGGGCTTCGAGCGACCGAAGGCACGACCGCCCCGGCGCCGTTGAGCGGGTGGGCGATCTGCTCGCGGCGGTAGGCCACCGAGACGATGGCCGTCCCCTCGTACTCGATGTCCCCGAGCTGCGCGGCGAGCCGTGCGTCGACCGGCCTGAGCAACTCGGCGGCCGCGGGGGCGGGCGCGGCCACGATCGCCCCGTCGAAGTCCTCCGTGGCCCCGCCGGCGATCGACAATCGCCAGCGCGAATCGTGCCGCTCGATTCGCTCGACCGCGGTGCTCAATCGGACGGCGTCGCGCGGCAGTCGGGCGGCAAGCCGGTCGACCAGGCTTACCAGTCCTCGGCGCAGGGTGAGAAAGAGGCTGTACCGGGCGCCGCTTTCCGACCTGCGCGACCTCATCTGCCGCCGCATCGCACGGATCAGGCTGCCGTGATCGCGCTCCATCTCGCGAAATCGCGGCAGCGTGGCCAGCACGCTGAGCTTCTCCATGTCGGCCGCGTAGACGGCGCCGACCAGCGGCTCGATCAACCGCTCGAAGACC
>Ga0334884_1002192_pt1 | contig 25853 bp, 19 predicted proteins | sample GraSluR1_MG_7_FD_207215 | JGI IMG/M metagenome (GOLD analysis project Ga0334884, IMG submission 207215) | Sludge microbial communities from methane-producing bioreactor in Wageningen University, Netherlands - Granular Sludge_12_05 R1 | ecosystem: Engineered > Bioreactor > Anaerobic >...
TGCAAGGTTATGCATTGCAGCCCCGCCGATGGCAATAAAGTGAACATTCATGGTGGAGGGATTAACGGACAAAAATAATCAAATATGCCGGGGGTTGCAGCCGGAAGTTACATTTTAAAAAATGACTGATAAATAGCACAACATCGTTGACACTTTTTTTCATAGCACAACATCGTTGACACTTTTTACAAAAATCGTTCTTTGACATAATTTTTTCGTATTGTTCAAATAAAAAATGGACGAATACGAGAAACGGAAAGTAGCTATAACACGCTATTATTCAGGAGAAAAGATTTCTTCAATCGTTTCTTCCCTGGGAAGAACCCGTCAGTGGTTTTATAATTGGCTTAAACGGTTTGAGTTGCGCATTGATGATAATTGTTGGTACATTGATGAATCACGGGCTCCCAAGAGAAAACCATTAAAGATCAGCAATGATGCGGAGAGGCAGATACTGGATATTAGAAGTTGGCTTGATGCGCAGCATTATGCACAAACCGGGGCAATTGCAATTCAATATGAATTTCGCAATAGGAAGTTAATTCCGCCGCCAATCTGGACGATTAATCGTGTTATTGCCAGAAACGGATTGAACAAGGTACCTCCAAAAGCCAAACAGAGCCATGACTACCCCGAACTCTTCATGTCAACACACCAGATGGATCTGGTCGGACCCAGATATATCAAAGGAGATGGGCGTTTCTACAGTTTTAACATCATAGATGTTGAAACTCATACCTGTTTCACAAAACCAATACGAACTAAGTCTTCAAATGAGATTGTCAGGGCTATTGCTGAGTTCTGGCATGAATTTGGACTGCCTGATGCTTTGCAAATGGACAATGAGCTCGCATTTCGTGGCAGCAATCGTTATCCAAGAAGTTTTGGTTCTGTTGTAAGGTTTGCCTTAAGTCAGGGAGTTGCTCCTGTCTTCATTCCAATAAAAGAGCCGTGGCGGAATGGGATAATTGAGAAGTTTAATGATACCTACACCAAGCGGTTTATAAAAGCAAAAACTTTTGTGAATTTTGAAGATTTGCTCAATGAATCCAAAGATTTCAACGAATTTCACAATTCTCATCACCGATATAGTTCACAGTGCCAAAAAACTCCAAATGAAGCTTCGAATCAGGGCAACTTTAATATTCACTACAATGGCAATGTCCATGAGTTCAATAAGATACCTTTAGAAACTGGGGTTATTTACTTCATACGGTTCATAAGGAGCGATTTAAAGCTGAGGCTAATCACGGAAAGCTTTGACGTTGATGAACTTCTGAAGTATTCTTATGTTGTTGCTGAAGTCAATATAGACACCCAAAGCCTTGTTGTCCGGCAGTCCAATGACATAAAACACATTTTCCCATATCTTACCCCTGTCGATTGGTAGCTACTTTCCAAAATGTCAATGAACTTGTGCTATGAAATTGACCCTTAAGGCCCCCTTAAGGGGGTGGGGCTTGAAAAAAGCCCCCTCTTTTAAGGATATGGCAAAAGTGTCAATTATGTTGTGCTATATAACAACTAATGCATAAACTTAGCAGGACCTAACTCCCTCTCCTATTGGGTGATCAGTTGTAAAAACATAGCGGGAAGCTTGTGAAGAAGTTGAGTAGAGTGATATTGATGGAGTGAAAAGATCAATAAGCAGACCACTATCCGGGAACTCCAGACAGTTAAGCAAATAGAAAAAGAACAAAAATTAAATGCAATGGGCGGCATATAATGGAACTGACTTTATGTTATTTTCAAATCCGAAGTTCTTTTTTGAAATACGAATCGCATAGGGTGATTTATATTTCTCAATAAATATTCCTAGACTCCTTGATCGGGTTCTGAAACCTTTTTTTATTTCTACCGGTATAACACCATCTTCCAGTTGAAGAACGAAATCAACTTCTGCTTTCCCATCACTTTGCCAATAAAACAGATCATATCCTTTGGTCGCAAAAACCTGCGCCACATAATTTTCAGTCATGGCTCCAAGAAAAGTATTGTCAACTTCTACCGGTAACAATATAGTTTGTAATGGCAACTTCGACCGCAGTGTGAGAATTCCGATATCGGCCATATACAGTTTGAAATTTATGAGATCTGCATAGGCATTAATCGGAACAAAACCATGCTCCAGGCGCTGACATTTAAGCGCAATCCCCGCAAGAATTATCCATTCAATTGCTTCTCCGAAAATACTGGCAGTTCCACCTCTCTGAACTACTTTGTATTGGAATTTTGCGTTTTCTTTAGCTAATTGTGCCGGAATTGAATTGTAACATGCTCTTATTTTTATACTTGTTGACGAGTCAGCATATTTTGCCATATCGGCTACATATTCATTGAGAATATTATTTTGAATAGTTTGTATTTTGACAAAGCTTTCTGAATCAACAAAAGCTACAATTACAGCTGGCATACCGCCTGTAATAAAGTACTTATAGTACATCTCAAGCGCAACATTATGCAGGGCTTCAGGGAATACTTCATTTCCGGAATAATGCAACCGAATCTCTTCTGCCAGTTTTCCCATATTCATTGCCCATAAAAACTCCTCAAAATCGAGCGGGTACATATTAATTTCATCAACTTTTCCTACAGGAAATGAATATTTTTCCCTGTTAATTGCAACACCAAGCAATGAACCGGCAGCAATTACATGGTGTTCGGGCATCTGTTCTGAAAAGTATTTTAAGGAAGTCAGTGCCCTTTCACATACCTGTATTTCATCGAAAAAAATCAGTGTTTTGCCAGGTTTAATCTCCATCATCTTCACTGCTTCAATGTATTGGATAATTTTTTTTGGAGACATTTCTGTTTCAATAAATTGACACAAGTTAGTTTCAATCTCCATATTCATGTACACAACATTTTCATAATGCTCTTTACCAAACTCTTCTATGATATATGTTTTACCAACCTGTCTGGCTCCATTGATTATTAAAGGCATTCTGCGCGGGCTGTTTTTCCAGTCAATCAAAGACTGGGTTACTTTTCTTTTCATAAAGACAAAATTTATTACAAATTTACCAATAAGTTCCAAAAAGTCAAATAAATTTGATTTTTTGGAACTTAACAATAATCAAGTGTCCAAAATCCTATATAACCCAGATACCAGTAACAGTGTAATTTTAATGACAATCAACACCTTTCTATAGGTGCTGCCAACGCCTTCACCCCCAACAACGACGGCCTGAACGACACCTTCCGTCCTGTAGTTGATTACGAAAGAGTGCGTATGTTCAGCATGGTGATCTACAACCGCTGGGGGCAACTGATCTATGAAACAACCAACCCTGCAGAGGGCTGGAATGGGAAGGATGCACCGGCAGGGGCGTATAGCTGGGTGATCAGTTATTCGGATATGGTGGGGAAGGTTGTGAAGATGAGGGGGAGTGTGACGCTTATCAGGTAACACCTCACCCCCGATTCCACAAAAGTTCCATCGGGGCTGGCAGTTATATTTGTAATTAAAGACTTGTTACTTTAGAAATTATCCAGCACAAGGAAAAATTCCGGAAACCCGAACTCTACCATTTTATCAACTTTTGCTGCTTTCTTCCATTTTTGGCAACCAGGCTTACTATAAAAATTCCGGAAGTTAAATGAGATATATTAACTTGGCTGTTTTCCATAAATGGCTGTGAATGAACTATCCGGCCATGGCAATCATAAATTTGCAGGTTGGTATAGCTTTTGGCTACAATATTTATGACTTCGTTTGCCGGATTTGGATAAAACAGCACCTCTTCAGAATTCATCGAATTACCGGTTTGATCTATTCCAGTGGCTAAAAGGTCAAAACGCATGATCATGCCACTATTACTTGCACTCCAGCCAATTGTTTCATCAATAAAGCAAGTAGCAGTAGTACGCTGATAAAGCCATGGCCAATATAACGAACCTTCATATACAGCTGTAAATGACTCACCTCCATTGTGTGATATTGCCATATAATCCCCATCAATGGTAGCTATGGCTGTTTTTGAATCCACCATTTTAAGATATGTGGCATTCTGCGGCAAATAGACAGATGATGTATTCCAGGTTACCCCGCCATCGCTTGTGAACCTGATGGATTTGTCGTTTAGGCCTATGATACCATTCAAGTTATCATCAAAACTTATGCTTACAATTGTACCGGAACTTCCATAATGAATTTCAGACCAGGTAACTCCGCCATCCTCCGTTTTAAACATTACGCCCAATTCCATGGAATTAACTGCAGGCAGGTATCCTGTTAAGCTGTCCGTGAATACTGAACGGCAACAAGTAGTGTAACCTGTTACCGGCGGACTGACATCCTCCCATGAGTTTCCTGCATCTGCTGATTTTATAACACTGCATGTGCTTCCACTGATAAAGATTGTGTGATCATCAGGGATGCTAAGCCACTTAACATATTTCTCGATCCCGGTAGAGCCTATGTGCCAGTTTAAACCCCCATCAGTTGTTTTATAGATCACATTTCCCCTGAATACTGCCCAGCCAGTAGTTTCTGTCATAAAGGCTATGTCAAATATATTATAATAATGAAACCAGGGTGGATCAGATATGGAATCAAGCGTCAGGTCAAGATATGAATCCTGCCATGTTTTACCCCCATCATTCGTATAATTAATAAAACTACCCATCGACTTAACGCCCCCTGCAAAACCATTCAAAGAATCTTTGAAATAAACAGAATAATTGACATAGTTATTACCTGTGATGAGATCCTCAAAGTTTTCGCCAGCGTCTATAGTTTTTCTTAAAGCTGGTCCATATCCTACAACTACACAAACATCAGGATTTGGACAGGAGAAATTTTCAAACGATTCATTAAAGATGCTAAATGGCTTATCATTCCAGGTTTGTCCACCATCATTTGTACTATAGAAATGGCCATAATTAAGCACATACCCTGTCAGAGAATCGAAAAACTGCATGCTCTCAGTTCCATAATAACTATCGTTACTGTAACCCAGAATATGGGTAGTCCATGAATTTCCTCCATCTTCTGAGTGAAAGGCTGGTGCATAAAAGCTATAGGGACCAGCAGGAAAAGTACCAGCTCCAATCCAGATGTCATCAGGCCCAAGCACTTCCATGGATGTTATATACTTAACTTCCGAAGGAACATTTACATTTATCCAGGTAAGTCCTCCATCATCTGACCGCTTTAATACTGGTTCTTCCGGATTAAGTCCCCCATACCCTGAAATATAACCAGTTTGTGGATTTGCAAATTTTATCACATCATACAAAATCTCTTCATTGGTGTTGAAGCTTATATTTTGCCAGGATTGGCCGCCATCACCTGTTTTTGAGAGTAAACTGTACCGGCCAATAACAAAACCGAGCGTGTCGTTATAAAAATAAGACCCTTTTACATCACCCCATAAGTGAATTACCTGGTAAGTCCATGTAAGTCCTGCATCAACTGTAGTAAACAAGCACCTTCCATTTCCAATAAAGCCCTTGTTATTGCTAATAAAATTCACATTACTGATCTGTTTACCTTCCAGTAATGCATGCTTTGGCAGTGATTCCCATGTGAGTCCCCCATCAATAGTTCGCATCAGCGTTTGATCCCCTACAATATAACCAGTATCCACAGATGGAAATGAAACATCTAATATATTCTGGAATGTAGGCAGAGGATTCTGTAATGTCCATCCTTGCGCATAAGAAAGTAGCATTATTAAAACTAAAGAAATAGTTGTAATTAGTTTTCTAATCATCTTTTAACGGCTTTATTTAACTTGGTTTTTATTAGGTTACAAGAAATTTTATATGCATCTTTTGAGAAATTGGTATTTTCCGGCTTGCAATACCCTAAAATTTAACAGTAATATTCCCTTTTGTATTTTCTTGTTATCTCACTTTAAATGACAATTAGGTGATAAAGATCACACTTTTACTGCTAAATACATGCAAATATAATTAAGATTTCGTTAGTCAGAATGGCAATCTGCCCACCGGGACAACATATTTTCGCAACTTTCCGATCAGCATAAGGTTGGGAAGGGAAAGATGCACCGGCGGAAGTTTATAGCCGGTCGATCAGTTACTCGGTTATGGAGGGGAAGGTTGTGAGGATGAGGGGGAGTGTAGCCTTGATGAGGTAACTCCATAACCTACATCCGACGAAGGAGGAATCTCAAGTCGACAGAGGGCGGGGGCTGAGGCAGATTCTTACACATTTTAAAATTCGCGAACGCAGAATTCCCGATATTTTATACTTTTGCAAAAAATCAGGAATTTTTATGGACTTGAAAGAGATTATGGCCATTGGCGGAAAACCGGGACTCTACAAAATGGTCGCCCAGGCGAAAAACGGAATTATAGTTGAATCACTGATTGATCATAAACGGGTTCAGGCATTTACCCACGACAAAATCAGTTCTCTGGAGGAAATCAGCATTTTCACTGAAAGTGAAGACAAGCCACTCAGGGAGATTCTGAAAGATATTTATACGAAGTTAGAAGGTAAAGCAGCACCTGATTTCAGGAATGACAATGCAAAGCTAAAGACCTTCTTCGGAGAAATGGTTCCGGATTATGACAAAGAGCGGGTATATGTTTCGCATATGCAGAAAGTTGTGTCATGGTACAACCTGCTTCAGCAGCAAAACCTGCTGGATTTCTCCGAACCTGAGACTGCACCCGGAAGCGGCGGCGAAACCACTGCTGATGAATAATCCTGAAGTCCGTAAAGTTTACGGACTTTTTTTTACTTTTATCCCATGACCCTGACCTATGAAAAAATACATACTTGATCTTAAAGTGCTCTCCAACAGGGCACTTAACCAGAACCACCACCTGCTTGAACTGGGAAGTGATGAGCCTTTGCCGGTCATGGTTCCCGGTCAGTTTGCCGAAGTACGCGTGGACGGGTCGCCCTCGACTTATCTCAGGCGCCCATTCTCCATCCACAGGGTTGACCGCGGGGCCAACACCATGCACCTGCTGATCAAAACGGTGGGTGAAGGCACACGGCACCTGGCAGAACTGAAAAAGAACGAGTCCCTTAACATTATGCTGCCGCTGGGCAATGGCTTTACACTTGCCAGAAACTCGGAAGTGCTTCTTGTGGGCGGCGGTTGCGGTGTCGCGCCCCTTTACTTTCTGGCCGAACAGCTTTTCAGGCAGGGCAATAAGGTAAGTATACTGATAGGAGGCCGGTCAGCAGGAGATATTTTACTGGCCGGTGAATACCGTGCTTTCGGAAATGTTTACATTGCCACCGAAGATGGTACCCTGGGAGAAAAAGGTATGGTCACAGTCCATTCGGTGCTTAAAAAGGAAGTTGCATCTTTTAAAAAGATTTATTGCTGCGGACCTGATGGTATGATGCGCGCCGTGGCCCATATAGCTGCTGCAAACAAGATTGACTGTGAAGTTTCGCTCGAAAACACCATGGCCTGCGGCATAGGCGCCTGCCTCTGCTGCGTGGTGGAAACAAACCAGGGAAATCAATGCGTGTGTACCGAAGGGCCGGTCTTCGATCCGCTCACACTGAAAAACTGGTCCGCTGCAGTGGAAACCGGCTGCAGCCTTGACCAATAAACCAAAACAAAAACTAAAAACTTACAATCTACCTTGATACGATATGCCCGGTCTTGAAGTTAAATTGCACAAGCTGACACTGAAAAACCCTGTACTGACTGCCTCCGGCACTTTCGGATACGGGGAGGAATTCGATGACTTCATCGATGTGAACGCCCTGGGCGGGATCATCGTTAAAGCCACCACTTCAAAGCACAGGGAAGGAAACCCCTATCCCCGCATGGCCGAAACGCCTATGGGTATGCTCAACGCGGTAGGCCTGCAGAACAAAGGTGTCGATTATTTTGTGAAGAACATTTATCCTAAGCTGCTGAAATACAACAATTGCGTCATTGCCAATGTATCCGATTCAACTGTGGAAGGTTATGTTGAAGTAGCGGAGAAAATGAACCGCCTCGACCATATTCAGGCCATCGAACTGAACATCTCCTGCCCCAATGTAAAGGAAGGCGGAATGGCGTTTGGCACCAGCTGCCCTTCGGCATCGGCTGTTACCAGGGCGGTGAGGGAGGTCTATGACAAGACACTGATTGTGAAATTGTCGCCCAATGTCACCAGCATTGTGGATATCGCGCTGGCAGTTGAAGAGGCCGGCGCCGATGCGGTTTCGCTGATCAACACCCTGCTGGGGATGGCCATCAATGCCGAGACCCGGCGACCGGTGCTTTCTACGGTTACCGGCGGACTGTCCGGACCTGCCATTAAGCCCGTAGCCCTTCGTATGGTATGGCAGGTGTCGAAAGTGGTAAAGATTCCGGTAATCGGAATCGGAGGCATAAGTTCAGCAACCGACGCCATCGAATTCCTCCTGGCCGGCGCTTCGGCTATACAGGTTGGCACTGCCAACTTTACCGATCCCCGGACTACGGTAAAAATTATAGCCGGCATCGAAGATTATCTCCGCCGGCATAGCATAGCAGAAGTTAAAGAACTGACCGGAGGACTGTTGCTTTAGCTTCAGACGTCCCTAAGGACTCAACAGGTCAGTCAGTAAGCGATTTAGCAAGAGGAGCTACCTCGGAGGCAACCTGTCGGTTATACTCAAAAGCCAGCGATTGATAGTTAACAGCATCGACGATGGTGCCGATAAAGCATAGTCCGGCCGTCAAAAAATAGAGAATTCCCATACCTACCTGATTCAGAATAAACCGGTGAATACCGGCAACCCCAAGCAGCCCTACCAGGCATGTCAGCAAAACCATCTGTGGGTCTTTACGACGGGCACGGTAAATGGCAGCAAACTGCTGTGCCTGCTTATCGCTGAAGTCCTTGATCAGCATCTGAATGTGATTCAGTTCCATTCCCTGCAACTCGGGCAGGTGTAAAAGTACATTTGCCATGATTTTAAAGTTTATTGTTAATAATAAAAAACTGGTTTTCTCAGTATTGTATAAATTCTCCAGAGCAGGATCGCGACAGCGGCCATCCCCAGTGGATGAGCATGAAACGATTGAACGAACTCGCCCCTGAACAACCAGGCGATGGAATGTCCCAGACCGCAACCCGGGCAGAAGCCAAGCCCCGACAACCTCAGCGGGCACAAGCTTGCATGCGTATCAGCAGGCCGCATTGTCGCCATCAGGGTCAGACCGGTGGTCCAGACCAGGGCCTCGAACCTTGACCGGAAGTATTGCCATCCATGCCTGAATTTCGCTCTCATTGTTTGCAGCTATTAATGACAAATATAGATAAGTCTGCATCCGGTATGCAATTTTAAATAGCTGAAATGTGAAATAGCTGATATGAACGGGGCATTAAAGTGTGTGGATGGCAGGACCAGCTTCCTGATCCGGAGTACATGCGTAAATTGCATTTTCTGACCAGGATCTCATTATTAGCTTGGCATCCATTTTTTCCGTTTCTGTTATACAAAAAAAATATTTTTATCTGCTACCTGACTGTCAGAATATTTTATGTACCTTTGCCGGCCATTTCGGAGCACCGGTCAGTACTGACTTGAGTAAACTTAACGATTATTTAACATCTTGACAATCAACAGTTCACGAAGTTGCGCTAGTTTTGCCTGCCCGATCACAAGTCTTTAATTCAGCTTTAACCTAAGATGCCATTAAACAACCTCAGAAACATTGGTATAGCCGCACACATTGATGCCGGCAAAACAACCACCACCGAACGACTGCTTTTCTTCACCGGCGTAAACCGAAAAGTGGGTGAAACCCACGACGGGCAATCAACCATGGACTTTATGAAACAGGAGCAGGAGCGTGGCATCACCATAGCCTCCGCAGCCATTTCATGTTCATGGAACGGTACCCAGATCAATATTATTGACACGCCCGGTCACGTGGATTTCACCGTTGAAGTGGAACGTTCGCTGCGCGTTATTGATGGCATGGTCGCCTTGTTCTGCGCGGTAGGCGGTGTGGAGCCCCAGAGTGAAACCGTATGGAACCAGGCAGAGCGTTATAAAGTCCCCAGAATCGCATTTGTAAACAAGATAGACCGCACCGGGGCCGATTACCACGATGTCATCAAACAGATGAACGACAACCTCGACGCCCGTGCGGTTGCATTCCAGATTCCGGTTGGTCAGGAAGATGAATTCAAGGGAATCATCGACCTGATGAACTGTAAAATGTATACATTCAACGAAGCCGAAACCATTGTTTCTGAAATTCCTGAAGAGTTCAGGGCACAGTCACGCGATTTCAAAGCCCAGCTGGTTGAACGCCTGGCCGATTTTAATGAGGAAATTCTGGAATTGTTCCTCGATGACAAAGAAGTTCCCGATGAATTGCTGAGAAGGGCTGCCCGTGAAGCTACGCTCAAATTACTGATTACTCCAGTATTCTGTGGTGCAGCCTATAAAAACAAAGGAATTACCCAACTGCTGGATGCAATAGTGGATTATCTGCCGTCTCCGGTTGATAAAGGCGCCGTTGTAGGCATGGATGTTGACGATCATGAAAAAGCCCGTCACCGCAATCCTTCTCCTAAGGAACCTTTTGCTGCCCTTGCCTTTAAACTTATCCACGATCCATATGTGGGTCAACAGACTTTTGTCAGGGTTTATTCCGGTTCGCTCCGCTCAGGAATGCAACTGATGAATTCCACCAAGGGCAAACCTGAACGCATCGGGCGCATCCTGAAAATCCGCGCCAAAGACCGTGAAGAGGTAAGCGAGGCCGGTCCGGGCGATATTGTCGCGCTGATAGGGCTGAAATATACCAAGACCGGTGATACGCTCTGCGATATGGAACAGCAGCTTCATCTTGAATCCATCCATATTCCACCCAGCGTAATAGAGCTGAAAATCAATCCTGCAAGCAGGAAAGACCAGAGCAAACTGGGCGAAGCCCTCTCCAAACTGGTGAATGAAGACCCTTCGTTTCACGCCCGGTTTGACGAAGAAACAGAAGAAACCATCATCTCCGGAATGGGCGAACTTCACCTCGAAATAATTGTTGACAGGCTGAAACATGAATTCGGTCTTGACGTGGTGGTTGGAGAACCTGCCGTGGCCTTCCGCGAAACCATCAGCCAGGAAGTGGAAGTAGAATACCGCCACTCCAAACAAACCGGTGGAAAAGGCCAGTTTGCCCAAACGCAGATCCGCATTGAGCCCAACGAAGGCAAAGGTTACGAATTTATCGACAAAATAAAGGGTGGAGCCATTCCCGGCGAATATATTCCGTCTGTCAACAAAGGCATTCTGAAAACCCTCGCCGACGGAGTACTTGCCGGCTTTCCGGTTGTGGACGTAAAGGTTGTGCTGCTCGACGGGCAGTTCCACCCGGTCGACTCTTCCGACTTTGCCTTCCAGACCTGTGCTTCCATCTGCTTCAAGCAGGGATTTATGAAAGCAAATCCAGTGCTGCTTGAACCTGTGATGAAGATAGAAATCAATACGCCCGACGAATATATCGGTGACATCACCGGAAACCTTACCAAGAGAAGGGGCAGAATTGAATCCATGCGCCGTCACCGCAAAGGATCACAAAAACTTAACGGCTTCGTCCCCCTGCAGGAAATGTTCGGTTATGCCACAACGCTCCGCAACCTTTCGAGCGGTCGCGCCAACTATTCAATGGAGTTTTACCAGTATATGCCGGTAAGCAAAGCCATTCAGGAAGAAGCGCTGAAGAAAATCGCCGAGAAAAAAAGACAGGAAGGAAAATAACTGCACTCGTCTTAATCAATCTTCTGATAAATAATTTATTAACACTACAGAAGGTCACAGAAACTAGCGGGGTGTCATAAAAAATGGCACCCCGCTTTTATTCTCTCCTGCCCTCCTCCCTGAATACCCGGATTTCAAAAGCATATTTTGCTTTTCTTTGCAAAAAAAATACTGCATGAATGTCCTGATTCTTGGTTCGGGCGGGCGTGAACACACCCTTGCATGGAAAATCGCACAAAGTCCTGAAGTTCAGAAGATATATATCGCACCCGGCAATGCCGGAACCAGCCTTATGTGGACCAATGTCCCCATTGGCATCAACGATTTTGAAGGAATCAGACGTTTTGTCCTTCAGGAAAGCATTCAGATGGTCATTGTTGGCCCTGAAGAGCCCCTGGTTAACGGAATATATGACTTTTTCATCAACGACAGTTCGATCAGCCATATTTCAGTGATAGGCCCATCAGAAGCAGGTGCGAAGCTGGAAGGCAGTAAGGATTTTGCAAAAGCTTTTATGCGCAGGCACAATATCCCTACTGCTGCCTACCGCTCCTTTAACAGAGCAGAATTTGAAGCTGCACGTTTGTTTTTATTGAAGATTAAACCTCCTTATGTATTAAAAGCCGATGGGCTTGCAGCCGGAAAAGGAGTGATCATTTGCAATACCATTGCCGAAGCTGAGAAGGAATTGGAGGAAATGCTGGTCAATGCCCGCTTCGGGAAGGCATCCGAAAAAGTAGTTATTGAGGAGTTTCTGCACGGAACCGAAGTTTCGGTATTTGTATTGACCGATGGCAAGAACTGGAAATTACTGCCTGAGGCAAAAGATTATAAACGCATTGGTGATGGTGATACCGGGCCAAATACCGGTGGCATGGGATCTGTTTCTCCTGTTCCCTTTGCGGATAAACCCTTTATGAAAAAGGTAATTGACAGAATCATCAACCCTACCATCAACGGGCTCATGTTAGAAAACATTGATTATAAAGGGTTTATTTTTGCAGGCCTGATGAATGTGGAAGGCGATCCTTACGTAATCGAATACAATGTGCGCATGGGGGATCCCGAAACCGAATCGGTAATTCCCAGGATAAAATCTGACCTTGTCCCCCTGCTGAAGTCACTTGGATGCGGAACCCTGAAGGACCAGACAATTGAAATCGACGGCAGGTCAGCAGCCACCATCATGCTGGTATCAGCCGGTTATCCGGGAGATTATCCCAAAGGACTGGAGATTTATGAACTTGACAAGGTAGATGAAAGCATCATCTTTCATGCCGGCACGGCCCTGAATGAAAATGGCGGCCGGATCATTACTGCCGGCGGAAGGGTACTGGCAATCACATCGCTTGCATCCACCACTGCCGAAGCACTTGAGAAATCATACCGATCTGCTGTCATCGTGGATTATCTGGGCAAGACTTACCGCCGGGATATTGGTAAAGACATTATGAAATAAAACGCTGATGCTGAGGAAATTTTCCAGATCTGGCCATTACCTGCAGATATTACTTATTCTGGCGGTCTCCTTCCTTTATCTTTTTTCGCCCCATCCCGGATTTGAAGTTCAGGCTTTCTCTGAAAATGCCGCCCCGTTAGGCAGATGGCTCACGGGAATTTTACCGGAAAATGATATGGCTATCAGGATTGCATCGCTGACACTCATTCTGATGAATGCGGCAGGTTTCAATATGATCCTTAACCACCATGACCTGACCCCCCGGCAATCACTATTCACAACCTTGATCGCTTCTGTATTTTTCCTGTTCACCGGGCAGGCGGTCGCTATAATAGCTCCGCTCACCGCCCTGCTACTCTTGCTTTTCAGCCTTCACAGCGCCATGAAACTTTATGCCGAATCATACCCATACACCCTGGTGTTGAATGCTTCTATATGCGTGGCAATAGCATCCATGATATACCCTCTGGCAATATTATTTGCCTTTTTTATCTGGATGGCATTCTTCACTCTACGGGTCAGTTCATGGCGCGAATGGGTCATCTCGTTGACAGGATTGACAGTCCCATATATTTACCTTGCTTTCTGGTTTTTCTGGAACGATCGTCTGAACATAGCCTTAAATGAATACCAGGCATACCTGAATGGATTCAATATAACCTGGGGTAAACCGGGCTTGCTTGAAACAGGGGCGCTTTTTCTGCTCGGGGTGATGCTCATCATTTCTCTGCCGGTATTTCTGAATGATGCAGGAGAAAAAATCATCAGCATCCGTAAAAAGATGTGGATCAATGCCCAGTTTTTATGGATCTCACTGACTGTGATGTTATTAAGCGGAAAAGTTGCCTTGCTTTTCATACCATTTTGCTTTTTACCAATGGCTTTGATGTTTGGCTATCTGGTAACAAAAGGCCGCAGATCATGGCCTTATGACGTCATCTTTAGCCTCTTCCTGTTAGTGGTAATTTTACTCAGGCTTGGATTCTGATATGTTAAAAATCCGGTTTTCAAAAACTTATATAATTGAAGCAGGATGTGATGAAGCTGGCAGGGGGTGTCTGGCCGGTCCGGTATTCGCAGCAGCGGTGATTCTGCCTGAAGATTACAGGAATCCCGGACTCAATGACTCAAAAAAACTGACAGCCAGGCATCGGGAAGTCCTTCGGAGGCAAATTGAAACGGATGCCCTTGCCTGGCAAGTGGCTTCGGTATCACCCGGAGAAATCGACAAGATCAACATCCTCAGGGCATCATTCCTGGCTATGCATAAAGCCATTCTAGGCTTGTCAATTACACCCTCGCTTTTGCTGATCGACGGTAACAGATTCTCCCCTTTCCCTGAAATCCCGCATCATTGTATCATTAAAGGTGACAGCATTTATATGTCCATTGCCGCTGCATCCATTCTGGCGAAAACCCACCGGGATAAATTTATGCTGGATTTGCACAAAGCTTATCCTGAATACGGATGGAACCAGAACAAAGGCTATCCCACCGAAGCGCACAGAAAAGCCATCGCAGCATCAGGACTTACGCCTTGGCACAGGGTCAGTTTCAGGATGCAAGGGCAATTTAAACTTGGATTTTAAACCGGCGCACCAGCAAGCAATAAAAAGCCGGCATACAAAAACCGCCTAATCCGAAAAAGTAAGGAGATCGCGGAAACAGATCTTCACGAAGAAATTATACTGCGGATAAAATCCTCTGGCTGACTCCAGATTGATCTGTTTATAGTAGACTGTTAATCCGGGTTCGATGGCAATGGCCTGACTGAACTCACACCGGGCGCCGATGGTTCCGAAAACGCCGAATCCGATACCTCCCTGCCTGATTTCGTAGGCCTGCTGGGTACCTCCCGGCACGTAGGGCCTTGTTCCATAAACATTCACCAGGTTATATACCTTTTCTTCGATGCGCAACGCCGATTCTTCTACCAGGGTGTTATTCATGTTAACTCCTCCGCCAAGGGTAAAGCGGGCTACCCTCGAATTTCCGAAAGCATGCGTGAATCCGAGGTCTACAAGATTGCGCTCTTCCGTCCCGTATATACTGAAAAGCCGTATATCAGGTTCGGCCAGGTAATCAACCGGAGGATCAACCTCAACGGATATCATATCGCGCGCCCTCAGCTTAGCATAAGAAAACTGGAGGTAAATCCCCGTGCGACAATTGAGGTCGTATTTCGCGAAAAGGCCGAAACTAAAAGCCGGATTATACCGCATATTCTCAGGATACTCGCGGATAAATACCGTATCATTGGCATTCAGCATGTAATAAATCTCATCATACCAGTATTTATTTCGGAAAACATAATTTGCATTGTTTTCTTTTTCCGGTTTCCCGGAGTAGAAATCCGCCGTTCCGTTACCGGGAATATAAAACCCCGCTATACCGCCATATTCCAGTCCGCTGCGCGATTTACATGTTTCCTCATCGGAATAATAATGATCCTGGGCTGCCGTCAGCAGCGGGAAAAATAATGATAGACAGGCGGACAGAAAATTCAGTCTCGGGATTCTTTGAAATTGATGATGCATGTTCCGGAGATTACAGTTCAAACCTACGCAATATTTCGCACAATCCGGTAAAATGCAGCAAAAACATTGCCATACAAAATCCTGCGAACTGTTATCAACAACTCATTGTTGATTAGTTCCACCTAAAACCCGGCAAAAACCAGCAAAAGCACGCTAAATTTGAATACTCATAGCATAATGATATGAAAAAAATCTGGATCATTCTGCTTTCGGTTGTGCTTTTGGCCGGACTGATTGCTGCCGGTATAGGTATCCGCTCATATTACCTTTTTCTTAAACAGCCGCTTGCCCCGCTTACCCGCGCGATTCCGGAAAACACGGTGGTATTTATAAGATCGGGCTCTGTAACAGGCTTTATCGAAAAAACCCGGTCTTCAGGTTTAATCGATATACTGGAAAACAATGAAACCACAAAAGGCTTTCACACTTTATCTTCCTGGTTTGACTCCGTAAGCCACCTTGACGATTACCTGCGCAAGCTATTGGACGAGAACGAATTCATGATCAGTTTCTCACCTGATTCGTTGGGCCGGCCTTCATTTCTGTTCGTTATAAAGACAGGTAAAATTAGGGTGGCAACACTTAACTATCACTTACGCAATACGCTTAAAAAATCTGGGCATACAATAACTTCAGCCAGACATCAGCCTGCCGGGCTATATCACATACAGGGGGCTTCGGAAGAATCGTGGTATTATTTCTATCGCGGACTATTCGTCCTGAGTACCGACAGGTCTCTGCTTGAGCAATCCCTGGAGGCCATTAATGATGAATCCAGGCAAACCGGTGATGCGGCTCTCGTAAAACTGTCAGCGACTGCAGGTAAAAGGGTTGACGGGGTATTGTTTTTCAGAAATCGCCTGCTTTACAGTCAGTTAACCGGGCTGGGCGATAGTCCATTGCTGACAGCAAATTCTCCATTTGACGGATGGTCCGCACTTGACATATCGCTGAGAAAGGAAAAGATTCAGTTGAGTGGCTTCACCTGGAACGGGAAAGAAACCTCATTCCTGAGCGGACAAACACCGGTTAGTCAGGTTGATTTAAGCTATATACCTTTATCGGCTGCCTTCGGGTTTACGTTGCTTCTGAGCGATCCTGTTGCCTATGTAAACCAGTTTACTCCCTGCGACACCCTGCATGTAACCGGATTTGATACGATCAATTCAATTCCTGTAAAGGAAGTTTTCAGGATGCGGGAGCACCTTTGGTCATGGGCCGGGCCCGGCATTAGTTATGTTGCCGGGGCGCCGTACCTTCAGAACAATAAAAAAACCGCCATGTTGCTCATTAGCAGCAAGTGCCGCGACAGCGCAGAAATGGCCCTGCGACCATTCCTGCAGGCAACGGGGGGCAAGGCTGAAAAGCTGATGGCTTCCGGATTACCCGCAAAATTATGGGGCCCCTGGTTTGACCTGCAGGATCCGCTCTACTGTTATATAGGCCGGAACGTTGTAGCATTTTCACATTCCTGCAACTTCCTTAGCTCCTATGCCAGCGAGCAGGAAGCGGGAACCGGCGGCATGAACCACGCTTCCTTCAACGGTTTGCAAAACGATTTGATCGACAAAAGTAATCTCATTTTTTATCTTAAACCGGATCAACTGGTAAAAATGCTTACAGATCAGGGAAAGAAAGGCAAACAGAGTACAGCAGCCATGTGGACATCCTATTTTTCAGGGTTTGATCAGCTGATAATGAATTTCAATGCCGGATCTCCCATGCTGTATGCACAGGGAAGCCTTCATTTCAAGGATGAATTAACCCGTACCAGACACATAGCCGATATTGCACCTCCTGAAAAAGCCGGATCCGGGCCGGAGGAACCTGAGAAAACAAAATCCCGGATTCAGGAACAGGCGAAAATGCCTGCTGTGGCTAAAAAGCCCGGCAAAACAGCTGATTTTGTTTCAGTGCCTGTGGTTATTGCCGGAGAGAAGCCGGGAGAAAGGCTGATCGCCATGTTCACTGCAAAAAACACCCTTGAAGTGTATGATTATGAGGGAGGTTACAGGTGGTCATTCCAGTGCAGGGGAAATGTAACCGGGGATATTTATGAAGCTGATTACAGAAAAAATGGCCAAAGGCATTACCTTGTTTTTACTAAGGAATATCTGCACATCCTCGACCGGAATGGTAAAGAAATCAAGGGTTCGCCGGTAGCTTTACCGGAAAAAGCCATCGGCAGTGCTGCCCTGTTCGACTATGACAGGAAGCGCGATTACAGGGTCATTTATGAAGGGCATGACAATCTGATCCACAACATCACACTGAGGGGAGAACCTCTGCCCGACTGGCAGAAACCGCGGATTGGCAACCTTGCAGGGAAAACAGAATTTTTCAGAACCGGAGGAAGGGATTACCTGATCTTTGGTACAGGAGAAGGGCGCCTGTTAATCACCGATCGCAGAGGAAGGGAGAGAATCAGCGTTCCGGCAAATTTCAGGAAATCCCGCGGCGCAGAACTCTTCGAAAACAAAACCAACAGCAAAGGACTCTTCCTCACCGCTTCAGACGATGGCCGGCTTGCCTACATTACCGAAGATGGCATTATCTCTTACAGTAGTTTCGGCGATTTCGGAAAACACCCATGGTTCCTTTATGCCGACTTCGATGGCGATGGTTCTCATGATTTTATTTTCGCAGGCAATGACCAGATAAGCGTATTCTCCAGGATGAAAGGCACCATTGCCTCTAAATCAATCAAAGGCAGCCGGTTTAGTAAACCCTTTCTATACATTTCCCTGTCGGGGGAGCGATGGCTCGCAATACGTGATGAAAAATCAGACCGGGTGGTTGTTATGCGCAGCCGGGGCTCAGCTCAGGAATTAAACAATCTTACAAGTGAAACAGATCCGGTAATTTTCAATCCTGGAGGCAGGCGGAAGGAAGTGCTTGTTACTACCAGAAAGGGGAAACTGATACTGACCCCTATACAATAAAAAGCGCCGCTGAAGCGGCGCTTTTTAACCAATTTATTAACCAAATTTTATTAACCACAACACCGCTGTTTCTTTGATCAGGGATTTGTATCTGTCAGGACATGCCAGGATCCGGACAAAACCGATCTCAAAAAGCCGGTTGTTGATTATTTATCCTGAAATGACAAAAAAGTAATCCCGTTTTCAGAAAATATTTTCATTTTTTTTCGTTTCGCTCCGGGCAGGAATTCACACAAGATCACATATAACTGCATACCAGCACCTTACAACACATTTGTATTAAAAAAATTCAAAGGGCCGGAAACAATGAATACATCATCTGGATAATTTCAACACAGTCCCTGCTTCCGGTTCATGGCCTGCCTGTATACCATTCAATTTATAAAGCGATTGCAGCCTGATGCCGAAAAATTGTGCGATATCACGCATGCTTTCGCCATCTGCAACGGTGTGTCGCTTCGAAGGCACTTTCCGTTTTTTGGGTGTGATATAAATCGCTTGACCTTCCTGAATGATCTCATGTTTCCCAAGCTCATTGTACCTGAGTAACTGAAAACCATGGATGCCAAAGTCCTTTGCAATAATATGTACGTCATCGCCTGAACGGGCAAAGGTAAGTTTCACCCCGTTGTTGATATAAACAGCCCGGTTGCCTTCGGAAATTTCGTCAAACTTTACATTCGAGGGGCTGAGTCGGATGCCCGCAGAATGAACTGGTAACGAAGACTGGTATTCTTTTTTTTCCTTTTTACCTTTATCAGCTAAATAAGGACCTGCGGGGGCACTGTCGTACAAATAAAGTTCATTCTCTTCAATAATCCGGATCAGGATCTCGGCATAGCGCGGGTTGGTGGCATATCCGGCACTTTTGAGTCCATGCGCCCATCCTTTATAATCCCTGATATCCAGACTGAACAGTCCGGCATAGCGGGGTCTTGTGGTCAGAAAAAGCGAATGGTCGTTAAAAGATTCTTCAGCCGAAGCGTATTTACGGAAACATTCATCTTTGGCATCATCATCCATGGTATAGGTCATACCGGTCCATTCCTTGTGGCATTTGATTCCGAAGTGGTTGTTTGCATTTACCGCCAGTTCAGAGTTGCCGATGCCCGACTCCAGCAGGCCCTGGGCCAGGGTGATGCTGGCCGGGATCTTATATTCGTGCATCTTTTTAACAGCAATATCCCGGTATTTCTCAATGTAACCCGAGTAGGCCTGATTACGGGCAGCCGGTTGTGATATCAATGACAAAGGAAAATGCCAGAAAAGAATAATTACAACTGAAACGATGCTGATCCTCATGATCCGAAAATTTCAGACAAAGATAAGCAACCTGCAAAAGCGGGAAGCATAAAACGCGAAAAGCACCGGAACAAAAATCAGGCTGCAAGGATCTTATGCCCACTGGTAGAAATCAGCATACGATTAAAAATAAATGATTTATGGCAATGCGCCCGATTTGAAAGAATATCTATCCTCCCAATCGTCAAAATGTGTAATTTAGTGCAATGAAAATACACACTTTCCCACAAGTGAAATAACGATGCAGGAACCTACCATACTGATCGTTGAAGATCATGTTAAAATGGCTGATTCGATCAGCAGCGGCCTTGAAGAAAACGGGTTTAAAACCGAAGTGGCTTACGACGGCTTTATCGGCAAACGGCTGACTGATGCAAAGGAATACGATCTGATCATTTTAGATGTGAATCTTCCTCAGATCAACGGTTATGAGCTGTGTGCAATGATCAGGGCTAAAAACCCGTCGGTTCCGGTAATTATGCTTACCGCCCTGGGCAGCACCGAAGATAAACTACTTGGATTTGACAAAGGAGCTGATGATTATATTGTTAAACCGTTTGAGTTCAGGGAATTACTGGCCAGGATCAAAGCCCTGTTAAAGCGGTCGCATACAGAGTCGAGAAGCGAACAGTTACTCAGGGTTGCCGATCTTGTCATTGACCTTGACAGTAAATCTGTTCGCCGGGGTGAAACACCAATTGACCTTACTGCAAAAGAATTTGCGCTGCTCGAATACCTTGTGCGCAACAAAGGCAGGGTTGTTTCGAAAGCCGATATCGCCGAGAAAATATGGAATATCAATTTCGATACAGGCACCAATGTAATTGAAGTCTATGTAAATTTCCTGCGTAAAAAAATAGACAGGAACTTTCCCGTAAAGCTGATCCATACCCATATTGGCATGGGCTACATTTTAAAAGAGATGTAAACATATGCAGATAAGGACCAGATTAAGTCTGCAGTTTGCCCTGCTTGTAGGCAGCATATTAATCGCATTTTCTGTATTGATCTATGCCCTGTCGGCCAATTACCGCAAGCAGGAGTTCACCGAAAGGCTGCGCGAAAAGGCCATAAATTCAGCAAAACTGCTGATTGATGTTGAAGAGATCAACAACGACCTGATGCGGATTATCGACAGCACCAATTACAGTTCCCTGGAGGATGTGGAGGTCGTAGTATTTGACTACTTCAAGCGGTCAAAGATTTACGTTTCAGGTAAAACTGCGGGGCTTGAAATCACCGAAGAATTGCTGGCAAAAGCGAGGACCAGCGAAGAATTCCGTTTCAGGCAAGGCAGCCGCGAGGCCATAGGCCTGCTCTATACAAACGGATTAAGGCGTTTTGTTGTATTCGCATCTGCCACTGACCGGTATGGGATCACAAAACTTAACAACCTCCTGTTGGTGCTTTTGATTGGCCTGCTGGCTTCCATAGGTTTGACAATTATTACGGGTCTGTTTTTCTCGCGGCAGGCACTCAGGCCGATCTCCAATGTAATCAGTCAGGTTTCCTCCATTACGGCTTCAAACCTGGAGCAACGGGTAGATGAAGGCAACGGATCGGATGAGATTGCCCGGCTGGCCATTACCTTCAACGAAATGCTGGTCCGTATCGAAAAAGCATTTCAGATCCAGAAAAGCTTTGTTTCAAATGCTTCGCATGAACTGAGAACACCGCTCGCGTCGATAACAAGCCAGATTGAAGTGGCACTGATGAAATCAAGAAATCCTGATGAATACAGGGACATATTACATTCGCTGCTCGACGATGCCCGCAGCCTCAGCAGCCTGTCAAACAATCTGCTTGAAATTGCCCGTGCCGAGCAGGACACCCATGCCTTGAAAAGAATGCCTGTAAGGCTGGATGAACTTCTGCTGGAAACCCAGAGTGAGGTTGAACTGCTGCACCCCGAATACCAAATTGAGATTGTTATCAATGACAATACTGATGAGGAAAAGGAACCAACCGTCAATGGAAACGAAAACCTGCTGAAGCTGATATTTACCAACCTTATTGACAATGCCTGCAAATTCTCATCCGGGAAACCGGTTAAAGCAATGCTTGAATACAACCCAGATTGTGCGGTGATTACTGTTCAGGATGAGGGAATCGGCATCAGCCCTGATGAACAGCTGAGGATATTTGAACCGTTTTACAGGGCAAGGAACGCGATAAATCACCCCGGACACGGAATCGGATTATCTCTTATACAAAAAATCGCCACACTGCACGGAGGCTCTATTACGATTGATTCCAATGAAAACGAGGGAACTACCGTGAAAGTCTGCCTTCCTTACACTCATTAAAAAATGGAACTCATCCTGAAATATTTCCCGGATCTGACCCCCTGGCAAATCAGTTGCTTCGAAGCCATGCAACCGCTTTATACAGAGTGGAATGCAGCCATCAATGTGATATCGCGCAAAGACATAGATCATCTTTATGAACATCATATTCTGCATTCACTGGGGATCGCCCGTGTGATGCGTTTTGCGCCGGGCACCTCGGTGCTTGATGTTGGCACAGGGGGAGGATTTCCGGGAATTCCGCTGGCGGTAATGTTTCCTGAAGCACATTTCCACCTGATTGATTCAATAGGAAAAAAAATTAAAGTTGTGGATGCAGTGGCCGCAGCGCTTGGCCTGAAAAATGTCACCAGCGAACAGTGCCGTGCTGAACAGCTTACCGAAAAGTATGACTTTGTCGTAAGCCGGGCAGTGACTTCACTACCTGAATTTACGTCATGGATAAGAAAAAATATTTACAAAAGAAACATCAATCCCCTGCACAACGGAATATTCTATATTAAAGGGGGCAACCTGACTGAAGAACTAAAACGATCGGCCGCCAAATACCAGATATATCATCTGAACCGTTATTTCACCGAAGAGTTTTTCGAAACAAAGTCGGTAGTTCACCTCTGGTTCTGAGCAACAAAGTCTGCAATAAATTGCATATCCAGGCCGTTATTCCTTCGCTTTATCAACCAAAAACAGTATTTTAGCCGGCCGCTTTCATTGAAATCAAATCAATAATCTTTTAATAAAACTCCATTATGAATAACCCTATTCAGCATCTTGAGCCTAAGTCTGTATGGAAAAATTTCTACAGCCTGACACAGATTCCGCGTCCTTCCAAGAAAGAAGAGCGCATCATCGAATTCATGAAAAATTTCGGTTTGTCAACCGGGTTGGAAACCTGGGTGGATGAAGTCGGAAATGTGATGATCCGCAAGCCGGCCACTCCCGGAATGGAAAACCGGAAAGGCATTGTACTGCAGGCGCATCTCGACATGGTTCCACAGAAGAACAGCGACAAAACGCATGACTTTGAAAAAGATCCCATTGAACCTCAGGTTGACGGAGAATGGGTTAAAGCCAACGGCACTACACTCGGAGCCGACAACGGCATGGGAGTGGCTGCCATCATGGCTGTGCTTGAATCAAAAGACCTTGTTCACGGTCCCATTGAGGCCCTGTTTACAATAGACGAGGAAAGCGGCATGACCGGAGCCTTCAACCTGCAGCCCGATGTGCTTAAAGGCGAAATTCTGCTGAACCTCGATTCGGAAGACGAAGGGGAACTTTACATCGGCTGCGCCGGCGGAATCAATGGAAATTTTGAATTCCCGTTTAAAAAGGCCGCCGCCGAACAAGGTACCATTGCATACAAGATCAACGTAAGTGGCTTAAAAGGAGGGCATTCGGGACTTGATATTCCCCTGGGCCGTGGTAATTCCTGCAAAATCATCACCCGCCTGCTGTGGCATGGTGTTCAAAAACACAGGCTGAGGCTCTCATCGCTCGAAGCCGGCAATATGCGCAATGCCATCCCGCGCGAAGGGCACGCCACTGTTACCATTCCGGCCAACGAAAAAGAGAAATTCGAAAAGTGCATGCTCAGCTTTGCCGAAACCATCAAGGCAGAACTTTCGGTAACCGAACCCGGACTTCAGATTACAGCCGCATCAACCGCCATGCCTGATTACCTGATGGATGCCGATACACAGAACCGCATGCTGCGGGCTGTCTACGGATGCCCCAACGGGGTGATCAGGATGAGCGATACCATGGAAGGACTGGTAGAAACTTCAACCAACCTGTCAATCGTAAAAACAGAAGGAGAAACCGTAAAAGTGACCTGTCTGCTCCGCAGTTCCGTAAATTCAGCCAAAACAGACCTCACGCATATGATGGGCAGCATTTTTGAGTTGGCTGGTGCAAAGGTAGAGTTCGACGGCGAATATCCCGGATGGAAGCCAAATCCGGATTCTGCAATCCTCAAAGCCATGCAGGATGTATACAACACACGCTTCGGAAAAGTACCGGAAATCAAAGCCATACACGCCGGACTCGAATGCGGACTGCTTGGCGCGGTTTATCCCGGCTGGGATATGATTTCCTTCGGCCCTACCATCCGTTACCCACATTCACCCGACGAAAAAGTGAACATCGCTTCAGTTGAAAAATTCTGGATTTACCTGACCGAGACCCTGAAAAATGCACCGGCAAAACCGGTAGCCTGAGCATAATACGTCAGCGGATTTCATAATCCGCTGACATTCTTTTTGTTACCGGGTAGTTCATTATATGATGTGCTGTCTATTTTTGCCACAGAAGCACCAAGACTCAGAAAAACACAAAATTATTGCAGGAAAATGGATGCCGAATACTTATAAAAAGTTTGATGACTAACTTGAGAATACTTGCGCAAATATTCTTATAAATAATGCTGTTCAGATTCAGTCTACCCCGATTTAGTGTAATAGGCTGTAAAACATTATATTAAATCTGAATTTACTCTTGCATTTATCTCACAGATAATCTTATTCTCAAAGAGTACATTCAATCATTATCCATGCTGATAACAGGATTCATATTTGCTATTGAAATTTTTGCCTGATAATGTGATCTATTTTCTTCCTTTTTCCGTTACTATATTTTATGATTGAAGCAAATTATCAATGCTTTTACTTGTAAGCCGGGTCCGGGTTCCTTAAACGTGGTGCAACATTTGTAATCAGCTATTCTATTTTCAGATTCTTTTGAAACTGATATAAAATTCTTTTGTGTGTTTTTGTGTTTCAGTGCTTTGGTGGCTTCTTTTAAATACCAAAGTTGCCATAATATATCCAGCACATCAAATAAGGATTTGCCTGGCAGAATCCGGGTTTACCGCAGCCATTGCATTGCGGTCAAAGGATTCGTGAGCCACGAAAAACTTTTGTCTTTTTCTGTTGTTTAAGTTTTTTCTCAAAACGTTATACGAATCCGGGTGGTTCCAACCTGATCCCGGTAACACAAAATAGTATGAAACGAAAACTGGATCTTAAAAAAGTTAAAGTAAGCCGTCAGCGCGAGATTGCTCCGGGCGTTTTTGTGCTCTCATTTCCGCGTCCCTGGGATTTTACGGCCGGACAGGTCATCGGAATCAGCGGGCACGAGACCGCTGAAGCCCGCCTTTACAGCATTGCCAGCGGAGAGCTCGACGATGAAGTCGATATTCTATACAACATCAATCCGGATGGAAAACTTACACCATGGATGGCGCAGCTGAACACCGCGGATACAATCTGGGTCAGCGAGCCTTTCGGCTCCTTTACAGGAACCGGAGAAGCCGGATGGTGGATTGCTTCGGGAACGGGGATAGCCCCTTTCAGCGCGATGTTCCGCACCGGTTTGTCAGCCGGCAAAAAATTGCTGCATGGCGGCCGTGATCTTAAGTCATTTTATTTCAATGAGATGTTCGGCCAAGAGCTGGGCGAAAATTATGTCCGGTGCTGTTCACGGGAGCAGGGACCGGATGTCTATCATGGCCGCCTGACCCAGTACCTGACCGAACATCCCGACCTGTCGCCTTCAGAAAAGTATTACCTTTGCGGCAGCGCCGAAATGGTTGTGGATGTGCGTGATATCCTTATTTCCAGG
>Ga0334884_1002194_pt1 | contig 25849 bp, 7 predicted proteins | sample GraSluR1_MG_7_FD_207215 | JGI IMG/M metagenome (GOLD analysis project Ga0334884, IMG submission 207215) | Sludge microbial communities from methane-producing bioreactor in Wageningen University, Netherlands - Granular Sludge_12_05 R1 | ecosystem: Engineered > Bioreactor > Anaerobic > Unclassified...
TTATATAATAACTGGTGAGCGACTGGGTGTAATTGCTGGTGACAGGATTGAAATAGAATTCAGCAGCAGGTGCAGGATTTCCAACCTGTCCGGCAATACGCCAGTTAGCGCCTTCAACAGTCCACTGGTTGGTTTCGAACAGTCCGGTGTTGAAGTTTTCAACGAACGGAAGTTCATAGCCAAACGATACGGTAACATCAACCGGACCTTCAATCATTGATTCTCCGGTCTGGCCGGCGAAACCGTAAGGGGTCAGGTCATAAACAGCGGTGATGTGATAGCTGTAGGTTGCGGGTGCAAGATTGAGATCGTAGTATTCCAGTGCAGGTTTTTCTACGAAAGCAACCACTGCATCATCGCGGTAGATGTTGTATCCGAGCAGGTTGGCCGGAACGGCACCGCCGCCGCCACCGCCGCTGTAGCTACCGAGTTCGATGGCTGCAACAAGGTTGGGATCCTGCTGAATATTGGCAAGAAGTACGAATTTGTTGGGAATAACGTTGCCTGAAGCAGCAAGACCACCGGCAATACCATCAGAAGCAAAACCGGGAATAGTTGAAGCATCAAACATTACACCGGTAACAGCCAGTGAAGGAATATGGAACTGGTGAATGTCAGCGCCGTTACCAGCCTGATCAAAGATCCACAGGTAAGGACCGCCGGCAGTATTGTTGTCCCAAGCGCTACCATACATTGAGCTGAAAGGAACACTTACAGTCTGCAGGGTAGCACCATTCAGGCTTACAGCTGCCATGGTTGCCCAGTCACCAGCCCAGAAACCGCCGTTTCCGCCGTCAAGGGTAGGATCGAATGCAAGGTGGCGTACAGTTACCCCTGAAGTTGCGATTGTGGCAACAGTGGTGTTGGTGTTGAAGTCCATCTTGTAGATAGATGTACCGGCTGATCCGCCGTAGAAGAATCCGCCGTAATAAGCGAGGTCGCGGATCTGACCGGCACCGCTTACGGTGAAGTCATTTACCCATGTACCATCGAGGTTGTGTTTTGCAAAATTTGTGCTGTTCCATGAAGCGATGTAGATAAACTGTCCGTCAGTTTCTACAGCCTGATGAGCAGCTGCCTGGGTAGTGAAAGTAAGCAGCACATCCCAGAGGTCATCGGTTGCAGGTGCATTCGGATAAGTTACGCTCGAAACCATCGGGCTGTACTCAGCAGATGCCAGAGGCATTTCGGTACGCTCAACCGGAGTAGCTGCAACATAATCAGCAGGAGTTACAGGAGCTTCCCATGTAAGGTAAGCATAATCTGTCTGGTCCGGGCTGACACCTTCGAGGTTTGTGGGAGGAATCAGGTAACGTGAGGTGAACTTGTAGGTATCAAGTTCTGAATATCCTGAAGTAAACAATGCAGCAACACCGGCAATATATTCCTGACCATAGTTCAGGTTGGTATAGGTGAAGGTTGTTTCAGGGGTATTGTCAACGAGGGTTCCGTCGAGGAATACGCCGTATCCCTGGTGGGGAACACCGCCTGAAGCGATAACAACATCATCAATAGCCCAACCGGTTGCCCATTCACCGTTGTCGTCAGCATGGAAGTTAACCCATACACTGCTGAGTCCGTTGGCACCTGAGAACTGTGCAAGGTCGATCTCAACATCCTGCCAAGCACCGGGAGCCGGAGCCATGGTGTGGATAACGGTCCAGGTTGCACCTGCATCGGTACTGATTTCAACGTATGCACTCTGACCGTATTCACCGGTATAATAGCTGGCGAAGTTCAGACGGTAAGTCGGAAGATCGGTCCAGTCCATTTCGGGAGTGATCAGGTAGTCGCAGCATCCGTTTCCGTTTGCAGCATCATCATTGGCAACAGCATACTTGGTGTGTGCCGGAATGGTGAAGTATGAGCTGCTTCCGTTTGAAGTAGCGTACCATCCGTTGGTATTCTGGGTAATGGCCTGCCATCCTGCCGGAGGGAATACATTACCTTCGAAATCTTCGATAACGGCAATTGCAAGCGGCTCATCCCATGTAGCAACAAGGGTAAGGTCATCCACATACAGGTTGCGCGGTTTGTACTTCTTCTCGAGGAGGAGGATATTGAAAGTGCGGTTTGAAGTAATGTTCGGTGTGATTACGTAATCATCGAATCCGACTTTACCAGCAAACAGGGTGTAGTTGCCTTTCCATACATCAGCAAAAACAACAGTACCATCCTCGGGAACGGTCTGTGTGTAAACTGAATAAGGATAATCCATTCCGGTGAGGCGTACCACTGCGCCTGCAGGGCTGCCACCGGTGGTGAGGCTTACGTTAACAGTTACATCAACCAGTTTCTTGTGGCCTACAATGTTGGAGAACACTTTTTCTGATTCACCGCCATTGGTATAGTTGGTAGCTACTGCGTATGCATACCATCCTTCAGGCAGCGGACCATAAGCAGCATCGGTATAGTTGGTATTGGCAACCGTACCGCTGAGCAGGGTAAGTGTTCCGGCTTCAGGACCTGCATTCGGATCGAATCCGGCTGAACGCCATACTTTGTAGCTGGTAACATCACGGTTTGAAGAACCATCCTGGATAGCGAGGAACTGACCTTCACCTTCAACACCTGATTGAGCAACCGGAGCTGACTGTGAAATCAATGCACGCTGTTTGGAAGGAGTCCTTACTTCGTTCGAAGCCATGCGAACTGCATCGGTTGCAACAGGGCCGCTGATGAAAGCACGGATCATCATATCCTGGAACGGAGAGAGTGACCATGCACCACCGGTAGAGATGCTGCGTGAGTAACTGCGGTAAACAGTCGGAATGCTCTGGTCGATACCAACCGGAGCGCAGTTGGGTGACTGGGCTCCCTGAACCATTGCGAGGTAGAAGCTACCTTCGGTAACGGTTGCATTGAGGCCTGAGAAATCAACCCATCCGAGGTTGTCTACAGTAACGGAAATAGAATCCAATGCGGTTCCGGGCATACCGTTGGCACCGTCAGCGGCGTAAACCACTGCGCCAAAAGTTGTTCCGAGGAATCCGGTGTTGTTGTTCGGGAAGCTGCCATCACCAACATAGATACGGCCACCGTAAACGGTTGCGGGATATCCTGCAGGGGTGAATTTTACAGCGTTCATGTTGCCGGGCAGCGCCCATGCAGCATAGTTCTCAGCGGTGCCGTCATCGTACAGCACTTCGTAGCTGGGCTCGGGTGAACCCCAGGTAACGTCAACCTGTGTATCGGCTTCGTTTACCACAGCATGAACCAGGGTAGGTGCATAGAACACTTCTTCCAGTTCAGCATCAACGGTAGTGGTATTGGTTTCAGTAACCACCACACCGCTAACGGTCAGTGAAGTATAACCGGTTTTTGAGAATGTCATGGTATAGGTACCGGCGTCGACGGTAATTGCATAATTACCTTCCTCGTCGGTAGTAGCGGTATACATACCGGCTGATACAACGGCTCCGTGGATAGGCGCATTATCGTCAGCAGCGGTAACGGTACCGGCAATCATACCGGGGTTGTAAACAACCATGGTGGCGGGGATCATCACGATCTCATTGGCCAGGTCGTTGGTGTTCAGCTCAAGCTCAACATTATGTGTACCTACCGGGTAGTTGTCATCGTCTGAAGTGAAGGTAGCCACAACGTCAACAAACTGGCCGGGGGCAACCTGTCCCTGTGCGGGAACAACTGAAGTGATGAAAGTAGGTGTGGGCAGACCAATCCATACAGCCAGGCCATTGTGTACGTAGGCACTGTTGTAATTGATATTGGTGGCAATGGTTCCGGTTGCGTTTTCAATACCAATGGTGGCGCTGAGAATGTCAAGGCCTCCGGTGATGGTATTGTAATACAGCATGATGTTACCATTCTTGTTCAGACGGACCTGGGCAGTAATCTGGCCGGTTCCGCCGTACTCATTGTAGTTGTTGAACTGGATAACGAACTCGTCGCCAATGGTCTGGTAGTAAACCTGACCTGAAGTGCCGGGGTTCATGTCATCCCAGAACCATGCGATCAGGTCATTGGGAGTACCTGCATCAGGAATATTCTGGTTGCTGAGTGATGTTGAACCGCTTCCAAAAGTAAGGATACCGTTTGATCCAACGTAAACCTGGCTGTAAGTATTGGCATAGAACGGGAAGTTGATACCAAGGTCAACAGGTCCGGCGTAGCTGTCGTCGGTAAGTCCGGTGATCTGGGTTCCGGTTGCTGTAATATCATTCCATACAAAGGCGGGGCCACCGGCCTCGTCGCTGTCAATCCACATGTAACCGAATGCATCGGGACCACCGGCACCACGCAGGTTGCGGTTGCCCATGCCGTCGGTAGGATCAGCTTCGCCTTTTTCAACGGCAACAGGCTCAACCATTGAGCGTACGTTGGGAGTGAATGAAGGTGAATTTACCAGCTGACGTGCAGCATATTCGGGGAACGAGAAAGCAAGGGTGCCTTCACCGGTATTTGATACGCGGAAAGTAACGCCTTCGCTGGAGTTGGGATACTGCTCATTGTAGAGAGAAGTCGGGTTCAGCACCAGGGTGGGGTTTGCCCACTCGATGGAAACGGGACCTGCAGGTACTGAGTTTCCTTCATCAAATACAGCCTGAACGGTGTATGAATAAACGCCGTAAGCAGGTAAGGTTTCACTGAAGGTAGTGTTATTGGTAACACCTACCTGCACACCATTACGTTTTACTGCAAAGTAAAGGAATGAACGGTTGGCATTGTACGACCAGTTAAGACCAACAACGCCGTTAACCGGGTTGGTAAGGGTAGCAGTAAGGTCGAAAGGAACATTGATGGCCGTTCCGCCAACGGTCATGGTAACCGGAACAACTACAGTACCTACATTCGGTGTAGAAGTAAAGGTTATTTCTGCCGTTTTCACAGTGCCTGCAGCAAGTCCGCCGGCATTGAATGCCAGGGGCACGTTGTAGTTGGTATAAGCCGGGACAGTACCATTGGTTGTTCCAACGGTAAGCCATGTGTTAGGACCCGGTGATGTATAAGCCACAGTTGCATTCCATGTAAGTGCTCCGTCACCATTGTTGGCAATATTGATGGCACCGTCAACGAATTCGTTGGGGTTTACAGCAACACTGTAAGGATTGGGGGTAACGGCCATGGAGGGACGCAACATACTGAGATTCTGATAAGTGGTAGTAGCCGGCTCAACAAATACATTGAGAACGGTATTGTTATAACCCGCAGTTGAAGCTGTCAAGGTATAGTTAGCAGCCGGAACCAGGTTAAACTGATAGAAACCGTTCGGTCCGCTGGTTACGGTATAATTGGTAAGGGTATTGTCAATGTTGATTTCAACACCGCCCATAGGGATGCCAAACCCGTTGGTAACATACCCTTCGAGGGTTCCGATACCAAGCGAGGTGGCAAACGACCAGGTGGCATTGCCTGTAGCCTGGCCAGTTACGTTATAAGGGACAATCTGCCAGAAATACTCGGTAGCATATTCAAGAACAGCAGCCGGAGTATAAGTAAGCACATTTCCAACATCAACGCCATTGGCAATATTGGTAGGAGGATTATCAGTACCGAAATAAACAAGATATCCGGCAGGAGCATCTCCTGCAGGGTTGCGGTTCCAGCTTAATGAAGTCGAAATGGGAATTCCAACGCCTCCATTCAGCGGAAGACCAATAACGGCTGCCAGCGGGGCGTCCGGAGGAGCCAGTGCAGGTCCGGTAACCTCATCAACATACAGCCTGAGCTCGTCAGTAGAGATAGCCTGAATTGCTACATAGATATCCTGGCCAGCGTAAGCTGACAAGTCGTAGACATATTCAGTATATGTTGTACCAGGTCCAACATTGGAAGCAAGAGTAATTGTAAAATCACTCTCGTTGTTTCCTGTTGTTGAAAGCAACACGTTAAATTCATCAATGAAGGTGGTACTTCCATTTCTAGCCCAGAAACTAAAGTCGGTGTTTCCGGCTATCGGTCTCAATTTTGGTGTAATAAGCCAGTCATTGTGCGCTGTCGACCCGTAGGCGATAGAAGCACAGGCAGTGCCGGCATAGGGTGTGGTAGTGTACCTGACCCATGTGTTGGCATCGCCACCGTTGATAACCTTCCAGCCTGCCGGCGGAAAATCAGTTCCCTCAAAGCCTTCAGAAAGATTCTGGGCAAATGAGAAACCAACGGTCAAAAGTACGGCCATCATGGTAAGCGTGATGGCTTTGATTTTGCGAAGATTTAAGTTCATGTTAAGTTTAATTAAGTAAATAAATAGTAATCATAGTTGTCCGGGCAGTTCCTCCCGGAAGTGCGCCAAACGTAGTGTTAGGTTTTCTGATACTCTAAATCCGGGTCCCTCCTTTCTGCATCTTAACATGCAATTTATTGTGAAATCAAAAAACAGACATTACAGCAATACGGCTGCACCGGCATAGCCGGGCAACTATAGTATCACAACCAGCGGTAAAAGATCGCGTTGTGTTTCTGAGGCAGTGAAAACGCAGGTTGATGGCAGATCCGCACAGAGCGGGAACGGAGTGTATAAAAACAAAATTTACCCGTGCAGAAAAATCCGGGGTGGATCTCTGAAGGGCACATAGCAGAATTTCCGGTAGTATCCGGAATGTAGTAGTACAAGTCAGTCAAGCAGTTGTAGTTTAAATTCCAGCGTTCCTCGTTAAGCCATTCCGTAAGTAAAGATAAGCAAATCATTCACCCGGGCTCCAGTGAACCCGGCTTTTTAAGTTCTGCAAAGTAATTGAAAAGCCGGATAAAATCCAACCATTTCATTTAACAGACAACTGAAAACAGATTTACCCCTATTCACGATTTCTATTTTTTCTGCAAAAAGAATTACGGATGATTGTCCTGCATTGAAGTTCAGCGGCTTATTGATTTAGAAAAAAATAAAAAAATTTCATAGCTGCTTAAGTTGTTGCATAATCTGTTAAATGCAAAGGGGCCCCTTACGGAGCCCCTTTGCAGCGCGGTTCAGTGCGCTATGAATATCGAATTAACGACTAGCGGGTAACAACCACTTTTTTGGTGAAACTTTCGCCTTCCCTGCTGATGAATTTCACAAGGTAAGCTCCGGATTCGTAGTTGCGTACGTTGAGCTGGATGGTCTGAGCACCGGTTACATTGTTCTCATAAACAACCTGACCGAGGTAGTTGTATACAACCACCTGGCTGATGTTGCCGGTAAGTTCAATGTTAACCACGCTGTTCGACGGGTTCGGGTAAACGCGCAGGCTGTTTTCAACAACGGGAACATTGGTGAGAACAACACATGCCTCTTCCGACATACCGCTTTCGCAGTCTTCGTAAACAGCGGTTACAGTGTAGCAATACTCATTGTACAGATCGAGTGCTTCGTCAGCATCGATGTAAGTGGTTTCAGTGGTCGAACCGATCATAACACCATCGCGGAAGATGTTGTAACCAACAAGTGCTCGGCTGCTGCTGATCTCAGCAGGCAATGCAGCACCCGGAAGTGCAGGCAGGTTGCCACGCTCAATCTGTGAAACGGTGCCGTAAACGGTAGGATCGCTCAGCGGAGTAAGTACTGAAGCAACGGCGTCGAGGGTTTCAACATATCCCTGGAGGTTCCAGTTGTAGTTCAGGCCATAGGCAGTTGCCATAGATTCCCAAACAGAACCGTCGAGTGACAGCATATCGCCGAAACCTGCAACGGCAGGACCGGCATCGCAACCAGCAACGTAGTCGTTTGCGGTGTGGGTAACAGCGTAACCAAACCACAGTTCAGTAGCGCCCGTAACAGGGATAGGAGTATTGAGCGTAAACTCATTCCATGCACCTGCAGTGTAAGAAGCAACCGGCTGGGTAAGTACAAGGGTTGATGCGTTGGCACCAGTCCATACTTTCAGCGTGATTGATCCACCGGGACCGTAGGGGAACAACCTGATCTTGGTCAGGCTGGTTCCGGCATACTGTGCCAGCTGGGTCGGGGTAAACCTTACAGCAACGTTGAAGGTACCGCCGCCTTGCAGACCGATGGCATCAGTATTCACGCCATTGTCCCATGCAAGCCATCCTGAAGGGCCGGGGCCTGATCCTGAAGGAGCTTCCCAGTTCAGTACTACCTGCTCGAGGTAGGGGAAGTTAACATCTGCAGTCAGGTTGATCGGCTCAGCACATACACGGTAGATGTGAACATTGTCAACTAACCAGTTGAAGATATCGGTGGTAGCAACACCGGAAGCGGTGAAACGTACACGGAATACCTTGCCCTTGGCCTGGTTGGTAATGTCAACACTCTTGGTTTCCCAATCGAAGGATTCAGCGTTGGTGTATTCCACAACCTGGATCCATGAAGAACCGTTGTAAACTTCCACAGCCAGGCTTTCCTCTTCGGTAGGATTAACAAGGGTATGTTTCAGGTCAAAATCAAGCATGATCTTGCCATCGATGATACCACTGCCAATCATATAGTAGCTGGTGAGCGACTGGGTGTAATCACTGGTTACAGGATTGAAATAGAATTCTGCGGAAGGCAGAGGATTTCCAACCTGACCGGCAATGCGCCAGTTTGCTCCGTCAACAGTCCACTGGTTGGTTTCGAACAAACCGGTGTTGAAGTTTTCAACAAACGGGAGCTCGTAACCATAGGTAACAGTTACATCAACCGGACCTTCAATCATGGATTCACCGGTCTGACCGGCAAAACCGTAAGGAGTGAGGTCGTAAACAGCGGTTACATGGTAGCTGTAGGTTCCCGGGGCAAGGTTCAGATCGAAATACTCGGTCTGAGGATGCTGTACATATACCCTCAGTACATCGTCGCGATACAGGTTGTAGCCAAGCAGGTTGGAAGGTACGCTTCCGCCGCCTGAGCCACCGCCGGTGCCGTTGAGAATAAATGGTAAGCCCTGAGGTCCGACATCGGTAAGGGCAGCCCATGAACCGGTGTATTGAAGTGCATTTCCGGTTGTAGTCTCACCATTGATGGTTACTGCAGGTACCCATGGTCCGCTCGAAAGCGAGCCGGTGGTCTGCCATTCAACCCAATAGGTTCCGGGTGAAAGGGTAAGTCCGGGTGTTTCGGCAACAATACGCATTACCGGACGATCGGTAGATCCGCCGGGGCCGTTGTCGTTACGATAGATATTTGACCACTCGGTGCTGATCATGCGGTTGGTAACCAGGTCGCCCCAGATTACAGTACCACCGGCATTGGGAGCACCATCGTATACGCGGCAGAATACGCCGGTAAATGTACTTGAAGTACTTGAACCGGTCTGATAGCCGAAGAACTCAATGTTCTGGATGTTCCAGTTTCCGGTAACCTCAAAGTCATCGGCAACGCTGTTGCCGGCGCTCTGCTGGAATCCGAATCCGTAAGTACCCATACCAAGTCCGGTCTGGAGGATGCTTTCATCAGCTCCGCCTGAACCGGTGCCCGGGCTGTTAACCAGTGGTCCGTTGTCGTAAAGCACGTTCCTGTTGGAAGCAAGCGGTACATTAGTTTGCGGGAAGGTACGCGGGGTAAGCACGGCAACTACATCAGCAGCAGCCTGGGTCTCAGTTGCCACAACGCGATCCTGGTTATCACCAAGGCCGGTGGGCGAAGTCGGAGGCAGCCAGGTAAGGTGAGCGTAGTCAGTTCCCAGCGGGCTCATGCCTTCGAGACTATCAGGAGGATAAAGAAATGCTGACCTGAAGAGATAGGTATCCAGTTCACTGTATCCCGAGCTGAACAGTGCAGCAACACCGGCGAGGTATTCCTGACCGAAGTTCAGGTTGGTATAGGTAAAGGTCCTTTCAGGGGTATTGTCAACGAGGGTTCCGTCGAGGAATACACCGTATCCCTGGAGGGGAACACCACCTGAAGCAATCTGGATGTCGTCGACTGCCCAGCCTGATGCCCATGCACCATTATCATCGGCGTGGAAGGCAACCCATACACTGTTGAGACCAGAAGCACCTGAGAACTGTGCAAGGTCGATTTCAATATCCTGCCATGCGCCGGGAGCAGCAACCATTGAACTGATCACTGTCCATGTAGCACCAGCATCTGTACTGAGCTCAACATATGCACTCTGTCCATAAGAACCATCGAAATAGCTGGCGAAGTTCAGACGGTAGGTCGGAAGATCGGTCCAGTCCATTTCCGGAGTGATCAGATAATCGCAGCATCCGTTTCCGTTTTCAGCGTCGTCGTTGCTGACGGCATACTTGGTGTGCGGAGGAATGGCAAACGCAGAGCTGCTTCCATTGGTGGTAGCATACCATCCGGTGGTGCTCTGGGTCAGTGCCTGCCAGCCTGCCGGCGGGAATACACTGCCTTCGAAATCTTCGGCGGTAGCAATTGCAAGCGGCTCATCCCAGGTAGCAACAAGGGTAAGGTCGTCTACATAAAGGTTGCGCGGTTTGTATTTCTTCTCGAGGAGGAGAATATCAAACGTACGGTTCGAGGTGATGTTGGGAGTAATTACATAATCGTCGAAACCAACCTTGGCTGCGAAGAGGGTGTAATTGCCTTTCCATACATTTTCAAATACCACGGTACCATCTTCAGGTACAGTTGCAGTGTACACTTCGTAAGGATAATCCAAACCGGTGAGGCTCACAACAGCACCTGCAGGGCTTCCGCCGGTGGTAAGGCTTACATTACAGGTAACGGTAACCAGTTTCTTATGGCCTACGATGTTGGAGTAAGCTTTTTCTGATTCTCCGCCATTGGTGTAATTGGTGGCTACTGCATAGGCATACCATCCCTCGGGCAGCGGGCCGTAAGCGATATCGGTATAATTGGTGTTGGCAACAGTACCGCTGAGCAGGGTAAGGGTTCCGGCTTCAGGACCAGCATTCGGGTCGAAACCGCTCACGCGCCATACCTTGTAACTGGTAACACCACGCTCAGAATCCTGGATAGCAAGATACTGTCCTTCACCTTCAACACCTGCCTGGGCAATGGGTGCCGACTGTGAAATCAGGGCGCGCTGTTTAACCGGAGTCCTTACTTCGTTGGAAGCGTTACGGGCTACATCGGTTGCAACAGGACCGTTCACAAAAGCACGGATCATCATATCCTGGAACGGAGAAAGTGCCCAGTTCCCACCGGCGCTCACGTTGCGTGAGTAGCTGCGGTAGAGGGTCGGGATGGTCTGGTCGATACCCACCGGAGCACAGTTGGGCGAAGTTGCGCCCTGAACCATGCCAAGGTAGAAACTACCTTCGGTAATGGTTGCGCTGAGACCTGAGAAATCAACCCATCCGAGGTTATTAACCGTTACTTCGATAGAATCAAGAACAGTTCCCGGAAGTCCGTTTGCACCGTCATCATCAATAACAACTGCGCCAAAGGTGGTTCCGAGGAATCCTGTGTTGTTGTTGGGGAAGCTGCCATCACCTACATAGATACGGCCACCGTAAATGGTAGCGGGATATCCGGCAGGGGTGAATTTCACAGCGTTCATGTTGCCGGGCAGTGCCCATGCAGCATAGTTCTCAGCAGTACCGTCATCGTACAGTACTTCGTAGTTGGGCTCGGGGAGACCCCAGGTAACTTCTACCTGTGTGTCAGCCTCGTTAACTACTGCATGTACAAGTGTAGGAGGATAGAATTCCTCTTCCAGTTCTGCATCAACTACGGTGGTATTGGTTTCGGTAACTACAACGCCTGTCACAAATTCGGTGGTGAAACCGGTTTTTGAGAATGACATATCATAGGTGCCGGCATCCACGATCATGGAATACTCACCTTCTTCGGTGGTGGTGGCTGAATACATACCGGCGGTTACAACGGCACCGTGGATGGGCGAACCATCAACAGCGCTGGTAACGGTACCGGCGATCATACCCGGGTTGTAAACAACCATGGTGGCGGGGATCATCACGATCTCGTTGGCCAGGTCGTTGGTGTTAAGCTCAAGCTCAACATTGTGTGTTCCAACCGGATAATTTTCATCATCTGAAGTAAAGGTGGCAACCACGTCAACAAATTCGCCGGGGGCAACCTGTCCCTGAGCGGGAACTACTGAAGTGATGAATGTAGGAACGGGTACACCAATCCAGATTGCCAGACCATCATGCAGATAAGCACTATTGTAATTAATATTGGTTGCAATGGTTCCTGCACTGTTTTCAATACCAACAGTTGCACTGGAAATATCAAAACCTCCTACAATGGTGTTGTAATACATCATGATGTTACCGTTCTGATGCAGATGCACCTGAGCGGTAATTCTGCCGGCTGATGATGAGGGATACTCATTGTAGTTGGTAAACTGGATTACCCAGTAATCGCCCATGTTTTGATAGTAAACAGCAGAAGCGGGGCCAGCACCGTGAAGGTCATCCCAGCACCATGCAATCAGGTTATTGGGGGTGCTTGTGCTCGGAATATTCTGATTTGAAAGTGAACTTGAAGTGCTTCCGAAAATCAGGTAACCGTTTGAGCTGATGTTCACCTGCGAGTAAGTGTTTTCGTAGAACGGGAATGAGAATCCAATGTTGTAGGGTCCTACAACATTGTCATCTGACAGTCCGGTAACCAGGGTTCCGGTAGCAGAAATATCATTCCACACGAAAGCGGGTCCGCCGGCTTCGTCGCTGTCGATCCACATGTAACCGAATTCATCGGGACCACCTGCACCACGGAGGTTGCGGTTGCCCATGCCGTCGGTAGGATCAACTTCGCCCTTTTCAACCGCAACGGGCTCAACCATGGAGCGTACGTTGGGGGTGAAGTCAGGAGAATTTACCAGCTGACGTGCAGCATACTCGGGGAATGAGAAAGCAAGGGTGCCTTCACCGGTATTTGATACGCGGAAAGTAACGCCTTCGCTGGTATTGGGATACTGCTCATTATAGAGAGAAGCCGGGTTCAGCACCAGCACAGGATTGGCCCACTCGATGGTAACCGGTCCTGCAGGCGCAGAGTTGCCTTCATCAAATACAGCCTGAACGGTGTATGAATATACGCCGTAAGCGGGCAGGGTTTCGGTGAAGGTTGTATTGTTGGTTACACCAACCTGTGCTCCGTCGCGTTTTACCACGAAATAGAGGAAATCACGGGTTCCGCCGTATGACCAGTTCAGGGTAACAACACCATCAACAGGGTTGGTAAGGTTAGCTGTAAGGTCAAAAGGAACATTCAGCGGGGTGCCTGCAACGGTCATGGTAACCGGAACTACTACCGTTCCGACATTGGGATTCGATGAAGTAAAGGTCACCTCGGCTGTTTTCACGGTACCTGCTGCAAGTCCGCTGGCATTGAAAGCCATGGGAACATTGAAGTTGGTATAGGCCGGAATGGTTCCATTGGTCTGTCCAACGGTCAGCCATGTGTTGGGGCCTGGTGAAGTGTATGAAACACTTGCATTCCATGTAAGCACGCCGTCGCCATTGTTGGCAATGTTGATGGCGCCGTCAACCATTTCGTTGGGGTTTACAGCAACACTGTAAGGATTAGGAGTAACGGCCATGGAAGGACGCAACATGGTTACGTTCTGGTAGGTGGTTGTTTCTGGTTCAACAAAAACAGTCATTACCGTGGTATTGTAGCCAGCGATACTTGCCGTGAGGGTAAAGTTACCTGCCGGAATCAGCGCTAACTGATAAGCTCCGTTGGCAGCACTTGTGGTGGTATAAGTATTAATGGTATTGTCGATTTCAATCTCAACACCAGCCATGGGGATACCAAATCCATTGGTAACAAAACCTTCAAGCGTTCCGATACCCAGTGAGGTTCCGAACGACCAGATGGCATTACCGGTAGCCTGACCGGTTCCGTTATAAGGAACAACCTGCCAGAAATATTCGGTAGCATATTCCAGATCGGGATCGGGATCGTAGCTGAGTACATTTCCTACATCAACACCGTTGGCGATGTTGGTAGGAGGATTGTCGGTACCCAGGTATACAAGGTATCCTGAAGGAGCGCCACCGCCAACACCCGGAGCCCAGTTAAGGGTAAGGGAAACGGGAACACCAAGGGCGCCGTTGCCGGGTGAGCTGTAAATTGCAGCCACCGGAGCGGGGATGGTGAAAGAATAAGTAAGCCCAGCCGGAGGGAATACGGTGCTGGTCAGGGTCATGGTAACGTTATTGGCGGTACCAGCCGTTGTTGCTGTCCAGTCGGTAGTAGTAGTACGGTTGGTATAATCGGTATTTGCCGAGCCCCTGAGACCAACCTGCGGATGAGTCGGAGAGGTATAAGCAGTACCAGTGATGGGACCGTATACGAAATCAATCTGATTGGTGGTTTCGTAAAGTTTTACCTGGAAGTTCAGCACTTCGTCAGCATAACTGGTTCCCCAACGTTTTACGTTTTTCCACTGAACCGTGGTAACCCTGTCGGGGGCCACTCCACTGGTTTCAACCATAATCTCACCGAGGCCGGAGATGCTCTGCAGGTCGCGTCCAAGGATGGAAGCAACCATTGTAGCAACGGTGCTGGATGAAATCGGTGCATAACCCATAGTGGTTGTGCTTGTCGGGTCAAACTTAATGTACCCGTTGGGATTTACATTCATGGTGGTAAAATCCACTCCATTTGCATTGAATGTAAAGCCAATAGCCACATTGGTAATCATAACGTCGTCAAAAGTGCCGGTAGCCAGCACTGTACCACCCGTGATCTCGGTATAGGTTCCCGAGGTCTGGGTGAACAGCATGTTTGCTACCTGCGCCTGTGTGACTCCCGCTGCAAAAAGCATCAGGAAAAACAGCGTAATTAGCTTTCTCATTTTGTTTGTTTTACTTGTTTAATTAAACTTAAAGTGAATTGATGATTATTTATTCCATTCCTCCGTGAAGAGGAGTTTGAAATACAATTAAAAAATCATGCTTCTCTTTTTTTTGTGTGCCTCCTTTCTGTCAGACTGACAATTTTAATTGATCAATTATTGTTTACTGGTTAACATTTCAAAGAAAAAACCCTTGGAGATAATTATCCCGGAGGGGTGACTTTATGGTATTAATAATCTTTAGCTATTCATCAACCTCCCGCTAAGTGGCAGGTCTGAGGACCGGATAAACAAACCAGAAAATTCATGCGCAATGAAGCGAACCGGGAATCCGGAAAGGATGCAAACCGCAATTCCGGAAGGGTATTGCTTACCGGCTTCCGGATGAGGCAAAGCAGATGGAAAAATGGTCATTCTGTTAGCCAAGTTTCTCAGTTTATTACAGATAATCCAACATCAGAGATCAATAGAAATTCCCGATTTTGTTCCGTACAGAAAATCTTTGTTCAATCTCAATTCCACGCTGACAATTAAAAGCCCTTAGATCTGACCTGCACTAAAACACAATATATCAATATGCTGACAGGCACTAACCTTTATAAAGGTACTTTTAGTTAAAGACAACCGAAACCGGTTTTACCCCTATTCCGTTCGTCACTTTTTTTCAATAATTCTGTTATTTTCCCGCAAATAATTCCGGAAACCACTATTTATGGTAAATCCGGGCAAAAGTAATACCGGAAATGCTGATTTTCGGACGGGACAAACCTCTTCCGGTGATCAGATTCCGGGTCCGGGCAGCCTGTAAGGAATAGTATAGCGTGAAAAGGTTGGTAGCAAGGTAAGAGTTTTGCGGGTGGCTGCCTTTTCCGGACGCAAATATAGTAATTTATGCCAATACAGAACATCCGTTATTGAAATTTAGCTGTGGCTTTAAAATAATGAATATCTGGCTCATTATAAGGCACTTGGCCTACACAAAAGAGTGTAATCAGATCCCGGCGTTAACCTTTCAGGTCTCTATACACCCGCTGCATTGCTAAAAACCGGCCCGGAATTGTCCGGATGCTCTCAATCAGCACCTGACTATCAGCAGGAAAGAACAGCGCTTCGGGGAAAACGAACCTGCATTTAAAGACATGATAAAGCAGGGCAGATGCAGTTAAAAGGGATGGAACTACCTGGCAACACTTAATATCATATACCGGATATTGCCAGACTCATCTTTGAGCAGGCAGGGATACATTCCGGCGGCAAGCCCGGAAACATCAATAAAACGGTTTGTACCACTGAAACCGGAGGTAAATGACGCAGTAATGACTTTCTGCCCGGTTAAACTAAAGAGCTCCAGTTCATACCTTACCGGAGTCTCCGACCACGGGAGGTTAACCCATACTTGTTCTCCGGCCGGATTGGGATAAAGGAACGGAACAATCTCAATATCCTTGCCTGAATCCGGCACCTGAATGCTGATTTTCTGATTATTCACACTCATCACCACACCTTCGGCATCAGGATGGAGGGGCGACAGCGTTATCAGCGGTGAAAGCGCGTTGGTATAACCAGCTTTTTCGCCCCACAGGCGGTATGATCCGAAAGGCAGTGATTCAAAGGTGAAGTTCCCTTCCATATCGGTGAGAGCCCAACGAATGATGTGCGTCAGGGAAGGATTCATCAGATACACCACATGGTTGGGTGCTGGCAGGTAACCCGGCTGTGTGGCGGGCGGGCCGGCAGGATCAAACCATGATTCATTATAAACATCCGCATCCCTTCCGGCATCACCGAGGTAAGTATAGACTCCGCTGATGGAACCCGTACCCGGCTGAATAACATCACCAAGCCGTTGAAGCCGGATATCAATGTCATAAACATCCGAATCGAGGGGCAGCAGGTAGGCCGGTTGCCAGAATGAGCCGGAAGCGTAATAGGAAGGAAGAAATCCGTTATACATTGTCGGCTCGCCGAGTGCAAAAAGATAGTAGGATCCGGCCGGAAGTTCATCAAATGTGAATTTCCCGTCCTCAGCCGAATGAGCCAGGGCAACAGCACGGGTTCCGGCCTCTTCCCTGCTCATGGCCAGCACAACGCCGCCTGCCACCGGGCCTGATTCATGCAATAAACTGCCCGAAATACTGAAAGCAGGTTTAACCATCAGTACTACTTCATCGCTGACATCTCCGCATTCAGACTGCAGATGCAGTGAAAGGATAACCGAACCGTTTTCAATATCTGAAACTCCCGGAGTATAATGAGTGAGAAGTTGCGACGGGTCGTCAAACGTTCCGTCTCCGGAGGTTGTCCAGTACAAACCGCTATAATCCGAAGCGGTTGCAGCAGTACTGTAATATCCCGACTCCGGATTTACGGTGGTATCGTTACCGGCAAATACCGTTGGCTGCCCCATGATGGAAAGCAGCATGCGATCGTAAAGGGTATAAGCTGCAGTGGTAAGGCCCAGGGTAAGTGTTACAGCGCCATTGGCAATATCGGCGGGACCAGGAACATATCTTGTGCTGAGTGCCTGAGGATCGGCAAAAGCCCCATCCCCACCGGTTTCCCAGAATAAACTCTGATAATCTACGGCGGTTGCACTTTCAGTCAGAAAATAGGTATCTTCACAGATGGCAGCATCCCCTCCTGCCCATGGGCCGGCAACCGCAAAACTGTAAGCGCTTTCATGTCCCTCAGCCTGATCCCTGACACCGTCAGCATCCACATCGTAGGCAGTTACTGCTATGGCTTCTGAAAGGTTATAACCACTGATTACAAACAGGGTATCGGAACCTGCATCGGCAACGTAGCTGAATGAGCCATCAGGATTCAGGCCGTAATAAACCATGTAGCCTGCAAGATCAGACTCGGCATTGGGCAGCCAGTTTACCAAAACATCAGGTCCGACCTGCCGTTTAACAACCATCCGGGGTCTGGAGATCGGTACTACCGGATCGGGCTGATCAAGGAAGGGCTTGTAGATCACCTCCCCGAGTTCAGGTTGATCAAACATGTCATAAATCAGCGAATCAATCACCAGGGTATCACTGGTAAACCAATAATTTCCCTCAGCGTGAAGGTCGGTTTCGAAACGATTTACAACTATGGCCGTATCCCTGACCCCCTGAATTGAATTGTTGTGAATACCAAGCTGGGGGCCGGCTTCAAAAAGAAATGCCTCTTCCGCATTACCTGAAACCATATTGTATTCAAAAAGATTGTTGACCGAATATTTGAAATCCTTATGGGTAACCCTGATGCCGGCAGCATTGTCATATATATTATTTCCGGTAATCAGGTTATTGTTTGATCCGTCCGTCATCAGCATCCCCCACCCGGTGTTCAGCCTGATCGTATTTCCTTCAATGCTGCTGACTGCTGCTTTGCTGAGCATAAGCCCGGTTTCATTCTGTTCAATCAGGTTACCCCTGATGGTGTCTGCATCCTGCGAAAGCTTAAGCCCAATGTCATTATTTCTGATAATGTTGTTATTGATGCTGTTGTAGCCAAAGTCATTGGTGCCGCCGTTGCCGATATGCAGTCCTATGTTATTGAAGGCTACCGCATTCCCTGAAATCAGGTTGTGCTGGATATTTCCCTGACCTATACTCATAAACAGCGCAATATTCCTGTTAAAGCTCAGGTTATTGTCGGTTATCCGGTTATTTCTGCTGATGTTGTTTGAAGGAAAGAATATGCCGATATCACAATTGGTAACCTGGCAACCGCTGATGATATTATCCCCCGAATTTTTGATGTACATGCCGTAGCTGCATGCGTCAATAATTGAATTCTTAAGGACCAGCGAGGCCCCTGACTGCAGATAAACACCATAATCGCTGTTCATGATCTGTATATCCGGAGCATGGATCAGCGCGGTATCCGATAAAACCAGTGCGGTGGTGGTTTGCCTGATCAGGGAATGCCTGAGCAGATTTCCGCCGAGGTAATTTCCTTCATCATCAGCAATGGTACGCGAAACAAAAATATTTATCCCGTCCCATTTCTTATCCGTATCGCCTGAGGGATTGTGCGAATCGAATAAAATCCGGTTTTCCGGTGTGCCTTCGGCCAACAAGGTCCCCCCTTCAATCCGCAGGCTGGTGCGGATCATAAAATAGAGCTGCGTTCCCGGCATGATGGTAAGGGTAACCCCTTCGGGCACAATCAGCGGCTCAATGACAATATACGGATTGAGCGCGGGGCTATAGACAGTATTTTCAGAAATAAGTCCGCCGACATACTCCTGGGCAACGAGCGGCCTCAGGCCTGCCAGGAAAATTATGAGTGAAATGAAACAAAACCGGCGGATCCTATAATTCATTCCAGTAGCAATATGTTAGGTCAGTCCCGGGTACAGTCGATCCGGAAAGCAATTTTTGTCAAACAAAAATACATAATAATTTCCTGATAAAAACTGAAACGGGCATCTTCCACTTTCCTGAAATTTCCATATAAACTGTAAATTAATGCAGTTCATGAAGTAATCAGGTGCAAATCAGTGATTCAGAATTTGTAGAGCAGTCCGGCATTAATCCCCAGGGCTCCATAACGGGTATCGACCGGGAAATTCTTATAAACGCCCTGCATTTGCCTGCGATACAGAATTCCTGACTGGAATATCAGCTTTTTATGCACAGGCAGCATCACTCCGGCGCCAATCAAGCCAGAGAAAACCACTGCCCTTACATCCAACTCAGTAATATCGCCGGCTCCTTCGCGGTCAGTAAGAATATACAGGCCTTCCCCCCCTGCGTTTATGCCTGCAATCAGGCCTGCCCTCAGATAGATCAGCATCTGGGCCACAGGAAAATTATACTGAAATGTCAACGGGATTTCCGTATAATTTCTCCGGATCAGGGAATTGTATCCGTACTTCTGCAGGTCAAGCGGGATGTAAGTGGAATCTAATACATAAAACCAGCTGGTATCTGCACCGGAAAGTGTAAAATAAGCATCCAGGGTGTCCTTCCTGAAAAACCCGCCGGAGCTGATCTGGTAATTGTAATTGAGGTTTTGCCCGAAACTGGTGAACATCACACCGGAGGCCAGGGCAACCCTGGCATAACTGACCTGAACCTCGACCCCGGCGCTTCCGGATAAAGGCTTGTCAGAATGGAATCTCCGGTAATCATCCACCTTCGTTTCATAAGCCTGAGAGCCTGAGAAAGCAGTCCGGCCCGCAAGCCATGACAGGGTCACCCCGGCATATACCCTGAACTCACGGGTCTGTTCTTTCGACAGCGCTTCCAGGTCGGAAAATATATCCTCCTTTCCGATGCGGTCATCCGGAGACTTGCGCAGGATAAAAACCGTATCGAACCTGACCAGGGTATCCCTGAGTGTCAGTGTATCGGTTCTGACCTTTGTTTGTGTAAAGAAAACAGTATCTCTTATAATGGTGGGAGGAACCCTTACGGGCAATGGTTCCTCCCTGTTTTGTTTCACCTCCGGATCTTTTTTCTCCTCAGGATTCAGGTTATAAATCACCACCTGATTTCCGGTATGGCGGTATCCGAATCCCGACCCGTTAAACAGGATGTCAAGCACTTCATGCAGCGGCTTTCTGACAATATTCAGGGTAAAGGTCTTTGACGTATTCAGCTGATCGGGGTTATAGGAAAAGGTAATCCCTGTATTGCGCGTAAGGTGTTCCATCAGCGCGGAAAGGGGCTCATCCACCACGGTGAGTGTAACAGGCTCATCTGGCTTTACCAATTGGGCTGATAACCCCAGGGGGATCATGCTTAAAAGCATGGACAGGAAAATAAAACCTGATAAAAATTTGGGGCAGAGGTTGGGTTTCCCTTGAGAGTAAGCGTTAACCAGGCGAAAAATAACACTTTGGTTATCGCACCAGTACCTTTGATTCCTGAATTTCAAATTCAGCATTAAAGATAAGCGAGAGTGTTTCCAATACCTGATCAAGAGACTCTTTTTCAAAACGGGCTGTCAATCTTTGGTTTAACAAATCAGGATTGCCGGAGATAAAGCTGACCCTGTATTTTGATTCAAGCGCTTTGAACACTTCTGAAAGCCTGGTTTCCTTAAAGATCAGAATGCCGGTTTTCCAGCTCAGGGAATTAAGGTTATCATTCACACCTTTGACGATCTGTCCTGATTCCCTGCTGTAAGTAGCCATTTCGCCGGCTTCGAGCAGTCGTCCGGAAGCAGTTGCCTTATCGGGATCCACCCCTGACGGATACACCAGCACTTTGCCGGTATTCACGATTACCTTAACAAAGTCAGCACCGGGGTCAGCTTCAACCGCGAACGAAGTTCCTACTACCCTGATATCAAGACCGGAAGCATGCACAATAAAAGGCTTACCGGCATCATGGCTTATTTCAAAAAACGCCTCTCCAAAGATAGAGATTTCCCGTGTATGACCGGCAAACCATTCGGGATAATTTACCGATGAATTGGCATTGAGCACTGCAGAGGATCCGTCAGGAAACTGGAATTGCCCTGAAACGGATTCTGTTGAGGAGAATTGCAGCATTTCAGGTTTCTGGTTGAGCACAGTAAACAAACCAATGGCCATCAGCAGCATAGCTGCAACTCCTGAGATGGAAGCATATTTTATGATTTGTTTCCGACGCTTTGAAATGTGATGAACAGGAGCCGGAGAATGATCAGCTGAAGCGATTCTTTGCTGCAGTTTAACCCAGGCTTTATCAGTATCGTAGCTGATCTGCTTTTTACCTGTCAGCAACAAAAGGCCCTTATAATTTTCAAAAATCCTGCGGTTAGCCGACGATGCGTCAATCCATTTTTTGGCAATACGCTGCTCTTCAGGGGAGGCTTCGCCCTGTATCATCTTGATGATGAGACGTTTATATTTAGTATTCTTAAAGAGCATTGTATTTATTTGAACTTTCTTCAGCAATAAGACAATCGAAAACGTTTTTACCCCTATTGGGTGTTAAATAAATTTTTAACAATTTTTTAAAACAAATTCAAAAAGAGCAAAACCCACCACCAGGAAGGCAGGTAATCGCTCAGCTTATCACGCATAAACTCGAGGGCTTTCGACATCTGAACTTCCACGGTTTTAATACTGATGTTGAGTTTTTTGGCGATTTCGCCATATTTCAGACCCTCAAACCTGCTCATTTCAAAGATCATCCGGCGACGCTCCGGCATGGATACAACCAGTGATCTGAACCTGTGCTCCAGGTCGTTATGCACCAGGGTATCATGCCCCGAGGCAGCCTGATCGCCGCCTGTGGCAAAACCCACATAATCCTGATACTGGCGGGCAAGCCGCTGGTATTTGATATAGTTGAGCGCATGGTTGCTTACGGCCTTATAGAGATATGCAGGCAGTGAGGTATTAATTACCAGTGAATCGCGCCTGTCCCACATTTTGAAAAACATATCCTGAACCACCTCTTCGGCAGCTTCCGGATCGATCACATACCTGCGGGCATGAATACACAAGGGTTCATAGTACTCCCTGAAAACAGATTCAAAGACCTGTTGATCGCCCCGGCGAAGGGCCAGCAAAGTAAGTTTTTCAGAATCGGATCCCATGTATTCCAGTTAACCGGTAACAAAAATAAACATTTTCAAAGATGATTGTCAAAAAGATCTTCATGCTGTTGACGCTCCCTTCAAAAGAAAACAATGCGAAAACGTCTGAAAAAGGGGGCATACTTGCGTTCCTGAATAAAATGCGGAGTTATGACGTTAATGCGTTCAACGCTGAAAAGTAATATCCGGACTTCTGCCGAAGTTCAGCATCAGATTTATTATTACCTGAGCTGCAGAATTTCAGTTATCCTCTGACCTGATGGTATGAAAACTGCGGATACGGACCCGGTTAAAATATTCCAGTCAGAACAACATTTTTTTAACTTTGCCCGTCGGGAAATAAACCTTTACAGATGAAATTATCAATTAACAAAAGCCTGGCAATGCTGATGCTTACTGCGCTTACGCTGCATTCGAATGCGCAGGAGATGACCAGGTATCCTCAACAGCCGCTCACCCATCATATGACGCCGGAGGAGCAGCTGAACAGGCACCTGATCGGCCGTGGATTTGTCGAGACAGATCCACCTGAAGGAGCAGTTTTCAGCCTCGGTGAATTTGAACGGTCCAAAGGTGTGCTTGTCCGTTATCCTTTCGGTATTCCGGTTTCACTGATACGGGAGATGGCCCGCGACGCCATTGTTACCACCCTGGTTACGAATCTTGCTCAGGAAAATACTGTAAGAAATCTTTATACACAGGCAGGCGTTAACCTGCAGAACTGCAATTTCATTTACGCACCAACCGACAGTTACTGGACCCGGGATTATGGTCCATGGTATATTGCTTATGGCAGCAATCAGATCGGGATCGTTGACTTTCCATATAACCGGCCACGACCCGGCGACGATGAAATTCCCAAAGTGGTGGCAGAAGCCCTCGGCATCCCCTGGTTCGGGATGAATGTGGTGCAAACAGGTGGAAACTATATGAGCGACAGTTACGGGATGGCTGCTTCAACTACCATTGCCTATACGGAAAATCCGGGCCTGACTCCGGCCCAGGTCGACCAGAAGATGCAGGCGTATCTCGGCGTTAATGATTACCATGTGGTTGAAGACCCCAATAATACTTACATAGACCACATCGACTGCTGGGGTAAATACCTGGCAACAAACAAAATCCTGATACGGTCGGTGCCTTCCTCCCATCCGCAATACGACGAAATAGAGGCAACCGTGGCTTACTTTGCATCGGTTACAACCCCATGGGGCGTGCCTTATGAAATCTACCGGGTCAATACACCCCAGAACCAGCCTTATACCAATTCTTTCATCCTCAACGACAAGGTTTTCGTCCCGGTTATGGGATCACAACACGACGAACCTGCCCTGGAAGTTTACCGTCAGGCGATGCCGGGATACAAGATATTCGGGATTATGAGCCCAGCAGGCACCCCCTGGGAATCAACGGATGCACTGCACTGCCGAACCCATGAGATGGCCGATCCGGGAATGCTCAGAATCAGGCATATCCCGCTGCTCGGCAATATTGAAACCGGCGGCACCCTGGCTTTTGCAGCCAATGTCACGGCATACAGCGGTGCGGAAGTGATCGCTGATTCGGTTCTTTTCATTTACAGAATCAATCCGAACCCCTATTCACCCTTTGATACGATAAAGATGATCAATTCCATGGGCGAAAACTGGTCGGCAACCCTGCCTGCTCCGGAATACGGCAGCACTGTGCAGTATTACATTCATGCAGCAGATGCTTCCGGCCGGAGTGAAAATCATCCGTTTATCGGCCGTCCGGACCCCCATGAGTTTTATATAGGAGAGCAGCTCTTCGCACAGGCGGTCGCATCGCCGCAGGCACTGGAAGCCACCACCATGCAGAACGAAACGGCCACTTTATCACTCAGCCTCAGCAATCCCGGACAAATCAGCCTTAATTATTATATCTCCGTTTCAACGGATATCCCGGATACCCTGACGCAAACCCTGACCAACAGTCCGACCGCCACGGCATATAATTACAATACATGGACCGAGAACGGATGGACTACACTGAATCTCACCGAACCGGGAACCATCAGTGAGCTGATCATATCCTATAACTGGACCACTGACAACTACCCTTCAGAAGGCTCATTATGGGCTGAATCCCCTTCAGGAACCCGGGTGATGCTGGCATCAGGCCAGTCAAACGGTAATTATACAATCTCAAATATCCGGATTGCCGGTGAAGAGATGCAGGGTACATGGAAATTCTGGATTGAAGACAGTTACGGAGACGGCGGTCACCAGGCAAAAAACATTTCGGTAAAGTTTGTCCGTGCCACACCAACCGGCAACTGGCTGAGTTCAGATATCACCGAAGGCAGCCTTGCCCCCGGCGAAACACAGGAAATTTCAGTGACCTTTGACGCAACAGGAATGGAGCTTGGCGCTTACCAGGGCTATCTTACCATACTTTCGAACGACCCGGACAACCCCGAACTTATCATTCCGGTAATAATGACCGTCACGGTGAATACTGCTGCAGCGGCCGGATTCAGGGAGCCGGTAATCCGTGTGTACCCGAATCCGGGCGCCGGTGCATATAACATTACCATTTCAGGGATGACCAGACATTCTGCCACCATCGGGCTGAGTGAACTGACCGGAAGAATAATCATGCAGAAAGTATTTTATAACCATCAGGAGGGTGAAATCCTGCATTTTGAAGTTCCCGGACTTCCGCAGGGCATTTATCTTCTGAATATTAATGCTGACGGATATCGCAAAACAGTTAAGCTGATCAGCAACTAACCCGGCGCCGGAAGATCATTTTCCCCGGCTCTTCAGTTCAGGAAAAATTTCAGGTTCTCAAAAGTGAAAAAAGAACACCCGCCGGCAGAAAAGCCAACGGGTGTTCTTTTTATCCGGGACTTATTGATCACTAAAACATAAATCCCAGGTTGATATACATTCCTTTATCTCCATCCCGCTTATCGCCGGCAAGACCATAATCAACCGCCACGATGAAGTTCTGGTTCATGGCAATGCGCAGTCCTGCACCATAAGAAACATGTAAACCCTGATCTTCGGATGTAAACAACCCTGCTTTCTCTTCTTCCGGAATACCCGCCAGATTCATATCCATGGTTTTAGTAATCATGCCCATATCGCTGAATCCGTTCAGTGAAAAGTAAAAATTCTGTTTCCACTTATGGAATTTCAGGAATTTGTAGCGCAATTCAAAATTGCCATAGGTAAAAGCATCGCCGACCACCCTGTTGCGAAGGATGCCCCTGAGTGAGCGGGCTCCGCCGAGGCCGTCGTTTTTCGTTGACTTGGCATAGGTATTGATCATGTAAGGCTGCATATAAAACGGCGCCTTCCCGTCGATGGTTCCCTGCCAGCCCAGGCGGTAAGCGAAGGTAAGCGTGTTTTTCTTCAGCGTCAGGTACTGACGGTGCGTAAGGGCCAGTTTCGTATAAGCCGCTTCGTTGTTGCCCAGAAAACGCGGGGCCGTCATAATTACCATTTCCGACCAGATTCCCCGGTTAGGATTGGGTTCATTGTCGCGGGTGTCGTAAACAAGGCCGGCCTTCAGGAAATTATGTGTGCCTCCGTCAGCCTCTTCGGCGGGAATCAATCCCCAGCGCACATACTTATCGTAGAGGCCTTCCACCTCCGGAAGCAGATCTTCCTCATCACGACCTTTGTTAAGTTTTTCTATATCCA